>OGUO01002291.1_pt1 | contig 11723 bp, 8 predicted proteins | sample 1553641 | NCBI WGS metagenome assembly OGUO01 (sample SAMEA2579980, study PRJEB22360) | human gut metagenome | biome: human gut; feature: human-associated habitat; material: faeces | place: Denmark | collected 2008/2010 | reverse complement strand
GGCAACATGGATCCGTGCAGTTGTGTGGATCTTGACCCGATCGAACTCTATGAGACCTGTCCGGTGGTTGCGGATCCGCTGGAAGAAGCATCCTGAATAGATTTGTTTGCAAAAAAGGGAGCAGCCTCCGGAAAATACCGGAGACGGCTCCCTTTTTCAGGTGCGTTTTTCGGGTCGCTCAACTGAAGATCTTGCCCAGCAGCCAGAGCAGGAAGCTGGAAGAGGCCGAGGGGCCGAGGATCTTCATGAGCAGGGAAATCAGACAAGCCATTCGGGAAATTCTCCTTTGCATTCGTTCGGGCAGTCTTGGCAGGAAAACTGCTCCGTAAAGAATACGGTGGAGCGTGGAATGGGATTGCAGGAAATGATTTCCAGACTTAACGCTTGACGTTGAAGGCGGCCATGCCGGGGTAGACGGCACTGGAACCCAGATCCTCCTCGATGCGGAGCAGCTGGTTGTACTTGGCCACGCGCTCGTCGTCGATCACACCGCTCCAGTTGAGGCCGAAGGTGAAATCGTAGGTGTTGCCGTCGGCGTCCACATAGCAGTCCATATCCCGGGGCACGTCCTCGTACTGGGCTTCCACGGTTTCCATATCGAGGGGCTGCTGCATGGGCAGCAGGGCGGAGGGCTCATAGTTGCCGGCGATGATTTCAAAGAGGATCTCGTCGCGGGCGGAGTGGGTGCGGCCGCCGCCGAAGGATACCAGGATTGCGTCCGCGGAGGGCTCGATTTCGGACCACACCATGGAACTGTTGAGGTTCATCACCAGCACCAGGGGAACATCGCCGGTGAGCTCGTCGATTTCCAGTACGAAGTCCAGATCCGCCTCGTTGCTGACGGTGCCGGTCTTGCCGAAGTAAGAGCGGTTTTCCTTTACATAATCGTACTCAGTGCCGTAGACGCCCTCGAAGGCTTCCAGCGTAATCTGGCCGCCGATGGACTCGGAGCGGACGTACATGTTATCGGCGGTGTAAGGACGATACTGCAGGGAACGGGGAATGTACTCGTAGTCAGCGGGTACCTTCATGTTTTCGTCATAGCCGGTGGTGGGAGCGTTGCTCTTGGGGCTGGCGACGCGTACGATCACCAGATCGGCCTTCGCGATGTCCTCGGCGGAAGCGCGGATTACGTCCCCGGGCAGATAGGTGTTTCCTTCACCGCTGGGCGTTCCAACTGTGTCAGTGATCACGTTGAAGTACTGAGAGGCCACGGCAATATCCATTGAAGGAGCGAAGGAAGCGGGGGTGGTGCCGCGGCGGCTCGTGGTTGCGGGAGAGTACTTGTAGGGAATATAAACGGTCAACTTTTCATCGCCCGCAGGCTTGATCACGCTGTTGTCAGTATTCTTGAGCATCACGATGGACTTGAGCAGCGCTTCGCGAGCCATGGCGGTATGTTCTTCGTTATTGGGCACGGAAGCGGCAACCGCTTCGGAAACGTAGGGGTTATCCACGACGCCCACGTTGAAGAGGGTGTCCAGAATGTGGCGGGTACTGTCGAAAATGATCTGGTCGGCAGCTTCCTTTCCCAGGCGTTCCACACCATAGTTGTAGGCTTCCACAGCAACGGCAATATCTTCTTCATACTTGCCGCCCATATTGCCCCAGGCGTCGATGCCGGCTTCCAGTTCCAGCCAAAGGCGCTGCGGAACGGTGTATTCTTCCATGCCGAAGCACTTATCAACGTGGGTGTTGAAGTCCGTCAGGATGTAGCCGTCCCAGCCGTTGGCAGCGCGCCACAGGCCGTTGATCTTTTCGGCGTTGTAGCTGGTTGAAACGCGCTCGCCCAGGACGGAGTCGCCGTTTTCATCCACGCCGATGGAGAAACTGGTCATTGCGGAGGACACCATGCCAGTCTTGCCGGGCAGATCCTGCGCCGCGAAGTAAGGCAAGATGCTGGTATAGAACTGGCCGCCGGGATACACGGCGTAAGCTCCGTCCAGCGTATGGGCTTCACGGCCGCCCTCGCCGGCGCCCTCGCTCATGATGTGCTTCACCTGGATATTGACGGAGTCCTTGCCCCAGCCCAGGTCGTTGCCGTCATCGTCGTAGGTGGACTGCCAGGCGTTGATCATGGCGCGGGTCATGTCGATAGAAAGCTGAGGATCCTCGCCAAAGGTCATGTCGTTGCGGGACCAGCGGGGTTCAGTCGCCAGGTCAACCTGGGGGCCGACGTTCATGGTCAGGTTCATGGAATGCCATTCCTTGGACAAGGTACGGCCATATTCATGGGCCAATTCCGGATCGAAGGTGGCGGCCAGCGCCAGGTTGCCGGGCCAGTCGGTCACGCCATTGCCTTCCAGCGGGTCGGCAATGAAGGTGGCAGGGATAGCAACCACGTCGGTATTTGCTTCGATGTGCTTCTGAATCTCGTTGTTCCAGGTGGTAATCAATTCAGCGCCAACGGAGCTGAAACGGATGTGGCGATAACCCAGATCCAGCGCAGTCTTGGTGGTATCCGCCAGGGTTTTGGCAGGAGTGCCGACGCTAAAGGGGTTCATTTTCAAGCCCAACTGGAATTCCAGACTCAGGCCGCCGTTCGTGACCAGGTCGCGGGAGCGTTCTTTGTAGTCCACGCGCCAGTCTTCAAACACGTCCAGTTCGCCGTCACGATCCAAATCCTTAAAGGCGTAACCATCCACTTCAATCAGATCCACGCCGCCGCCCTTGGTGTAACTCAGGGTTGCACCGCCTTCATTTTCAACCAGTGTCCAGCCTTCCGGCTGCAGTGTTTCGGTATACTTCTTGCCGCTTTCGCCCATGGCAAAGCTGGGCAACATCACAACCAACATCACGGCTGTGATGATCATGCTGACTACCCGCTTCGTGTTGCTCTTCATCAATGATACCTCCATTGTTTTCTTTCCGGTGTGTGAACAAACAACCCAGATTATTCTCGGGGAACTTCGAGCTCTCAATCCTCCGCCAGGGTGCACCTCCTATAGCGGCAATTGGAAATCCCCCGATATCTGATTTTATTATAACCACAGAAAGAAGCAATGGATTGTTTTTCGACCAAACTGTCGTTTTTCGCTACCAAATTGAAAATATGTGCTTTTTTGCACCGTTTATTGCATGTATTTTGAATATACCAAGGGATTCATGTGCAGCCTCCGCTTTTCATTACAACGGCGACAGCTATAAATAAGCATGCTCCGCTTTCGATAAATCAATGTTTGCTGCCATGGCGTTTTATCTAGTCCCCTTCGCCAACATCGGAATTTGTTAGACAAAAATGCGTATATAATCATAACGGAGTGGAAGTAAAGCGGAAAGTCAACCGCAATGCCAACTTCAACACCATTCATCCTGACCGCATCATTCCTGACTGGCATGAGCAGACGCCAGAGCAGAAAAGGCGCGAGCAGATGGCGCAGTTGAATCAGGAAATCGTATTACGCATGATCTCGTGAGCGTTCCCGATACTCCTGCGCGGTGCAGCCCATCCATTTCCGGAACCATCGGGCAAAATAGTTGGCGGTATTGAAGCCCGTCTGCTCCGCAATAGAGGCGATGGACTGGTCGGTTTCGCTGAGGAGGCTGCACGCCTTCTTCAGCCGGGACTGTGCAATGCTGTCGCTGAACGACACGCTGCTGCATTCACGGTACACACGCGAAATGTAGGTGGGATGGAAATGCAGCGCGTCCGCAATCGCGGTGAGCGACAAATCGCCGCTTAGATGCTCGGCTATATACTGGTCAATCTGCCGCACAATGTGTCGCTGACGGTGCATTTGCTTTTTGGAGCGTGCATTGAATACCTCCTGCGCCAGATGGTTCAGCTTGCGCTGTAGCTCGCTGAGCGGCGTTCCGGGCTTAATCACCAGCCTTTCCAGCGCGGGCGACGCAATGTCGCCCGTCAGGAAGGCGCCGCTGCAATCGCGCATGAACTGCGCCAGCGCCTCGTAAAGCTCATCGGTGCTTCGCTTATCGCTGGTATCTGCCAGAAGCTGAAAAAAACGTGGGGTTTCTTCAGCAAAGAGATCCTCCTGACCGGTAAGCAGGTATTCCTTCATGCGGATAAGGCTTGCCTGTCCGTCGCTGACGGATACCAGCGGCATCGAGGACGTTGGCTGCGCCTGCGTCGCGTGCAGCGTGACCAGTTCGCCGGACGCGGGGCTGACCTGATTGATCAGCTCCAGCATCTGCGCCGCTCCCTTCCCCAATGCCTTCCATTCTGTTTCGCAGTCCATCAGGCAGACCGTCAGCTGCTGTCCCTGCTGCTCGATCATCCGCTGCGCATTCTCCAGGTGTCCCTCCAGCAGCGCGCTGTCCTCCTCCGAGGGCTGAAACACAATGGAGAAGCAGCGGGCATTCATGTCGGTCAGCAGCATCGGCAAATGGGGGCGCATCAGCTCCTCGATCAGGTTCATCGACTGATGCAGAAGCTCGGGGCGCATGGCTGCGCCGAACATGCCATATCCCATACGCACCGGTCGATGTGCGTCAAAGGGAAAACCGCTGTTCTTGATGGCGGCAAGCAGCGATTCCTCTTGCAGCTGTCCGCCGTGCATGGCATGGAACACCAGCTGCCGCAGCTGCCTTGCATATTCGCTCGCCACCGCCGCCTGCCGCATCAGCCTCGCGCTTTCCTCCTGCAGGTTCTCTACCGCTCTTTCCACCGTGCTGATAAGCACTTGGTCGCCTTCGCTTTTGAGTACATACGCAAACGCACGCTGCTTCAGCGCTCGGCGCGCATATTCAAAATCGGAATAGCCAGTCAGGTAGATAACGCGGGTCATCGGCCAGCGTTCGCGCACCATGCGGTGAAGCTCCAGCCCCGACGCTCCGGGCATTTCAATATCGGTCAGCAGAATATCCACGCGGTTGCGGTTCAGCACGGCGCACGCCTCGTCGCAGCTGTAGCAGCGGCGAACCTCCAGCCTGTCCTGAAACACTTCCTGAAGCATATGGTACAATCCGTCGGCAATGATAACCTCGTCATCGACAATAAGAAGCGATTCCACGCCGCCTCACCTCCCTGTCCTCGGGAATAGGATTGTCACAGACAATCCGTCCGCAAAGCTTTCCAGTTTCAGCTCATAATGATCACCGTAGAGCAGCTCCATGCGGCGATACAGGTTATACAGCGCGCTGCCCTCCGCCAGTTCTCCGGCGCGCATTCGCTCGTCCAGGCGGCGCACGTTCTCCGCATCCATCGTTCCGCCGTTATCATATACCGTTACGCCGAAGCGATCCTGCTCCATGATAAAGCTGACCTCCACCACGCCGCCGCTTTGCTTGTTCTTCACGCCATGCACAAAGGCATTCTCCACCACCGGCTGAAGAATCAGCGGCGGTATGTTTTCCTGCGCGATTTCCTCCGGCAGTTCGTTCATATGCACGCGCACCCGCGGAGAAAAACGCATCCCTTGAATTTCCAGGTACTGTCTGATATGGTTCACCTCGTCGCGCAGGGGAACGTCATGCTCCGGAATGGTCGTGATGTAGCGGTAATAGCGGCTCAGATTCAGGCTCAGCCGCGCAATGTCTTCGTTGCCGTCCTGCTGCGCCATGCGGTAGACCATAAAGAGCGTGTTGTAAAAGAAATGCGGATTGATTTGCATTTGCAGCTGCCGAATCTCCGCCTGCTGTGCGCGCAGCCGTTCCTCATAAACCTGCGCCTTGAGGCTTTCCAGATTCTCCATCATGGAGTTAAACTGGGCGTAGAGGTCGTCAAAGCCCGCATCCGAGCGTTCAATATGGAAATGTCCCGTTTCGCCCGCCTGACGCAGGGAATCGGCAATGGTGTCCAGCGGCTGAAGGATATATCGCCGGAAATAGGTAAGATAAATAACCAGCAGCACCAGCGCCAGCGCGGTCAGCAGGCAGACCCACATACGATGGCGCATCAGCGGCTGCAATTCATCCGCTATCGTGCCGACACAGCGAAGCGTAAGATGCAGCAGCGGTATTTCCGCTTCTGCGGAAAAAGTGCTTTCCCCCTGCACGCCCAAAAGGCTGCTGCCCTCCTTTCCGGCGGACAGCAACCCATTTTTCGTTCCGGCACTGAAAAACACCGTGCCTTCCGGCGTATACAGCGTCATGTCCAGCGCGTTTTCGCTGGCCAACAGGCGCATTCGCCGTTCGAGACGTTCCGGCGATATGCAGACAGAAATGAGGAACATCGGCTCGCCCCGCGTTACAGAGCTGCAAAGCATGTACAGATTGTCCCCATGCTCTGCGATGCGCAGCAGCTTTCCGTCCACCAATTGCCGGAAAGTCGCGTATTCGCTCCGATCCATCGTATCATAGATGGATTTTTCCGTCGAGATAACGCGGTCGATCTGCGGCAGCAGGATCTTTGCGTTTTCCAGCAAATCACACGAGCGCTTCATGCGGAGCAGCTTATCAGACAGCCCGCTAATGCTGGCGATACGCTGATAGTCGCTGAGCCGCGGATAGGCGATGACATACCGCAGCAGCTCCTTATCCGCCGCAAGCTCCTGACACTGGGTAATCAGATTTCCGACCTCCAGATTGATTTGCGACGCAATATAGCTGCATTCCCGTTCGCTAAGCGCCTCCATGTTCCCATGAAGGGTCTGCAATCCCATATGGTTCAGGTAAAGCCCGATGGCATAGAACACCAGCACCACGGCGACCGTGATGGCCAGCAGGCGGATGAACCCACGGCGATTTAGACCCAGCGGCTGTTTATGCATGCGCAATTATCCCTTCACAGACCCCAGCACCATGCCCTTGACGAAGTAGCGCTGCAAGAAAGGATACAGCACCAGCATCGGGAAGCATGCTACAAAAATCATGGCGCATTTCACGGTTTTGTCGGATACCAAGGCAAGCGCCTCCCAGTCGCCGGCGCCCATCTGCGTGAGCTTCTGGTCAATGACGATGGTTCGCATGTAGCTCTGCAAAGGATATTGCTCCGGACCTCTGCTGTAGATGATGCCGTTGAACCATTCGTTCCAGTGATACACAGTGGAGTACAGGGCGACGGTGGCGAGCGCCGCCTTGGAGGTGGGCACAAAGATCTGCCACAGAATGCGCCACTGGCTGGCGCCGTCCATGATGGCGGCCTCCTCCAGCTCTCGGGGCGTCTGACGGAAGAAATTCAGCAGCAGAATAATGTTGTACACAGGGACAGCGCCGGGAATCACCAGCGACCAGAAGGTTCCCTTGAGTCCAGTAAGGTTAATGACCATGTACAGCGGAATCATGCCGCCGGAAACCAGCATGGTAATGAAGAAATACCATGCATACGCCGTGCGGGCGCGGAACTGGTTTCTTTCCTTGCTCAGCGGATAGGCGCAAATGATGCAGAAAAACATGTTCAGGCTCACGCCGACCAGCACACGCTTGAGCGAAACAAGCATCGCCGTCCAGAAGGGAGCGCGGTTGATGACATACTTATAGCTTTCCAGCGTGAACTTCACCGGCCATAGCGCAACCAGTCCGCCGGAGGCAGAGGACTTATCTGACAGGGAGATGGCGAATACGTGAATCAGCGGAATCAGGCAAGACGCGGCCAGCAAACCGATTACCAGGGCGTTGACCACAACGAATACCCGGGCTCCGAAGCTCTTTGACTTAACCATACCACGCGCCTCCTCATCAGAAAACTCTGTAATCTGCGAACTTGTAGGCGCACAGATAGCTTACAGAGATAAAGAGTGTCGATACAACGGATTTGAACATGCTCACAGCGGCGGACTGTCCCCACAGACCGTTCTTAAAGCTCAGGCGATAAATGAACGTATCCAGAATATCGCCGGTGGGATAAACAGCCTCGCTGTACATGTTATAAACCTGATCAAAACCGGCATTGAGCACGTTGCCAAGGCTCAGCACCATCATCAGCACGATAATCATGCGCATATTGGGCAAGGTGACATGCATGATCCGCTGAAAGCGGTTGGCGCCGTCAATGGTCGCGGCTTCATACTGGGTGGGATCAATGTTGGTAATAGCAGCCAGATACACAATCGTACCAAAGCCAAATTCCTTCCATACGTCGGTAAACACCAGCGTAAATCGGAACCATTTGTTGCTGCCAAGGAAGAAAATCGGTTCAGCGCCGAATAGCCCCAGGAAGCGATTGACAAGACCGCCATTGGGCGACAGCAGGTCAATCATAATACCCGCCAGAATAATCCAGCTCAGGAAGTGGGGCAGATAAATCAAGGTTTGCGAGATGCGCCGGAAGGCATTGCTTCGAATCTCATTGAGCAAAATGGACACGATGACAGGCACGAGCAGATGCAGTGCCATTTTCCACGCCGAGATGATGATCGTGTTGCGGAGCGCAGGCATCGTCTGGGGATTTCGCAGCAGCATTTGGAAGTTCCTCATGCCGACAAATTTCTGAGGACCAAACAGTCCCTTCGCCGGAATAAAGTTCTCAAATGCGATCTTCAGCCCAATCATGGGAAGGTACATATAGATGAAGACAAGAATAACGCCGGGCAGCAGCATTAGATGAAAGGGCATCTCGCGCCACAAGCGTTTTCTTCTCCGAACGCGCTTCAGGTTGACGTAATTTTTGCTTACAATGCTTTTTTCCACAGTCGTCGCCCCCTGCTGGAATTGATTTGAAAGCGGGGGCTGATGTTGTCACCAGCCCCCGTTAGTCAATCGATCAGATCACTTCAAGGAAGCATACCATTCGTTGACTTCTTCAGTAATCGCGTCGCCGCCGTTGGCGTAGAAGTTTTCCACAAACCGGTCGAAAGCGTCAATGGTTTCCTCGCCGGTGATGATCTTCACGAAGGTTTCGTTCTGCAGGTCCTTGAGGTAGCTCATGTACAGGGTCATGCTTTCGGTGGGTGCGCCAACGAACATCATGTCCTGCGTCAGATTGTTTTCCTTGTAGTAGTTCAGCACGCCGTAAGCGCCTTCCGCACCGTAGATGCGCTCCCAGCCCCACAGGGCGAAGCCTTCCTCGGAGCCGGATTCAAACGCCTGAAGCTTCTGAAGGATGGAGTAGCCTTCACCGGTGACCTGAGAGAAATCGCCGGACTGACGCGCCGCTTCCAGATCGAGGAAAGCTTTCAGGTTCTTGTCAGGCTTGGTGGGGGTCACAGGGGACAGCTTCCAGATGGATTCGGAATCCAGGGGCGCGTAGTACACGCCGTTCTCGTTGTTGGGGCCCCAGCACTTGTCGATGAAGAGGTTGTACATCTTCACAACGGCTTCGGGATGCTCGCAGTCCTTGCGAACCACGGTCCAAGCGGTAGTGCCGACGTCCGTCTGCGCCTTCGCCTTGTGGTCGGTAGCCGTTACGATGGGGAACGCCTGCCACTGTCCTTCGGGCTCAAGGTTCTTGCTGTTCTGCAGGGGGTAAATAGAGTTCCACTGTGCGCCAAACATGATGCCGCACTTGCCGGAAGTGGTCGCTTCCGCCACCTTGCCGTCGTCCTTAACGGCAAATTCAGGATCCAGCAGACCGTCCACATACATCTGATGCAGCGTCGCCAGCGCGTCCTTGGTACCGGGCAGCGTAGAGCCATACACCAGCTTGCCCGTTCCGTCGTCCACCCAGATTTCGGGATAGGAATCGAACGCATTGAAGAAGCCCTTCAGCGTGAACAGCTGATCCCAAGGCGTCTTGGACACGGCCATGCCGATGGTGTCGTTCACGCCGTTGCCGTCGAAGTCAGCCTCAGCGAAGGCCTTCGCCGTAGCAATCAGCTCGTCCATGGTGGTGGGAACGGGCAGGTTCAGCTTTTCCAGCCAGTCCGTGCGAATCCACATCAGGTCGGCAATCATCAGCGTTGCGTCTACCACGGGCAGCGCGTAAAGCTGACCGTCGAAGGTGACCGCGTCAAAGGGAGAAGTGCCGGTTTCCAGCATGACGCGCTTGGTCTGCTCGGTTGCGTACTCGTTGTAGATTTCGTCGAGCGGCATAATCAGACCCGCCTCATACAGCTGCTTGGCTTGCAGAGCGGTCACGTTCACGAACTCCGGAATGGCGCCGACGGCCAGCTCCGCAGCCAGCTTCTGGTTGTATTCGTCGCCGCTCTTCACGATCCAGTCGTATTCCACGTTGATGTTCAGCTCGTCGCGGAACAGATCGCACCAGAGGTTGTCGGTCATGGTCTTGTCGGGATGCTGCGAGAAGTAGTTCGCGTCGAGCGTGTCGTCCGTGGAACGAACGAAATGCACCGTCACGGGTTCATCATATTTCTGTTCGTTCGCCAGCGCGCTGGTGCAGAGCATCATGAGCGCCATCAGCAGAGATACGACGGAGAGGAATTTCTTCATAGGGAAGCCTCCTTTGCAATTGTTGAACCGAATTCCTATCGGTTCTGTTAATAATAGTATAGCACAAGTTTTCACCAGAAACAATGGAATATCTTTGACACAATAGCACAAATGAACACAAAATGATATATTCGCGCAAAGGGCGTTTTTGTTTTTTTCTTTTCTTTACTTCACCAGTTGCGACATTCTTTCATTATTTCGCGCAAAACGTCCGCGTCACACCGAACCTGCGCAAAAAAGGCGGCGAACGACGTCGCGCAAGCAAAAAGCAATTCTATTATAGCAAAACGCCCTGCGAAAAGAAAGTCCCGCGCCGAAGAGCAATATCAAGTAAGTATTCTTCCCCTTGGAAAATGACGCATGCATAGCCATCATGGAATCCGGATGCATACTCAAAGCACCAGCCAGTAGGAGTACCATCTGCTGAGTAGAACTCATAGCGAGGACTTTGTTCATCATCAAGCAGTGTTACATAAAACCCATCTTCCGGGATTGTGATTGAGTCAAATTTACATGGCGCAATCAGCTTCCCCTTTGAGTTAATTAGTCCTACGCCACTGTCTGTATATACACAGGAATATCCATTGCAAAAACCACTGATTTCATTATAAACCGGAGGCACAAGAATATTTCCTTTTGCATCTTTTACCCCAAAGAGAGAATTTTCCTCGAACACAACAATTTCTTCATCATCCACGCTTTCCGAAAGCAATACACTTGTACAGCAGCAAACCACACAGGCACATAAGAGAATAAATACTGCTACCACCTTTTTCATCATTCAACCTCCACTCTTTCATTTTCATAGCGTAGTTCCTCAATATATTCCAGTACAAAAGGTATTAACTCATCATCCAATCGAACTCCTTTATGCCAGCCAATATGCGTCCACGGTTCGATGTACAAGTCTTGATGAACAAATACTTTTGAACTTTTGGACGATTGATATGCATTAAGATCATTGGCGACAACACCACCATGTTTCACAGGAAGTTCGCAATTCCAGTCAATGACCATAAGAATAGAACCTGCCGGGAGGAACTCTTGAGATAACCCTTTATATCCCTTGCGAGGATTCTCTATTTCCATCGCTACAATAATGTCATTTCGCATCATAGATGTCATACCGGTTTTACTCATGCCATGCTTTAGCTGATGCGCAATTGCCGCGGCACATTGTTTTTGGGTATACTGCAGATCTCCTTTATTGGCACAATTTTCGCAGTTTTCCAAGAAATATGAAACTGTGTAAACATCAGGATTGTCTTGATTGGCTATGGAATATTCAACCACAGCTTCAAGATAATCAGCAAGATTGTCTACAACCTTCCCTTGAAGTTCGAAATGATCCCACGTCCCTGCATCATCAGTCCGATTGATTGGACTATTATGCGAATATCTGTATATATTATTGCAAATCAAAATATCCGCATTAACAAACCGACCCCACTGTGCATTATAGTACCGGCTCCTGAGATAGTACAGCCCCGTCTCCTCAT
>OGUO01002287.1_pt1 | contig 11732 bp, 9 predicted proteins | sample 1553641 | NCBI WGS metagenome assembly OGUO01 (sample SAMEA2579980, study PRJEB22360) | human gut metagenome | biome: human gut; feature: human-associated habitat; material: faeces | place: Denmark | collected 2008/2010 | reverse complement strand
TGTTCTCATTAAAATTATCCACCAGTCCCCATACCTTCAGTCCTTTTTCATGTGCCTGCATCACATACTCCCCAGATGCAAGACTTGAAATATTTCCGGAGTTATCTGTTACAGAAAACCAGGTTGGAGAGATCACATTCACGCCTGTCATATTCTGTACCGCATCTGCGAAATAGCTGTTTGCATCTGTGCTGGTAACCTGGTGCCATGCTAGGTTCACCGGCTCATCCATGGTAAGATATGTATAGGACTCTGTTTTAAAATCCCTTTCATAATCCGTTGTATCCACAGCACTTACTTTTTTCTTCTGAATATAACCGATGTAACCGTCATCGGTTGCCACCTGATCCCAGTCCTCTCCTTCATCCAGAAGCCTAAGGACCGTATCTTTAGGGATTTTTGTAAGAATTTCCGACTTAATCCCTCCGCGATACCGGATTACTGTATCTTTCTTTACAGTTACTGTCTGTATATTGCTAAATTTATACTGTATCGCCACCCTTGCAGGGTCTTCATATATATAGGAATCAATATCTGTATACTTTTTTACATAATCCAGTTTCAGATAAACTGTGTCATCTTTCAGCCATACATTTCCGTCTGCCTGCTCTGATGCCGCTTCCTCCGTAAGACTAGTTGGTGTTGCATACAGAATCTTCTTATTTTCGCTGTCCCAGTAATATCTCTGATTCAGATACCCACTTACTACATCCAGTGGAAGATATACATCGTTTCCCGAAAACAAAGCTTTCTGCTCCAGTTTCTGTGTTCCAAGTATCAATGCAGCTTCTCCATCTGCATTATGACCATAATATTCCGTCAGATCCATCTGTTTGCTGGTTGGAATCAGCTTGTTAATTCCGTATACAGCCCCTCCGATAAGAGAGACCAGAACAATCAGCAGACATACCACAAAAACCGGCATATGTTTTTTTATCATTATTTTTTTCCTTTCGGTATAGAATGTCACAATTTTTTTTATTATAACATATTTCCTCTGGATTTCGTTACAAAAATCGACATTTAATATTTTTTTACACTTTATTTATAATTTCGGTTCCCCACATGGTATGTATGAGTTCAGGGGAACTTTTTCTTTCCGGGGAACCGCTTTCTCTTTCGTGTCGATCCTTAACATTTTCGGATAAAATCAAAGCTTACACAGGCGATATGCCCTTCTTCATCTTCTGTATAATCCCGCATATAGACTCCATCTTCCGCAATCTGACAGGCTTTTGCGATTTTTTTCGGAGTGCTTGGTTCTCCGTTCAGATAAAGAGAAACACCTTTTTCCCTGAACTGTGGGGAAAGATGACTTTCTTTCTGTGACGGGGATGAATCAGTGACTTCGTCAAGGGGAATGACATACCGTGTCTTCTGGATGATCCTGCCGTCAGCTTTTTCGCGGAGATGCAGATAAGCCTGGCGGTTGAGAGGAAGATTATATTCCTCCCGGATCATAAGCCCTTTGGATTTATAAGTGAGAAAATATTGTTCATCATCTTTACGAATCCGCACGACCGGTCCGGTACAGAGATAGGCCTGCTCCAGTTCACGGTGAGGATAAGCTTCTATTGAAAAAGGAAGAGAGTGCAGGTCTTTGATAAGAAATTTACGTTCGATTTCCATAGGTATGCTCCTTTATAAAAAAATTCTGATGTTCAGGACTGAAATACAGCTCTTCTCTTTATGATAGTATAGGGAAGAATAAATGTAAACCATTGCATTTAAAGAAGACATTTGTTACACTAATTGCGTATGCAAAGAATGAGGAGGCATAGACATGAAGAAAGCTTATGTATTTCTGGCAGATGGATTTGAAGAAATTGAAGGACTTACTGTCGTAGATGTCCTGCGTAGAGCCGGAGCAGAGGTGGAAATGGTTTCTGTGATGGATAGAAAAGAGATTACAGGAGCACATGGGATCAAGGTAGAGGCAGACCGGATGATCGAGGAAGCAGGAGAAGCGGATCTGTATGTACTTCCGGGAGGAATGCCGGGGACGCTGCATCTGAAAGAGCATGCAGGACTTTGCAGACTGCTGAATCAGGCAGAAAAGAAGGAAAAGCACATTGCGGCGATCTGTGCAGCACCGAGTGTCCTTGGAGAACTGGGAATGCTGAAAGGAAAAAGGGCATGCTGTTATCCGTCCTTTGAAGAGAAACTGAACTGTCTTGAAGTAAGCTACGAGCCGGTAGTGACGGATGGAAGGATCACGACATCTCGGGGAATGGGAACTGCCGTCAGGTTTTCACTGGAACTGGTGAGTGTTTTATATGGAAAGGAAAAAGCAGACGAAATAGCAGAATCTATCGTATATATGTAAAAAATACTGGAAATATGGTGACTTTTATGCTATACTAATGCAATGACTGCGAATGTATAGCTTATTGACGATACATTTTTCAATAAGAAGCTATTTGCTTAATCAAGGAGGAAGAAAATGAGTTTACAGGTAGAGAATTTAGAGCATAATATGGCAAAGCTGACGATCACAGTATCAGCAGAAGAAGTAGAAAAGGCACTTCAGGCAGCTTATTTAAAGCAGCGTAGCAAGATCAGCCTTCCGGGATTCCGTAAGGGAAAAGTTCCGCGTCAGATGATCGAAAAAATGTACGGACCGGAAGTATTCTATGATGAAGCAGCAAATCACATGATTTCTGAAGCTTATGGAAAGGCATATGATGAGTGTGAACTTGAGATCGCTTCCCAGCCGACAATTGATGTTGTCCAGCTTGAAAAAGGAAAAGACTTTATCTTTACAGCAGAAGTAGCTGTAAAGCCAGAAGTAAAGCTTGGCGAGTATAAGGGACTTAAGGTAGACAAGGTATCTACAAGAGTTATGCAGAAAGAAGTAGATGAAGAGATCGAGAAAGAGCGTGAGCGTAATGCCAGAACAGTAGAAGTTACAGACAGAGCTGTTCAGGACAAGGATATTGTTACACTTGACTTTGAAGGATTTGTAGACGGAGTTGCGTTTGAAGGCGGAAAGGGTGAGAATTACCCGCTGACGATCGGTTCCGGTGCATTTATCCCGGGATTTGAAGAGCAGTTGATCGGAGCTGAGATCGACAAAGAGACAGAAGTAAAAGTGACATTCCCAGAGGAATATCAGGCAAAAGAACTTGCAGGTAAAGAGGCAGTGTTCAAATGCACAGTGCATGAGATCAAGGCAAAAGAACTTCCGGAACTGGATGATGAGTTCGCTTCAGAGGTATCGGAAGAGGCAGAGACTCTGGAAGATTATAAGGCAGAAGTAAAGGCTAAGATCAAAGAGCGTAAAGAGAATGAAGGAAAAGAAAAGAAAGAAAACCAGGCTGTAGAGCAGGCTGTTGCTAATGCAGAGATCGATCTTCCTGCACCGATGGTAGATCTTCAGGCTAAGCAGATGGCAGATGATTTTGCACGTCGCATCATGCAGCAGGGTATGAGCGTGGAGCAGTACTTCCAGTTCACAGGACTCAATGAGGAGAAGATGATGGAAGAACTGAAGCCACAGGCTGAGAAGCGAATCAGAACAAGACTGGTTCTCGAAGCAATCGTAGCTGCAGAGAATATCGAAGTATCGGATGAGCGTCTTGATGAAGAACTTCAGAAGATGGCTGATTCTTACCAGATGGAAGTTGAAAAGCTCAAAGAGTTCATGGGTGAGAACGAGAAGAAGCAGATGAAAGAGGATATTGCAGTACAGGATGCAGTTACTCTGATCGTTGATGCATCTGTAGAAGGCTAATCATTTATTAGATTTCTTGAGAGGGTGCGCCTGTATATCAGGTGTGCCTTTTCTCTTTCTATAAGAAGTGAGAGGATGAGGACTGATTCGGGAGTAAGGATCAGAACAATAATTATGCGTTGCTGGTAATAACTATTGCAAATAGCGACAATCATATAGAAAAGGAAGGATAGCATATGAGTTTAGTACCTTATGTCATTGAGCAGACAAGCCGCGGAGAGCGTTCCTATGATATTTATTCAAGACTTTTAAAGGAGCGTATCATTTTCCTCGGAGAAGAAGTAAATGATGTGTCAGCAAGCGTGATCGTTGCACAGCTTCTGTTCTTGGAGGCAGACGATCCGGATAAGGATATCCAGCTGTATATTAACAGCCCGGGAGGATCTGTAACAGCAGGTCTGGCAATCTACGATACAATGCAGTACATCAAGTGTGATGTTTCAACAGTATGTATCGGTATGGCAGCCAGCATGGGCGCATTCCTGCTTTCCGGTGGAAAGAAAGGAAAGAGATTTGCCCTTCCGAACGCTGAAATCATGATTCATCAGCCATCCGGTGGTGCACAGGGACAGGCAACAGAAATTCAGATTGCAGCAGAACATATTCTTCGTACAAAGAAGAAATTGAATGAGATCCTGGCAGCAAATACAGGAAAGCCGCTGGAAGTGATCCAGCAGGATACAGAGCGTGACAATTTCATGTCTGCAGAAGAGGCGAAAGAGTACGGTCTGATCGACGAAGTAATAGTAAACCATTAATTGGTTATTGAGGTGACAGAATATGGCAGGAAAAAAGACTGAGGATATCGTAAGATGCTCGTTTTGTAATAAGACACAGTCCCAGGTTCGTAAGATGATCGCAGGACCGAGCGGAACCTATATCTGTGATGACTGTGTTGCTATTTGTACCGAGATTATTGAGGAAGAATTAGATTTTAATGACAGAGCTGCACTTGACGATATTAATCTCCTGACACCGGAAGAGATGAAAGCTTTTCTGGACGAATATGTGATTGGACAGGATGAGGCGAAGAAAGTTCTTTCTGTTGCAGTTTACAATCATTATAAGAGAATTCTGGCAGAACAGGATCTTGGAGTAGAACTTCAGAAGAGTAATATCCTGATGCTTGGACCAACAGGATGTGGTAAGACACTTCTGGCACAGACACTTGCGAAAGTCCTGAATGTTCCATTTGCAATCGCAGATGCTACAGCACTGACAGAGGCCGGATATGTAGGAGAGGACGTTGAAAATATTCTCCTTAAGGTGATTCAGGCAGCAGACGGAGACATCGAGCGTGCAGAACACGGAATCATTTACATTGATGAGATTGATAAGATCACAAGAAAATCAGAAAATCCATCCATCACACGAGATGTTTCCGGAGAAGGTGTTCAGCAGGCACTTTTGAAAATCATCGAAGGAACAGTTGCGTCTGTTCCACCGCAGGGCGGAAGAAAGCATCCACATCAGGAATTGATCCAGATTGATACAACGAACATCTTGTTTATCTGTGGTGGTGCTTTTGAAGGAATTGATAAGATCATTGAGACAAGAATCGATAGAAAATCAATCGGATTCAATGCAGAGATCGCATCAAAACATGAGTACGATATGGATGTACTTCTTCAGGAAGCACTTCCACAGGATCTTGTAAAGTTTGGTTTGATCCCTGAGCTGGTCGGAAGACTTCCGGTGACAGTATCATTGGATCTTCTGGATAAGGATGCATTGATACGCATTCTTACAGAGCCAAAAAGTGCGATCGTAAAACAGTATCAGAAGCTTCTGGAGTTGGATGGCGTGAAGCTTGAATTTGATAAAGATGCTCTGTTAGAAATAGCAGAGACAACATTGAAGCGTAAGACAGGTGCGAGAGGTCTCCGTGCAATCATGGAGAATATCATGATGGATACGATGTTTACAGTACCGTCAGATAAGACAATCAAGGAATGCCGCATTACGAAGGAAGCGGTTCTTGGAGTGGAAGAACCGAAGTATACTCGTGATAGTGAGGAAAGAAAATCATTCCTGACATCTGAGAGCAAATAGTAACTGGATACAGGAATCCTGCAAACAGTTGCGGAGTATAAAACGAGGCGGGAGTGATGGGAGTACCATCCTACCCGCCTTTTCTAACGAGGAGGAATTGAATTGGACAACGAGACAAGAAGTCTCCCTATGGTTGCCTTAAGAGGATTAACAATCATGCCGGAGATGATCGTTCATTTTGATGTGAGCAGAGAACGCTCCATCGCTGCAATTCAACAGGCAATGGTTGAAGAGCAGGAGATATTTCTGGTTGCCCAGAAATCAATAGAGACAGAGAACCCCGGACAGGATGATGTCTATGAGACTGGAACAGTTGCATCTGTGAAGCAGCTGATCAAGCTGTCAAAGAAAGTTGTAAGGGTTCTCGTGGAAGGAAAGAATCGTGCGGTTCTTAAGAAAATTGAAGAGACAGATCCTTATCTTCGTGCAGAAGTAGAAGTTCTGGAAGAACAGGAGATCACGATTCCGGATGATCTGAATGCGGAAGCAATGATGCGCGGATTGAAGGAAATTATTACAGAATATGCAGCAAAGAATGGAAAGATTTCCAAAGAATCTGTTGCAGAAATTCTTGATATTACTGATTTAAAACGTCTGGTAAATGAAGTGGCTGCGAATATTCCATTGAAGTACAAGGATCAACAGGAACTTCTGGAAGAGCTGGATTTCTGGAGCAGATATGAGAAATTATCATTGAAGCTTGTGAATGAGATGCAGATCATGGAAATCAAAGAAGAACTTCAGAGAAAAGTAAAGAGCAAAGTAGATAAGCATCAAAAAGAATATCTTTTAAGAGAACAGCTGAAGGTGATTCGCGAGGAATTAGGTGAAGATACTACATTTTCAGATGCAGATGAGTTCGAAGAAGCATGTAGCAAATTAGATGCACCGGAAGAAGTAAAAGAAAAGCTCCATAAGGAAATTGGACGGTTTAAGAACACGATCGGTTCTCAGGCAGAAAATGGAGTAATCCGTACTTATATTGAGACAATCCTGGAGATGCCGTGGAATAAACGTGCAGAAGATAATACAGATATTAACTATGCGAAAGAAGTTTTAGAGGCAGATCATTATGGATTGGAACAGGTGAAAGAAAGAATCCTGGAATTCCTGGCTGTCAGAACACTGACACAGAAGGGGGAAAGTCCTATCCTTTGTCTGGTGGGACCTCCGGGTACAGGTAAAACTTCTATTGCCAAGTCTCTGGCACGTTCTCTTAAGAAACCGTTTGTGCGCATTTCTTTAGGAGGAGTACGTGACGAGGCTGAGATCCGTGGTCATCGTAAGACGTATGTCGGAGCGATGCCAGGAAGAATTGCAAATGGAATTCGCACAGCAGGTGTGAAGAACCCGGTCCTTCTTCTTGATGAAATCGATAAAGTAAGCACAGACTATAAAGGTGATACGTTCTCCGCACTTCTTGAAGTACTGGACAGTGAGCAGAACAGTAAGTTCCGCGATCATTATCTGGAAGTGCCACTGGATCTGTCAGAGGTTACATTTATCACAACAGCGAATACCTTACAGACGATTCCAAGACCACTCCTGGACAGAATGGAGATCATCGAGATTACAAGTTATACAGAAAACGAGAAACTTCATATTGCAATAGAACATCTGATTCCAAAGCAGCTGGAAAAGCATGGGATTACAGACGAACAGCTCAGCTTTAGCAAGAAAGCAATCTGGAAAATCGCACATAACTATACGAAAGAAGCAGGTGTTCGTCAGTTAGAACGTGAAATCGGAAATATTTGCCGTAAAGCGGCAAAAGAGCTTCTTACAACCGAGAAAGAGAAGATTACTGTGACAGATAGAAATCTTCATAAATTCCTTGGAAAAGAGAAATATTCTTATCAGATGGCAAATGCAGCACCGGAGGTCGGTATCGTACGTGGACTTGCATGGACAAGTGTCGGAGGAGATACGCTTCAGATTGAGGTGAATGTAATGCCGGGTAAGGGAGAGATCATGCTGACAGGACAGCTTGGAGATGTAATGAAAGAGTCCGCCCGTGCCGGAATCAGTTATATTCGATCTGTAAGCAAAAAATATGCAATCGCAGAAGATTTCTTCGAGAAGCATGATATTCATGTGCATATTCCGGAAGGTGCAGTTCCGAAAGACGGACCATCAGCCGGAATCACAATGGCAACAGCAATGCTTTCTGCTGTGACAGGCAAGAAAGTTCGCGCAGATCTCGCAATGACAGGAGAAATCACCTTGAGAGGTCGTGTACTTCCGATTGGAGGATTGAAAGAAAAACTTCTTGCTGCTAAAAATGCAGGAATACAGACCGTGCTTATTCCAAAAGAGAACACAGCAGATGTGGAAGAACTTTCTTCTGAAATTACAAAAGGATTGGAAATCATTCCGGTTGAGACAATGGAAGAAGTCTTAAAGAAAGCACTGACAAGATAAAAAGATTGCTTCTGACAGCAGATTGCAATAAAATAGAATGAAAGGAGGAGTAAACGACATGGTCATTAAAAATATAAATCTGGAAACAGTTTGTGGAATCACAAGCGTTCTTCCGGAAAACGATAAGCCTGAGATCGCATTTGCGGGAAAATCAAATGTAGGAAAATCATCACTGATTAATGCACTGATGAACCGTAAGTCTTATGCAAGAATTTCAGCAACACCGGGAAAGACACAGACAATCAATTTCTATACGATTAATGAGGAAATGTATCTGGTCGATCTCCCAGGGTATGGATACGCAAAGGTTTCTGAGCAGGAAAAGATTCAGTGGGGAAAACTGATCGAGCGTTATCTGCATACATCAAAACAGCTTAAGGCAGTATTCCTTTTGATCGATATCCGTCATGATCCATCTGCGAATGATAAAATGATGTATCAGTGGATCCTGGATCAGGGATATCAGCCAATCATTATCGCAACAAAGCTTGATAAGATTAAACGCAGTCAGGTACAGAAGCATATTAAAATGTTGAAGACAGGTCTGCAGCTTGTTCCTGGAACAAAAGTAATTCCATTCTCATCCCAGACAAAACAGGGAAGAGATGAGATTTGGGAATTGATTGAGAAAGAATATCTCGGATATGGAAATGACGAGGGGGCAGAGGATGACAAATAAGCGCCCATACTGGCAAGTTGCCGTAAGCTTGCTTTTCAGCATAGTAGCAACAGTTGGATTTGTACTGATCGGATGGAAATTACTTGGATTTCTCATGCCGTTTGTGGTTGGATGGATCATTGCATCCATCGCCACACCGGTTGTTAACTGGTTAGAAAAACGTTTGAAGATCAGAAAAAAATTAGGCTCCGCATTGATTATTATCGGAGTCCTGGCGTTGATGGGGACGCTGGGCTACTTTGCTGTCAGTTGGCTGGTTTCAGAAGTCAGCAGTCTGGTCAAAGACTTTCCGGAAATGTATGTGCAGCTCGAAAAAGGACTCCATCAAATTGGAATTTCTATGTCCGGAATTTTTAGCAAACTGCCGGATGGAATCCAGAATGGATGGACGACAACTGTTGCGAATTTGGATGACACGATGGGAAATCTGATGTCAAAAATCAGTGAGCCAACGGTAAGTGCCGCAGGAAATATCGCAAAGCGTGTGCCAAGTTATCTGGTATCAACAATCGTTATGGTTATGTCTTCTTATTTCTTTATCTCAGAGCGAGAAGAAGTTGTGACATGGATCAAACAGATTGCGCCAAAGTCAGTAACTGAACGAATGATCATGGTGATAGATAACCTGAAATATGCGGTTGGTGGATATTTCAAGGCACAGTTTAAGATTATGGGAATTGTATTTTTGATTTTGGCTGTAGGACTTGGATTTTTGAGAGTCCATTACTTTGTATTGTCTGCATTTTTGATTGCATTTCTAGATTTCCTACCATTTTTTGGAACAGGAACTGCGATGATTCCATGGGCTATATATGCAGTCTTTATGGGAGATTATAAACGTGCGATTATGCTTGTTGTGATCTATGCAATTACGCAAATTGTCAGACAGCTGATCCAGCCGAAGCTTGTCGGAGACAGTGTCGGATTGAATCCGCTGGTTACACTGCTTTTGATTTATATTGGATATCGAATTGGTGGTGTGATCTGGATGATCCTTGCTGTTCCGGTTGGTATGGTTATTATAAATATGTGTCAGGCCGGTGCGTTTGATTATATTTTTGATGATATGAAGACGCTGATTGTCGGAATCTTGAAATTAAGAGACGAAGAGTAGTGTAGTTAAGAAACAAGAAAGTAATTGAAAGGAGAAAATATATGAGCAATTATGATGTAATTATTATCGGTGCAGGACCTGGGGGAATCTTTGCAGCTTATGAGCTGGCAGAGAAAGCACCGGAATTGAAGGTGGCGGTATTTGAAGCCGGCAATCCACTGGAGAAGAGAAAATGCCCAATCGATGGAAAGAAGATTAAGAGCTGTGTGAACTGCAAGACATGCGCGATTATGAGTGGATTCGGTGGAGCAGGAGCATTTTCAGATGGAAAATACAATATCACAAATAATTTTGGTGGAACATTGTATGAGTATATCGGTAAAGAGACAGCAATTGAGCTGATGAATTACGTAGATGAGATCAATGTGAAATTTGGTGGTGAGGGTACAAAAATGTATTCCACATCAGGAACACATATTAAGAAACTCTGTATGCAGAATAAGCTGAATCTTTTGGATGCATCTGTTCGTCATCTTGGAACAGATATCAACTATGTCGTTCTTGAGAATCTCTATGCAAAGTTGAAAGATACTGTAGAGTTCCGTTTTAACTGTCATGTAGATGATGTGGAAGCGATTGACGGCGGATATCGCGTGATTACAAAAGATGGTGTAGATGAATGTAAGAAATGTATCGTTTCTGTGGGAAGAAGCGGAAGTAAATGGATGGAAAAAGTATGTGAAAATCTCGATATCACAACAAAATCCAACCGTGTAGATATCGGAGTCCGTGTGGAACTTCCAGCAGTTATTTTCTCACATCTTACAGATGAACTGTATGAAAGCAAGATTGTCTACAGAACAGAGAAGTTTGAAGATAAAGTCAGAACATTCTGTATGAATCCGAATGGAATCGTTGTAAATGAGAATACAAACGGAATCGTTACAGTAAACGGACATAGCTATGAAGATCCGGCGAAGCAGACAGAGAATACAAACTTTGCGCTTCTTGTGGAGAAACATTTTTCAGAGCCGTTCAAAGACAGTAATGGATATGGTGAAAGTATTGCACGCCTGTCTAATATGCTTGGAGGTGGCGTTCTTGTACAGCGCTTTGGTGATCTGATCCGAGGAAGAAGAAGTACACCGGCACGTATTGCAGAGAGTTTTCTGACACCGACACTTTCCGCAGAACCGGGAGATTTGAGCCTTGTATTGCCGAAACGTATTCTTGATGGAATCATTGAGATGATCTACGCTTTGGATAAGATCGCACCTGGAACAGCAAATGATGATACACTGCTCTATGGTGTAGAAGTTAAGTTCTACAATATGGAAGTGAAACTGGATGAACATCTTGAAACAAAACACAAGGGCCTGTATGTGATTGGAGACGGAAGTGGAGTGACACATTCATTGTCCCACGCATCAGCAAGTGGTGTGTTCGTAGCAAGAGAGATTGCAGAAGAAGTGTAAATTGATAGAAGTTAATAGTTAAAATAAAGGGAAGTTTTTCATTTGCAGAAATTACATGAAGTGTGTTTGTGTATTGCAGGTGAAAAACTTCCCTTTTTTCTTATGTATAAAAAAGAAACTTGAGTTTTTGTTGTTTTTACAAATAAAACAGTTGGATTTTGTTGATTCTTAATTAAAGCGTGTTGAGATTTATTGGAATCTCCTTGACAGAAAGGCATATAGATAGTATTATTTATAGTAAGAGAGTTTATAGCTGAGACTGGGTTACTGTTCACTCCCGTGTCAATCACTTCGCTGATTGACACGGAGGATGCATGT
>OGUO01002282.1_pt1 | contig 11751 bp, 8 predicted proteins | sample 1553641 | NCBI WGS metagenome assembly OGUO01 (sample SAMEA2579980, study PRJEB22360) | human gut metagenome | biome: human gut; feature: human-associated habitat; material: faeces | place: Denmark | collected 2008/2010 | reverse complement strand
GCGCCAGCCGTAGCTTCCGGATTTTTGTAGTAACCGGTCATCACACAAATCCCTTTAGCCAGGATTTCCCCTACGATATGTTGGGGATCGCCGGAGTCGATCCGAAGTTCGACACGAGGCACTGCCTTGCCGCAGGAGCTCTGACGGAAAGTTTTCCAGTTGTCGTAAGTGAGCAGAGGACCACATTCGGTCATGCCGTATCCCACCGTGTAAGGAAAACGAATCGAGCGGAGAAAGATCTCTACTTCCTTGTTCAGGGCTGCTCCTCCGATGATTAATTCTTTGAATTTTCCTCCGAAGGCGTCGATGACCTTTTGCCGGATGCTTTCCCTGATTTTATCGTTGATGATCGGTATGTTCATCAGTAATTTCATATGCGGTTTCTCGATGGTCGGGAAAACTTTCTTCTTGATGATCTTTTCAATAACCAGGGGAACCGTAATGATCAGATCGGGCTTTACCGTGGCGAAAGCATCTGCTATGATTTTCGGTGACGGGGTACGGGATAAAAAATGGATGTGGGTCCCGTTGACAAATTGGTAAATAAATTCAAAAGCCAGGCCGTACATATGAGCCATCGGGAGCATACATACGATTTGTTCACCCGGATTGATCCCGTAGGTATCGATGGCAAATTGCAGGTTGGTCCACAAGCTACGGTAAGGCAGCATCACTCCTTTGGAAGAACTGGTGGTGCCCGAGGTATAATTGATCACGGCCAGCTGGTCGGGCGTATCGTATTCGTAATGAACATCTTCGGCACGGAAACGATCGGGGAATTTTTTTCCGAACAGTTCGTTTAATCTGGCTCTGGCTTCGGTCAGTTGCTTACTATTCGAGGTGCGGAGCGAGTAATCTTCGATCCGGAGTACGCCGTCGAGGTCGGGCATAGCCGATTCGTCGAGATTTTCCCAGACCACATCTCCGGCAAAGAGCAAACGGGCTTCCGAATGGTTCACGATGTGATGGACATTATCGGGTTTAAACTCGTTGAGTATGGGTACAGCTACAGCTCCGTAAGAAAGTGTGGCCAGAAAAGCGATACCCCAACTGCTGGTATTCCGGCTGCAAAGAGCGATCTTATCCCCTTTACGGATTCCGCAATGTTCGAAAAGAAGGTGTAATTTCTCGATTTTACGGGCTACATCTTTGTAAGAACTGGTAGCTCCCTTAAAGTCGGTCAAGGCAGGCAGATCCCAATGATCTTTAATGCTCTGTTCAATATATTTTATAAAATTTTCTTCCATAATCATGGGTTTATTTGAGCAAAGATAGAAGTTTAGGTATTAAACCGGAAACGTTGGAAGAAAAAAATGAGTCCGTATTTTTCTATTTTATTGATACAGATAACGTTTTATACTTCGTTTTGGCGTTTTCTCGAATTCGGTTTCCTGGATTTTTAAACGGGCAACCTGGCTGTACATCGGCAGCATATGGTTGAGGAGTTTACGGTTTTCGTCCATTTTAGTTTTAAGCTGCTCAGGGCTGATCTTTTCTTTTTTCACTACTTCATAATCCGGATAGACGAGGGCGATTAATTTACCGTCCTTTTCAATGACCAGCGATTCGGAAACATAGGGTAGGGCATTCAGCCGGTCCTCGATTTCTTCGGGATAAATATTTTGTCCGCTGGGACCCAGGATCATGTTCTTACTTCTGCCTTTGATAAAGAGATAACCCTCACTGTCGATAATTCCCAGGTCGCCGGTATGCAACCAGCCGTCTTCGTCGATAGCGGACGAAGTGGCTTCGTGGTTTTTATAATAGCCGTCCATGACATTCGCTCCCCGCACTAATATTTCTCCGACGATATTTTCGGGGTCGGAGGAGTTGATGGCAATTTCCATCCGGTCGACAGCTTTACCGCACGAACCGGCTTTGAAGGTGTGCCAGTCGTCATAAGAAATGGCCGGACCGCATTCGGTCATACCGTAACCGACGGTGTAAGGAAATTGTACGGAAGAAAGGAATTTCTCTACTTCGAAATTTAATGCTGCGCCTCCGATAGCGATCAGTTTGAAACGTCCCCCGAAAGCATTGACGATTTTATCCCGGATCGACAGCCTTAATCTGCGGTTCAGATAGGGGATTTTCAGGAATAGCTTGATATGAAATTTTTCCAGTTGTGGCAGTACCCGGTGTTTGATGATTTTCTCGATAATCAAGGGTACGGCAACGATCAGGTTGGGACGGACAGCCGAAAATATTTCATTAATGATTTTCGGGGCCGGAGTTTTGGAGATAAAATAAACGTGTGTACCACTGGCAAAGGGATAGATCAGTTCGAAGGCCAGACCGTACATATGAGCCATGGTCAGTATGGAGACCAGCCGTTCGCCCGGATTGTAGCCCATTTTGTCCAGGGCATACTTCAGGTTCGACCACATACTGCGGTAAGACAACATCACTCCTTTCGAAGCGCTGGTTGTACCGGAAGTATAATTGATCATGGCCAGCTGGTCAGGTTGATCCGGCTCGTAATGGATATCTTCCGGACGCAGGGCGGCGGGGTATTTTTGCCTGAATAACTCTTCCCAATGTCCGTGAGCTTTTGCCAGTGCCGGATTGGTATTATAGAAAAGAGAATAGTCCTCCATCTTGATGACGGTTTCCGGTTTCGGCATTTCTTCTTTTTGCAGTTCTTCCCAGATGGGAGTACCGGCAAATAGAATCCGGGCTTCCGAATGGTTGACGATATGGCGGATATTGTCGGCTTTGAATTCGTGTAAAATAGGTACTGCTACTGCTCCATACGAAAGGATTGCCAGAAAAGCGATTCCCCAGTTGGTCTGATTCCGGCTGCAAAGAGCGATTTTATCTCCCCGGCGGATTCCGCTTTCTTCGAATAACAGGTGCAAACGGGCAATATGGTGGGCTACATCTCCGAAGGTATGGGTTTGGCCCTGGTAGTCGGTTAAGGCCGGTTCTTCCCAATGGATTCGGATACTATGTTCTATATAGTATAAAAAATTCTCTTCCATCTTGTTATAGATTGATGAGAAAACGCATCTCAGGTCCGGGTGGAATGTGCTTCAGCACGGTCGTGTTTAATTTCGTCCATAATTCCACCGTTGAGGGGGCTCGAGGTGCGTTCTCTGTGTATGTATACTGAATAGGGAAAAGAAGGTTACAAAAAAGAGGTAAAAGGTAGAAAGTAAAAAGTATAAAGTTAAATATTGTGAGAAGTCGAAACTAAAAAACGACGGTGGGCGTAGTTATTGACGAGTGAATGCAAAAAGCTCATTATTATTACGTTACAATAATTTAACTTTATTATTATGAAAACAGAAAATCCAAACACTCCAATTTTCGGAACACCTGAAGAAGCCCGTGTAGCTCCTAAGTTTGAAATGCCTAAAACCTCTATGCCGGGAGAGGTGGCTTATCAGTTGGTACACGATGAAGCGATGATGGATGGAAATGCCCGATTGAATCTGGCCACTTTCGTTACCACTTGGATGGACGACTATGCCCGCCGGGTGATGACCGAAAATATGGACAAAAACATGATCGATAAAACCGAGTATCCGCAAACTGCCGAGATAGAAAGACGTTGTGTGAACATTATCGCTAAATTGTGGCATTCACCCGAACCTCCCTATTGCACCGGTACCAGTACCGTCGGTTCATCCGAAGCTTGTATGCTGGGAGGTATTGCTGCCCTGAAACGCTGGCAAAAACGTCGTCGTGCCAAAGGTTTGCCTACCAATAAACCTAATTTTATCATTTCCACCTGTATGCAGGTCGTTTGGGAAAAATTTGCCATCTATTGGGACGTTGAAATGAGAATGGTTCCCGTGACGATGGAAAAAATTACCATGGATCCGCAGGATGTGGTCGGTATGTGTGATGAAAATACCATTTGTGTCGTTCCGATTCAGGGGGTTACGATCACCGGATTGAATGATAATGTAAAAGAGATCAACGATGCCCTGGATAAACTGAACGCAGAAAAAGGATGGGAAATATGTATTCATGTGGATGCTGCTACCGGTGGTTTTATCCATCCGTTTATCGATCCGGATACCGTTTGGGATTTCCGTTTGAAATGGGTGTTATCTATCAGTGTTTCCGGCCATAAGTTCGGATTGGTATATCCGGGTGTCGGTTGGGTGGTTTGGAAAGATAAACAATATCTGCCCGAAGAGATGAACTTTGCCGTGAACTATCTGGGAGCCAACATTCCGAGTATTTCTATTAACTTCTCCCGTCCGGGCAATCAGGTATTGGCACAATACTACCAGTTCCTGCGTTTAGGTATGGAAGGTTACCGGCAGATCCAGCAGAATTGTATCGATGTATGTCTCTATCTGAAACAACAGTTAAAAGAGATGGAGATCTTTGAATTTTTCAGTGACGATATGCCTAATCCGTTGTTTATCTGGAAACTGAAAAATGATTCTTCCCGGAAATGGACGTTATATGACCTTTCGGATGCTTTGCATGCCCAGGGATGGCAGGTACCGGCTTATACCATGCCGAAGAATATGGAAGATGTCGTGATCATGCGTGTCGTTGTACGGCAGGGAACCGGTAAAGACCTGGCCGATCTATTGGTGAAAGATATTAAAACCAATATTGCCCAGTTGAATCAATTGCAGGAACCGACTAATAGCGCTATTTTGTGGAATAAGAGAGAACCACAAAAGCCCAGAGGATTTAATCACTCCAGATAATCTCTTTTAGAGAAAAGAAGGAGCTGGTCCCCAATGGGACCGGTGTTCCTTTCAAGAATGGATAGGCGTAAAAGGAATCGACAAAATTAGAATGATCGGTACGAATGGATCAGAGCCGCAGATTCGCCGGTCAAAATTCTGAAAGAATTCGCTAACCCAATTTGTAAACCGCTAATCTATCTGAAAAACTTTGCAGACAGATTAGCGGTTTTTATTTATTCTGTCACACAAGAAAGATTCAGATATTCAAACCAGTTGATATTGGTTTTACTTAGAAGGTAAATTGGGGATAAGCCTAATAAAAAGTACCATAAAAAGCTCCGTTTGCTTTCCATCTGGATGCGGGAATGAATAAGGATATGATGAAATTCAATTATCAGGCCGAAAGAATTCATATCGATACCGTTTATCCGAAATGCAAGAGTCGGGCTGCTTACCGAGGAAAAGAGGATAAAGATTGGTATTTGTATCCGGCAAAGTTTGCAGGTAATTAATTTGGGGGATTACGACTTTAGATAAATCGATTGTTTGCATCTTTCGTGTAATTCCGGGAAAAACTCCCGGAATATTTTTTGTAATCGTTCTCCGTGCTCCTGCATAAATAGCGGCGTTTGGGCAGGATCGATCTGCAATCCCCGGTAGCGGGTCATGATTTCCAGGGATTGCTGGATTCCCGTTAGGGAGGCATAACGGCACAATCGGTCAGTCAGGATGAAATGCCATATGAACCCCTGAAAACGTTCCGGCAGGTGGCGGTAGTTCCAGGCTAAGGCGGTATAAAACCTCCGGCTGAACCGTTTGAGGGGAAGACCGGCATAGTCCTGAAACCGGCTGGCCAGGAAATAATCGAACAAGATGTCGTTCACTACAGCCGAATAACGCCCGAAAGTTTCCCGGCCTATCCCTACGGCTTCCCGGACCAACGGATGCCGGTCCGAGAAAGCATCGATTTCGCGGTGTAACAAAATTCCTTGCTGGAATTTCCGGGGATATTGTTTATACCCGTCCCCTTTGACCCCATCCCCGATAAAATTACCGATCTGAATACAACGGTCATTACCCGAAAGGAAAATGTGGGCGAGATAGTTCATAATTCGTTCAGCTTATTTGTAAAGGACAAATTTGCACATTATAAACGATACTACCAAAGCCCCTTTGCGGGTTAAAAGCTGAAAAGATCGTTCAAGGCCTCACTCATAGAAGGATGCGTATAGATCTGATCCCGGAGCGACGAATAGTCTAGTCCGGCTTTCATGACCAGGGCCACATTGTTGATCACTTCGCCCGAATCGATACAAAACAGGGTACATCCCAGAATTTTTCCGTTTTTGGCATTTACGACAGATTTCAATACCCCGTTGGTATTACCTGATACCCGCGCTCGGGGGATGGCCTCGACCGGAATGGTTTTGGTCATCACTTCGTATCCTTTGGCGATGGCTTCTTGTTCTGTCAAACCGATGCGGGATAGAGGTGGATCGATAAATACCGTATATACGACAGGTTCCCGGTCGACAATGGTCCGGCTGCCTTTACCGAACAGTTGATCCCGGATAATCCTGTAATCGTCCTGGGAAATATAGGTGAATTGTTTCCCTCCGCTGACATCTCCCAACGCCCAGATATCCGATGCGGTTGTTTGCAGATATTCGTTTACGATGATCGCTCCATGTTCGTTTAAATGTATTCCGGCCACTCCCGGATCGAGGCTTTCGGTGTTGGGCTGACGGCCTGTCGCTACCAGAACAGCGTTGGCAAAGAGGCTGTGTTCGGTTTTATCGGTCGTATCCCGATAGGTCACTACGGTCTCTTCGTCGGTATCCTGGATCGATTGCATTTCTATACTGAAATGAAATTCTATTCCTTGGTTTTCCATTACTTTCCGTACAGCTTCGGCAATGGTTCTGTCTTCGCGGGATAAAAATTCCGTTGTGTTTTCCAATACGATTACCTTACTTCCGAAAGCCGCAAACATAGAAGCGAATTCCAACCCGATGTATCCTCCTCCGATGATGACCAGGGTTTCCGGTAGCAGGTCCAGTTCCAGGAGTGAGGTACTGGTATATACCCGTCGGCTTTCCCGGATACCTGATATCGGCGGGATCACCGGAAGAGCTCCGGTATCGATAAAGATCCGTTTCCCCTCGATCTCCAGACGGTCTGTTTCGGTGGTTACCTCTATTTTACGGGATGAGCGGAATGAGGCGACTCCTGTATATACCGTTATATTCGGATGGTCGTTGAGCCGGTCGAAATTTAATTTTCGTAAAGCGGTGGTAATTTCGTTTTTCTTTATGATAGCTTTCCGATAAGCTGCTGCCTTTTCTTCAAAAGAAGCCAGATTCAGTTCCTTTATCATTTGGGCCTGATGGATCAATGCTTTGGTCGGAATACAGGCGATATTAATGCAGGAGCCTCCGTACATCGCAGCCGAACGTTCGATTATGGCTACTTGCTGTCCCCGGTTAGCTAAATCAGCAGCCAGTAGTTTACCCCCTTTTCCAAATCCGATAATGATTGCGTCAAAATGTTCCATAAAATGGGTGATTGATTAAAATTTACAGAAATCTCCACTACTTACGAAAATCAAAGGTGAATTGTTTGATTACTCCTTAGAACATCCCTTCCGCGATTATCGTATACAGCAGACAAACGATCACATAAAAATGAAAAATATGAAAACCAGATTGATTCTTTTTATTTTGTTATTCATCAGTGGCTTTGCAATAGCCGGTTGTAAACAACAAAACCAGTATCGTCCCGATGCGAAAATCGTTGCGGCATTTAATAACAAGTATCCTCAGTCCGATAAAGTAGAGTGGGAACAAAAGCAGGGGTATTATGTCGCAGAATTCCGGGAAGACGGTATCGAACACGAGGCTTGGTTCGACGGAACCGGTAAATGGGTGATGACGGAAAGTAATCTGAGGTATAGTTCCCTGCCACAGGCCATCCGCGAACAATTCGAGAAAAGTGTTTACAGTACCTGGAAAAAAGACGATATCGACAAGATCGAACGGGCTGGAATGGAAGCAGTGTATATCATCGAACTCGAAAAAGAAGGATTGGATACCGACCTGTATTATGTCGGTAACGGCAATCTGATCAAAACCGTGAATGAAGTGTCTAAAGAGAAACGGAGTTCTTATATGCCTGTCGCTTCGGATATCCAGATTTGGATCAAACAAAAATATCCGGATGCTACCATCATTGAAATGGATAATGAAAAAGGTAAATTGGAAGTGGACATCCTGGATGGAGGAAAAGCTAAAGAATTGATTTTTCAGGGAAACGATTGGTTGTCGACTTCCTGGGAAGTGAGCAAGGCCGAAGTTCCTTCGGTAGTAATGGAAACTTTCCGGCATTCGAATTTTGGAAAATACCGCATCGACGATATTCATTTTTATGAGACGCCGAACAATTCGTATTACTATTTCGATCTGGAACAAGGAAATTCTGAAGTACATCTGTCTATCGATCCTACCGGAAATATCCTACAGTGATCCGATTTATCGGGACGATGAAGGTTAATTTATAAAGTCTGTAAAGTTTATGAAGTCCGAAGAATCCGATGACTATATAAACTTTACAGACTTTATAACTCTGAATTTAATTGGAATAAGGGTCCCGCTTTACGCATGTGTGTGTGTATGTGTGTATGTATGTAAGAAATGCATAAGTAGAATTTATCGTGTGAAATATCATAAAGAGTGTATGAATCGATTTCACCTGATTAGAAGATAATTCCGCGGGACCCTGTCTTTTTATGCAGCCTGTTTCTCTTATATCTGGTCAATTCCCGGCGACGTCACCGGAAGAATCTTTTACGTCCAAAACATTCAAAGATCTTGAATACTAATGATGTAGAAAAATGGAAAAAGTTACTTTTTGAGGAAATTTATTTATCGAAAAGTCCGTTACCGGCTAATTTAATCGACGTTTATTTTCTTCTCAAAATAAACAAATATTTCCTTTTTTTAACATTATTAAGTAACTCTTATTCAGTCAATAAAGTATTTTGGTTTTGTGACCTATCCCTTTTTACATCTAACTATTTAAACGTCCATTTTTTATTGCAAGGAACTGTTTGAAACAGTACTTGATAGCGATGACAAAAATAGTTTATTTTTTATTATTCGCCAAATAAATTTGTTGATTTCAATTATTTTCTCTTGAAAGGCTTTTTGAAAGCCGGCCGCTCTATTTTTGTTTCTATTTAATTTATCTGAGTTTGTTAATGATATTTTTTGTATTTATTATTGTCGACAACACTAGGTTGATTGGACGGTTGGGAACAAATTTTCCTGTACCGGTGGAGGTATTTCCTGTTGCTCTGGGTCGAGCAGGAAATAAGAAAATTAGGGGCTACGGAAATTATGCTCCGGCTGGCAAAAGGGAAAGACGGACCGGTGGTGACAGAAAACATAATCTGGTTCTGGATGTTCGTTTCCGGGACATCGGTCCCGCATCGGAAAAAGATCACCGGTGTCGTGGAGAGTGGGGGGATATCGGCCCGAAGTGGTAGTTACTGGGTGAGAGTAGGTGGAAATAAACTTTTCTGGGATGATTACGTACAATAAATTCGATGAGATCGTTCATTTGTAAACTTGTATATTGGATTATGTTGAAGTTGTACGTATTTATTTTATGGGCTTTATTGCCGTTACTGACTATGGGAAAGGGAATTCTGATTCAAAATGTCGTGATTTTCGACGGGAAAAGTGAAAAGACCGTCACGGGAAATGTATGGATCGAGGACAATGCGATCCGGAAAGTATCGGCCGAACCGATTGTTGCCGGAGCAGAAGTAGAAGTGATCGATGGGCGGGGAAAATTTCTGATGCCCGGATTGATCGATGCACATTGGCATGCTTATCTGGCTGCTAATACGATGGTCGATTTGTTGACCGCTCATGCTTCTTATACACAGCTGAGAGCCGGAGAGGAAGCCGGGAAGACTCTTTTGCGGGGTTTTACGACGATCCGGGATGCGGGGGGACCGGTATTCGGACTGAAAAGGGCGATCGATGAGGGAACACTGCCGGGACCGCGTATTTATCCTAGTGGGGCGATTATTTCCGAAACAGGCGGACATGCCGATTTTCGTATGGTATACGATATCCCTGAGCCTTTCGATTGTTGCGGCCTGACTCATACCGAGAAAATCGGGGCTGCTATCATCGCCGACGGGGTGGATGCCGTGATCGTCGCTTCGCGGAATAACCTGCGTCTGGGTGCGAGTCAGATCAAGCTGATGGCAGGCGGAGGGGTCTCTTCGTTGTATGACCAGCTGGAAGATGTGCAGTATTTCGAAGATGAACTGCATGCGGCGGTAATGGCCGCCGAGGATGCGGGTACTTATGTGATGGTGCATGTCTATGTGCCGGAGGCGATCCGCCGGGCTATCCGGGCTGGGGTGAAAAGTATCGAACACGGTCAACTGATCGATGAACCGACGATGAAACTGATTGCAGAGAAAGGCGTGTGGTTGTCGATGCAACCCTTTATCGGAGAAGGAAATAATCATTATACCAATCCTGTACAGCAGGCGAAACACGAACTGGTGGTACAAGGCACCGACCGGGCCTATCAGCTGGCGAAGAAATACGGGGTGGCGCTGTCGGTCCGGTGTCAGCCTGCCCGGATTCTGGTGGAACCGACCCTGGTAAAAACCCTGCTGTACAATCTGGTGGACAATGCCGTGAAGTTCATCGATGACGGCGGCACGCTCTCTATCCGCGTGGAGCGCAGCGGGAATAAGGCCGTCACCACGGTCGGCAATACCGGCCCGACCATCGCGCCGGAGGAGCTGCCGCTCATCTTCGATCGCTTCCATAAGACGGACAAGAGCCGCTCGACCGACCGCGACGGCGTCGGCCTCGGCCTGTACATCGTCAAGACCATCGTGCTGGCACACGGAGAGGATATCTATGTGACGAGCCGCGACGGCAAGACGGAATTCACGTTTACCCTGCCGCTGGTCCTCTGACCGGCGAGACGAAACCCCGAAAGGAGGGCGTGTTGTGGATAAAATGACTCCCATGGATCCGGAGTATCAGGAGACCCCGCCGGAATGGCAGCCCGGCACGCCGGGGTATTACGGAACGGGCCGCCTGCCGAAGCCGCCGCGCTCGCATACCGGCCTGATCGTCGTGCTGCTGTGCGTGATGATCGTGGCGAACGTCATCACAGTGCTGATGCTCCTGACGCTGCGCATGCGCGCCGTGCAGAAGAACACGACCGTCGGCGCGGAGACGGAGACCGGCGTCACGCCGACGCTGACTGCGCCATCCGGCCACAGCGTCGAGCCGACGGAGCCGCGCACGAACGGCACGGGCACGCTGCAGATCAGCGCCGAGGACACGCAGACGCGCTCCGCCGGAGAGATCTACACGGCGATGCGGCCGAGCCTTGCGCTGGTGTACGCGGACGGAAACGGCGGCACGGCCATCGTCATGACGGCGGACGGCTACCTTATCACGAACGCGCACACCGTTTCCGGCGCGGAGAGCATCACGGTGCAGCTCAGCGATGGCACGGAGTATGCGGCGGCCCTGTCCGGCATGGACGAGAGCAGTGATCTGGCCGTTCTGAAGATCGAGCCGGAGACGGCACTGCAGCCCGCGGAGTTCGGCGATTCTGCCGGGGCTGCAGCGGGCGACACCGTCTATGTGTTCTCCCATCCGTTCGGTGCGGCGTTTGACAACGCCACCATGACGGACGGCAGCATTGCCACCGTGCAGAGCGGCGTGCGCATCGGCGCGGAGACGCTCAACGTGTTCCAGACGGATGCCGCGCCGGACAGCGGCAGCGCAGGCGGACCGCTCGTGAACGAGGCCGGGCAGGTCATCGGCATCTGCATCGACCATGTCGGCTCGTATGTGTCCTACCAGACCGTGCCGGAGTTGGGCTTTGCCATCCCGATCAGCGAGGCGAAGACCATTCTCGACGATCTGATCGTCAACGGCTATGTCAGCGGGCGCGTTTCGCTCGGACTGACGGTCTCGGAGATCCCGGAGACCTACCGGCGCTTCTGGGGTCTGCCGAGCGGCGTCGTCATCGAGTCGGTCACGGC
>OGUO01002278.1_pt1 | contig 11766 bp, 9 predicted proteins | sample 1553641 | NCBI WGS metagenome assembly OGUO01 (sample SAMEA2579980, study PRJEB22360) | human gut metagenome | biome: human gut; feature: human-associated habitat; material: faeces | place: Denmark | collected 2008/2010 | reverse complement strand
GCACCCTGACCATTGAAAATCAGAAGCGACCCAACCTGACCGTGTATAAGCACGATGCCGACACCGGCGAGCCGATTGCGAACACTGTGTTTGAAGTCCGGGCGGCAGACGGCCATAGCGTTGACCAAATCAAGACGGACAGCGAGGGCAAAGCGGAACTGAAAAATCTGCTGCCCGGTGTGTATGAGATCTCTGAAAAATCCGTGCCGTCCCCCTATCTGCTGGATGCGCCCTCTCAGCTTGCCACGCTCTATCCCAATCGAGACCACGCCGTTTATTTTGAAAATCACCAGAAACCCAATTTGACCGTCAAAAAGGTGGACAGCGTGACCGGCGATCCCTTGCAGGGTGCGAAATTCCATGTTACCTACGCCAGCAACAGCACATCTTCCGGCGAGATCAATGACCTTGGCGCTTTCTATACCGATGAAAACGGCCAGTTTCAGTTGACCGGCCTGCGTGATGGCTGGTACAAGGTGACGGAGCTGGAGCCGCCCACAGGCTATTCCATCAAGGAGGCCACGCAGGAGGTCTATATCCAGTCCGGCACTTCCAAAGTGCTGACCTTTGAGAACATTCCGCTTTCTGCCCTCGTCGTGTGGAAGTACGATAGCGTGACAGGTGTAGCGGTGCAGGGCGCTGTGTTTCAGGTGAAGTATTTGACCGGAACCTCCGGCACAGGCGGTACGGTCATCGGCACCTACAAGACTTCCGCCAATGGCAGCTTCACCGTGACGGGGCTGAAAGAAGGCACTTATATCGTCGAAGAACTCTCCAGTGACAGCGGCCATGTGATCGACACCGCACCCCAGACCGCCTATATCAGCGGCAAGCAGCAGGATGTGGTGCAGCTCTATTTTGGCAACAGTCCCAAGGGCAGCCTGCTCGTCAAGAAGATCGACAGCGCGACCCATAAGCCCCTTTCTGATGTTGAGTTTATGGTGACGACTGCGGACGGAACGGTGGTGGGCGATGCCAACGGCAAATATGTGACAGACAGCGCAGGCAGCTTCACAATCAGCAATATCAACCCCGGCACAACGCTGGTGGTAAAAGAAACCCGCGCCAAGAGCGGCTATGTACTGGACGATACGCCGCAGACGGCCACCATCAGGGCGGGCCAGACCGTGACGCTGGAGTTCCGCAACGCGCCGAAAGGCTCTCTCATCATTGTAAAAAAGGATGCTGTGACCGGCAAGGCGCTGAAAGGCGTGACTTTTACCGTTACCACTTCCTCCGGCCGGTTCGCTGCGGATGCCGAGGGACAGATCAGCTCCAACGGCCTCTATTACACCGATGAGAACGGAAAAATCATTCTCTCCGGGCTGGCTCCCGACACCTATGTGGTAACGGAAACCGCAACGATCCCCGGCTATGTACTGGACAGCACCCCGCAGACCGTGGTGGTCAACACCAACGACACGCAGACGCTCACTTTTACCAACAAACCCATCGGTGGGCTTATCCTCATCAAGAGCGATGAGGACAGCGGCAAGCGCATCTCCGGCGTTCAGTTTGAGGTGCGTAAGATGAACGACGAGATTATTGGCAGCTACACTACGGACAATAATGGTGTGATCCAGCTTCCTGAACTGGAAAGCGGCTGGTACACCGTGACGGAGCTGAAAGCCGCGTCCGGCTACCTGTTGGATACCACGCCCCACCGCATTGAGGTCAAGGACGGGCAGACGGCCACGCTGGAGATCACCAATCACAAGTCCTCCCGCATTTTGCTCCACAAGGTGGACAAGGCCACCGGCAAGGGCATCTATGGCGCGGTGTTCCTGCTGTACGACAGCAGTCACAATCCTATTGGGGAATATGTGACCGATCAGGACGGCTACATCTACGCCGATGAGGGACTGGCCGATGGCCGCTATTATCTGCGTGAGATCAAAGCCGCCCCCGGTTATGTGCTTGATCCTGAACTGAAAACGATCTATGTCCGTTACGGCTCCACCACAGAAATCGAGTGGAGCAATACTGCGGAGTGCGGTCAGATCCAGATCATCAAAAAATCTGCGAACGACAATCCTATCAATGGTCTGCCTGCCGGGACGCTGCTGGAGGGCGCAGTGTTTGAGATCTACGACAAAGCGGGTAACGTGGTGGACACCATCAAGTCCGACCGCAACGGACGCGCCGTTTCCAAGACGCTGCCGTTGTCCCGCTATACCGTCCGCGAGATCAAAGCGCCTGCGAATTACTCCATCAACCCCACAGCGATGACCGCCTATCTGGAATTCAACGGACAGATCGTCACCTTTGAAGTGCAGAATACCAGCGTTTCCACCGGCGTATCCATTAAGAAAACCGGCCCTGTGCAGGCTGTCCCCGGTCAGCCCATCCGTTATGTGTTCTCGCAGATCAAGAACAGCTCCACCGTTGCCCTCGACTCCTTCTATTGGCGCGATCAGCTTCCCGCGCAGGTGACGCTGAGCAAAATCGTCACGGGCAGCTACAATCAGCCGCTTTCCTACAAGGTGGTCTATAAGACCAACCTTTCCGGGGACTACCGTACTTTGGCGGACAACCTGAGTACAAGCAAGGTTTACGTATTGGACGCTCGTCCCGCTGTCCTCGGCCTTGCCGCCAATGAGCGTGTTACCGAAGTCATGTTCGTATTCGGAAATGTAAAGGCGGGCTTTGCACAGGTAGAAACACCTTATATCTACGCCACTGCCCGCAGCGGTCTTGCCAACAACTCAGGCATTGTGAATGTGGCGGATGTGGGTGGCCTTTACAACGGGCAGTGGATTCAGGCGGTGTCCCGCTGGCTCACTACCGTCTACACCAAAACAAAGGTGAGACTGCCCAAGACGGGGTACTAAGCCTTGCGGCAGAATGACTTTCGCAGTGCTGCCCCTGTGTGGGCGGCGCTTTCCCCGTTGGTCCTCTGGCTGGCGGCAATCGCCGCCTATGCCTACGAGGACGGTATGAACCTCTTTCAATGGATGGGGCGTTTCAGCCAAGTGCTGGAGCGCCCCTTTTCCATAGGATGGACGCCCTACACACTGAAATATATGTTGGTGGGCCTGCTGCTCTATGGCTGTGGCATTGCACTTTACTACTCCAGCCGGGAGAACCGACGACCGGGCGAGGAGTACGGCAGCGCTAAATGGGGCAATCCCAAGGAACTGAACCGGAAGTATATGGATCACCGGCATAAGGACGCCAACATCATTCTGACCCAGCGGGTCCGGCTGGGCATGGACGGCTATATCACCCAGCGCAACATGAACATCCTGGTCATTGGCGGCTCCGGCAGCGGCAAGACCCGCTACTTTTGCAAACCGGGCCTCTATTCGGCCAATTGCTCCTATTTGGTCACCGATCCCAAAGGGGAACTGCTGAAGGCAGCGGGGGGACTGCTTCTGTCTCTCGGCTATGAAGTGCGGGTATTCAATCTCATCGACCCCGAACAGTCCGACTGCTACAATCCCTTCGTCTATGTGCGGGAGGAAAAGGATGTGCTGTCCCTCATCGACAACCTCATCAAGAACACTACGCCCCGCAACGCCTCCAGCAATGACCCCTTCTGGGAAAAGGCTGAGGTTGCGCTGGATTCCGCACTCATGCTCTACCTCATCCATGAAGCGCCGCAGGATGAGCAGAACTTTGAAACCATGCTCTACATGATGAATTTTGCCGATGTGCGGGAGGAGGACGAGCAGTACCGCAGTCCTCTGGATATGCTGTTCCGGGCCTTAGAGGAGGAGCAGCCCGCCCATGTTGCCGTGAAGCAATATAAGGTTTTCAAGCAAGCGGCCGGCAAGACCGCAAAATCCATTCTTGTGACGGCTGCTGTCCGGCTGGCGGCCTTCAATATTCCGCAGTACGCCGCCATGACCTCAATGGACGAGATGGACTTCGGCAGCCTCGGCGAGCGCAAACGCGCCATCTTCTGCGTCATCCCCGTCAACGACAGCAGCATGAACTACCTTGTTGGTATGCTCTATACCCAATGCTTTCAGGAACTATACCGCCGTGCGGACCTGAAATACAACGGGCGGCTGCCTGTTCCCGTGCGGGTGCTTCAGGACGAATGGGCCAATGTCGCGCAGCCGGAGAGCTACCCGAAAATTCTGGCTACCTGCCGCAGCTACAACATTGGCTTGAACATCATCGTGCAGAATGTGCAGCAGATCAAGGCGCTGTACGAAAAGGAACACGAGAGCATCATCGGCAACTGCGACACGCTTTTATTCCTTGGCGGCGGCAACGAGCCCGCTTCGCTGGAGTTTATCGTAAAGCTGCTGGGGCGGGAGACACTGGCTACCCGCACACGGGGACTGACCAAGGGGCGGAACGGCTCCAGCACCACGAATTATCAGCAGACGGGCCGTGACCTGATGACCATTGATGAAGTGCGAAAATTGGACACCAATAAAGCGATTTTATTCATCCGCGGCGAGGACCCGGTGATCGACCGGAAATATAACCTCAAGCGCCATCCCAACATCAAATTGACCTTGGACGGCAAGGCAAAGCCATACATCCACAAGCCGCAGAGCGCGCCGGATTACGCACTGCCTGACCTGCCCTATGCGTTCAAATCACTGGACGATTACGAATTTATTGACACGGAGGATACAGAACATGAATCTGAACAAGAAGAACCTTTGGAAACCGATGGAGCCGAATAAGGTGAAGCGGCGTTATTGGACGGCGGCTGGGGCTGCTGCCCTCTGCCTTTGCTGCGTTACGCCCGCGATGGCGGCGGGCGGCGATCCACTGGATATTGTAAATAACCTTTCCGATTTTATTTTCAGCATCATCAAGGCGTTGGGCGTTATCATTCTCGGCTGGGGCATCGTGCAGGTGGGTATGTCGATCCAATCCCACGATGCCAGCCAGAGAACGCAGGGCTTCCTCTGCCTGTTTGGTGGCTTAATGATCGCCTTTGCGAAGGAAATTCTGACCGCCATCGGTGCGATCTAATGAAAAGAGCCGGGAGATACTGCCTTGCGGCGGATCTCCCGGCTCCCTTGTGGGAGGTGATTTTCATTTGAACAACAACTGGATCGTAGAAAACCTGACCAACGCCTTTGGCGTTTGGAATAGTAAAATGACGGAAATGTGGTCACTGCTGACGGAATCGCCCCAGACCTTCAAGGGCGGCACCATCTGGCAGACCATTGTGACCATCAACGGCGGAATGCAGGCCATCGGCTATGGACTGCTGGTGCTGTTCTTTGCCATTGGTATTTTTCGCAGTGCCTCCGGCTTTCGAGACTTTCAAAGGCCGGAGCATTTGCTGCGGCACTTTATCTACTTTGTGCTGGCAAAGTTGGGTATCACCTATGGTATGGACTTGCTGGTAGATGTATTTGATGTGTGCAGCGGCATTGTGGCAACGGCGGCGGGTAGTATCGGCGGCTTGACCGGCGCATCCGTGGCACTGCCGCAGGAGATCGCGGATGCCATCGGAGATGTGGGCTTTTTTGCAAGCATCCCCCTTTGGCTGGTAACTCTGTTGGGAAGTCTATTTATTACGGTGCTGGCCTTCATTATGATCCTCACCGTCTATGGGCGCTTTTTTAAGATCTATATGTACGCCGCGCTGTCCCCGGTGGCACTGGCATCCTTTGCCGGAGAGGGAACTTCCCATTTCGGCAAGGCGTTCCTTCGGAGCTATGTAGGCGTGTGCATGGAAGGGGCGGTGATCGTTCTGGCCTGCATCATCTTTTCAGCCTTTTCCTCCAGCGGTACGCCGGTGGTGGATAGCAGTGCCTCCGTAGTGACGCAGGTGTGGAGCTATTTGGGCGAAGTCATATTCAACCTGCTGGTACTGGTGGGCTTGGTGAAGTCTGCCGACCACATCGCAAAAGAGATGCTGGGGCTTTAACCAAAATCATGGCGACTACCGGCACCGCTTCCGATTTCTTCAAATGCGCGAATAATCTCCTCAATTTTTTGAAAGCACTCACTATCATTAAGACGATCATCTTCGATAATTGCTTTGATTTTACAGAGCGCTTGATAGCATTGTCCTTCCACTATCTGTGTAAATGGCTCATTCTGCTGTGGGAAAGTAATCTGCACCTCACCTTGGGCAAGGATGTGACTTAATAATTCCATAGCCAACTCCACTTTTGAACACCTCAACTTTCTGCATGGGGATTATATCCCCTTAATACATGGGATTATAACCCCCATAATATGAGTAGTCAAGCTGAGGAGGTTCCCATGATTAAATTCGACAAGCTATGGCTGGTTATGGAGCAGAAGGGTGTCACTACCTACGCCCTTCGTGAAAAGGGCGGCATTGACAGTAAGACCATTCGGCGGCTCAGAAATAACGAGAACATGGAGACAAAAACCTTAGACAAGCTGTGTAAGGCGTTAGATTGCAAGTTGGAAGATATTGCGGAGTATATCGCGGATTGAGTAAAGATGATTTGGAGGCTATTCCAAATCATCTTTTTATTATATTTGCAGAAAGAAGGGTTTTAATTGGAAATCAAAATCAACAAGGAAATTCGCGCGTACCGTGAAACACTCTTTTTCGGCCTGTCCGTGCGGCAATTCATCTGTTCCGTTCTGGCGGTTGGCGTAGCCGTGGCACTGTATTTCAGCCTGAGCCGAGTGTTGGACCGGGAAACGGTGAGCTGGGTGTGCATTGTCGGCGCAGCTCCCGTGGCCGCTGCGGGCTTTTTTCAGTACAACGGCCTCACGTTGGAGCGATTTTTATGGGCATGGCTGAAATCAGAGGTCATCATGGCAGGCAAGCGTGTCTGGAAAGCGGAAAACTACTATGAAGAAGCGATGAAACGCGAGGTGAAGAAACATTGATCTTTTTCAAGCATCGGCGCAGCGCGGAACGGGACGCCTTTTCCGTTCCCCGCAGCGTTCAAAAGTCCATTCCCATCAAACGCATTTATCAAGACGGCGTGTTTCAGGTAAGCGGCAAGTTTTCAAAAACTTGGCGCTTTTTTGATGTCAATTATGCCGTAGCCTCCCCGGAAAAGCAGAGGGAACTCTTTATGACCTACTGCGCCTTCCTAAACTCGCTGCCCATCGGAGCCACGGCAAAGATCACGCTCTTTAACCGTCAGCTCAATCAAAAGGACTTCGGGCGGACGCTGCTCATGTCTATGCAGGGCGACCGCCGTGACCTCTACCGCAACGAGTATAACGCACTTGTTTTGGGCAAGGCAGCAGAGAGCAACAATCTCATTCAGGAGAAGTACATCACCGTTTCGGCAGAAAAGAAAAGCGTGGAGGAGGCCCGTGCGTTCTTTTCCCACGTTGGGACTGACCTTACCACGGGACTTTCCCGTATGTCCTCCAGCGTCCGTGAGATCACGGTCAATGACCGCCTGCGGCTTCTGCATGACTTCTATCGCCCCGGCGAGGAACAGCTATTCCGGTTCAATTTGGAGGACACCATACGCAAAGGGCATGACTTCCGGGACTGCATCGCCCCGGACTGTATCTCCTTTCAGAAAAATCACTATGAGTTGGGCAATCATGTGGGGCGCACCCTGTTTCTGCGGGAGTATGCCAGCTTTATCTCCGACGCGATGATTACGGAGCTGATGGACTATCCTCGGAATATGATGCTTTCCATTGACATTATTCCTGTGGCGATGGACGAAGCAGTGAGCGATATTCGCAAGCGCATTATGTCCGTGGAATCGGATATTACCCGCTGGCAGCAGCGGCAGAATCAGAACAACAATTTTACCGCCAATATCCCCTATGACTTGGAGCAGATGCGGAGCGAAACGAAGGAATTCATGGACGACCTCATGAGCCGCGATCAGCGCATGATGCTGGCACTTGTCACGCTGACGCATTTGGCGGACAACCTCGAACAGCTTGACCAGGACACCGAGGCCCTGCAAGCCATTGGGCGGGCACGGGGCTGTCAATTCAACATTCTGCGCTATCAACAGGAGGACGCGCTGAACACGGTGCTGCCCCTCGGCTTAAAGCGCATTGACGCCACCCGCACCCTGACCACGGAATGTACCGCCGTCCTTATGCCATTCAAATCGCAAGAGATTCAGGACGCGGGCGGTATCTACTACGGCGTCAACGCCGTATCGCATAACCTCATCATCTGTAACCGCAGCAATCTCTTGAATGGAAACGGTTTTATTACCGGCGTTTCCGGCTCCGGCAAAAGCATGGCGGCAAAGCAGGAAATGACAGCGTTGGCGCTCTCTACCGACCATGACATTATTATTGTCGATCCCGAACGCGAATATGGTGAGCTGGTACGGGCGCTGGGCGGCGAGGTCATCACCATCTCCGCCTCTGACCCAAACGGTTGTCACATCAATGCGCTGGATTTGTCCGAGGGGTATGGCGACGGCAGGGAGCCGTTGGTGATGAAGTCTGAGTTTATCATGTCGCTCTACGAGCAGCTTATGGGCGCGGATAAGATCGAGCCGCAGGAGAAGTCCATCATTGACCGCAGCGTGGGAAACATCTATCGGGAATATTTGAAAAGTTATCAGGGACAGCCGCCCACGCTGAAGGACCTCTATGACGACCTGATGAAGCAGGTCAACCCGGAGGCCCACCGCATTGCGCTGGCATTGGAGCTGTTCACAGTGGGCAGTCTGAATGTATTTTCCCACCAGACCAATATCAACACAAAAAGCCGCATTCTCTGCTTCGATATTCAGGACTTGGGCGAAAATCTGAAATCAGTGGGCCTGTTGGTGATGCTGGACGCCATTTACAACCGCGTCATTCAAAATCGCAAGGCGGGAAAATACACCCATGTCTACATCGACGAGATCTATCTGTTTTTCGCCAATGGGAGCGGCAGCGGACACAGCATTACCAATTACAGCAGCGAATTTCTCTACAAGTGCTGGAAGCGCTTCCGTAAATACGGCGCGACGCTCACCGGCATTACACAGAATGTGGAGGAATGTCTGCTATCCAATACGGCGCGGATGATGTTCGCAAACTCCGAGTTCCTGCTGATGCTCAGTCAAGCCACCACCGACCGGGAGCAGCTTGCCCGTCTGCTGGGTGCATCGGATACGCAGATGAGCTATGTGGACAATGCCCCTGCTGGCCACGGGCTCATTAAGGTAGGCGGGGCCATCGTGCCTTTCGCCAATGAGCTGCCCAAGAATACAGAACTGTATCGCCTGATGACCACCAAGCCGGGTGAGGATTGATGGTATGAAGGATTTGAAGATCAAACCCGGCATGGACACGCCAAAGGCAAAGTTGAAGAACCCCGCGCCAAAAGATGCCAATTCCATTCTGAAAAAGCACATGGATAAGCGGCAGAGGGAAAAGGAGCCGGAAAGCCGGGACCCAGTGCGCTACGCCACCGACCGTGTGGAGAAAAATATGCGCCGTGGCGCATCTGGGGCGGCGGATGCCTCGCGGCGCATGATAAAGCACTACCGAGGAAAGCTGCGACAGAGTAAAGAAAATGTGGTGGGAAGTCACAGCGCGGCAGATATGGCGATCGGTTCGGAAAGTGTTTTCATCGACACACCGATGGAATATGCCTTTTCTCCGGTAGAAACCGCTGCACGAAATGAAGTCGGAAACCGGACCATTTCTCCGCAAACTCGCGGAGGTACAAAAAGCGCAAATGCCGCCCCGCAGGAGCGTGGGCGGCAGAAAGCCATACAGGACGCAAAAGCCGCCTATGGGCGGAACCTTGCCGAGAAAAGAACAGCAGAGCGGCACATTGTACCTCCACCGTCCGACCGTGGAGGTACAATGACCACTCCGCAGAAAGGCAATTCGGGGGCATCGGCCAAGGGCAGTCCTGCCCCCAAGAGCGGACAGGCCATGACCAAGGCCACGCGCACCATGCGTGTTCGACCAACTGACCACGCAGCGCCGAACAATGCAATCATCACGCACCGCGCAAGGGCGGCGCAGAGAAAGGCACAGCGGGCGATGCTTCAGGATTCTGTAAAGAACGGCGGAAATGCCGCAAAGAAGCTGGGTGGAACAGCGGTGCAGGCGATAAAGGCCGTGGGCCGGGGTGTGGCATCTGCGGTCAGCTCCCTCCTGACCGCAGGCGGCGGTGCGGTGGTGCTGGTGCTGCTCCTGACGGTGATCCTCGTGGCGGCAATCGTGGCGTCCCCCTTTGGTATCCTTTTTTCCAACGAGAGCCGGGAGGCGGGCGTTGTGCCGCTCTCTGCTGCGGTGGCGCAGGTCAACTATGATTTCAATGAGCGGCTGGAAGCCCTGCAAACAGCAGATGATTATGATTCCATTTCCGTGACCGGCCAGCCTGCCGATTGGATCGAGGTGCTGGCGGTGTTCGCGGTGAAGGTGGCAGGCAGTAACGATGCGGATGCCGCGGACGTGGCCACCATGGATGCCGACCGCATTGCCCGCCTGAAAGCGGTCTTTTGGGACATGACCGCAATCAAAACGGAGGTGGAAACGATCAACCACCCCGGCAGCGGTGATGATGGCTGGACGGAGCGAAACCTCTATATCACCATTACCGCAAAAACGGCAGAGGAGATGAAAACCGAGTATCATTTCAACCGCAACCAGATCGCAGCGCTGGACGAGCTGCTGGAGCAGCGGGGGCTTCTGCTGGAGCTGTTGGAGGATGTGTACTCCGTCAGCGGGGATACGGCGGCGCTTATCCGCAGTCTGCCGGAAGATCTATCGCCGGAGCGCGAAGCGGTGGTACGCACCGCCTGTTCTCTTGTCGGCAAGGTGAATTATTTTTGGGGAGGAAAGAGCCTTGTGATCGGCTGGGACGCCCGGTGGGGCGAGCTGCGGCAGGTCACGGCGGCAGGCAGCTCCACCACGGGGACCTACCGCCCCTACGGACTGGATTGCAGCGGCTTTGTGGACTGGGTATTTTACAACGCCACAGGCGGGGACTACATCATCGGTCACGGGGGCGGAGCGATGATGCAGCATACCTACTGCACCCCAATCTTATGGGAGGACGCACAGCCGGGAGATCTTGTCTTTTACCCCGAAGATAACCATGTTGGCATGGTGGGCGGTTGGGATGAGGACGGAAATATTTTAATCATCCACTGTGCCAGCGGCTATAACAATGTGGTCATCACCGGCAAAGAGGGCTTTACCTCTGTCGGACGACCTGATTATTATGTACAGCGGGAGTGATTGGAACGAATATGTAGTTCTTTGCCTGATTGTCAATGCTCTTGAAAAAACGACCCGATTCGCATATAATACATGACGATGTGACAGCGGAAAGGGGCGTGGGCGGCATGATCTCCGACGAAGAACTTTACAGGCAATATCTGCACGGTGATGAAGCTGGACTTGAAGCTCTGATGAAAAAATACGGCGATCTGCTGACCCTCTACATCAACGGTTATCTGCATGATGTTCACGAGGCGGAGGACTTGATGATCGAAGTCTTTTCCTATCTGTTCACGAAAAAGCCCCGCATCCGGGACGGCGGATTTAAGGCTTACCTCTATAAAGCGGCGCGGCACATGGCTTTACGCCACAAAAGCGGACGGCGACTTTTCTTCAACCTGGATGACCTGACCGAGGAGCCGGACGGACAAACGCTGGTGGATGAGGTCATCCGAACAAAGGAACGGGATCAGATTTTGCATTTCTGCATGGATGAGTTAAACCCGGACTATCGGGAGGCCCTTTATCTGACCTATTTCGAGGGCATGAGTTACTTGCACGCCGCCGAGGTCATGGGAAAAAGCGTGAAGCAGATTACTAATATAGTATACCGGGGGAAAGAGCGTCTGCGCGGATTCTTGGAACGGGAGGGGATCACAAATGTTGAGCCATGAGGAACGGATTGCAGAAGTA
>OGUO01002276.1_pt1 | contig 11770 bp, 10 predicted proteins | sample 1553641 | NCBI WGS metagenome assembly OGUO01 (sample SAMEA2579980, study PRJEB22360) | human gut metagenome | biome: human gut; feature: human-associated habitat; material: faeces | place: Denmark | collected 2008/2010 | reverse complement strand
ATGCCAACAGATTTCTTGATGAAATAGATGCTGCATGTGTATATGTAAATGCTTCCACAAGATTTTCTGATGGATTTGAATTCGGATTCGGTGCTGAGATTGGAATAAGCACACAGAAGCTTCATGCAAGAGGTCCTATGGGGCTTAAAGCACTTACAACTACTAAGTATGTTATATACGGAGAGGGGCAGATAAGACAGTAAGATGTTTTATAAGTATGGGGTGTTTTTATGATTAGAAGAGATTTTGATTTAGAAGAAATGAAGTATTTTCTTCATCTTGTCGGACAGAGTACAGATGATTATCTTTATATACTGGATTTAACTAATGATAAAGCTGTTTATTCAAAATCAATAACTAATGTGTTTGCACTTGATTCAGAGGAATTTTCCAATGCTATGCAGGAATTGGTTAAAGTTGTTCATCCGGACGATATTGATATGCTGATGAATGATATAAAGGATGGAATGAATGGAAGAAAGAGCAGTCATAATTTAGAGTATAGATGGAAAACTGTGGATGGAGAATATGTTGCAATAAATTGTAGAGGACAGTATATAATAAGCCATGGAGCTATTTACCTTATCGGAAGAATATCGGAGATTGGGAAACAGAGCAGATTTGATAATAATACAGGACTTTACAGGGAAATTGTTCTTGAAAATGTATATAATGAATATGCTAAAACAAGAAACGCATCAGGTTTTATTATGCTTGTTGGTGTAGATAATTTTAAAGAAATTAATGAAAAATATGGTGCAAAAACAGGTGATGAAGTATTGAATATTCTTACTGATTCAATAAAGAAATATATTGACACACCACTTAGAATATTCAGAATGCCTGGTGATGAATGTGCCATATTTATGCCGTATTCCATGGAAAATGATATTAATCAGGCTAAGATTCTCTATAAGAGAATAAGAAATCGTATTGACAGAGCAATTGAAAAAAGAAAGTATGATATATTTTTTACAATATCAGCAGGGGTTGCTGAATTTGATACAGAGAAAGACAGTTTTAATGAGTTGTTAAAAAATGCCAAATTTGCTCTTCATGCTGCCAAACTCAATGGTAAGAACAGATGTGAAATATTTGCTGAAACTGAGTATACAGAGTATATAGAAAAACTTAGTGTTCAGGATGAATTACGCAGATGTATAAGTGAAGGCTTTGAAGGATTTGAATTATATTTTCAGCCAATATATAATACCGACGATGACAGTTTGTCAGGAGCAGAGGCTCTTATAAGATGGAATAGCAGAAAATATGGATTTATAGGTCCTAACACATTCATACCGCTTCTAGAGGACAGTGCACTTATTATTCCACTTGGAAGATGGATAATTAATACTGCTGCTAAGGCATGCAACAGATGGATTACCAGTATTCCGGATTTTGTTATGCATATTAATCTGTCTTTTGTACAGATTGTCAAAAGTAATATAGTTAAAGATGTATTAGAGAATATCGAAAGATACAGTGCAGCTAATAATCATTATGTATTTGAAATAACAGAAACTATAGAGATGGACCAGATACCAGCTGTTCAGAACGTATTTAAAGAATTTGTAAAGAATGACTTCAGATTCGCTATTGATGACTTTGGAACAGGATATTCAAATTATGGATATATGCGTGACAGAACATTTGATATAGTTAAGGTTGACAGGTCTTTTGTAACTGATATAGATAAGCTTAAAGATAATTATCTTATGGTAAGTTTTATAATTAAGATGGCACATGAGATGGGGTTGCATGTGTGTATTGAGGGTGTTGAAACAAAGGAAGAACTTTCATGTGTTAAAAAACTTGGTGCAGATTATATTCAGGGATACTATTATGGTAAACCGGTATGCTTACAAGATTTTGAAGAACAGCACTTGAAAAGATTTGTATTAGGATAAGTATAGAATGGAGAATTGTAGATAATGCAGGAAGTTAATAACACCAGTGCACTTGAAGAACAGCTTTATTATATTGGAGAATGTAAGAAGTTCTTGGAAAAGAAAACAAAAGAAATAGGCAGACCGTTATATGCGTGTGTTCATACTTTCGGGTGCCAGATGAATGCCAGAGATTCTGAGAAGCTTCTCGGGGTACTTAAAGAGATTGGATATCTTGAGACAGAGGATGAGGATAAGTCAGATTTTGTTATATATAATACATGTACTGTAAGAGAGAATGCTAATCTTAAGGTTTATGGACGTCTTGGACATCTTAAGAATGTCAAAAGAAAGAATCCACACATGCTTATTGCAATGTGTGGTTGTATGATGCAGGAACCTGATGTGGTCGAGAAGATAAGAGATTCTTATAAGTTTGTTGATATTGTTTTTGGTACATTTAATATATATGCAATGGCAAAGCTTATATATAACAGAATTACATCAGGAAGCCAGGTTATTGATATCTGGGAAAAGACAAAGGATATTGTTGAGGAGCTTCCTACAGAAAGAAAGTTCCCATTCAAATCAGGTGTTAATATTATGTACGGCTGTAATAATTTCTGTACTTACTGTATTGTGCCTTATGTACGAGGAAGAGAGATAAGCCGTGAACCTAAGGATATCATCATGGAGATTGAAAGGCTTGTAAAGGATGGCGTTAAGGAGGTTATGCTTCTTGGACAAAATGTTGATTCTTATGGAAAAACACTTGATAATCCTGTATCATTTGCGCAGCTTCTAAGAGAGATTGATAAGATAGAGGGACTTGAAAGAATCAGATTCATGACACCTCATCCTAAGGATATTGAGGAAGAAACTCTTGAAGTTATAAGAGATTCCAAGAAAATATGTAATCATATACATTTTCCACTCCAGTCAGGAAGCTCAAGGCTTCTTAAGCTGATGAACAGAAAGTATACTAAAGAGCATTACTTAGAGCAGGTTGAGATGATAAGAAGAATACTGCCCGATGTTTCTATTACAACTGATATTATTGTTGGGTTTCCAGGAGAGACAGAGGAAGATTTCGAGGATACTATTGATGTTGTAAAGAAAGCAAAGTTTGATAGTGCATATACATTTATATATTCAAAAAGAACGGGTACGCCTGCTGCCAGAATGGAGAATCAGGTGCCTGAAGATGTTGTTAAGGACAGATTTAACAGACTGCTTGCAACTGTCAATGAAGTGTCACATGAGCATATCAGAAGATATGAGGGCATGGATATGAAAGTCTTGGTTGAGGGTAAAGATGACCATGAAGAAGGTTTTGTTACAGGCAGAATGACTAATAATATTCTTGTACATTTTGCAGGAGATGAATCACTTATCGGACAGATTGTTACAGTACATCTTGACGAATGTAAAGGATTTTACTATATGGGCAGACTTATCGAGGATTAATCAGGGAGTAATATAATGGCAGAGTATTCACCAATGATGCAGCATTATCTTGCTACTAAAGCAGAGTACAAGGACTGCATACTTTTTTACAGACTTGGAGATTTCTATGAAATGTTTTTTGATGACGCTTTAGTTGTCTCTAAGGAACTGGAACTTACATTAACAGGAAAAGACTGTGGACAGGAGGAACGTGCGCCTATGTGCGGCGTTCCTTTTCATGCGGCAGAAACTTATATTAACAGGCTTGTTTCTAATGGACACAAGGTCGCAATATGCGAGCAGATGGAAGACCCTAAGCAGGCAAAAGGCATTGTCAAAAGAGAGGTTATAAAGGTTGTAACACCGGGAACTAACTTAAACAGTCAGGCACTTGATGAAACTAAGAATAATTATCTTATGAGTATTGTTTATCTTGGAGATGTGCTTGGTGTTGCTATTGCAGATTATTCAACAGGTGACTTTTTTGTAACTGAGATCAAGACAGGTGCAGAACTTATTGATGAAATTAATAAGTTTGTTCCTTCAGAGATAATACTTAACGAGTATTTTGCAATGAGTGGAATTGATCTTACATTTATATCTGAAAAGCTTTCTGTATCAGTGTCAACACTTGAGAACTGGTATTTTGATGATGATTCATGCAAGGCAAAGTTAAAAGAACATTTTCATGTAAATATGCTGGACGGACTTGGAATCAAGGATTATCCGGTAGGAATTGATGCTGCGGGAGCACTTCTTATATATCTTACCCAGACACAGAAAAGTGATATGTCTCATATCACAAGCATTGTACCTTACACAACAGGTAAATACATGCTTATAGACAGTTCATCAAGACGAAATCTTGAACTTGTTGAGACTATGCGTGAAAAGCAGAAAAAAGGCTCGCTTCTGTGGGTACTTGATAAGACCAAGACTGCAATGGGTGCAAGAGCGTTAAGAAATCTCGTGCTGCAGCCACTTATTAACAGAGATGAGATTATAAGAAGACAGGACGCTATAGAGGAGCTTTCTGATAATGCAATTGACAGGGAAGAAATTCGTGAATATCTCGGTCCTATATATGACCTTGAGCGAATTATGACTAAGATTAGCTGTAAGTCAGCTAATCCAAGGGATTTAATTGCATTTAAGAATTCCCTGGAGATGATACCTCACATTAAGAATCAGATAGGACATTTTAAGTGTGATGTATTCAGACAGTGCTTTGAGCAGATGGACGACTTAAAAGACTTATATAATCTTGTAGACACTGCAATTATAGATGATCCTCCAATTACAATGCGTGATGGTGGAATGATAAAGGACGGCTTCTCAGCAGAGGCTGATGAGCTTCGTAATGCCAAGATTAAAGGAAAAGAATGGCTTGCAGAGCTTGAAAGCAGGGAGAAAGAAAAGACAGGAATTAAAAATCTTAAAGTTAAGTATAACAAGGTGTTCGGATATTACCTGGAGGTTACTAATTCATTTAAAAACCTTGTTCCTGCTGAATGGGTACGAAAGCAGACTCTTACCGGTTCTGAAAGATACACTACAGATGAGTTAAAGCATCTTGAAGATATTATTCTTGGCGCAGAGGATAAGCTGTACTCACTTGAATATGATTTATTCTGTGAAGTCAGGGAGCGCATAGCGGCAGAGGTTGTAAGGATACAGAACACTGCCAAGGCTGTTGCAATGATTGATGTGTATGCTTCACTTTCTGTTGTTGCAACACAGAATAATTTCGTAAGACCTAAGATTAATGAAAAAGGTATTATAGATATTAAGAACGGCAGACACCCTGTAGTTGAGAAGATGATTTCTAATGATATGTTCATTGCCAATGATACTTATCTTGACAATGGAATGAACAGAATTTCAATTATCACAGGTCCTAATATGGCTGGTAAATCTACATATATGAGACAGACGGCACTTATTGTGCTTATGGCACAGACAGGCTCTTTCGTTCCAGCTGATTCAGCAAATATATGTATTGTTGACCGTATATTTACACGAGTCGGAGCATCTGATGACTTAGCTTCAGGTCAGTCAACCTTCATGGTTGAGATGACTGAGGTTGCCAATATTTTAAGAAATGCAACGCCTAAGAGTCTTATAATTCTTGATGAAATAGGAAGAGGAACAAGCACATTTGACGGATTAAGTATTGCATGGGCTGTTGTTGAGTATATTGCCAATACTAAATACTTAGGAGCCAAAACACTTTTTGCAACACATTACCATGAGCTTACTGAATTAGAAGGAACTCTTGACGGAGTCAATAATTACTGTATTGCTGTCAAGGAGAATGGCGATGATATTGTTTTTTTAAGAAAGATTGTAAAAGGCGGTGCTGATAAGAGTTATGGTATTCAGGTTGCCAAGCTTGCAGGAGTACCTGATGTGGTTCTTAACAGGGCTAAGGAGCTTGTTGTGGACTTAAGTGATGCTGATATATCACAGAAAGCTAAGGATATTGCACAGTATTCAAAGAAACTTGACAAGATGAATGACAAGTACAGAAAGGTTAATGACCTTGAAGTTAAGCAGATGTCTCTTTTTGATACTGTTAAGGATGATGATATAGTAACTGATATAATGAATCTTGATATAAGCAATATGACACCTATTGATGCACTGAATACGCTTTATAAGCTGCAGGGAAAAGCTAAGAACCGCTGGTAAAACAGGGAGGATTGTATGTCAATAACACTTTTAGACCAGAATACGATTAATAAGATTGCTGCAGGAGAGGTCGTCGAAAGACCTTCTTCTGTAGTTAAAGAACTTGTTGAAAATGCTATAGATGCCGGAGCAACTGCGATTACAGTTGAGATAAAGGAAGGTGGAATTTCATTTATCAGGGTTACTGATAATGGAAGTGGTATCAATAAAGATGAGATTGAGATAGCATTTAAAAGACATGCAACAAGTAAAATTAAATCAATTGAAGATCTTATGGCTGTTTCGTCTCTGGGCTTCAGAGGTGAGGCACTAGCGAGTATAGCTGCTGTATCACAGGTTGAACTTATTACCAAGACTGCTGACAGTCTGAGTGGTGTGCGTTATACAATTGATGGCGGAGTACCAGGTGAAGTGGCAGAAATAGGCGCTCCGGAGGGAACTACATTTATTGTAAGAAATCTTTTCTATAATACTCCTGTTAGAAGAAAGTTCTTAAAGACAGCGACTACCGAGGGAGGATATATTGGTTCGCTTGTGGAATATCTGGCACTTTCGCATCCTGATATTTCGTTCAGATTCATAAGCAATAACCAGAATAAGCTGCATACATCGGGTAATATGAATCTTAAAGATATAATATATAATGTGTATGGCAGGGATATAACTAATAATCTGTATGAAATCAGCGGCAAGTCGCAGGATATTGAGGCTTCTGGTTTTATTGGCAAGCCTATGGTTGTCCGCGGAAACAGGACATATGAGAATTATTATATCAACGGCAGATATATCAAGAGCAGTATTATAACTAAGGCTATAGAGGATGCCTATAAGGGCTTTATAATGCCACACAATTATCCGTTCAGTGCGATACATTTTAAGATTAATCCTGCAATTATTGATGTAAATGTACATCCAACCAAGATGGAACTGCGATTCTCGAACAATGAATATATATATAATTTTGTATATGATACATGTTTAAAAGCTCTTAATTCAAAAGAACTTATTGCAGAAGTTTCTGTGCCTGATCCTGTTACAGTTAAAATGCAGGAAGCACCTGTTGTAAGAAATGTTATGCCGGATGTTAAGCTGCCAGAGAAGAATGTTTCGGATAGTATGCCATGTAAGACAGAGACAAAATCTGCAGAGTCTGCAAAAGCAGAAATTAAGCCGAAAAGACTTCCGGAGCCATTTGAAATTAAGGGTTCTCTGCAGATGGTTAAAGAAGATAAAGTAAGATATGAAGCTGTGACAAAATCTGAACCACCAAAGCAGATGAACCTTTTTGAGAATAAGCTCCTTGATGAGAACAGCCGTAACAAATACAGAATCATAGGGCAGCTGTTTGATACTTACTGGCTTATTGAATTTGAAGATAAGTTCTATATGATGGATCAGCACGCAGCGCATGAGAAGGTGCTTTATGAAAGAACGATGAATAAGCTTCATGATAAGACAATTGGAACTCAGATGATTCTTCCACCGATTGTATTGTCGCTTAATATGCATGAGGAAGAAATATACAAGACTAATCAGGATATATTTAAAAGATTAGGGTATGAGATTGAAGAGTTTGGCGGCAATGAATATAAGGTTACAGGAATTCCAGCAGGACTTCCTAAGATGGATTACAAACAGCTCCTTATTGATGTTCTGGATGGACTTTCTGAAGAAAGTGCCAGCAAAGATCCTGATATTATTACTGAAAAGGTTGCAAGCATGTCATGTAAAGCGGCTGTAAAGGGCAATAACAGGCTGTCATTCAACGAAGCATTTGAACTGATGGATGAGCTTATGAGGGCAGATAATCCATATAACTGTCCACATGGCAGGCCAACGCTTATTATGATGAGCAAATATGAGATAGAAAAGAAATTTAAACGAATAGTATAGAGGCTGATATGAAAAAAGAACCTTTAATAATACTTACAGGTCCGACAGCAGTTGGAAAGACAGAGCTTTCCATTGCACTTGCAAAGGCGGTAAACGGTGAGATAATAAGTGCCGATTCCATGCAGGTGTACAGATATATGGATATCGGAACTGCCAAGATAACGAAAGAAGAGATGCAGGGAGTTAAACATTATCTTGTTGATGAGATTGAACCATCAGAGGGCTTTGATGTGGCAAGATTCAAGTCTATGGCAACAGATGCTATAGAAAAAATCCGTAAGAATGGACATATTCCTGTAGTTGTCGGCGGAACAGGATTTTATATCCAGGCTCTTTTATATGATTCTACATTTGAAGATGAAGCAGCACTGAAAGCATATTCCGTTAATCCGGCACACGTTGAAGTGGCAGATACAAAAGTAAGACCGTTTACGGCATCGAGGGCATGCCTTGATTATGAAATATAAGGAAATATACAATGTTAAGATTTTTAAAAAAAGTGACGCAGAGGGAACTTGAAGACATTAATGAACAGTTAAGACTTAATGCTTCCAATAATTACAGGGATGCTACGCTTGATAATCTTAAGGAACTTGAGACAAAGTATCGTGAATTATCGGAAAAAGGCAGGCTGAATAAGGAACAGAGCGAGCATTACGGTAAAATGATAGATGACTACAAAGCAGAGTTTAAGGGTTTTACCCACAAGGAACAGAAAGCAGGATGGTAAGATATGGAAGCCAAAGTAAAAAGAACGACCGACAATGTTGAGAACTTGATTAAAGAATTGGAAAAACAATATGTCGGTAATAAACCTGACAAGAAAGAAATCAAACCATCAAAATATGATGAAGGAACGGGAACTTTTTATGTAGACGAAGAACTTGCAAAAACCAAGATGGAAAAGAAAAAGATTCCGGAGACTGTAAAAAAAGAAGAAAAGGACTTAAGCATTGATGATATGCTTAAGCTGTTTGTTAAGGAAGACGATGAAAAGAAGCCGGTTAAAAAAGGTATTTCTTTTAATATTGATACAGACAATTCAAAATGGCATAGTTAAAAAGTGTTCCGGCCGGAATACTTTTTTCTTGCTAAAATAAGAAAATTGTAGTATCTTCTTAGTAAGGGATTTTTGCATATGTCATATGCATTCCCGGTTCATTCCTGTTTCAGGAAAGATTCCATTTTAAGAGATTGTATTTTTTTATAGGGAGGGATGTTTATTGGCCTGATTTAATAAAATAATATATTGACAAAGGTATTTTATTGGTTTATATTAATATCAACACGAACTAATGTTCGTATATTGAGAAGGAGATTGTTATGGCTAAAGAAGATAAATTAAGAGCATTGGATGCGGCACTTTCAAGTATTGAACGCAGTTTTGGCAAGGGAGCGGTTATGAAGCTCGGAGATCCTGCTGCGGCTATGAATGTAGAGACAGTACCTACGGGTTCATTGAGTCTTGATATTGCACTTGGTATGGGCGGAGTCCCTAAGGGAAGGATAGTTGAAATATACGGACCCGAATCAAGCGGTAAGACAACGGTTGCACTGCATATGGTTGCAGAAGTCCAGAAGAGAGGCGGAATCGCAGGGTTTATCGATGCAGAGCACGCCCTTGATCCTGTATACGCAAGGAATATAGGTGTTAATATTGATGAATTATATATTTCACAGCCGGATAACGGTGAACAGGCACTTGAGATAACGGAGACACTTGTGCGTTCAGGTGCTGTGGACATTATCATTGTGGATTCCGTTGCCGCTCTTGTGCCTAAGGCAGAGATAGACGGGGATATGGGCGATTCACATGTAGGATTACAGGCAAGACTTATGTCACAGGCTCTCAGAAAGCTCACTGCTGTTATCAGTAAAACAAACTGCATTGTAATTTTTATTAACCAGCTCAGAGAGAAAGTCGGGGTCATGTTTGGTAATCCTGAGACAACAACAGGTGGCAGGGCACTTAAGTTTTATTCTTCAATAAGAATGGATGTAAGAAGAATCGAATCACTTAAGGCTAATGGTGAAGTTGTAGGTAACAGAACAAGAGTCAAGGTTGTTAAGAATAAGATTGCACCTCCGTTCAGAGAAGCAGAATTTGATATTATGTTTGGCAAAGGAATCTCAAGAGAAGGAGATATACTTGATCTTAGTGTGACAAGCAATGTTGTTCAGAAGAGCGGTGCATGGTTCGCTTATAACGGAGATAAGATAGGACAGGGAAGAGAGAATGCCAAGATATATCTGTCAGAGCATCCGGATATTATGGAAGAAATCGAACAGAAGGTAAGGGAACACTTTGCTGTAGATGTATCACATGAAGATGAGACTGTAACTACTGAAGAATAACAGGTAATGATATATGACAGTTAAGGAAGTAGTACCTATTAATTCCAGAAAGTTTAAGGTTATCTTTGAAGAAAACTATAGTATACCTTTATATAAGACTGAGATAAGAAGATATAATATAGAAGCAGGCAGAGAACTTGAAGATTCTGATATGAATGAGATTCATAAGACACTTATTTCAAGAATAAAGAACAGAATACTGTATCTTTTAGAAGATTCGGATAAATCAATTCATACCATAAAGTCCAAGATGAGATTTGCAGGATATCCGGATGATATAGTGGATGAGGTAACAGAACTTTTCACAGAATACGGATATCTTGATGATAAGAGATATGCCAGAAATTATATTTCGTCTATGAGTGTCTATATGAAGAAAAGCAAAAAGGCAATAATAACAGGTCTATATTCCAAAGGAATCAGCCGTGAGATTATAGATGAAGTAATAGAAGAATATGAATTTGGCGATAGGGAACTTATACTTGATACATTGAGAAAAAAAGGCTATACACAGGAAAGCCTTGCAGAAATTGATTTTTCTGTAAAGAAGTCTTTAATTTCAATGCTGCTTAGAAGAGGCTTTGAATATGAGGAAATATGTAGCATTTTTAAGTATATGTCTTAGAAAACAGAACGAAAATTGTCGAAATTGCACTATAGATACACTTGTTTTTACTTGACACATTTATTAAAAAAGTATAAAATTATCCTTGTTGTAGTTTAGTATTACAATGAAAACTAAATAAGGAGGTGCTCCTGTGCAGGTATATATTATTATTGCTTGTGTCGTAACATTGGTTGTCGCAGCTCCGGTTACATGGCTTATAAGCACTACATACCATAAGAAGGTTACCGATAAGAAAATCGGAAGTGCAGAGGCTAAGGCCAGAGAGATAATTGATGAAGCACTTAAGACAGCAGAGACGAAGAAGAAAGAAATGCTTCTTGAAGCGAAGGAAGAGTCTATTAAGGCTAAGAATGAGCTTGACAGGGAAATAAGAGAACGTCGTAACGAAGTACAGAAATATGAACGTCGTGTTCTTTCCAAAGAAGAGACTCTTAACAAGAAGTTAGAAGCTGTTGAGAAGCGAGATAATGGTTTGAATCGCAAAGAAGAAGAGTTGAACCATAAGAAGCAGGAAGTAGAAGCACTTAGTGCTAAGCGCGTGCAGGAACTTGAAAGAATCTCAGGATTAACCTCCATTCAGGCAAAAGAATATCTTTTAAAAACTGTAGAAGAAGAAGTAAAACATGAGACCGCAGTTATGGTCAAAGAAATGGAAAGCAGAGCCAAGGAAGAGGCAGATAAGAAAGCAAAGGATTACATTGTAAGTGCAATCCAGAGATGCGCAGCCGACCATGTGGCAGAAGCTACTATTTCAGTGGTACAGCTTCCTAATGATGAAATGAAAGGTAGAATTATCGGTAGAGAGGGACGTAATATTAGAACTCTTGAGACTATGACAGGTGTTGATTGAATTATAGATGATACACCGGAA
>OGUO01002274.1_pt1 | contig 11777 bp, 10 predicted proteins | sample 1553641 | NCBI WGS metagenome assembly OGUO01 (sample SAMEA2579980, study PRJEB22360) | human gut metagenome | biome: human gut; feature: human-associated habitat; material: faeces | place: Denmark | collected 2008/2010 | reverse complement strand
TGTTGTTGCCGAGCCATACAATAAGAACCGGAGCGAGAGCGGATTTTGGAAGGCTGTTGAGCAATACGAGGAAAGGTTCGGCAACTTTGAAGATATTTCTGTTAAGCCACATAAGTACGGCAGCTGTAATGGCGGCAATCATAACAAATATAAAGCATATAAGTGTTTCATAAATGGTTTTCCATACATGGCGTATGAGAAAACCGTTTTTTGTAAGTTCAATAAAACATTTAACAATCCGTTTTGGACTGCTGAATATAAAAGAGTCGATAATTCCCTTTTCTGCACAAATTTCCCATGCTGATACGAAGAAAACCGCTAGAAAAATACGAAAGAAATGAATTAATACTTTATGACGGAATACTGATTTCAGATAATCAGAGTGTGTTTTGATTTTATTCATTGTCTGACAACTCCTTCCACAAGATATTAAAGTAATCACGGAATTCTGCTGTATCACGACGTTTTAAGGAGCTTAAATCGTTGCAGAAGTCAAGGTCAATTGCCGCTTTGAAGCGTCCCGGACGTTTAGTAAGCACATAGACACTTTCACCTACAGAAATTGCTTCCGCAAGGTCATGGGTTACAAGTATTGCTGTTTTATGCTCTTTTTTAATGATAGAGCTTATATCATCACATACGGTAAGCCGTGTCTGGTAATCAAGAGCTGAAAACGGTTCATCTAAAAGGAGAATATCCGGTTCCATCATAAGTGTGCGTATAAGAGCAACTCTTTGCCGCATACCGCCTGAAAGCTCACTTGGCCTTGAATTTTTAAAATCGAGAAGACCGTATTGGGAGAGATAGTGGGTGGCAAGATTTTGCGTGTCTTTTTTTCTGTGTATATCAAGCCCCAGCATAACATTTCCGTACACGCTGCGCCATTCAAAAAGATGGTCATGCTGGAGCATATATCCGATGTTACGCATTTCGTCTTTTACCGGGCGTCCATTTACGATTACTTCACCCGAAGTTGGTTCAATAAGACCGCATATTATGGACAGAAGCGTGGATTTACCACAACCGGACGGACCGACTATGGATATGAATTGTCCTTTTTTTACGGATAGATTAATATCCTGAAGGGCTTTTGTTTCTTTTTCTTTTGTAAAATAGGAATAGTTTACGTCTTTTAATTCCAAAGCCAGCATATTTTACACCTGAAAATAATATATATAATATTTTATGATTTGATATTGAAATAGTCACAAAATGATTATATAATAGATAAGACCAATTCAGACAGGTGACAGATATGAGTAAGTTTTGCAACATAATTGAGAATATTACAAGTAAGCATGTGTATATACAGACACATAATTTCCCTGATGCGGATGCCATTGCATCAGCATTCGGACTCTCAGTTCTGTTGGAAAAATATGGAATTATTTCATCAATCTGTTACAGAGGACAGATTGAGAGATACAGCACGAATGAACTTGTGAACAGTCTTGGCATCAAGATGATTAATATTGAAGAATTGAAGGATATCAACCGGAATGATGAGGTTATCCTTGTGGATTCACAGAAGGGCAATAGTAATATTATCACTACCAAGGGTGATGAGATTATATGTATTGATCATCATCCTACGTTTGAGAATTCCCTTGATTCTTACAGGTATGCTGATGTAAGACCTGAGCTTGGTGCGTGTTCCACTATAATAGCCGAATATTATATGGACAATAATATTCCTATTGATAAGAGAGTTGCGACAGCACTTATTTATGGAATATGCACAGATACCATGGGCCTTACAAGAGGAGTTACCGATAAGGATGTTGATACTTACAGTTATCTTTTTAAGATAGCGGACAAGCAGATTCTTAAGTCACTTGAACACTGTTCCATAAGTATTGATGATCTTAAGGCATATGCTAATGCGATTAATTCCATTAAGGTATGTGATAATGTGAGTTTTGCCAATACCGGTTCTAATTGTCCGGAGGCTCTTATAGCCTCGATATCTGATTTTATGCTGGATCTTATTGAAGTTGATTTCTCGGTTGTATATTCCCTTAAGAAAGAGGGAATTAAGATTTCCGTCAGAAGCATGGGTAAATACAACGCGGGAAGGATTACCAATAAAGCATTGTCAGGAATTGGATGTGGCGGAGGCCACGAAGTTATGGCAGGTGGGTTTGTTCCTCTTAAGGAGGAAAAACGGGATATTGATGCCATAATAGGTGATATTCAGGAACGCTTTTTGCGTGCAATGTAATTTATACTGATGCTGACATGGCGCAGCTGGTAGCGCAACTGATTCGTAATCAGTAGGTCGTGGGTTCGAATCCCATTGTCAGCTTTTATGCAATAGTAACCGGCATAAGATTCCGCATTTACAGGTGTCTGTGCCGGTTTTTTTACATTCACAGAGACATAATCAGACAAAAAACTACCAATTATTACATTAGAGTACATTAATACGTAAAAAATATTGTTTTTTCTGGAAAAAGATAGTAAAATAACAATATATGTTGGTTGAAGGAGTGGTTGTTCCTGTGGAAATGGAGAGAAAGCCTTTAAGGAAGAAATTAAGAATACTGTACATACCTGTTATTCTGTCCGTATTATGTATAACAGTATGTATTATCAGTTCAATGCTTATATACAATAAGACGTACAGATTCTATACTGAACAGTATTATAAGATAGCGCAGGCATTTGAACAGGTAAGCAGTTTTTCGTCAACGCTGGATTTATGCCAGAAGCTGCCGTCATCAACGGCATACAACAATCTGGCTGATGCCTATGACATCGAGCTGTTGTCGGCATGTTCGGATTTGTTTTCAACAAGATTTGAATTTGACAATAATGAACGTCAGGAGATAGAGTCATTATATGATATTGTACGTACTTCTATTCCTGATAAGTTGAATTTGCTTAAGGACGGCATTAATGACAGTGAAAAATGTAAGGATGCACTGGTAGCTGTAAGAGCGGATGTAACAACTGTTGCGGATAAGCTTAACCATGTGATAGAGAAGTCTATAGCTACGGGCAATAAGGCATACGATAACAATAGGATAGATGTATATCTTATTGAAGGACTTATGATTGCAATATTTATAGGCTTTATTATTGTTACGGCATATCTGATTAGTTTTATTGAAAAAAGAATCATCAAGCCTATACGTGATATCGCGGACTGGAGCAGGATGTTTAATGATGATTATGCTGATATGTCAGATATTGAGATAACGGATAATGATGAGATTAGTGATATCAGCAGTGCTTTTAATATTGTTAAGGCTAAGTTATGTGAAGCCAATAAGACTAAGCGCGATAATGAATCAACTCTCCGTAAGCTGAGAGAAGAGGAAGAATATAAGAAGAAATTCGTTAAGCAGTTATATGATGAGAAGCGTGAGAAAGAGATAATAAGTTCTGAAGCTAAGAGAGACGGACTTACAGGTCTTTATAACAGACGTTCCTTTGATGCACTTATTGATGAATTTATGAGTAATAAGAGTGTATCATCAGAGGGCGCACTATTCCTTATTGATATGGATAATTTTAAGAATGTTAATGATACCCTCGGTCACATAGCAGGAGATGAAGCACTTAAGACTCTTGCAGGAGCTATGAGGATAGTATTCCCCGGCGGATATCTTGGACGATATGGCGGAGACGAATTTATAGCATTTGTTCCAAGTACCTGTGATGATGAGACGTTAGACAGGCTTGGATCATCACTTTGCCAGAAGATGGACAGAGAATTTGAGCACGGTGGCAAGTCAGTAAGACTTTCAGTAAGCGTAGGCATCGTTAGTACAGTTGGAATTGATGATTATGCAGAACTTTATATGAAAGCAGACAAGGCTTTGTACTTCTCTAAGGAACATGGAAGAAATCAGTATACATTAGCTTCCTCATTAGATAATTTTACTGCAGATTAAGAATATTACAGTTGAAGAAATCGGCTTCCGACAGGTCATGTGTTACTAATAATACGGACTTGCCGGAGGTCATTTTTTTTACATAATTCATGACAGACAATCTGGTATCATCATCAAGACCTTTGAATGGTTCATCCATTATAATCGTGGTGTAATCCGCAAGAACAGCACGCAATATTGCCACACGCCTTTTCATGCCGCCGCTTAAGGATATGACCTTTTCATTCATGCAATCTGACAATCCCATTGCGGCAAATCCATCTGCAATTTTATCTTTATCATTACATACAAGCCGGACGTTTTTAAATGCGGTAAGGTAAGGGCATAATCTGTCCTCCTGAAATACTACGGAATATTTTTCATCTGATTCTATAGTCCCTTTATATGGAACGAGTGAAAGGATTGCATTGATAAGAGAAGTCTTACCGATTCCTGAACTGCCTGTTATGGCTGTGTTGCCTTTTGCAAATTCATAAGTAAGGTCTGATATTACCGTATTATCGTTGTATGCAACTGTAAGGTTATTGAGCTTTATCATTGATTGAACCTGTCCTTTTTAAAATTAAATTTAAAATTAATAATACTATTTTCTCGAAAATTATACTTAGAACAATCAGAGAAATTGTCCATGCAAATAAGTTATCCGTTTCCAGATATATTTTTGACTTGTATATGTTGTTTCCGATGGAATGTCTTACAAGACCTATGATTTCGGCGGCAATTCCTGATTTCCACGCAAACCCGCAGGATAATTTTACACCGCTTAGAAAATGGGGAGCTGCATAAGGCATATATATGTAAACCAATTTTTTGAACGGTGAAAAATGAAATACCTCAGCCATTTCTTTCATCTGACTGTCTGTATGGGCAATACCTGAAAAAGTATTGGTATAAATTACAGGCATAATCGTTATCGCTGCGATAAACGTTGAAAGATGTGACGAATCAACCCACAATAAGGCAAGTATAATAAAAGATGCTACAGGAATTGAACGGATGATTTTAACCGGAACATCAATTACCGACTGCAAAAAGGTATTGACAGAAGCTGCAACCGCAAGGACTACGCCGGCGAAAAGACCGGTAAAAAAACCTATGGATATGTTTAAAAGAGAGTATGAAAGGCTTTTGTAATACGCGGAAGTCTTAAGTAATGAAAAAAGGGCATTGACGGTCTGCAATGGTGAAGGCAGGAATACCGGACTTGAAATTACGGCAGATATAATCTGCCATAATACAAGCCATATAATTATTGAAATAAAAGTGTATAAAGTCTTTCTTTTCATGTTATTTCACAATGTAAAAAATATTGTTGTCAGGTAATTTTTTTCCGAGAGAATCCGGGCTGGCATCAAATAAGACCTTGAAATAGCCGGTTACTTTGCTGACCATTTCATCACCTGTAATAAAACAGATGTTGCAATATGGTATTGCTTTTGTGGCTATGGCAGCTTTGATAATATCGTATTTCTCAAGCAATGAAGCGGTTTCTTCAATGTTGGCTGTTGCATTTTCGGAAGAAGCCTTGTACTCATCAAGGAAAGTTCTTAAAGCATTTTCATTAGAAGATGCAAAATCTTCAGAAACAACAAGCACACCTGTTACTATTGAACTGTCATCATGTATTTTTTCCCATTCTTTTGTAAGGTCTATAACCGTTTCAAAAGCCGGATCCTTGGTTTTGGCAACCTCAACGAAAGGTTCAGGAAGCATAACGACTGCTGAATCCATGGCTGAAGCCTTCTGGAGAACCTCGGCAGCCTCTGACATATATTCAATTGTTACGTCCTTATCAGGGTCTATATTATTCTCGGAAAGAATATGCCTTAAAGTATATTCAGGAGTTGTTCCCTGTCCTGTTGTATAGATTGTCTGACCTTTAAGGTCTGCAGCAGATGATACAGAAATGCCTTTTGAAAGAATATAGAGCACACCTAAAGTATTGACTGCGGCAATTTTTATTCTGCCCTCTGTTTTATTGTATAAGACACTTGCAAGATTGGCAGGAACGCAGGCAACATCAAGTTCACCCTTAATAAGTCCGGTTGCAATTTCATCGGCTGTTCCGCATATCTTGTAATCATAGTCATTGGAGGTCTTTTCATTGGATGCGTCATCGTAAAGTTTTACAAGGCCTATTGAAGTAGGACCCTTCATGGATGCAATTCTTACAGTGCTTTTTTCATTGCCTTTTCCGGTTGTGTTATTATTGCCCTGACATGCACTGAGGGATACAAGCATGGCAAAAATAAGTATTAATGATAATATTTTTCTTTTCATAATATACCTTCTTTCTTTCTATGGGATTATTATACTTAATCAAAAAAGATAATGCAAGGACAGTAAAATCGTGATACAATAGGCTAAAAAATGGATATGTAACTGAAAAGGAGCAACCTATGATTGAAATTAATAATCTTACCAAAATTTACAGGCTGGGCAGCAGACAGATGCGTAAGGAGAAAGTAACGACAAGCACAAGAGTAGCCGTTTCCGATGTATCTTTAAGAGCTGATAAAGGAGAAATTTTTGGATTACTGGGGTCTAATGGAGCAGGCAAGACAACAACGTTAAGATGTATCGCCACCCTGTTGAAGCCTACGGAGGGAACAGTTCTGGTGGATGGCTTTGACACCGTTAAAGACGCAGATAAAGTCAGGAAAAAAATTGGCTTTTTAACTAATGACATCAAGCTTGACCCACAATTTTCCGTAGATTACCTCTTTGATTTCTTCGGGAAACTGCATGACATGAAAGAGGAAGATATCCATGCGAAATACGAAAACGGTATCCTGACCTTGGACGTTCCGAAAGAACAGAAGAAAGCTGTTCCGGAAAAACGTTACATTGCAATTGAAGAAGATAGAAGAACTTTCAACCGGTATGAAGCAGAAAGCCGCAATAGCGGTAAGCCTTGCCCATAACCCTGACATTGTCATTTTTGATGAACCTACAAGCGGACTTGACATTATTACCGCAAGACTTGTAACAGATTATCTCAAAAAGCTTCGTGATGAGGGCAAGCTTATAATTATATCCACCCACATCATGACAGAAGCGGAAGCACTTTGCGACAGGGTAGCCATAATAATTGACGGTAAAAAAATCTGCGAGAACACAATTCCTGAAATCCTTAAAGAATATAATGTTAACAATCTTGAGGACGCATTTTTTGAAATGTACAAAATTAATCATAAGGAGGACAAGTAAATGGGTTTCAAAGTAATTTTTTCAAAAGAATTAAAAAGGGTATTTGGGGACAAAAAGATGGTATTTTCCCTGTTTATCCTTCCGATTATATTAATTGCCGGAATTTACGGAATGATGTTCTTTCTGGTAGATAAGCAGAAATCAAGCATAAACGAACATGTATCGGAAGTTTTTGTGCAGAATATGCCTGATAATTTTTCGGAACTTATGTCAAAGCACACTGAATGTAACATAAATGTTATACCGGCAGGTGAATCGGCAGACACATACAAAGATAAGCTTCTTGACGGAACATACGACCTTGTAGTTGTATTCCCTGAGAATTTTTACGAGAACTTTAAAAATGCGGACGCAACGTCAGCACTTCCTGATATAAAGACTTTTTACAATCCGTCAGAAGATAATTCCGGCGAAGCGAGAACACGTTTTACGGAAACATATCTTGAAGAATACAAACAGCTTTTACTTAATGAGAGATTTGGCTCACTGAATTATGCCATGGTATTTTCCGTTGATGCTGATAATCCCGATATGATTGTACAGGATGATGGCAAAGCCACAGGCAAAATTCTTGGCACCATTATTCCTTATTTAATAACTATTCTTATATTTGGGGGAGCGATGGGACTTGGTGTTGACACCATTGCGGGAGAAAAGGAAAGAGGAACTATCGCTAACCTTCTTATAAGCCCTATAAAAAGAGTTGATATCATAATGGGTAAAATAGCAGCCCTTGCCATAGTATCCGTTCTTTCGGCAGGTGTATATGTAATATCATTTATCGGTTCAGCCGTGGTTCTTAGTAAAAAAAGCGGAATGGGAGAAATGTTTAACAGACTTTCACTTAATTTTACATCATTACAGATTGTGCAGTTTGTAGTGCTGCTTTTAGGACTTGTACTCCTTTATGTTGGAATTATAGGTTTTGTATCCCTTATGGCAAAGAATATCAAAGAGGCACAATCTTTTATAATGCCTGTGTATATTTTAGTTATGTTTGCGGGAATGATAACAATGTATTCGGGAGACGTAACTTCAGGCAGTTATATGATACCTGTATATAACACCTCAGCTGCATTCAAAGGTATATTTGAAAGGACAATCACAATGAACCAGTACCTTACGTCAACGATAATAACTTATGCGTTTGCGGGAGTAATGGTATGTCTTATGGTTAAGGCGATGAATAGTGAAAAAATAATGCTTAACGCATAAAAGAGGTCATATATGTTAAATGTTGTATTTGATATGGATGGAGTTCTTTTCGACACCCAGAAAGTGTACACAAGAACATGGCGTGAAGTAGCCGAAATACTTCACATAGATAATTTTGAGGTTCCGTTAAAACTCTGTATCGGAAGAAACAGGGTTGACCAGGTGGATATCCTCAAATCACATTGCGGTGAAGACTTTCCGTTTGATGAATTCTATGACTTGAAGGAAAAAATATTTACAAAGCACATTGAAGAAGATGGAGTTCCCCTTAAAAAAGGAACTAAGCTTATCCTTGACACTCTTAAAAGTATAGGTGCGAAAGCTGCCATTGCATCTTCCTCAAGGAAAGATGTGGTGCTCCACCACCTTGATGAAACGGGACTTACAGGATATTTTGATGTAATAATCGGCGGAGATATGGTAGAACACAGTAAACCCTTCCCTGATATTTACCTTAAAGCCTGTGAAAAACTTAACAGTAATCCCAAGGATACCTATGCCGTGGAGTATTCTTATAACGGAATTGAATCGGCTGTTAAGGCGGGGCTTAGAACGATAATGATTCCTGACAGTCTGCCTCCGACCAAAGAATACGACAGCAAAATATTTACAAGATTTGATTCGCTTGTGGAACTTTCGGAATATTTTGCCATAAGAGCGCTTATGGAGAAGTTGTGGCAGAAATATGATTATGCCTCAATTCTTTTTGAAAACAGTACAGGAAGAAAATATTCCGTTTCAGGCAGGGGACTGTCTGCATCACAGGATAAAATATCCTGCGCAAGAGGGTATGTCCTGCGTGTCCACGGCAGAAACCGCCTTGTGGAACATTCTTTTAACTCGCTTAAAGTCAGTGATTTAGAAGAAATTATTGCCCGGATAGAAAATCTTTTTGACAAGGCAGAAGAACTTAAAGAGAATTTTACCATTGAAGATACGGAACGTATGGAGGATGAAGCATTACATTCTTTTTCGGAAAATGACATGAGACACAGTCCGGAAGTCCTCGGAGATAAGGCAATCCTTGACAAACTCACCGAATTAAGGCAGAAAGGTCTTGAGGCTGACGGACAGATTATTGACTGCACGATTAATTCTTCCTTCAAAAAGAGCAGAAAAATTTTTATCTCCAAAAACAGGGATATGTCCCAGAATATTTTATGGATGACCTGTGCCATGTCAATGATGGCAAAAAAAGGCGATATTGTAAGAAGTTATTTTAAATCGTATTCAGGAATGAATGGTTATGATGTGCTTGATTCATTGGAAGCAGACATTAAAAACGTTGCCGGGAATACGGTTAAGCTTCTTATGGCAGAAAAGATTACGCCGGGCAGATACGAATGTATATGTACGCCTGAGGTAACGGGGATGATAGTCCATGAAGCCTTCGGCCACGGCGTTGAAATGGATATGTTCGTAAAAGACAGGGCACTTGCCAGGAGTTTTATCGGCAAAGAAGTTGCTTCCGGGCTTGTAACCATGCATGACGGAATGGGAGCAGAAGAAGTTGCCACCTATGATTTTGATGACGAAGGAACCTGCGGTCACGATACCGTAATTATTAAGAACGGAATCCTGCGGACGGGAATTTCGGATGCCAAGACAGCCGGTATCCTTAAGACAAAAGGAACGGGCAACGGCAGAAGGGAAAATTACGAGCATAAGGCATATACAAGAATGACCAATACCTATTTTGAAGGCGGCAAAGACAGACCGGAGGATATGATTAAATCCATAAAGTATGGTTTTATGCTTGAAAATGCAACCTGCGGAATGGAAGACCCTAAAAACTGGGGAATACAGTGTATGGTAAATATGGCAAGAGAGATAAAAGACGGAAAATTTACGGGCAGAATCTTTTCACCGGTTGTGCTTAGCGGATATGTTCCGGATTTGTTAAAATCCATATCAATGATGTCAGAGACTCCTGAACTTAACGGAGGCGGATATTGTGGAAAAGGTTATAAGGAATGGGTTAAAGTATCCGACGGAGGCCCTTATATTAAAGCAGAAATAGAACTGGGGTAATTGAAATGGTATCAGAAATAGTTGAAATACTTCACGAACTGAATATAGTTGATTACAATATTTATGACGAGCATAGAAAAGCCTTTGAGATGTATTTTGTAAAACATCGTCTTGATATGACAAGAGACAAGGAAGTAAGGGAAATAAGACTACGCGTTTATAGGAATTTCGAGGAAAATGATACAGAATATCTCGGAAACTCAGATGTGTACTTATATCCGGGAATGGATGGGGATGAGATAAGGGAACTTATAGAAAGTGCGTGGGAATCCGCCCTTTATGTGAAGAATCCATATTACAGGCTGCCTGAAAAAGTAATCGATAAAAATACGGAAAAAGTATTTGACGGCTGTGAAAGCGTTATTGAAATGGCGAAGGCTCTTTATTCTGCCGAGGATGAAGTTAAGGATGCCTTTATTAATTCCGCTGAATTTTTTGGAGAAACCAGGACTGTAAATATAATAACCGGAAAAGGCTCCGATATATCTTATACATCAGGAAAAATAACCGGCGAATTTGTTGTCCAATGCAAAAAAGAGAATGATGTGGAACTGTATGCTGATTTTTCTTATTATGACATGGAAAAAGAAAGCATCAGAAAAAAGTGCGCAAAACAGCTTAAACTGGCAGTTGAAAGAGAATCGGCAAAACGAAGTCCGGCAGATTATTCAGGTTATCCCATTGTGCTTACGGATTCCTATGTTAAGGAATTCCTGAAATTCTACCTTATGAGAAGCAATGCAGCGTATGTATATCCCGGATATTCGGATTACAAAGAAGGTTATGACATTATGTCCGATATAAGCATAGAAGGGGTGCCGGAATATCCGTACAGTGCAGAGGGCGTTAAAACCGGATCCCGTATGATAATAGAACACGGTATTGTCAAAAACATCCACGGCAATGTAATGCACTTGTCATATCTTAACAGACCGTATATAGGAATGTACGAGAATTTACATTGTGTATGTAACGGCGAACCAATGGACAGACTTCTTAACGGAAAATACATTCTGGTAAAAAACTTCTCCGATTTCCAGATGGATCCGCTTACAGGCGATTTTGGCGGTGAGTTCAGACTTGCCGAGATATCTGATGAGAATGGAAAAAGAATTGTCACAGGAGGAACCGTAACAGGCAATATCCTTAAAAATGCAGATAAAATCAGATATTCCGGTGAATACTTTAAAGAAGGATTATATGTTGGTCCTTCAGCTGTAAAAATAGGTTGAATACTCTGACAAAATAATGATAAAATAATCAAAACTGTATAGACTTTACAGAAAAAGGAAAAGAAATATATGTTAGAATTACAAAATATATCATATCAGGTTGATGAAGAAGGCAAAGACAAAGAAATTATTAAAGACATAAGCCTTAAAATAGATGGAAGATTTACGGCGATAACAGGGCCTAACGGCG
>OGUO01002268.1_pt1 | contig 11792 bp, 9 predicted proteins | sample 1553641 | NCBI WGS metagenome assembly OGUO01 (sample SAMEA2579980, study PRJEB22360) | human gut metagenome | biome: human gut; feature: human-associated habitat; material: faeces | place: Denmark | collected 2008/2010 | reverse complement strand
TATTTTCCTTCCTTCGCTGCTACGAACCAGCGGCCTTTTTTAAACCAGAGATAACTCTCCCTGCCCCGTATGCGGCAGGGATATCTCTCTCCCACGCCGCCTACACTTTGGCAGGCTGCGCGGCGCATGTCCAGTATCTTGTCGATATGATATCTGCGCATTTCGTCAAACTCGATCTCGATAGGACGCATCTTCCCGTTGGCGTCAAAATGCACCGTCACCGGCACATACTTCTTTTCAAGTTCCATGGATATTCCCCCTATCGTTGCCATGCTGGTGCTGATCCTCGCCACTTGGACCACCAATACCGGCAACGCCTATATGTCCGGCCTGGCTGCCTGTAAGATGTTCTCTATCAAGGACAGCAAGCGTCCTCTGGTCACTATGATCTGTGGTGTACTGGGCGTCATTATGGCCATTGCAGGTCTGGCGGATTTCCTGAACACCTATATCAGCATTCTGGGTGCGGTGGTGCCTCCCATCATGGGCGTCGTTATCTGCGACTACTGGGTCATCTGCAAGGCCAAGAAGGAGAACTGGTCTCCTGTGCGCGGCATCAACTGGATCGGCATCATCGCGTGGGTCATCGGCGGCGGCTTCGCACTGCTGGAGACGCTGGGCGTGGTGACGGTGTTCTCCTCCGCACTGGACGGCGTGATCATCGCCTTTGTGGCCTACTGGATCCTCTATTCCCTGCTGAAGAATACCAAGCTGGCCGGCTCCGGCGATATGACTATCGAGGAAGCCTGCTCCGTCGCACAGTAAGGAGTGTTTGCTATGAGTAAAAACAAAGCGTTAGATATTGTATTGTCCGAATTTCTGGAGCTGGCAAAGGTGCCCCGCCCCTCCCATCACGAGGAGCGTGTCAGCGAGTACCTGTTCCAGTGGGCCAAAAGCCATGGCCTGGCCGTGGAAAAGGACAACATGAATGAGATCATCATTGACAAGCCCGCCTCCCCCGGCTGCGAGAATGTACCCCGTGTGATCTTTCAGGCACACATGGATATGGTCTGCGTATGTGAAGAGGGCGTCACCTACGATCCTATGACCGATCCCATCAAGGTCATCAACGATGGTGTGACCCTGACCGCAGACGGCACCAGCCTGGGTGCCGATGACGGTATCGGCGTGGCGATGTGCCTGTACCTGCTGCAGGACGACACCCTGCGTCACGGTCCCATCCGCGCCATCTTCACCACCAAAGAGGAGGACGGCATGGACTCCATCGCCATAGACCCCAAGTATCTTGACGGCGGCTATCTGGTCAATTTGGATTGGGAAACGCTGGGCTCACTGTGCAATTCCTGTGCCGGCGGCGACTTCTTCAACTACAGCCACAAGGCCGAGTGGGAAAAGCCTATTGTGGGCTGCAAGACACTGACCATTTCCCTCAGTGGTCTGCTGGGCGGTCACTCCGGCGTGGGGATCAACAAGGGTCACGCCAATGCGCTGGTCAGCATCGCTACGTTGCTGGCTATGCTGCGGCAGGGCGGCGTCAGCTACCGCGTGGCCTCCTTCAGCGGCGGTCAGGCGAAGAACGCCATCCCCGCATTTGGCACCGCCACCATTGTTCTGTCTGCCACTGAGGAGGACAGGGCCAAGGCTATCATTGAAACCTTCCGCGCAGAGTTCGCAGAGGCTTTCGGCAACATCGAATCGGATATGGTGTTCACCACCACCTTCGGTGATACCGCGCCTGACCGCGTACTGACAGGGGAGGTTGGTTATGGTATGGTGGGTCTGATGACCACGGTTCCCAATAACGTACATACCATGAGTCCGTTGATTGACGGGCTGGTGGAGAGCTCCGCCAACTTGGGTGTGGTGTCCGTGGACGAGGATATGGTGCGCTTCACAGTGTTTGCCCGCAGCAGTGTTGCCTATCAGGCCACTCAGATCGGTGTGATCTGCAGCGCACTGGCCAATAGCTTCGGTTTTACCTTCGACAGCGAGGGTCATGTTCCCGGCTGGGCAGTCAATCCCAACAGCAAGCCGACCCATATCGCTTGCGAGGCCTACAAGCATCTGACCGGCACGGATATGATCGTGGAGCCGGTACACGCCGGTGTGGAGTGCGGCGCTTTCGCGGAGAAGAATCCCCACCTGGACATGATCTCCGTTGGTCCGACGCTTCTTGACGTGCATACGCCCAATGAAACCTGCAAGATCGAGGACGTCAAGATCACCACCGAGCTGCTGATCGAAATCCTGGAGCGTATCGCCAAGTAAAAAGACTTCATCTTACTTCCAATTTAGGCTACTTTCGACCATTGTCTCCTTACAGGTCAGGAGCCGGACTGCGCGTATCACGCAGTCCGGCTCCTGGCAATTTATGTATGCCGATGTATGGTCTATATGATCACCTGCCGCTTTCACGGCTTCTGTATCGCGGCCAATGAGTCCATGAGCGAATGGAAGCCATCTTCTCCCAGCATGGCTGCGGCATCGAACGGGCTGCCATAGCTGGAACGCCGCCGGGCATATCCTCGCCCACTGCGGGTACGCACTTTCTCAAAAGGCCCTTATCGTGGGTTAACCTATTCTGCGCTGATTGGAATCAGAACTCTGAACTGTTTCCGAAACAGGCTCGCTCTCCTGAAGGGAACGCCACTCGATGTTCTTTTCGAGGATGTCTCCGGATACCGCATCCACCTTGTAGGAATACTGCTTCTTCGCGGTGTAGAACTCCAAGATGTAGCAGGGCTTGCCCGAATTGCGGCTCAACTCCTCTCTGGTGAACACGATCTTCTGCGCTGCCTCATCCAGCCCCGCGTCCTCTAATGCGATCTGCTTTGCCTTTTCCAAGCCGATAAACTCCGGAGCAAGGGGAATGATCTTATCGCAGGTCTTATCCATGATCACGCCCAGAACGGCGTCAATTTTGTAAGTCCAGCGAGCTGAGTCACTTTCAAAGACGAAGTAATAGTAGGGTGACTTGATGCCGCCGGCAACCAGCTCCTCTGTCGTGAAGACCACCTTCACATTGACCCCGGCGTCGTCCAGTGCGATTTTCTTCGCGTCCGCCAGAAGAATGAAGTGGTAAGCCTCGATGATGCTGCCGTTCTTGGCGTCCACCTTGTAGGAATACTGCTTCTTCGCGGTGTAGAACTCCAGGATGTAGCAGGGCTTGCCTGAATTGCGGTTCAGTTCCTCTCGGGTGAACACGATCTTTTGTATAGCTTCATTAAGTCCGGCATCCTTCAAGGCGATCTCCTTCGCCTCCTCCAAAGAGATGAAGTCCGTTGTCACGATCTCTTTCTGTTGCTTCTCCAACACAGTGCCCAGCACCGCATCAATGCGGTATGTCCACTGTGTTTTTGCATCGGCAAAGACGAGCTGGTAGTAAGGCGTTTTGATGCCGCCGCTCACAAGGGTTTCCTCGGTAAAGCTGACTTTATCCTCGCATCCGGCATCATCCAGGGCGATTTTTTTCGCTTCGGAAAGCGTGATATACTTCCCGGCGTAAATAATGCTGCCGCTCTTTGCGTCGATTTGGTAGAAATATTGATTCGTCCCGGTGTAAAACTCCAGCAGGTAGCAGGGTTTGCCCTGATTGCGGTTCAGCTCCTCTCTGGTGAACACGATCTTCTGCGTCAGCTCATCAAGCTTCGCGTCCCTCAGTGCAATCTTCTTCGCTTCCTCCAAGGAGATGAACTTCGATACACTGACAGAAGCAATGCCGGAGGCCTCTTGGAATTTAAGAAGCTCGTCCAACGACATGCGGGCAACCTCGTCCGTGGGCAGACCGGTTTTGTTTGCTGCGGTGAGGATCCAGTCGGCGCGGCCAAGGGAGACATGGAATTCCTCGGCGATCTTTGCTGCTTCGGCGTTTTCCGTCAGTTCGGAGTGGAAAACCAGCGTGCCGACGGCATCGGTCTGCTCCAGGGCCTGCTGGATCTCCGCGGAGAGCGATGCCTTTAGCTCGGCGTTCGCATCAAGACGGGAATCAAAAGAGATCAGAACCGTCGCTTCACCGTTTTCCATATATCCGCAGGCCTCATAGGCAGCGACCGTGCGCGTTAGAGCGGTCTCGACACTCTGCTTTCCCAGCGCAACATCGCTGAGCGCATTTTCCGCATCGCTGTTCAGACTGCGGACATTCTTAACGCTCCCGCTTTTGGCAATCGTATATTCCACGCTGGGGTTGACATCCATTGTGAAGGTGCCTGCTGTCGCATTGCTTCGGATGGCATGTGTGGCGATGCCGGTGCAGAAAACCAGTGCAAGGCAGGCAGCCATTGTTCCAAGCTTGGCCCAACCGGGCTTTCTTTTGGTATTTGCTTCGCTTTCCGCGTCAGCGATAAGCTCGTCATTGATCTTTCCGATCGAACGAAGAAGAACTTCGGTTTTCATAGCATAATTCCCTCCTTTTCAAGAAATCGTCTTAATTCGTTTCTCATACGGAAAAGCAAAGACGTCACCTTGCTCTCGCTCATTCCGTATGCGTCCGCAATATCCCGTATTGCGTAGAGATGATAGTATCTGCGGACAAAAATGTTACGGTTCAGCTTGGGCTTTGCATACAGGAAGCGGTCAATGGCGGCAGCCAACTCATTTTCTTCGATGGTCTGCTCCACAGTTGTTTCCGAAGGAACGCAGGCTTCCAACTCAGACAGCGCGAGGACTACTTGTCCGTGTCCGCGTTTTTCGGCAGTATACCGCTTATAACGGTTCAGGGCGAGGTTTCGCGTGATTTTCCCCAAGTAGATTGACAGACGACTCGGACGCTGCGGCGGGATCGAGTTCCACGCCCCCAGATAGGTGTCGTTGGCACATTCCTCTGCATCCTCTTTGCTGCGCAGGATGTTATATGCAATCGTGTGGCAGTAGTTCCCGTACTTTTCTGCGGTGGCGGCAATCGCGCTCTCGTTACGCGCCCAGTACAATTCTATGATCTCGTGGTCTTTCATTTTGCCCTCCCTTCTTTCCGTGTAAAGGCCTTTCACTTATATAGACAACAAAAATCGCTGTTCATTGCGTGGACAGGAAAATCTTTTTCAGATTTATCATATCATGCCGGAGCGATAATTTCCACCGGCAGGGAAATGCCGCGCCTGACGATGGCGTCGGTCGTGCGAAGAATGCGGTCACGCAGCAGCTTGCAGGGAACTCATGGTGGCCGACCACGACGCCCTTTGCGGGAGGTTTCGGATGAACAAAAATCAAAACCGCCGGCTGAACCGGCGGTTTGATCAGACTCTCTAAATCTCTATTTCCTGTGGCCGCTCCCTTGTGCGAAGCCTGTCGCTCACGCGCCGAGGTAGGCGTTCTGCACAACGTTGTTACCGCGCAGATTCTCTGCTATATCGCTCAGCACGATCTTGCCGGTTTCGAGTACATAGCCGCGATTCGCTACCTTGAGCGCCTTATTGGCGTTCTGCTCGACGACAAGTACAGTAATACCGTTCTTGTTTAGATCATGGATGACCTTGAAGCAGGTGTTGACCATGATGGGCATCAGGCCCATAGAGACCTCGTCAATCAGCAGCAGGCGGGGCGAAAGAGTCAGCGCACGGCCAATCGCAAGCATCTGCTGCTCACCGCCAGACATTGTACGGGCCAGCTGCTCACGGCGTTCACCGAGACGCGGGAAAATGTCATAGACCATTTCAATGTTCTTTTTTAGCTTTTCCTTGTCCTTGGAGCTATAAGCGCCAATGGCAAGGTTCTCCTCCACTGTCAGCCGTCCAAAAACATGACGTCCTTCCGGCACATAGCCAATACCCATCTCCGCGCGCTTATGGGCGGGAATATGGGAGATGTCTTGTCCGTCATAGAGCACTGCACCGCTCTTGGGCTGAACAAGTCCCATAATGGTCTTAATCAGTGTGGTTTTGCCCGCCCCGTTCGGGCCAATGACGGAAACCAATTCGCCGGTTTGAACATTCAGGCTGATACCGTGGAGGACTTCCATCATTCCGTAGGACACAAACAGATCTTTGATCTCCAGCATGGTTATTCCTCCTCTTCGCCAAGGTAGGCCTCAATGACCTGCTTGTTGTTCTTAACTTCTTCCGGCGTTCCTTCGGCAATCTTCTTGCCATAGCTGAGCACCATAATACGGTCACAAACCTTCATCGTAATGGGTAGGTTATGCTCGATGAGGACGATACTCTTTTTCTGTGCTTTGAGCTTCATCACAAGCTCCGTCACTTCGTTGATAGCGAAGTTGGAGAGTCCCGCACAGGGTTCGTCAAGCATAATAAGTTCCGGCTCAGTAACAAGCACACGGGCGATCTCGAGCCGACGGAGATAGCCAAGCGACACATCGCTCGCCTTTTTATCCCGCAGCTTGATCAATCCAGTCTCTGTCAGCACAGCCTCCGCCTTATCCACTACCTCCTTGGTGTGGCTTTTGCGGAAGTAGGAGCGCATTCCGGTGTACTCGTGCACACCGGCAGCGGCAATTACGTTGTCGAGAATCGTCAGATCCGCCAGCGGTTTGGAAATCTGGAAGGTGCGGGCAATGCCCATGCGCGCCATCTTGTGCGCAGGAAGGCCCTGCACCTCCTGCCCCTTGAGAATGACCTTGCCGTCGGTTGGCTTATAAACGCCGCAAATGGCATTGAACAGCGTAGTCTTACCCGCGCCGTTCGGGCCGATGATGCCGAGGGTCTCTCCCTCATTAATGGTGAGATCCAATCCGTCAATAGCCTTGAGACCGCCGAAGTACATCTTCAGCCCTTCAATACGCATTAGTTCCTTCATGCCTTATCCGCCTCCTTTTTTGCTGTGATCCTCTGCAGGAGTTTCCGGCAGCCGTTTACAATTGGGCTGCTGTCGCCGATCAGGCCGCTGGGCATAAAGCGCACCATAAGTACCAGCAGCGTGCCATATACAAAGGAGCGGTAGTTGTCCGCAAAGCGGAGTGCCTCAGGAAGGAATGTCAGCAGCAGCGCGCCGAAAATCGGTCCGCGAATGGTCCCGATACCGCCGATAACAACCATCGAGAGAATCTGGATAGAGATGACGAACGCAAAGTCGGACGAACAGATATAGCCCATACGGTGGGCATAAATGCCGCCAGCAAGCCCTGCGATTGCCGTACCGATAATAAATGTAAGTATCTGATAGCGACTCACATCAATGCCGAACGAGCGGGCCGCTGCGGAATCATTGTTGATGGAAGCCAGCGCCATGCCGAACCATGAGCGGCGCATCTTGATGATCAGCAAACACACAACGACAATAACGACAAATGTCAGCCAGAAGAACTGACGGTTGCCCATTTTTGTGCCAAAAAGCATCGGCTTGAGGATCGTGAGACCGAGCGAACCGCCGGTAATGCTCATGTTGTTAAAGAGCGCGACCATAACAAAGTTGATGCCGATGGTCGTGATGGCAAGGAAGTCAGCCTGCAATCGCAGGGAGATCAGGCCAAGCAACGCGCCGCACGCGCCGGTAAACAGCATGGCAATAAGCAGCGCAAGGAAAAAGTTCACATGGTATGTCTGCGTCAGAATGGCGGCTGTATAGGCGCCAATACCGAAGAAAGCCGCATGACCCATCATTGCCTGTCCGGCGTAGCCAGTGATAATGTTCAGAGACAAGGCAAGCAGAGTAAAGATAGCGGCTGTTGCGCCGATAGAATATAGATAAGCACTCATCGTTATCCCTCCTTTAAACCTTGTTGCGCTGACCAAAGAGACCGGAGGGCTTGATCAGCAGCACGATGATCAGGACAACGAATGCGATGGCGTCCTTCGGAATAGGAAGTTTCGTATAGGTCGAGAGCATGACCTCGGCAAAACCGATAATCAGTCCCGCGACCACAGTACCGAGCGGATTGCCAAGGCCACCGAGCACAATGATAGCCAGCATCTTATACGACGGAACCTCACCGAGCGCAGGCGTGATGGAATTGTAGAGAATGCCGGTCATGATACCGGCGGCCGCGGCAAAACCGTAGCCTAAAATGTAAGATAGTGCCATTGCGGAATTCGTATTCACGCCGCAGGCGCGGGCAATATCAGGGTCTTCTGCCGTGGCACGCCACGCAAGCCCCATTTTCGTTTTGTTCAGGATGATCCAGAGAATCACAAGCAAAAGCGCCGTAAGGGCAAAAATCAAAATCCAGTTCGTCTGGATTGAGACGCTGCCAAGGTGAATCACATCCACTGGGAAGCGGAAGTTATATGCCTTGGTGCCGGCGCCGCAGATCAGACGCACTGCGTCGCTGCTGACAGTAAAAAGACCGACCGCCGCGACCAGCGGAATGATAGAAAGTGTACGCGGCTTGGCAAGAATAGGACCATAGATCGTGCGGTGTAAAACCACACCGAGCAGTCCGATAACTGCCATTGCCACAAGAAAGGCAAGCACGAGGCTGCCGGTCGCCGTGTAGACATAGTAACCCACATAGGCTCCCAGCAGATAAGCGCCTGCATTGGCAATATCCAGTATGCCGAGAATGCCATAGATCAGCGTTGCACCCATCGCCGTAAGGGCGTAAAGGCTGCCGATCATCAGGCTGTTGATGACTTGCTGCAGGAACATAGGACGTTCCCTCCCAATCGTTGGAATTAGAGAAGGGCGGAGGCGCCGCTATGACGCCTCCGCTCCTTTGGCTGTGCAGGAGAGGGGCATTTCCCCCTGTAACTTAATAAGTGACCTTTTCGACCTTGTCACCGTCGATGATGTTGATGTCATCAATAATGCCATAGCTGTGGAAGAGGATATCATCGCCGACCTGCTGGATCTGAACAGGCTTGACGGCAGAACCCGCACTGGTGTAGTACATCAGCGTACCGGTAACCGTGTCAAAGTCCTTCAGACCCGCAATGTAGTCGCGCATAGCGGCAGGGTCGGTACCGACATTTTCAAACGCGGCAAAGAGGACCTGGAACGCATCATACACAGAAGCGCCGACCATATCGGGTTCCATCTTATATTCCGCCTGATAGTTCTTGATGTAAGCCTGCGTGCCTTCGTTGGCGTCGTCACGGTTCATGTTTGTGGTGATGTAGAGGCCCTTGGCATATTCGCCGGCGGTTTCAAGCAGCTGCCAGGAGTCAGCGCCCTCGCAGCCGAGGATCTTGACGTCGAGGCCCTGGAGGGCGACCTGACGGCAGACCTCGGAGGCGTGTGCGTAGTAGTTGGGCATATAGATGAGATCGACCTTCTCGTCCTTGATCTTGGTGATAACGGAGGTCATGTCATTATCGGAGATCGCAATGTAGTCTTCGGAAACGATCTCCGCGCCAAGCTTGGCAGCCTGTGCCTTGAAGTAGGCAGCCTGCTCCTTGCCGAAGTCGAGATCAACGGCAACGATGGCAATGCGGTTGGCTTTCAGCTCGCCGACAGCAAACTGCGCGGCAGCGGTGGCCTGAACCGCACCGGGGAAGGACTGGGAGAAGATATAGTCGCCCGCGTTAACGACGTCCGGGTGAACGGCATAGGCGGAGACCATCACGATACCGGCATCCTGGCAGATGGGAGCGGCAACCTTGGTGGGGCCGGAGTAGGAACCGGATACGATAGCATCAACATTATCCACGGTAGTAAGCTTTTCCAGAATGTTGGCCGCTTCCGCCGTATCCAGACCGTCATCGTAGTTGACAAGCTCGACCTTGCGGCCGTTGATGCCGCCCGCTTCATTGATCAGCTTGACCGCAAGTTTGGCGGACTGCTCGGCGCTCTGGCCGTCAGCGGCGGCAGAGGCGGCAGAAACAGGGGCAAAGAAGCCGATGCGAATGGGGTCGGCATCAGTGGTATCACCGTTGCCGGTCGTGCTGGGATCCTCGGTGGTTTTGTTGCCGCAGGCAACAAGGGCAAGGACCATAGCCAGCGCAAGAATGAGACTCAACAGCTTTTTCATGGGTGTTCCTCCTCATAAAATAGTTAATTACACAGGCGCACACGCACCTGAATAATCCAGGAGAGTTTCCCTGCACATACGCTCCCCGCCCGGTCGTCATCAGAACAGGATCAATGCCGCCGCACCGGCAAGCAGGACCGAGAGGATCACTCGCTCGACCCAGATGAAGAGCATCTGCGGCACCTTGACAGGAATGCTGGTGGAAAGAATGCAGGGAATGACCGCCGAGAAAAACAGCAGCTCCGAAATGCAGCCTACTGCTACAACATAACGCGTGGCAAGCGAGCAATCCATGACAAACGCACACGGCAGGTACATCTCGGCAATGCTGGTGGCCAGCGCCTGCGCCGCCGGCAGAGCTTCGGGCAACTGCACGAGAGCGGCAAAGGGATAGAAAAGATAACCTATGATCCGAAAAAGCGGAGTATACATTGCCAGCAGCATTCCGATCAGGCCGACCGAAAGGATACTCGGCACGATGGTACAGGCCATCTGCAAGCCGCTCAGGAAGGTTTTCCAGATGCTTTCCGGCAGGCTGCCGCTCTGTTCCGCAGCGGCAAGAGCCGTATCCAACGCCGTATGTATACGGCGTTCCGTGACCGGACACTCGGGCTGCGGCTGCACGCCTTCCCTGTATTCATCAGGAAAGCGGTTCAGCGGATACATCCGCACCGTGACCGCCGTAACAATAAACGTGATGAGCAGCGTGGACCAGAAGTAGAGATTCCATCGGTCCATCAATCCCAGAGTGCTTGCCACTGTGATCATAAAAGTGGACGACACGGTGGAAAAGCCGGTCGCAATGATAGCCGCTTCCTTTTTTGTGTAGGCGCCCTTCGTGTAAAGCTCATCGGTGATGAGAAGCGCGACGGAGTAGCTGCCGACAAACGAGGCTACCGCGTCGATGGCTGAGCGCCCCGGTGTTTTCCAGATCCGCCGCATGAATGGGCGAACAAATACGCCGACAAATTCCATCAGCCCATAATTTGTCAGAAACGCGAGAAAAATGGAACCGATGGGGACTAAAAATGTCAACGACTGCCCCAACGAAAAAAGAAAGGGCAGCAGCGATCTATTCTCCAGCCATTCTCTTGGACCAAAGCCCAGAAGATACATGGCTGCACAAACCGCGCCAAAAAGCTTGAAGAGCGTGAAGATCGTGCTTGTCGCGCTCCTGTTCCAGTTCTTTTTTGCAAACGGAAGCAACGCCCCTGCCACACATACACCCAGCACCAGCCAACGCTGAGCCGGCCCAACCAGGGCAGCGGCAAGCTGGCAGAACACATCCAGTGGAATCGTATGCGTCCCATGAAAGGGTACTGTGACAAAAAAGACGAAAATGCCAACCAGATTGCACAAAACAAACTTGGCCCATGCAAGGCGGCTGTATACCGCAGCACGGTGTTCTATGTTCTTCATGCTCCATCCGGGAAGCGCAGCAAGCGCTTCCGCCCTCCATCATCAATTTACATAGTAAGTGCAAACTTCAAAAACCTTCAAAAACCTTCCAAAAAATTCGGCGTCAGTCTTCCAGTTTTAGTAAAATTCCCTCAAAAAACTTCTTGGTGTTGATTTTTCCAGACTGTGAACCCTTTCCCTGCAGCATTCGCATCTCCTGCTGCACCTGCCCGAAATCGAAAAGGCGCGAGGCATACTCGGTGAATATCTCATCATAAAAGTCCTCGCTGCCGCGCGCGGCCAAGTGGCTCTGTGCTTTCTGGATAGCGCGGCGGATCTTTTGCTCAATACCCTTCTGCCGCGCGGCATCGCATTCGCTGCCATATAATTCATAGCCAATATGCTGATATACGTCGGAGAGCTGGTATTCCTGTCTCGTATGGCGGCGACGGCTGCGCAGATAGCGCACGGCAGCGGCGATTTCCCTGCTTCCCGTCATGCCGAGTATCCCAATATCTGCGAAAATCTCCCGCAGGCGCTGCTCGCTGTCATCCGCAGCAGATCCAGCGGCGGCAGG
>OGUO01002266.1_pt1 | contig 11797 bp, 13 predicted proteins | sample 1553641 | NCBI WGS metagenome assembly OGUO01 (sample SAMEA2579980, study PRJEB22360) | human gut metagenome | biome: human gut; feature: human-associated habitat; material: faeces | place: Denmark | collected 2008/2010 | reverse complement strand
CCTATAAAAGTCGAGGAAATTGACCGCCTTGACATAGAAGCCATGCTCCCGAAAATACGGCGCAAGGTTTTCAAAGAGTTCGCCTTTGGGGTCGGTCACGACAACGGATTCATGGTGTCCGCCGCTGCTTCGCTGCGCGCAGCCCATGAGGAAGGGAATGATAAAGCCTCTGGACTTATAGGAGCCGGGTGCGCCGATGCAGAGGATGTTATTGTTTTCCCCAGGCTTCATGCGGTGCGCCACGTAGGTGGCGTATTTTTCCGGATCATCCGGCCGCGCCTTAATGCGTCCAAGGAGCATTCCGGTAACTTCTTCGGCGCTGCCCAGCTCCAGATGCTCAGCAAGCTCCTTTTTTGTCGCAAATCCGGAGGTGCCGTGAGTGCCGTCCGGCAGGATATCAAAGCCGCGGGCATCCCGGGTAAATTTGTAGCCTGAAAACCAGCTGTAGCCTTTTTTCGTAATGAGGCAGACCATAAGGGCAATGAAGGCGGAAACGCCAAGGCCAAAGGGCGTAAAAACAGCGAAGAGATTTTTGAAGGGGTTGAATACCCAAATGCTCTCGATCACTTCACCGGTGGTGTTGAATACGGATTCCTTTCCCAGCTTGAGGGAATTGAGGAACATTCCGTAGAGATACCAGCCGATGCCGCCCAGCACCGCATACAGCGGCACGCGGGCCTTATTTCGTTCATACCAGCAGCCCCATTTATTTGCGAGGCGATCCTCTATCTTTTCGATCAACTTGGATAAGCGGGGCATCCACCACGGCTCCTTTCTTCGTCAGATATTGTGTGCAAGGGGGAAGATAGAGCGACGGAGGATGGCCGAACAGCTCCGTCAGAACGCTCTCCGTCACCTTATAGATGACGGCGTAGCCGGTATCTTTATAGCGCCGCAGCAGCACCGCGTCACCCTGAGCGTCTAAGGCGGCCAGTGAAATCGGCAGGCATCCCCTCTTTTTTGCGCTTGCGATGGCGGCATCAATCCGCCGCAGGTTCATATCCGCTCCAATGACGAAGGGGCGGTTCTGGTAGATGGCGTCCCACGCGGGAGCATCCTCCGGCGGAGGGCGGTAAGCAGAGCGCAGCATCAGCTTTGCAAGCTTCATGCGGTAGTCCGGAACAGCCATGATCTGAAGCTGCCGCGCGCCTGTTTCATCGCAGGAGAGCAGGTGAACGGGATAATGAAGTCCCCGATAGGCTTCGCTGTATCGGATCAACTTGGCATCCCGCTTTTCATCACGCGCCTTGAGTTCCTCTATGATGTCAGCGTAGGAAGCTCCGGCAAAAAGAAAGGCGCGCTGCGTGTCTTTGCCGAAATTGGTGTGATTATGAAACGCTGCCAGTTCGTCATTGACCGCCATGCGGCCGATTCCAGAATAGATATAATGTACCGCGTAGTAAGTGCTGCCCAGATGTGCAATCGCCCCGACGCGGGCGCTGCCCCATGGATTGTGTCCGCGGCTTCTTGTAATCGCAGTAATAAACAGCGTGGAAGGCTCCGCCAGACTGTTCGCTGTTATTGTGAATACATTGATCCCCGCATGGTAAGCAGTCATCATCAGAGAGGAAAGCCGCACACGCCGCTCAATCGCCGCATCATGGTACGAGAGCGTCAAGTTTGGAACATCACCCTCTAAGGCTGCCTGCAAAAAGGCTCTACCGCTGTTTGTGAGAAGCAGCGTGTCACTTCGTTGATGGCGTTTGATCAAGCCCAGCGTTATCAAGTTTTCACGCTCTGTTTCTGTAGAGATACTGCTCAAATCATCGGGACGCACATTTTGACACCAGCAGAGAAGCCTCAGAACATCCATATCTCTTACGCTCATAAGCACACATGAACCACTCCCTTCCCAATTCCTGCGAACGCCGAAATCGCCCTTGCGCCGAAAACGGCGCAAGAACAATTTCGGCGTCCTTACGAGCCGCTATGTGGGCGCAGCCTGTTGCCCCCACATAGTAGACAGGTCAGTATGCGAAAACCGGCCAAAAACACTTCTCAAAAAAGCTGTTGTTTCAAGCCTTCCAAGCCCGCTGACACCCAACAGGCCAGCCGCGCTGCAAAGCAGCTCCAAGGCGCTTGAAATCAGGCAGCAATCTGTTGGGTGTTTTCGCAGCTTTTTCACCTGCTTTGCCCATCAGCACCATCCACCGAAATAGAAGTTTCCGGGGGCATAGTCACTGGAATGTGCGGAGAAAAAGTCATGAGCATCGGACAGGGGCAGGACGGTGATATGACAGCACTCCTGGCTTTGCACTGCCGTAGAAAGAAGGGCGACTGCCAGCGTATGCTGGTCATCATCCGGAATAAGTCTTCCTTTGATGGCGTTGCTGACCGCCTTCCACCCCTTGTTGTCCTGATCGAAAATATGCCGGCCTTCCATGGCGGTATGCTCATCAATGATCAGCATGGCCCGCTCAAAAAACGGCAATTCCTTTCCACACGCCTCATAGCTGTCCAGCAGCCGCCGAATGGTATCGCTGAGCCAGTTTGGGCTTTGATACCGGCAATGGGGCAGCAGCGTATTGATCGTGATATGGAGCCAGCCATAGCCAAAGGCCTCCACGCTGCCCGTTACATCCATGGATGGCAGAATCGGCTTTTTCGCAAAGCCCCCGCTTCCCGGTGCGTACCGCTCGCAGAGTTTTCGCAGTTCCAGAGTGGCTGCTTCAAATTGTTCCATCGTCTGCTCCAATGTCTTTTGCAGCTTGTTTGGATTCATCTGTCCGCCGTCTGTCAGGGCAACCAGAGAGCCGGTCTGTCGGAAGGCATTGCCGATCAGTTCCTGAATCCGCATCATATCCCGCTTTAGATCATTCATCGATTTGCCCCGTTCGCTTTATGCGCAGATCGGTGGGTGAAGTGGTAATGGCTTCATATTCCTTTGGTGTCGTGTGGAACGCAATGGGAACATGGTTGTAGCCGATGCAGAGAAGTCCCTCGCCGCGCCGAAAGCGGGTGATCTGCCGAACCTCATCTTCGGAAAGGTTCAGCTTATCCTGAATGAGCCGTGCCTCCTGCTCCTCCATCTGCATAACCAGTTTAATGCGGCTGGAATCGAGGATTCCTTTGCCGTAACTCCCGCCCTCCAGACTGAAAAGGTCCTGCATTCCCTGGGTGCTGGTAACTGCGATCCCGCCAAGGCCACGGATGGTCTTTACCATTTCCAGCACAAACCCGGCCGCCTGCGGGTTTGCCGTAGCACCCACAAGACTCCATAACTCGTCTGCCAGAAGCGCCGAGAGTTCGTCCTCACAGTTCATAATGAGGTCGTAGGCGATGCTGGTGGCCCAGAAGGTGCCGTCCGCGATCATATCATCCGGCATACCAGAGAGGTCGAGGACAATGTACTTATTGTTAAGTTCAATGTCGTTTCGGCCTGCCATTGCCGCAGCCGAGCCAGTGACATAGCGAGAGAGCACTACTGCCAGATGCCGCGTGTCCTGCTCTTGATAAAGAATCTCATACCAGTCCGAGAGAATGGGCATGGTGCGGAAATTTCCGTTCTCATCGACAATGGTGCTGTTGTCGAAGGTGATGCCGTAGCGCTTATAAACCTCCACCAGCGAGGAGTCAAGGCGGCTCTTATCCTCTTCGCTCAGATCCTTTTTCTTCAGAGAAAACCAGATGATCAGCTGCGCGATCTTGTCTGCCAGCACAGAGTCATCCCGCGCGGCGATATTTTTGAGCTTTGCGTAGGAGTCCAGCGATTTCCGCCGAATCGCCATCAGATTCGGACAGTCCTTTGAGGATGGCGACATCCGCAAATACAGCCCGCCCAGACGCTCACAGAGAGGGCGGAACTCATGCCCTTTCTTGGGAACGATGATGATGACCCGCTTGCCCTGTTCCCGCAGCCGCCCACCGAGACATTGCAGCGTCACCGTCTTGCCTGCACCGGTAGAGCCGCCGATCCACCAGTTGCCGCTGGTGTACTTATAATCATCATAGGGATTGAGAAATACCGGAGAGCGGTTGTAGAGGTTCAGTCCCAGAAAGATCCCATCGTGGTCACTCAGCTCATAGGAAACGAACGGAAAGGCTGCTGCCACGCCGGAGGTCAGCGCATTGCGGCGTGCCTTACGCTCAATATCCGGATCAAGCGCCAGAATGGGAAGGGCCGAGAGAAACGCCTGCTCGTTTTTATAGTCGCAGCGCCGTGCGATCATATCCACGGATACGCACAACTTCTCCACCTCTGTGACGCGCTGTTCCAGCGTTTCAGGATCAGGCGCCGTCACCTCGATCAAGGTGTGCATATAATAGAAATTCTCGCCTTGCCGGTTCATTACATCCTTGAGATAGAGGCCAGAGCTGATCGCACTATCCAGTTCCTCGTAGTCCTGCCGCGTATCGCCTACATCCCGCATACGGGAGCGGTTGACCATGGTGGTCTGAGCAATTTTGGAGAGGATCTTTTCCTTGGGCTGACGCTTGACGAGAAAACTCAGGTTGATCCCCTCGCCAGCCTCCACCAAAGGCGCAAGCCAGCAGGTGCCAACCGTGGTGGTGTAACCGTAGCCCGTGATATAGAGATAAGCATGATACACGTCGTCTACGATGATGTAGTCACGGCTTTTTGTATCCACCGTGGTGGGAGAGAGAATGTCAAGAATGGTGGTGGAGCCTGCTTCAAGCTCACTGAGATCCGGCTTTTCCTCGCCAAAGAGCATCCGCTTCAAAAAAGGCTGCTTTTTGATCTGACCCTCCCCAGGCTGTTTTTTCTTTCTGGACTTCTCTGGAACTGCTTTTGCAGTTTTTTTCGGTTTTTTCTTTACTTGCATCGTCTTACTCCTCATAAATGCCGTGAACGGCCGTTGTCATATCGAAAACGCCCTCCGGCAGACGCACACGCTGGCTGGTTTTCTTGTTCAAAATCTCATAGAGCAGCTTGAGCACAAAATTATCGGAATACTGAGGCTCCAATACCTCCAGTTCACATAGATCCAGATACCGCCTTGCGGTGTCGGCCTCTTCGTTGAGCCGCTGGATGATGGCCTGCACCGTGTTGCGCTTGGCCCGCATGGAGGGTTCATACTGAAACACAAGGGAAAAGCGATGCCGCATGGCGCCGCCGGCGATGCCATGACCGATCTCCCGAATGTTATCCTCGATCATCTCCCGGCACGCCTCGTTGTCCTCATGCTCCGCATAGCGCTGCATCTGCTCCACATACGCCTGGGTATCCGCAGGCAGCGTTCTGGCGATCATCTGCAGGTCGTTGGGGGCGATCTTCAGATAGGCTGCAAAGGACGATATGATGTTCTGGCGGTCATTGATGGACTTGAGATAGATGTTGACGGGCAGCACCTCCAGAATCTTTACAAAGCGGTTGTCCTTGGTTATAACCACACCGCCGATGATGTTTTTGATGGGGAGCCACGCCTGGATGCTGTCGCGGTAAGCACCGCCGCTGTCTCCGGACTGGACTCCGCCGCCAAATAGCAGTTCTTTCAGATTCATTTCCTGACCTCCCCTCGAAATAGAATGATTCTGCGTCCCCGACGCCACCGCCACCAACTGCCCAGCCAGCGTGTCATGCTGTCATCGTTTATGCCGATCAGGCCGAACCCGCCAAGCGGCACAACTACGGTCAGTGTTACGATGATCTTCGTGGTCAGCGCAAAGGGCAGAAATGCAATACAGAGATACAGAACCGGAACCGTCAGGATCACTGTCTCCACCAGATTCCGAAGTTCAAACAAGCCCATAACACGGCCGGCATCTGTAAAATTTGTGGGTATGTGGTAGATTTCATAGTTCATCCGTTTCTACCTCCAATGGCTGTAATAGATTTCCTCGGTATACCTCGTACTCTCGTTCCAGATTTTCCAGCGCTTCGCGCCGGGAGATGATGATGGAGCGTATTGCGTCTGCCAACACACGCTCACCTTTGGGTGTTCTGCTGCGCCTGCAAAGTTCAAGCCGGCTGATATGCTGATGGCTTAACCCGCTGTGGCGGTGAAGCTCACTGAGAGAAATCTGGTGTTTGAAACGAAACAACCGTAATTGTGTAATTTTGATCATCACTCCACCTCCAGATAGTCGATGTAGGGCAGTTTACACCAGCCCTGCCAGCCTCTGCCTTCCAGTTCGGTCTTTACGACGCCCTTCTTAGTGCCCATGGCTTCAATTACATAACCACCGCCAATATAGACGCCTACATGCCCCTCTTTCCAAAGCATGAGGCCGATGATCTCCGGCATGGTATCCATAGAGCCGTAGTCCGAATTGAGCGTGCCGGCATCTTTGGCCGATTGATACATCTGGTTGGCTCCGTAGTCCGGCATCCCATTTTTTGCATAGCCTATGGTCATGTTCCCTGTATCCAGCCAGGCATACCCCTTGATAAGCCCGATACAGTCCGCCGTGCGTCTGCCCAGCCAGTTATCTTCGATAAAATCAGCATAGTTGCCAACGCCATCGGGGTACTGCTCCTTCTTGTACTCAAACAGCGATTCCGTCAGGACATTTCCGTAAGTGCCCCAAACATAACCCCAGTTGTTCTCCCATGCCTGAATGGCGTATGCCGCAAGGTCGTGGCTATTTTTTGTGTCGGGATCAGTGAAGCCGGAAATGTCGATCTCGTTACCGAATTCCGATCCATACTGAACATCGCCGGAGTAAGAGCCGTCCCCACCGTAACTGGGCTGATAGGAGTCATAATAGGACGAGTATTCATCGATGGCATCGCTCTCTTCCAGCGTTTCAAAGAGCGCGCCGGCCCAGAGCTTGGCATCGTCGTCAAAGCCCAGCTGTTCCATCAGATCCTCTGGGTCCAGCCTCTTGACTGTTACCTTCAGCGTTGTCACCGTGCCATCGCCGCTGAGGCCCAGAGATGGCAGATAGGAGATGCGGGACTTACAGAACTCCCGGATGTTGGCTGCGCTCATGGCATCAAGATCCTGTTGGTAAGCCGCTGAGTTTATGGCAATCAGCCACAGCAGGTCTTCCTCCTTCATAGAGTTCTCCACAACGATGCGGTCAATAACGGTGCCGTCCTCCTCGTATTCCGCCGCAATGGCAGTCACCACAGAGTCTATGTAGGTCTTTTCAAAGTCCTCCAGACTCATGTAGGTTCCGCCGATGGTCATGGCCTGCTCCGTCATGCGGATCACCGTATCGGTATCTGAGGAGTTATAGCCGAAAAAGATGTTTGGCAGGGCCGTGAAAATCACCATGGGGATCACGATGGCGGCAACCACAATGCCGATTGCGATTTTTATGAGAAACGGCAGCGCTTCCTTAGCCGCAGCAACAGCGGCGCCGTATACACCGGACACCGCTGCTGCCTGAGCAATGCGATAGGCCGCCTTTGCAGCACGGGCAAGATCAACGGCCTTCTGTGCCCCGGAACGGGAGTTGTTGTTCTCGCTCATTTTTTCTTACCCCGCTGCTTCCTTGTAGGTTGTTTGGTAGCAGACGGAGCTGCATGTTCCTTTATATTCCTGCGTGGTTGTCTGCTGGTTGCCCGCCTGTGTGGTATTGCTCTGATAGGCTGTACCCTGCGAAGTGGTCTGCTGCGAAGCTCCCTGTTGTGTGCCGGTCTGCTGGTTCGTCGCCTGTTGAGATGTGCTCTGCTGCGAATAGCTGCTTGTTCCAGCGCCGCCGCTGCGCCCACCAACAGGACCGCCCATTCGGGGGCCTCCGGAGCCGCCGGGCGGCGTACCGGGCGTTCTGCCTTTTCCGGTTCCGCCTGCGCTCTTGCCAACAGCCTTGGTAATCTGGGAGGCAGCGGTGCGAACCACCATATAGGTCAATGCGCCGGGGAATACGCGTCCCAAGGAGTCACCAGTCATGGCGGGGTTTAGCCCGATACGGGTAATGATGGCGTCCGCTTTTCGTGCGACCTTCACAATGGTTAAGATCAGCACCATCCACGGCAAAACATCAAGGCCGCTGGGAACGGTGGAAAGCACGGACAAAAGCATTTTGAAGAAGATCACATTCGTCACCATCAGCAGACACATACTGCCAAACATCCGGCACCATCCGGTAAAAATCTCGGACGTACTTTTGCTGCCGCCCATGGAAAAAGCCAGCGGTGCCGTAATGGTCAGCATGGCAAGGATAACATAGCGTTCCGCAATCTCCAGAATCAGCTTAAATACCTTGAACATGATGATAATGCCAAAGATAATGACCAGCAGCCACGCTGCGGTCAGAGAGCCGAACACGCTCTCATCCACCAGCTGCACATTGACCGCATCCGGTATCTGCAGCAGGTCAATGATCTTGGAAGTCATGCTCAGCCCTATGTCGCAGATTTGAGGACTTGCCAGCAGGAGGAAGGAAAACACAAAAGTACGGGTGAAAAGCAGTTTTGGATCTTCACCCTCAAAACCAAGACCGGACGCCATGCTTTTCAGCGCCTGAAACACCAGATTGCCGATCAGAAGCGCCCAGCCCACAGCCATAAGCACCTGCATGATGTCGTCGATCACCGGAACATGGGTTTTCAAATAGGCGAAATCCATGCTCATAATATCGAGCAACGATGAAGAAAAGTATTGCCAGCATTCCAGAGTGAGGCCATATGCCCACTCCATGAAGCCCTGAAAAATCAGCTCAAGCAATGTGGACACCTCCTTTGAGCCGGAGCCGCATCCACATTACGGGGTCAACGTTGCAAGGCCATTAAACAAGGGAGCAACATAGGCGATGAACGCGCCAATGCCGTTGATGATTGCCCAGGCAATCCAGATGCGTTTGAGCCAGTCCCACGCCTGGTCAACTTTGTGCTGGTTGTTGGAGAGTTTGGCACCCACCACAGCCACAGCAGACATAAGACCGGCCAGTACCGTGCTGATGCCGGCGATTTTGCTGTAAACATCTACAATGACGGTGTTTGCCACCGTCCACATATCGTCCACAGCAAGTGCAGGAACTGTCAGTGCAGTCAGCATGAGCATAAGCGTCAGACAGGAAACATAAATCCGATATAGCTTTTTCATGGAAACCTCCTTCAAATAGGTAAGAGAGCGGAGACTTTCTCCACCCTCCTTGACACTGCCGCTTTCCAACCGCGTTTTAACCCCGGGAATTCGGCTCCTCTGCCAGATGTCGAGCCAGATCCCAGAGTTCACCGAGAATCGGCTCGAAGGCATCGATCAGATCCGGATCAAAAGCGCCACACTCTTCATCCAGAAGCATTTTCACCGCTGCGGTGTCAGTCATCGCATCCCAATAGCTTCTGGGACTGCGGAGTGCATCGTAGGCATCGGCCAGACTGATGACCTGAACATAGGATGCGATCTCACCTCCGCACAGATGGTCAGGATAGCCCCGGCCATTGACCCGCTCGTGATGATGCCGGCAGATTTCCAGCGCATAATCATAAATCGGATCGTCCCGCATTTCTGCAAGCGCGATTTCCACCATGGCAGCGCCCAGGATGGTATGTGCCTTGACAAACTCCCGTTCTGCGGAAGAAAGGGTGCCCTTTTTGTGGATGATCGTTTCGGGCAGCGCAGTTTTGCCGATGTCGTGCATAGTAGCGGCCTGCGCAATGTCGGGAATTGCATCCCAAAGGTCGGACGACAAAAAGCCGATGGACCAGGCATGGCAAAGCATCATCTGCACGAACTCACGGAAATAGTCGCTGTGCATCCCATCATGGCTGTGCAGGTTCTGATTCAATTCCTGAATGGGGATCAGCTGCAGTCGAATATGTTTCATTATCGTTGCCTCCTTCATAAGAAAGGCCTGCGCAGGACACCGTGTGGTATCCTGCGCAGGCCGATGGTCAGATGTTACAGTTATGTGCCGCTATTTGATCAATAGCCGGTCTTGGGAAGTGTGGGGGTAGTGCCGTAACGCTGAATGATGGTCACCCAGCTTGCGTTTGCAGTCTGCCATGTGCCCAGATACTTACCACCCACATCTGCTCGGTTGGTCATGTAGTAGCCATTGACGGCGTTGCCGTTGACCATGACGCTCAAGGTGGGATTGGATACGCTCTGGAAACCAACAGGAACCTTACCGAAGTCAAAGTAGATGTCGGTAATGACTTCACCTGCCTGCATGGGAATGGCGTTGAGGGCAAAGGAGTAGTTGTTGCTGGTCAGCAGATTGGAGGCCAGCACCTGATAGTTTGCGGTATAGTTGGTCTTATACAGGATGCGGTAGTTCAGTCGGGCGCTGTAAGTGCCGGTAGTGAGCGTGGTAGCCCGGGCAACATCGGTGGGAATGCGGTCATGCCAGTAAAAACTCTCCAGATCCACATTGGAGGTGTTGGCTATCATATCCCATCTTTGCCATGGTGCGGTAGATCAGCACAGCCATGTTACCACGGGTGATCTCTGTTCCTGCGAGGGCTTCTGCAGGGGCAAGTTCCAGCTCAACGGCCGTCTGGCAGGCGGTGGCATAACTCCACTCCACACCCACATCCCCAAGGCACCGCAGCATGACGGTGCAAGCCGCAGCCGGGGTCACGGGGTCATAGGAACCATACAAGCCATTTCCGTAGCCAGCCACCAGATGGTTGGCCGCACAGTAGCCTACATAGACCTTTGCCCAGTCGGGCACATCAGTGAACTTGCACTGGCCGCGGTAGTAAGCACTATCCGCCTCGACATGATCGGGATTTGCAACGATACGGGTGAGCACCGCAGCCATCTGCGCACGGGTCAGACTCTGATCCAGCATCATATCACCGGTTTCGTTTCCAACCATGATACCCGCCTCACGCAGGTAGGATGCGGCGGTTTGCTGTTCAGTGTTGACTCCGGCGGCAAAGGCGCTGCCGGTCATCGACACAAGGAACAGCGTCAAGATTAAAAAGGTTCGGATTCGTTTCACAATATCACGCTCCCTTCCGATAAAACGTAGTGGTTACACTGGCTGTCATGCGGCGGGTATTTTCGTCATAGACGCAGCGATCAAACTCATAAATACCCATCTGCTCAGCCTGCTCTGCCAATTCCGCAGGAAGGTCAACCGTGATGTCCATTTTGATCCTTACTTCATCGTCCTTCCTTTTTGGCTTGAATTTCTGTACCAATTCAGATACTTCCTTTGGGGGTTTATATTCTCCGGAGTGATTTGAGAATAATACAGAAATCTAAGCGTGTCAAAGGTTTATTTGAAATCACTGCGCCGATAAAACTCAACACCGCAAAACCGTTGCGCCGCAATGGTTTTAGAGATCCACTTCCACAGCCTGAACACAGACTCGTTTGCTGGGCTGGTTGGCTAGACAGGTGGTGATGGTGATGCGGTTGTCGGCCGTGGCCTGCAGATAACTCCAGTCTGTACTGGCGATAGTCTTTACCAAAACGACCTCGTAGGTGCGTGTGCCGTAGATGGTGGTATAGGTGATGGTATCACCGATCTCCAAATCTTTGATGTCGCCAATCACATATTTGGCACCTCTATTGTGGCCGCAGACTGCCACGTTGCCATCCCATGCAGAGGTCGTGGTGTAGTGACCGAGACCCTTTGCCATGCTGGCGTTGGTCTCGCCCTCCCAGACCTTCATGTTGATGTCAAGAGAGGGGATCTTCAAGGTGCCGATGCTGCCGTCCTTGTGTTCCATGTCCTCAGCGCTGGTATAGGCAGGCTCCCGATAGACGGGAGTGATGGCGGTTCCGCCGGAGATTACAGGAGTGCCGTAGCTGCCGGCACCAACGCCATAACCGCCGGCGCTGGTGGAGACATTCACATACTGCTGCAGCCCGGGCAAGCGGACCTTTTCCATGACGCCGGTCTGGGTCGTGCTGAAGCAGCCATAGGACAGTTCCGGGATTTGATAGTCCACAACATTGATGCCGCCGTAGTTGTACGAACCGTAAATATC
>OGUO01002262.1_pt1 | contig 11821 bp, 9 predicted proteins | sample 1553641 | NCBI WGS metagenome assembly OGUO01 (sample SAMEA2579980, study PRJEB22360) | human gut metagenome | biome: human gut; feature: human-associated habitat; material: faeces | place: Denmark | collected 2008/2010 | reverse complement strand
CTAAGACGCCGCCCTCTCACGGCGGAAACACGGGTTCGATTCCCGTACTGGCTATTGCGTAAAAGCAGTTAGAAACCTTATTCTAACTGCTTTTTTCGTTGCTCCGGAAGTGATGAAAAACAGGGGTGTAATCAAAAGTGTAATCAACTATATGTTTTGATACTTTTTTGCATTTTTTTATTTTCTGTTTTATAATTTCCCCTGAAAAAAAACTTAAGATAAGGGGTGACTTCTCATGCATCACAAACTTTCTTTTCGCAGAAAACTGCAGGCGTTTTTTCTTTCGCTGCTGCTTGTTCTGCTGACAACGGCAGGAGTTCCCTCTGCTGCTCATACAGCTGAGGCTGCTTCTGCTGACACGACGATGGCTGTCCATTTTCTGGATGTTGGACAGGGACTTTCCATCCTGGTCCAGTCGCGGGGTAAGAATCTTCTGTATGACGGCGGTGACCGGGGACATTCCAGTTTCGTGGTTTCGTATCTGCAGAAACAGAATATTTCCACCATCGATTATATGATCTCCTCCCATTATGACGAGGATCATGTGGCCGGTCTTGTTGGATGTCTGGACAGTTTTTCCGTAAAAAATGTGATCGGTGCGGATTATGTGCAGGATACGAAGATCTATCAGTCTTTCGAAAACAGCGTTGCCGCTCAGGGACTGACTGTGCAGCATCCGGAACCTGGAACGGATTTCTCTTTCGGAAGCGGGAAATTTACGGTTCTTTCTCCCCAGTCCATCAGCAGCAATGATAACGATAATTCTGTTGCGATCCGACTGGAAAACGGAAGCAATCATTTCCTGTTTACGGGAGATGCGGAGTCTGCCGGTGAGGAAGCGATCTGTAATCTGGGACTGGATCTTTCCTGCGATGTGATTGTTCCGGGGCATCATGGTTCTGCCACTGCTACTACCTGGGATCTGCTCCAGGAGACAGTTCCGGAATATGCAGTGATCAGCTGCGGCGCAGGTAATTCCTACGGGCATCCACATAAGGATACTATGGACAAACTTGCCGATATGGGAATCCAGGTGTTCCGTACGGATGAGCAAGGTACGGTGATCGCGGTCAGTGACGGAAATAACATTGAGTGGAACCAGAGTCCGTGTAATGATTATTCTGCGGGTGATGAATCAGATACTGGTACGCAGCCTTCTTCTGCTTATGATAATTCTGGTACATCCGGATATAGTTCTTCCAATGGGGCCGGGGATTCTCAGGCTGAAGTGCAGGCTGATCCGGAACCGGTCGGAGATATGGTATGGATCTCCGCTACCGGAAGCAAGTATCACCGGATCCCCAACTGCGGAAATATGAACCCGGATAACGCTACGGAGATGACCCGCGCACAGGCGGAAGCTGCGGGGTATGAGGCTTGTAAGAAGTGTTATTAGAAACGACAATGTATTTCAGGCCTGGTGAGTATTATGTCATGTTAACGTAATATGGATAATCTTTAAGAATATTATTTAAGGACAGCTGTATCATACATTGATATGATATGGCTGTCCTTTTCTTTATGTATCTTATTATTTTCTCTTCTGTAGGGTCCTGGCTTATGCCTGGATAGATTCTGGCTGATTATTGTCTCTTATTCGAAGTTCAATTTCCAGCATTTCCTGATTGTCTTCAATTCTCGTTCCTATATTATTTTTCAATATCCTCCGCCGGCTCGGCCGGTACGAAGACTCTCTTCTTTTCTTTCTTCTCTTTTTTTGCGGCTTTGGCCCGCTCGGTGGCTTCCAGGCAGAATTCCATCTGGGAATTTATCAGGGTTTTTCCCCGTTTGTCCTGCTTCTCATAGAGACCGGAGGGCTTAAGGATATGCGCTTTTACATTGTCACGGAATTCCAGATCCAGCACATGTTTGATCTCGTCCTTGATTCCCTCATCTTCCACAGGGAAAACAATCTCCACACGACGGTCAAGATTACGTGGCATCCAGTCTGCACTTCCCATGTAGATCTCATCGGAACCACCATTGTGGAAATAGAAAATCCGGCTGTGCTCCAGGAAATTGCCGACAATGGAACGCACATGGATATTTTCACTGATACCCGGAATGCCCACTTTCAGACAGCAGATACCACGAACCAGAAGATCGATCTTTACACCGCAGGAAGAAGCGTAATACAGTGCCGCCATGATCGCAGGGTCACACAGGGAATTCATCTTCGCCACAATGTGAGCCTCTTCTCCGTCTTTCGCATGCTGTGCTTCTCTCTCGATCATTTTTACAAAACGGTCTTTCATCCAGATGGGCGCAACGATCAGACGATTCCAGCGTTTCGGCTCGGAATATCCGGAAAGCATGTTAAAGACAGCCGTTGCATCCTCACCAAACCGCTCATCACAGGTAAAAATACCGCAGTCTGTATAAAGTTTGGCTGTGGAATCATTATAGTTTCCGGTTGCCAGATGGACATAACGGCGGATTCCGTTTTCTTCTCTCCGCACAACAAGGGTGATCTTGCTGTGTGTCTTCAGTCCTACCAGACCATAAATTACATGGCAGCCTGCTTTTTCCAGCATTTTGGCCCAGACGATATTGTTTTCCTCGTCAAAACGTGCTTTCAGCTCTACAAGAACAGAAACCTGCTTGCCGTTTTCCGCAGCCTGAGCCAGCGCCGCAATAATAGGGGAATTGCCACTGACACGATACAGTGTCTGCTTGATTGCCAGTACATCCGGATCTTTTGCCGCCTGGCGCACAAAATTCACCACCGGATCAAAACTCATATATGGATGATGCAGGAACACATCCCCTTCCCGGATCACCTGGAAAATGTCTTTATCATTCTGAAATGCCGGTACTGCTGCCGGTTTGTACTTCGGCTCCTTGAACTGATCATATCCATCGATACCATAAACCTTCATCAGCATGGTCAGATCCAGCGGTCCGTTGATAAAAAAGATATCATCTCCATGAACCTGGAACTCCATCTTCAGGATATCCAGAAGCCTCGGGTCCATCTTATCTTCCACTTCCAGACGGATCACTTCGCCCCACTGACGCTTTTTCAGCTGTTTCTGGATCTCCACCAGAAGATCCTCCGCCTCATCCTCATCGATGGAAAGATCTGCATTACGCATGATCCGGTACGGATGTGCACAGATCACATCGTAGCTTAAAAACAGTTTGTCGATGTTCCGCTCAATGATCTGCTCCAGAAGCGTTACCGTTGTATGACCTTTTTTTTCGGAAGGGATGATCACCACTCTCGGAAGCACGGAAGGCACCTGCACGGTGGCAAAATCTATCTCTTCTTTTCCTTTTTTGGTATCTTTTCTGGAAAGAAGTGCTCCGATGTTCAGTGTCTTGTTACGGATCAACGGAAATGGTCTGGAAGAATCCATTGCCATGGGTGTCAGAACCGGATATACATTATCCTCAAAATACCGGTCCACAAATTCTTTCTGTTTCTCGGAAAATGCCTCATGCTCAAAGATCACATGAAGTCCTGCTTTTTCAAGGGCAGGAACCAGAGACCGGTTTAATGTACTGTACTGTACGTGAACCAGATCATGGGCCTGCTGACTGATGGCTTTCAGCTGCTCTTTGGCTGTCATTCCCGCAATGTCCGTTTTTTTGTACCCTGCATGGACCTGATCTTTCAGGGATGCCACACGGACCATGTAGAATTCATCCAGATTGGATGAGGTAATGCTCAAAAATTTCAGTCTTTCAAACAGAGGCAGATTTTTGTCCCTGGCCTCACTGAGCACGCGGTCATCAAATTTGATCCAGCTCAGCTCTCTGTTTACAAAATATTCCGGTTTGTCAAATTCCTTAAATTTCATACAAAAACCTCCTCCGTTATCTTCTGCCTTTCCGTCTCATTACAAGCCGGATGCCAAACACCTCTTCAAAGAATTCCTTTTTATCCTTCAGAAGCCCCAGTTCCAGAGAAACATCCTTCGCGGAGTCTATCACCAGATAAAGGATTCTGTCCTTCAATGTTACATTGAGGGCTTTTACCTTCTGATAATGGCTTCTGTCCATGGCATTGGCCAGACGGAGAATTGCTGTCAGCTTCGCAGTCAGGAGATAATTTTCCCTGTTCATGGAAGTTTCACGGTTGATCTCTTCATAACAGCCGAATTCTCTGGTATTATACCGCACCGCACTTGCGATCACCTGCCGTTCCTCTGTGGAAAGGCCTATGATCTCCGTCGCCATGATGATCCGGTAGGAACATTCTGCAACATCACTCATACTGATATATTTTCCGCAGTCATGAAGAAGAACCGCAATCTGCAGAAGAAGGCGTTCACGTTTTCCCATGCCATGGATTTTTTTTGTACTGTCAAAAATATCCAGTGCCAGATCGGTGGTTCCTGCAATATGATTCTTTCCACTGGAATACCTTTTGGCAATATTTGCGGACGCCACCAGGATATCATTTTCAAAATTGTGGGCGCTTTTCAGATATTTGTTTTTTTCCGCATAATCATAGGCAATTCCATCCAGAAGAGAAACACCGGGGATCCACAGTGCTTCCGCCTGAAAAATTTCTATGAAATTGCGGATGATAACCATATTCGGCACAATCAGGGAAGCATATTCCGGTTCCAGCCCCATGGATTCTGCAAGATCATAGTCGGACATGTTTACGATAGTCTCGTATTTTTTCAGGAACTCTTCCTTTGTGATCATATTTTCCCCGGATCTGTCCTGAAAAATCGTATCTGTGAGAAAATCTCCCATCAGGATCAGATTGGAAATTTCTTTGTCCTTAAGATAAAGTCTCTGGAAACACATCAGGTCATTACGGATAAATTCCTCTACCAGCCGGTCATAATGTGGAGTCGTTTTCTCCAGTTCTTTCAGCCGTTCACGGATACGAAGACTTCCCATACGGATACTCTGAGTCAGTACGAGAGCATCTTTGTCAAAGAGAGAAATCTGCAGGTTTCCACCTCCGATGTCCAGAATTGCCGTGCCTTTCTGAATGGCTTTTTTGAAGCCGGATTCAATGGCCGCAATGGATTTATATCCCAGAAAATGCTGTTCCGCATTACTTAAGATCTCCACACGGATTCCGGTCCTCTGGAAGATCTGTTCCAGGATGATCACCGGATTTTCCAGTTCACGCAGGGAGCTTGTGGCACACGCACGCCAGCTTTCCACCCCAAAGTCAGCCATCATGCGTTTAAAATCATCAAGGATCCCACAGAGTTCATCCACAGTTTCCATCTCAAGCCGTCCAGCCGCATAAGTTCCCCGCCCCAGTTCCAGCTGGTAACGAACGTCATTAATCTCCCGGAAACCGGTCCGCTTTGACATTTCAAAAATCTTCATGCTGACTTCATAGGATCCTATATCAATTGCCGCAAAGGTTGTCACCGCCATAGTTCATCATCCTTTCCCCCAATACACAGGTGGACTATTTTCTCTTTTCTTCCTCTGTTCCCACAATATAATCAATAAACTGCTGTGCGGCACGTCCGGTCAGGCCACCATGAGAAAGTTCCCACTGGTTGGCTTTCAGAAGAAGCTCATCTTCCGGCATGGTAACGCCATAACGGGCTGCCAGTGTGCGGACGATCTCCTGGAACTGTTTTTTGTCCGGTTTGCCAAAATAGATACGGACTCCAAAACGATATACCAGGGAAAGTTTCTCCTGTACGGTATCGGAAGAATGCAGATCATCTTCATCTGCGATCTCCAGCTTGTCTGCCGCACGTTCACGCACAAGATTACGTCGGTTACTTGTTGCATAGATCAGGACATTGTCCGGTTTTTTCTCAAGACCGCCCTCGATCACTGCTTTCAGATATTTATATTCGATCTCAAATTCCTCAAAGGAAAGATCGTCCATATAAATAATAAAACGATAATTACGGTTTTTGATCTGGGCAATCACTTCATTGAGATCCTGAAACTGATGCTTGTAGGCCTCAATAATACGAAGCCCCTGATCATAATACTGGTTCAGGATACCCTTGATACTGGAAGATTTACCGGTTCCCGCATCACCGAAAAGAAGGCAATTGTTGGCCTTTCTTCCCTGGACAAACGCTTCTGTGTTGTCGATGAGTTTTTTCTTGGCGATCTCATATCCTACCAGGTCATCGATCTTCACATGTGCGATCCTTGTGATAGGCTGGATCTCTACCTTGCCGTCCTCGTCATGACCAATACGGAATGCCTTGTGAAGGCCCAGCTTGCCAACGCCGAAATCTTTGTAGAAGGATACCATGTCATCCATGAATTCTTCGGTTGTGGTGGCTGCTGCCAGAGTTTTGCTCATCTGGCAGATACGGTCACGGATCCTGGTATTAAAGAGCTTACTGTTCTCATCCGGTGTCTGATAGTCACAGATCACCTTGCAGCATGCTGTCCCGAACACTTTGTCAAAAACTGTAATGTCAAAATCGTACAGTTCCTTGAAGATCTGGAAATCGTTTTTTGCCAGCTCGTTGATACTGCCTTTGATGGCTCCCCGGATCTCGCTTGCCATGCTGAAAGCGTTCTCATGATTTACCAGAAGGAATGTAAGATATGTATGCCAGATATTTCCGGAAAATCCATACATTCCTGCCAGTTCCACCAGCCCGTTGACACTTTTGAAAAACTGGTCTTCTTTTGCCTTGAGAGCTTCTTCATCAGATTCATAAAGATTGATAAGCTCTGTCATATCGTTCAGTATCTCACCGTTTGAAAAATTACGGTAAAGGATACATTCCTGAATTCTTGCTAACATAATAATAAAACTCCTCTGTATCTTAATAATTTCCAAGAACGCGGAGAACATTCGCCTCCGCCTCGATTCCTCTTAATGCATTCTCCACAGCGCTTTCGCCAAGTTTTCCTGTGAAGTCCACGAAGAAACGGTATTCCCAGGATTTTCCCGGGATCGGACGTGATTCGATCTTGGTCATGTTCAGTCCGTTGTAGATGATGTGGGAAAGCATGTTGTAAAGGGTTCCGCTTTCATGAGGCAGCTCAAAACAGATGCTGATCTTTCCGGCTTTTTCCTCATACTCCGGTTTCCGGCTTACAATGATGAAACGTGTGGAGTTTGCTTTTTCCCGGCAGATGTTTTCCGCAAGGACCTTAAGGCCGAATACCTCGCCTGCCTCACGGCTTGCGATGGCTGCCACACCTTTATCTCCCACTTCGCTGACCTTTTTGGCTGCGCCTGCGGTGTTTTCCACTTCTTTCTTTTTCCAGGACGGGTGCTCTTCCAGAAAGGCTTTGCACTGAGCAAGTCCCTGTGGATGGGAGCAGACTTCCCTGATATCTTCCACCGTTGCATCCGGCATTCCAAGAAGCACATGATCCACACGGATGATCTGCTCACCTACGATATAAAGTTTGTATTCCATGAGAAGGTCGTAGATATCAGCCACGATACCTGCGGTGGAATTCTCGATGGGAAGTACCGCATAGTCTGCTTTTCCGTGGGTTACATCCTCCATGGCTGTACGCCAGGTTTTTACGTGATAGCTTTCGATATTTTTTCCAAAGTACTGGCGCATGGCAGCATAGCTGTAGGCTCCCTCTACTCCCTGGAATACAACGGTTGCGTTTTCAAGGGGAACATGCTTTACAGTTGTAAAGTTACGTTCTCCGTAAATTCCATGTTCTGTAAGCAGCTGGTATTGTCTCTTGCGGCTGATAGCCATGATCTGGCGAAAAAGCTCCTGCACGCCAAGGCTGTTAAAGTCTCCGTGGGCTTTTTCTTTCAGGGTATGGATTTTCTGGCTCTCACGTGCCGGATCCAGTACCTGTTTGCCTGTTTTTATTTTGTATTCAGCGACTTCTTCACTCACCTTCATTCGTTTTTCAAAGAGACGTACGATCTCGCTGTCGATCTCATCGATCTCGTCTCTGTATCTTTCCAAATCTGTCATTCATTTCCTCCGTTATGTTTCCTGATAATTTCTGTAAGATCCCCCAAAAATGCCAGGGAACCAAAAGCAATGATCACATCCTCTTTTCCTGCCAGATGATAGGCCTCTGCCACTGCAGATTCGATGTCATCAAAAGGCCTTACATCGGAATGAAACTCCCGCACTGCGTCTGCCAGCTCCTGGGGCGTCAATGCCCTGGGGTTGTCAGGTGCCGCAATGGTGAGGATGGTATCTGCATATTTTTCTGTTTTCTGGATGACTTTGCGGTAATCTTTGTCACGGAACATTCCCATGATATAAATAATCCTTTTTCCCTTAAAATACCGCTCAATGGATGCAGCCAGCATGTCTGCCGCAGCCGGGTTATGAGCTCCGTCAACCACAAAATCCGGCTTCGTTCCAAGAAGTGCAAATCTTCCCGGCCAGGTAGTACGTTTCAGTCCATCCTGTCTCTGCTTTAGTGTGGTTGGGTATCCCTGCTCATTTAAGATCTCCAGTGCCCGAAGGGCTGCCACTGCATTTTCTTTCTGGTAAGCTCCTGCCAGGGATATCGTATATTTCTCTCCTTTATAAAGAAACGTCTGCCTTGTTATGGATGCTTCCAGTACTTTTGCACAGTCCCGGTCTGCTACTTCGTATGGTACATTCTGTTCTTCGCATACTCTTCGTATGACCGCTTCTGCCTCCGGCTGCTGTTTTACCGTCACCATATGGCTGTCCGTTTTGATAATGCCGGCCTTTTTTTCTGCTATCTCGCCCAGGGTATTTCCAAGAAATGCCGTATGATCCATACTGATGGATACCAGAATGGAAAGAACTGTGGTACGGATAATGTTGGTGGCATCCAGATCGCCACCCATACCAACTTCCATTAATACAAGATCGCATTTCTCATCCTGAAAATAAAGAAATGCGGCTGCTGTTTCAATTTCAAATACTGACGGATGCGGCTTGCCTTCTTTTACGATCTCATCGATCACTTCCGCGATCCTTGTCACATATGCTGCAAATTTCTCTCTGCTGACAGGCTCTCCGTTTACTTCCATCCTTTCTCTGTAGGAATAGACTGCCGGGGAAATATATCTTCCCACACGATAGCCTGCACCTGATAAAGCGGAATACAGATATGCGATCACAGACCCTTTTCCGTTGGTTCCCGCTACGTGAACGTACTTCAGTTCATCCTGGGGATTTCCAAGCCGCCTCATCAGCTCCCTCATATTTTCCAGTCCCAGAACAATCCCTTTTTTCAGTTCTGCGGCTCTGATGTAGGCACGACTTTCTTCATAATTCATCGTCTGTTTTCTCCTTCCGCATGTGTTGAAAATATAAATAATTTCGTTCATTATAACCCACGTGTATATTTTTTTCAAGGCAGGGGAGACTATTAAAGACGCTTTTCCACGTTAAATATATATAAAGTTAAACTTCCCATTTTCTGCTTTCGAAAAGAGAAGTTTTTTTGCTGATGAGAAGGAGCTTTGAGATGCAAAAGAAGGATTTTTTTCTGTGCGGTTTTACGGGCTGGTGTCTGGAGATTTTCTGGACAGGGCTGCACTCTCTTGTCACCGGCCATTTTACCATGATGGGCAAAACCTCTCTTCTGATGTTCCCGGTTTATGGTCTTGCGGCCCTGATCCGGCCGGCTTACCGTAAGCTCAAAGGTTTTCCGGTTATGGTACGGGGGATTTTTTACAGCTGCGGGATTTTTTTCGTGGAATTTTTAATCGGATCTTTTTTTCAGAAGCTTCATATCTGTCCCTGGGACTATTCTCACGTTCCGCTCCAGTATAAAGGGGTGATCCGGCTGGACTATGCACCCTTATGGTTTCTCACCGGTCTCTTTTTTGAGTGGCTTCTTCGACAAAATCCTCGGAAAGTCTCTTGAAAATCTCACAGTTATATTATATGATAACTGGAAGGAATCTGATTTCCAGTAAATAATTGGAGGTACAACATGAGACATTTAATGAGTCCGTTGGATTTCTCGGTTGAAGAGCTCGAGAAGCTTCTGAATCTCGCCGATGACATCGGGAAAAATCCCAAAAAGTACGCGCATACCTGTGATGACAAAAGGCTTGCGACACTGTTTTACGAACCAAGTACACGTACACGTTTAAGTTTCGAGGCAGCCATGATGAATCTTGGAGGAAAGGCTCTTGGTTTTTCTTCCGCTGATTCCAGCTCCGCTTCCAAGGGCGAGAGTGTTGCCGATACTATTCGCGTTGTTTCCTGCTATGCAGATATCTGTGCTATGCGTCATCCCAAAGAAGGTGCTCCGCTGGTAGCTTCTATGGTTTCTAATATTCCTGTTATCAATGCCGGTGACGGTGGTCATCAGCATCCAACCCAGACTCTTACAGACTTACTTACCATCCGTTCCTTAAAGGGACGTCTTGACAACATTACCATCGGTCTGTGCGGAGATCTGAAATTCGGACGTACCGTTCACTCTCTGATCGAGGCGCTGGTTCGCTACAACAATGTTAAATTCGTACTGATCTCTCCGGAAGAGCTTCGTATTCCCAGCTATATCCGTGAAGACGTACTGAAAAAGAACTACATCGAGTTCCTAGAAGTAGAACGTCTGGAGGATGCAATTCCGGAGCTTGACATTCTTTACATGACACGTGTTCAGAAAGAGCGTTTCTTCAATGAGGAAGACTATGTTCGTATGAAGGATTTCTACATACTGGACAAGCAGAAGCTTTCCCTTGCAAAGGATGACATGTACATTCTTCATCCGCTTCCTCGTGTTAACGAAATTTCTGTTGAAGTGGACAGCGATCCGAGAGCTGCATACTTTAAACAGGCCCAGTACGGTGTATATGTTCGTATGGCCCTGATTCTTACATTATTGGAGGTGGAACTGCCATGTTAAATGTTGGAGCACTTCGTGAAGGTTTCGTATTAGACCATATCAAAGCCGGCAAGGCTATGACTATTTATCATGACCTGAAACTGGATAAACTGGACTGTACCGTTGCCATTATCAAGAATGCCCGCAGCCAGAAAATGGGCAAAAAAGATATCATCAAGGTTGAATGCCCGATCGAAGATCTGGATCTGGATATCCTTGGTTTTATCGATCATAATATTACGGTAAATATTATCAAAGACGAGAAGATCGTTGCCAAGAAAGAGCTGAAGCTTCCGAAACAGGTTGTGAATGTGATCAAATGCAAGAATCCTCGTTGCATCACTTCCATCGAGCAGGGACTGGATCAGATTTTTGTTCTTGCAGATGAAGAGAACGAAGTTTACAGATGCAAATACTGTGAAGAGAAATATACCAATCCAAACCGCAGATAAAAATACGGCACAAAAAAGTCCCCATTCAAGGGGACTTTTTTATATCGCAGATTTCATAATTTTTGTAAAAAATAATTCTCAGAATGGCCGCAGACAACAGCAGTTGCACAGCATATTCAAAAACAGGAGGCTTAAGCACCAGCTTCCGGAACTGGAATATGGTCTGTCATAATTATCACCCATGCTGGTGTACCATGTACCTCCAAATTCCAGATGTTGTAAAAACTGACGGTATTCAAAATTACTTGGCTCCATCTCGACAGCCCTTCCCGCATGCTGTTTTGCAACGATATTATTGCCGGCTCCCTGATTTGCCCTTGCACTATAGTAGTACCATCGTGCGCTGCGCTCTGCAAATGGAATACCGTTCAAAACATTGAGTGCTTCCGCATAACAGCGGTTTGCGATATAATTTGCAGCCGCCTGCATCTGTGGGGAGTCATTCGCTGTTCTGTATCCCTGATTTCCTCTGTAATTGTACCGATAGCTTCCACCACCTGCGGAGGAGGTGTTATATCCATAACTTCCACCAAAGCTTCCGCCCGACTGTTTTTCCTTCATGATCTGGTCATATGCCTGCTGTACTTCCTTAAACTTCTCCTCAGCCTGTGCCTTATTCGGATTGTTAATATTAGCATCCGGGTGAT
>OGUO01002259.1_pt1 | contig 11835 bp, 10 predicted proteins | sample 1553641 | NCBI WGS metagenome assembly OGUO01 (sample SAMEA2579980, study PRJEB22360) | human gut metagenome | biome: human gut; feature: human-associated habitat; material: faeces | place: Denmark | collected 2008/2010 | reverse complement strand
GCCCAAGAAACCCTCTGGTCCGGGCGGCTGCTGCGCCGGAAACGCCGGGAGTATGACAATCAGGAGCAGCCCTTTTCCGAGATGACCGAAAACGCGCAGCTTGCTGACTGGATCGGCCGCTTTCAATATTGGGACGCCCAGAATCATGCTTACATCCACCTGAATCCGCTCCAGAGCCACGATGTCAACCTGACGCTCCAAAAGCGGTATGCCTTCCTGCAATGGGAACAGGGCAGCGGCAAAACACCCGCCGCCATTTTCACGGGGAAGCACCGCGTGGAAATGGGAGCTGTCCACAGTATATGGGTCATTTCCAGCGCCATCTCCATCCGCAACAACTGGGATGTGATTTTGAAGGGCGCGGGTTTTTCCTATGTGTTTGTGGAGCGTCTGGCTGATCTGCAGCGCATCCGACCGGGCGATTTTGTGATCCTGACGCTGAACAAGGTCAGCCAGTACAAAAAGCAGATCGGGCGCTATATCAAGCAGCTTGGCTATAAGATCCAGTTTATTTTTGATGAGAGCGACAACATCTCCAACCCCAGCTCCAAGCAAACGCTTTCCGTGCTGTCCTGCTTTCGCCGCTGCAAGTATAAGCTCCTGACTACCGGCACCAGCACGCGGAACAACATCTCCGAATTTGCCCCGCAGTTGGAATTGCTCTACAACAATTCCATCAATATGATCTCATGGTGTCGAACGCTTTACAGCTACGATAAGCGGTCTGAATATATGGAGCACAAGGAAAACCCCTATTATGGGATGCCGATCCCCGCTTATAAAAAGGGCTACCGCCTGTTCGCCAACTCCCATCTGCCGGAGAAAATCACCGTCTTTGGCGTGGGACAGCGAAATCAGGACATCTACAACGCCGACGAATTGGATCGGCTGTTGGGAAAGACGGTCATTACCCGCACCTTTGAAGAGGTCACGGGAAAGGACATCCGCCGTATCCATCAGATGCCGATTCCGTTTCTCCCGGAGGAGCGGGAGGTCTACAATATCGTGCTGAAGGAGTTTTACCGCATCCAGCGCGAGTATTACAGCTCGACCGGAAACAGCCGGAAGGACGCGCTGATGCGGCTCATTCAGCAGATCACACTGCTTCTGCGCATCAGCGCCGCCCCGGACTGCATGAAGGAATACGAGGGCGAGACGCCGCTCAAGGAGATGGCCGTTGTGGAAGCCCTTGCCCGGTGGCCGGAAGAAGTTGTAGCCATCGGCGTGCGGCATACAACGGTGTTGGACCGTTACGCCGCCGCCATCCGTGAATACCTTCCGGACCGCCCCCTCTTTGTGGTGACAGGCTCCACCGTCACCTTCGCCAAGCGGCGTGCTCTGCGGGATATATTGCGGGACAGTCAGAATGGCATCCTGCTCTGCACACAGCAGAGCCTTCCCTCCAGCGTCAACTTCGAGTTTGTCAACAAGATCATCATTCCGGAGATGCACTACAACAACGCCGGCATGAGCCAGTTTTATATGCGATTCGTCCGCTACACCTCCACGGAGAAAAAGGATCTGTACTTTCCCATCTACATTGGAAGTCTGGAATCCAACCTCATGCAGATGGTGCTGGCAAAGGAAAAGCTGACCATGTTTATGAAGGGGCAGGACGCGGATATGGATGAGATCTATGCCAAATTCGGCGTGGATTATGACCTGCTCTCCACGTTGATGACCCGTGAAACGGATGACGAGGGACACCTGCGTATCCACTGGGGCGAACAGAAGATCGCCTGATTTTCAGGAAAGGAACAAAAAATGAACAAGTTTCATATTGAGCTCTATCCAAAAGCTGATTTGGAAAACGAATGGGCAAAAAACAAACACACGCCCGGCGCCATGCCCTGTATGCGCTGCGGCGGCCCTATGCGGGAATCTCTTGCCGAGAACGCTTTGAGCCGTGCGCTGAATGTCTATGTCTGCCCTGCGTGCGGCATGGACGAAGCCCTGCAGGATGCCGCGAGGAAGGTACTCCCCATAAGCGAATGGTACGCCGTGAAGCAGCATCGTTTTGCAGAGCATAAGAAACCGCAGGCAGTCAAGCTGACGCCGGCCTGTGCGTTCACGGAGATCTTCTCCGGAGCGCGGAAGACGCTGCCGTTGAGCAGCGCCCGGTATCCTATTTCACTGGTTGCCTATTCCCGCTCGGACTATGACGGGTGGCGATGGTGGACAACCTGGTTCCCGGATGAAGAAATGCGCCCAGCTCCGGCGCTTGGGCAGGAGATCGATGCCTTCCAGTCGCAGCTTCTCGCCCTGCCGGAATTCAAAACCTTGTGGGCGATGGAGCGAATGTGCCGGCTGTATGCCCAGCCGACAAATGAGCCTACGGAATTCAACCTGTACGCCGAAACGGCTCATTTTCACATCTGGCTCCGGTTGATCACGCGGGAGCGGGACTATAACCTCTACACATACTTTTTCGCAAAATAACCCAGTTGTTCAGACGCAGAAAGCCGGGGCCGCATCGCGGCCTCCGGCTTTTTCTTTTGTGTACAGGCATATTTTTTTCGGAACGATCCGATTTTTGTTGCTCTTATGCGTATTACATCCGTATAAGAGAAGTATAGGAGGTACATAGCCATGTTAATTGCTGTCGATCACGGGAACAAACAAATCAAAACCGTCCATACGCCGCCGTTTACCTCCGGGCTTATCCAGAGCGACACGCCCGGCTTCGGAACGGACGCATTGGCCTAGTGCAACGCTGATTCATTGTATCAGGATGTTCAAGCTCTAAGCTGCCCCAAATGGGGGGGCAACCGCAGTTCATTACCTAAAAAAGCTGGGCGGCGAGGAAATTCGCTGCCCAGCTTTTGCACTATAATTACCGTCAAATATTCTCTGGATACGCTCCTTCTTTTACCACAGCCTTATATTTTGCTTTTCACCGCAGCACCCCAAGTTCTCTGTATAGTTGAAGCGGGAGACTGTATGCCAGTCTCCCGCTATATCCTTATGCACTTTCTCCGGCCATGCGGAAGAACTCATCTGGCGACAGAATCTTGATTCCAAGCTCCTGTGCCTTTGCCAGCTTGCTTCCGGCGTTCTCGCCGCAGATTAGATAATCTGTCTTGCTGCTTACCGAACTGCCGGCATGAGCGCCCAGAGATTCAATTTTTTCGTTGATCCCATCCCGGGTGTACGGCTCCACTTTGCCGGTCACCACAAGGGTCTTGCCGACAAAGGGATTGCTCATATCGGTGCTGACCGCAGGCGGCTGATAAGTCTTAATGCACACCAGCAGCCGAAGCTCCGTCCAGACCGTCCAGTTTTCCTCGCTGCGGAACCACTGACAGATATTCCTGTGCAGTGTCTCTCCGAAGTCCGGGAGCTGTGTAAAATCAAAGCCCATGCATACAGCCGTTTCAAATTCCGAAAGATTTCCGCGGAACCTTTGGCAGATGGCCTTACTGGCTGTACTGCCTACCATGGGAATATCCATTGCAGTCAGATACTGCTCAAAGGTGGTAATACGGCTGTGCTGGATGGCGTCCCAAAGATTTTGCCAGGATCTCACCCCAAAGCCCTCCATCTGAACGATCTCCGCCCTGTGCTTATCCAAAGCGAAGATGTCCATATAGGAGTGAAGCCAACCCTTTCCGATGAACTTTTCCAGGATCGACTCAGATAGTCCCATAATATTCAGCGCCTTCGGGCTTGCGAAGTGGACGAATTTGCGCAGCTTTCGCGTTTCACAATGCTCGTTGTCGCAGAACAGCGCCGCCGTGACCTTTTCCACCCCGTTTACGGTGTTTTTGGTCATGTGAATGCGAGTGGGCTGTCCGCAGCACGGGCATCTGGCCGGAACAACTTTGTCTCTGGAGTAGCAGTTTCGATCCAGATTCTCCTCCACATGGGGAATGATCTGATTGCGCTTACTCACCTTGATGCGGCAGCCCGGCGCCAGCTCCAAATTCTCAATAAAAGAGAGGTTGTGGAGGCTCGCTCTGGATACCGCGCAGCCGTCGATCACCACCGTGTCAAAGATGGCTACCGGAGCAATTTCCCCTGTGCGGCTGGGCGTCCATTCAATCGAGCGCAGGACTGTTTCATAGGTGTCGTCCTCAAACTTGAATGCCAACCCGTCCTTATAGTGATGCCCGGTTCGACCGCAGGACTTTGCGTAGGCGGCGTCGTTGTAGGTGACCACAATGCCATCGATAGGTATGTCGTTTTCCTGCGCGTATTTCCGCAGGTGCCGGATACCGGCGTCCATATCGAACTGCGTCAACGCCTGCTTGCTCGCCAGATACTTGCAAATGGGAAAGCCGAGCTGTTCGATGGCTCGAAGCCGCTGCGACTTCCAAGCGTATTCTGTAAAGCCCTCCAGCACGTTGAAAGCCCTAAAGGTCACACGGCGATCCTTGCAGGCGCCGCAGTCCAGCAGTCGGACAGAGCCGGCAGCCAGATTACGCCCGTTTTTATAAGGTTCGCCATTTCCGTCCCGCAGCGTGTCCTTTAACGCCTCAAAATCGCTGAGACGGATAAATGCTTCGCCGGTGACGACCAGCCGTTCCTTGTACGGGATCTTATCCGGGATGCCGGAGATCCCCAGCACATTGTGAGTAATGTTCTCACCGGTATCTCCATCGCCGCGGGTAGCTGCCTCCATCAAAAGGCCGTTTTCATAGGTCAGCTTTACCGTCAGGCCGTCCAGCTTGAGCATCAGCATGACCATCTGCTCTCCCGCAAAGCGCAGAAGCTCCGCACTGCTCTTCGTTTTATCCAACGACAGCAGCGGAATCGGATGCGCTGTCTTCACCAAGGCGCTGACGGCGGGATAGCAGCCTAGCCCGATATACGCTTTTTTCATCCGACGCCAGATATTGCCGGATCTGTGCATCATCCACGGTGCTGATCCACACGTTATTGGATCCCTTCGCCTGCCATTCCAAGTAGTCGATCTTTGCCGTCCGCCACTCGTTACGGGTACGGTCATAGGTGAGAAACTGCTGCTTTTCTTTCTCCATGAAGATCTCATAGACCGGCAGCGTTCTGCCAAGGCGCATTGCATCCGGGTCATACAGGGTGACTTTCAAAATGCCGCCCTCTACCGCGCTTCGTACAAAACCGCTGTATCGGCATCGATAGGAAGTGTTCCAACCCGAACCGACCTTGACCGGCATATCCTCGCGGGCAACCGCAAGCATTTCTTCAGTCGCAGGTAAATTCTTCATTTTCAGCAAACTGCTTTTTTTCATTTCTGCACCGCCTCTCTTTTCACAAAATCAATGTCATACCATACATCAGGCAGAATCTTTTCTCCATCGACCTCAACGACCGCAATCTGACAGATTACTTCGGTTTCACGCCGCTCTCTGGCAAATGCGAGAATATCGCCCAGTTTTCCACACGCAGCGGGTGTCTTGCCTCGAACGATGGCATAGCCGTTGTGGCTGGTGCTGTGCTCACGCTGTACCTTGTCGCTCACCTTGCGGCTTGGGTGATCCACCATGTAGGCAAGTGCATGAAGAAAGAATTCTTTCCTCGTCAGCCGCCGCAGGATTGTCAGTTCCGTGCAGGCAATTTTGGAGTCACGATCGTCCTCGTCAATATCCCCGCCGGGCTGCACCAAGCAGTAAATGGAGCGATTCATGTCGCCATAGTAGGAAAGACAATCCAGCGGGTCCTCCGCACAATGGAAACCGTTGCTGGCGCAGTTTGCCTCCGGGGTGACATTCTTTCCCATGACGAACCGATAGCCACGGCAGGAGAGATCCGGCTCAAAGCCTTTATAAGCGTACATCAGGCGGCCTCCCCAAAAGAGGAGAGGTCTCCCAGCGAGATCTGCCCATCATCGGCTTCCGCTTTTTTCGGCAGTTCCTTTTTCTCCGGTTCTTTTTTCTTTTCTTCCTTTTTCTTCTTGGAAACGGACTTGGAAGATGTTTTCCCGCGATAGGGCTGCGGGACAAACTCCTCTTCATCCCCCTGATCCTCCTTGGCATCGGGGTCACGGAAATAGTCCTCCGCCCACTGATAGCAGAGATCATCGGGAATATCGCAGCCGTATGCCTGCTGACCGGGGCCCGGTTGAACGCCGTTCGCTTTCAACTCATCCTGCACATAGTCCCATGACTTTCGGCTGATATACTGGAAGCAGTGGATCATGCTCTTGCGCGGGTGCATGGTAAGCCGTGCAAAATCGAGGTCATCAATGCACTTAGTCTGGATAAACTCGGAAACGCTTTCTTTCATGTTGCGCCGCGTCAGCTTCTCCGTATCTGCGGACACACGCTTTGCGGCAGCCTTGAGCAGCTCTGCCGGGCCCATGGCATCCAACCTTTCCAGCGCGGCCTGTTCCGCCCGCCGCTTTTCCGCCTGCTTGGCGTCCCACTCTGCTTTGCGCTTGGCTTCAGACGCTTCGTGCGCACGGCGTGCCTCATCCTCGCTTTGGGTGTTGGGGGCGGTTGCCGGTTCGCTGGCCGCCGCCGGAGTCGGAGCTGCAGTCGGAGAACTTGCTGTCGCCGGTTCCACAGGAGCCGTCTGCGGCATATCCATAGCATCATCTTCCGTAAAGGCGTCAGAAACGGCAGCCTCGCTGCTTTGGAGCTCGTAATCCATATTTGAAAAAGCGCCCATTCGTACATTCCTCCTAAATAAAATTTTGAAAAGGACGCTCCTGTGCCAATGGCACAAGGCGTCCTTTTTTTACATACTTGGCTCAGACCGTGTAGACCAGTGTGCTGAATGGGTCGAAGCAGTAGCACACAACAGTCGGATACTGAGCAGCCGTTCTTTGAATTTCCTGTTGGATGGCAAGGGCCTCACCCATTCCGCAGGGCGTATCCCAGCCGGTCCAGACCATAGCTGTAAAATAGCGGTACTCCGGATGATACCGGATCTCCGCGCCTAAATTTCCGCAAAGCTGTAATACCGCTTCAAGAGATTCCTTCCTTTGTTTCTCCATCGCAGCATACTCATGCCTTCTTTGCCAGCGCGGGAGAGAATTTCACCTGCGGAAAACCAGCCATATCGCAGTAAAAGTATCTGCGCTCGCTTTCATCATACAACTCCAGCACATCGGATGGGGCAATGCTGCGGCCGTGATAGTCCGGGGGGAACGCCTGATTATAGCGTGCAAAAATGCGTTCCAGAATATCACGTTCATCTTGCCCGACCGGGCAGGTTAGCTCACCGTCGTAAACGAGTGTGTATTCCGCCGCCGGGGGCTGCTGAAAGCCGGCCTTGTGCAGCGCGTCAATGCCGCCAAAGGCGAATGCGCGCGTCTTGCCATGCTCCAGATCCAGCTGGTAAACACGAAACCGCTGCATTTTGCGCTGACTGTCCAACAACTCCTGAAAAGAAACGCCGGGGGCAGTCTGTAAGTACGCATCGTATTCCTGCTCCGTCAGCCCCAGATAGTCCCGCAGGGAAATACTGTCCACCTTCATCGTGTGCCATTTTTCCGTACAGGCTTCCAGCATTTCCAGCCCGCACAGCCCGTTGAGATATTGCTCCTTAAATGTCATTTCTGGATCCTCCTTCATTTTCTGTTCTTTCCGGCGCAGCGCAAGCTGCCAGTCATCAATACCCTTGTAATTGGGATTCCATGTGAGCCTGCGGCAGCGCATCCCGTGCCTGGCCGCCAGCGCATAGATCTTCGATGCGCCTTTTCCCACCATTTCATTACTGTACTTATCCATGTCCTCCGCCTCGATGATCTCCTCCGTTCCGTTTCGGTGCAGGAACGCAAACAGTTCATCCAGCTTGGCGGTGTTGTTGGCTCCCAGTGTGGCAACAAAGGTCCTGTGCATCAGCGCGTGAGCGACATCCGCCTTGAGGCAGCCTTCCGTCACATATACAACGCGGGAGCAGGGGTCGCCCACAAAATGAATGGGGCTCCCCGAGGTCGTTCCCATGCGCTTTCCCGTGGAGGACAGCGTCAGATATTTCACGCCCGTTTTCTCCGGTGGATCGTCTTTATCCTTGAGCGGGTGATCCAACCGGATCTGTGCGCCGCGGATCAGACCGTCTACACCGAAGATGGGAATGATGATGCCTGATGTCCGCTGGTGGAATTTGACCGTCCAGCAGCCGTTATCATCCACATAGAAGCCGGGAACACCCTGCACCCTGCAGCCCGCCTTGACCACCCGATTGGTCAGGGAGCGGCACAGGAAAGGGGGCGGCGTACTCTTGAAGCCAAAGCGTGTGATCTCATCGTCGGACAGCCCCCGCACAGACCGGAGGTGCTTGCGGTGCGCCGGGATGAGTGTCAGCATGGACAGCAGCATGGAGAGGGTCTGATGCACTTCCTGAACAGAAGCCGCGTCAGACTGCTCGGCCTCCGTAGGCGCCGTTTTCTCCGGAACCGTATAGTCCGGTGAAAAACCATTTACCGCCAAAGCGTCGCAGATCTCCCGATAAGCGTCTGAATTGCTGACGCCATATACCTTTGCGTAAAGGGACAGCATTCCGCCGCCTTCACCGCAGTAGTTACAGCGCCACAGGTCTTTTGCCGTGTTCAGATTCATTTTCCCCCGGCGGTCACCGCAGATGGGACAATCCACATACACCTGACCGGGAGCCCTCCGCCTGATATTCAGGCGGAGGAGCCCGGCCACATCCATAATGCCAAAGGGGAGATCATGCTTTTTCCCGTAATTCAAACCAGCATCCCTCCCAAGACGCGAAATTTACGGATGGAAAGCGGTCAGCTTGCCTTTAACTGCTGCGAACCGCCCATCAGAAGCATGGCGGCAGCCTTCATAATATTGCCGCAGTCCTCACAGAGATAGGCGTAATATTTCAGGCTGGAGGGACGCTGCTCAGAAACCTGTGCCATCGTCCAACCCTTATTGACGCCGGTGGTTACGACCAGCTCCGCAGCTTCCTCTTCTGTCATCAGCGAAAGGATCTCGTCCACCGTCATATCGTCCGAATATTTCGGTGCAGCCGCTGTCGATGCCGCTGCCGGCATATCGACCACGACAGGCTTCACCGTCCGCGCTGTTTCAGCCCGCTCCATGACCGCAGGCTCCGCTGTTTCCGAAGGAACCTCCTGCGCCTTTTGGGGCATAACCGGATCAGGCTCAGAAGCCGCAGTTCCGCCGCTTAACGCCTGCAGCAGACTCATGGCGTCTGAAACGCTTTCCGTCTGCTGGGCGGTGTGAACCTCTTGCTGATTTACATTGGGCGTCTTTGCCGCCTCCTGCGGTTGAGCCTCTTGCGGTGTAGGCACTGCCTGTACCGGATGATTTTCGCCGATAGGATCTTCTCGCTGCGGCGCTGCGGCTCCATTTACCGCCGGAGCAGTCTCCTGACGATTTACAGTGCCCGTTGCGACTTCCTGTTTCCCATCGGCCTGTGCATCTACCGTCGCAGAGGGGGTGATCTCACAGAGCTGGATGCCGAAGCCTGCATTATCCAGCGCCGTTTTCAGCGCCTCGTCCTGCGCGGCCTGCACATAGCGTCCGGCAGGAGCCTGAGCCTTTTCCACCGCCGCGGTAAAATTGGTAATGGGCTGGTTGTCCTCTCTGGACAGAAATACCTGCGCCTCATAAACGGCGATTTGGTCTGTGATCTGCAGCCGGTTCAGCAGCATTTTTCCATCGGGGCAGGCCAATCGGAACCAGAGCCGCTGATAGCGCGGCTCCAGCTCGATTCCGCCGTTGGCGTTTCTTTTCAGAAAGCGCAGCGGGTCAAAGCCCTGCACCCTGCGAAGCTGCTGCACGGCAGGAATCGCTTGGGTCAGCATAATTCTTTCTCTGGACATGGTTTGATACTCCCTTCATAAAATAAATAAGAGATGACTGTGCGTTTTTTTGCACATTCATCTCACATTAACTGGCACGCTGCCATTCTTCGCCCTCTTCGTTACGGAGAGCCTTGAGCGTGACTGCCTTATAGTATCAAAGGAGGATGAGAGCGAAGGACCATCGCAGAGCGTGACCAATCAGAAGTCCCTTTTAGATGAATTCGTGCAAAAACACCGTTTACAAGTTTATGACACCTACATTGACGATGGCTGGAGCGGTACAAACTTTGACCGCCCGGATTTTCAGCGAATGATCGGCGATATTGAGGCCAAGAAGGTCAATATGGTTATCACCAAAGACCTCTCCCGTCTGGGGCGTGACTACATCATGACCGGACACTACATGGAGCGGTACTTCCCGGAGCATCGGGTGCGCTACATTTCCCTCTTGGACGGCATCGACACTGGCGTGGAGTCCAGCGCCAATGATATTACGCCCTTCCGCGCCATTATGAACGACATGTACGCCAAGGACATTTCCAAGAAGATCAAGTCCGTCAAGCGGGATAAGCAGCGCAAGGGGAAGTTTATCGGCGGCAAACCGGTATATGGCTACAAAATGCACCCGACCGAAAAGAACAAGATCATCATTGATGAGGAGGTTGCGCCCATAGTGCGGCGGATCTTTGCCATGGCGCTGGACGGCGTTAGCTGCCGCCAAATTGCCGCTACGCTGAACGAGGAGGGCGTCCCTACACCGGCCACCTACTGCGGCTGGAACATGGGTCGCAAAGGACCCTATGCGGGGCTGTGGAGCAGCGAGCGTATTTCCGATATGCTGCAAAATGAGACCTACATCGGCAATATGGTGCAGGGGCGGCAAGTGAAGATCAGCTACAAGTCTAAGAAGTGTTTGCATCAAGATCGTAATAATTGGGTTGTGGTTGAAGATACCCATGAGCCGCTGATTGACGCTGAGAGTTTCCGCAAGGTGCGGATGCTGGTGAACAGCCGCAAACGCACCCGAAGCCGTACCTATGATTTTCTGTTGAAGGGCTTGATTTTCTGCCACGAATGCGGTCATCCCTTGGGCGTGCTGAATCGCCCCAACGCCAAGGGAGAAGAAACACTGTATTTCGTCTGCCGTACCTATCAGCGTTTTACCAAGAACAGTGCCTGCACCACACATTATATCAAGGAAAAAACGGTAACGGATGCAGTGATTGCCAAGGTTCGAGAGGCCTGCGAAGGGTATTTGACCGCGGAAGCATTGCTTCCCGCTGCGGAAAAGGCGGTGAAGGAGGCGCCGCAGGAGAACAAGACGGCGGCGGAGATCAGCGCTCTGCAAAATAAGAGTGCCAACCTTACAGAGCACCTTGACCGAATGTACACCGACCGTCTTTCTGGTTTGCTGCTGGAGGAGGACTTTCAGCGTATCTTCACCCGTATCAAGGACGAACGGGCACAGCTGGAGGAACGAATCAAGGAGCTTCAACAGCAGCAAAAGAACCCTGTCAGCCAAACAGAGCGAGCAAAAGATTTGGTACAAAGATACCTTGATTCGGCATACGCCAACCGGGAATTGCTGGTGAGCCTGATCGAGCGGATCGAGCTGACAGCGGACAGGGAGATCATTGTCAAGTTTCGATTTGCGGAGCTTCAGCAGATGGGATAAAGCTAGCCATATCAATGGTTTGCGCCGTTATGAGCGGCGCGGTTTTCAAGACGAAATCACTTACAGTAGCCGATGCGCTATGTCTCCCGCATCGAAAAGCGGGCGCTGGAAAAGCTCGAAGAAGCCATCGGCGAGCGCGGCTGACCCCTTGCAATTCCGCGCCGCAGCGGGTATAATACGACTGAAAATTTTGCCGGTGGGGAGGACTGTTCCATGTACTATATCGGCATTGACCTTGGCGGAACAAACATCAAGGGCGCGCTTGTGAGCGAGACGGGCGAGATCGCGCGGGAGGTGAGCCGTCCCACGCGCGTCGGGCTGGGCGCGGAGGCGGTCTGCGACGGCATCGCCGCGGTCATCACAGAGCTTTCATCCGGCGTGGACCGGACCTCGCTCGGCGGCGTCGGGCTCGGCTGGCCAGGAACGGTGGGCGGCGAGAACGGCGCCCAGCTCG
>OGUO01002255.1_pt1 | contig 11869 bp, 5 predicted proteins | sample 1553641 | NCBI WGS metagenome assembly OGUO01 (sample SAMEA2579980, study PRJEB22360) | human gut metagenome | biome: human gut; feature: human-associated habitat; material: faeces | place: Denmark | collected 2008/2010 | reverse complement strand
TGGTATTTTACAGAGCTTTCCGAGATTCTGGAACCGTATCTTGTCGTGCTCAACAGTTTGCCGAAATCTGCGCTTGCACCGCTTTTGATCGTCTGGCTTGGTGCAAATCAGAAATCGATCATTGTCTCTGGTATGTCAGTGGCAATCTTCGGAACAGTGCTTAATCTGTTTACTGGTTTTCAGGAAGTGGATCCGGATAAAATCCGCCTGATTTATACGTTTGGCGGAACGAAGCGAAATGTGCTGACGAAAGTGGTGCTCCCGGGGACGCTGCCGCTTTTACTCAGTGTGATGAAGGTCAATATCGGGCTCTGTCTGGTTGGTGTGGTCATCGGTGAATTCATCGGAGCCAGGCAGGGACTGGGATTTCTCATTATCTACAGCAGCCAGATCTTCAAACTTGACTGGATGATCCTGTCGATCATTCTCCTGTGCATCATCGCCATGATTCTCTATCAGGCGGTCAGTCTGGTGGAAAAACGGGTGGTACACACCTGCGGAGCAGACCGTTCCTGATTTACGCGAGTAACAAGCCAACGTGCATACTCACATGAGACCCTGGCGACTGCCCCGATAATCAAAATTGATCCGCCTGAAAAAAGGGCAGGTAAACCGATTTTTGTGGTTCATCTGCCCTTTTTCGCTTTTCTTTCTGTCTGCTTATCTATTCTCCGTGTTTTCTTTTTCTCCGGTTGTCTGCCAGAATCAAAAGTACCGCACCGGATACAATTGCCGCCATAAAATACGTTACATTCTTTTGCATATCTGCCGTCTTCGCCGCTGCCGTTCCATTCGTCGTGCCTGTCAGATCCGCCTTTGTTCCCTGACTGTTTCCCGTTGATACATCCGTTTTTGTCCCGGAATTGCTGCTGCCGGAAATACCGTTATTTTTTGTATCGGTCGGCTTTTTATCTGTAGGTTTTGTATCCACAGGTTTTTTATCTTCCTGCTCACCGCCTCCGGTGGAATCGTCTTTTTTATCATCTTTTTTGTCGTCTTCCGTCTCCACGACAAGTAACTGATCTTCATAGACTTCCGGAAGTGTCAGCATCCCGTCTTTCAGCTGATCCGTCACATCCTCTCCGTTTACCAGCACTGCTGTGATCTTCCATCCTTTTTTCGGCTGGATCTGAAACTGCGGGCTGGAAAAGCGCTCCACCGCGTAAGTCACCGTCTCCTGTGTTTCCTCATCGTCACCCTCCTCATGCTGATAGCTCACCTGTGCATGTTCGGATCGTATCGTGACCATGTGGGTATCCGGTACTGTCGTGTTGATGGTGCTTTGCTGCGTAACGGACGAAGTACCTGTCTGCGCAGCCTCTGCCGCAACGGGTATGGAGAGGCACAGGCAAATCCCCATCAGAATAATTGCTGCCTTTTTCATCTGTCCATCCTCCTGCTCTAATCTGTCGCATCCACATAAGATATCTGAAAAGTAACCGTATCCGCATAGGAGCCTGACGGTGCCTTTTTCCAGGATTCTCTGTCGATCGTGATACCAAGCACCGTCTCTTCCCCTGCCGTAGTATAACGGGCTTTTGTAAATGCTGTCGTGTCCGCCAGAATCTCATAGGGGATCTCCCCTTCTTTTCCGCTCTGATTTTTCAGTTTTTTGTCCGAGATCAGTTCCACCTGGATGCATTTTCCTTCTTCGATCTGTGCTTCTTCGACACGGATTTTCCCGTAGTTTACCGATTCTTCGTTAAATGGAATCGTAGTGTTTGCCGGAACCAGCACCATATAGGACGGATCCACATGATACGTTACGGTCGTGGTTCCTGCTGATACGCTCTGTGCGATCCCTAAGACAAGCAGCAACCCTCCTGCAACTGCTCTTTTTTTCTTCATGTTTCTCCCCCCTTACTGTACTTTCAATACGGTTTCCACATTGGCACCGTTCATCGCCCGACCGTCATCCATTGCCGCAGTACTGATCTTCAGTATCGCAGGATATTCCCCGGCGGACAGTTCTTTGGACAGTGTGATCTGCGTGATCGCTTTTCCCGGTTCTACCATTTTGGACTGATAGATCGTCTCATCTGTATCTTTCAGTACCAGTGTAAAGGTAAAATAACACGGATTTCCTTCCGGATTCATCAAATTTACCGTTACATCTTTCGTATCTGCCGGAATGGTGATCGACGGATATCCCGGGATACGGATGCCCTCCGGCGGATCACTCTCCTTTGCCTCCTGCGTGGAAGCGTCAGGATCCAGATCCGGCACAAAGGCCGAATCCGGGGATTCCTGTGTTTCCTGTTTGTTGTTTCTCGTAAGATACAGACCGGCTCCGATCAGCAGAACGCATGCGCACACGGCGATTCCGATTCCTATCTTTCTTCTGTTGTCTTTCAATCTTCTTCCCCCTTACGCATCATTCCAGATCCACTTCTACTTTCAGATTGCTCATGTAGTATTCATCTGCGTGTTTACCATGTGCATCAAATACCAACATGAAATAATTTAAATCCAATCCATTTTTACGGGTAATTTCAAATGTATGCGATACCGTTTCTCCATCACATTTTCCAATATCATTTACCCGTTTTTCTGCGTTGTCATAATATGTGCCATCCTGTAACTGATAACTTAATCTCAGATCTGCCCATCCATCTTCTTTCTTATCAATCTTATAGCTGACTTTTATCTTCATCTTCTGGTACAGGCGTGCTGCATCCATGGAGATATCCGGCAGATACAAATTATACCAGGATCGATCAAGTCCATAATCACCGGTTGTTACGACCTTTCTGTCCCCCTGAATAAAGAAAGTAAAAATAGTCAGTTCATGTTCATCCGTGATAAAGTATTTGTGTTCCGTCTGTCCCGTAAAAACAGCTGAAGTTATCGGTTTGTATACCGCATATAAAGTAAGATCCTTTTCATCCTTAAACACAGCCGTTTTAACATTCGGTGCATAGCTGATCACATTTGTCGAACCCGCGGACCGGCTCCAGCCTTCGAAGGTCCATCCGAGTCTGTTTACGGTCGGGAACGTATATGTTTCTTTATATTTGCATGTTACTTTCTCCCGTTTATTACCGGTCTGATAGTCAAACGTAATCGTATATTCGCACGGTTCCCAGATCGGGTACAGGTTGACCGTTCCATTATTGGTCGCACAAAGTCTGCTGACTTTGTCTCCCGGCTGATATACTTTTTGCTCACTTTTCTTTCCACCGGTTCTCCATCCGACAAACTTATAGCCTCCGCACACATATCCGTTTTCCGGTATCGTGGTTTCCTGTGTATAACGAAGCGGGATATTTTTCATCTCTCCCCTTGTTACTTCACCTTCTACATTGAAAACGATCGTATAGGAATTTTCTTTCCAGTTTGCCGTATAGGTTCCGTCTTTCAACGGGCGGGCGGTAACCGTAACCTGTGTATCTTTTTCTTTGATATCGGTTCCTGACCATCCTTCAAACGTATAGCCTTCCCGTTTTGGCTGTACCAGATCCATCGGTTTGCTGTTGATGGTGAATGTTGTCGGATTGGTCTTTCCGGTCGGAAGGCTTCCTCCTGCCAGATTATAGCTGATGGTATATGCTATTTCTTTCCATACTGCCTTAAAGACCAGTTTTCCGTTTTTCGCATTTTCATCGGATACGGTATCCGGTACGTTTTTATCCCAGCTTACGAACGTATATCCTTCTCTGGTCGGTTCCTCCTGAGCCGGGATCGCATCCCCATAAGAAAGTGTATATTCCTTGAGTACCGTTCCTTCACTCACAAACTGTACCAGATAGCGGTTTTTCCTCCACTGTGCCTGATAGGTTACATCCTCATTCGGGATCTTCTCCGGAAGTTCCGGTGTCCAGCCTGTGAAGGTGTATCCTTTTCGAACCGGCTGTTTCACATTGAGTGTGGCACCGACACGACCTTCCACAGTCTGTGTCTTCTCTCCGTTTTCCGGTTCAAAGGTCAGTTTGTGTACTTTTCGTTTGTAATAGTAGGTTACCACTGTCTGCTTTTCCGCAGAAATGGTTACGGGCTGCGGTTCCGGTAATTCATATTCATCGCCATAGGTTGTATTGACCGGCGGCGTTACCGTTTCATCCGTCTTTCCCTTCGGGTTCTGTGTTGCCACCCACTGGTAACCGTCTCCTTCTGCTTTCTGCAGATAATGTTTTACTGTGTAGGTTCTTGTATTTGCTTCCCATTTTGCATACAGCGTCAGATCTTCCTTCGGCATATTTCCGGTATACACGGTCTGTAATGTGCTGTCTGTACACCAGCCCATGAAGGTATACCCTTTCCGCAGGGATGGTGCCGGAATCGTTGCTCCCTGTTTCATCTGCAGCTGTTTTGGTTCCGTTCCGTCATTATTTTCCAGCTGTAAGGTATGTACTTCACGTTCATACAGATACTCGATCACCAGAACTTTTCCGCCTTCGATCTGTCCGGTCTGTGGCTGTGGAGATACGTATCCTTCGAACTTCCGTACTTCCGGTGTAATCACATCTTCCGTCCTGCCTAACAGAGATTCCATGGATGCAACCGTATAGCCGTCATCATTTGCGTTCTGCAGACTGTATTTTACCCAGTAATACGTTGCTCTCGGTTCCCATTTTGCGTAAATCGTACTGTTTTGGGCCGGAACTGTTCCGTCAAATACTTTCGTAAGACCTGCATCCTGATACCAGCCGTCGAAGGAATAGCCTGCCCGTTCCGGCATCTCTTCCACCCGGGTTCCGTAAAGATATGTCTTTTCGGTCGCCGGATCTCCGTTATTTGTCATCATGGTTACCTGATAGGAATTACGCTGGTAGCGATAGGTGATGGTATCCGGATCATCGGAAACGGTCAGCGTACAGCTCTGTTTTTCCGGTGCGGCAAATCCAGCATACGCCTTTACTTCCGGTTCCACCGAATCTCCGGCTGTTCCGGTAAAGGTTTCTGTCTCTGCCGTCTCCCAGGTATCCGATCCGTCTGCACTCTGTAACTGATGAACCACCTGATAGGTCTTCTTTCCAGGCTCCCACTTCGCATACAGCGTCATTGCATGCATCGGCATAGTTTTTCCTTCAAAGGAAACCGTCAGTGCTGCGTCTTCATACCAGCCGGCAAATGCATGTCCGGAGTATTTCGGAACCTCCGAAATAACTGCTCCATACATCACATCTGCTGTCTCATTGGCTTCCCCGTTATTTTTCACATAAGTAACCGGATATCTGTTTCTGTCATAGTAGTACCGCATGCATGCCACATCGGAGCCGGTCACCCGTAAGGTCTGCGCTTCCGGAGACTGGAATCCCGGATAAGATTTCACTTCCGGTGTCACCTCGGTATCCGTCAGGGCTGTCTTTGTCTCTTTTTCCACCAGGGTATACGAACTCGGATCGAATGGATTCTGCTGGTAATGTTCCACGCGGTACTCACTCGGAACCGGTGTCCATTTTCCATAGATTTTAAAGCCATCGTTCCAGGCATCCGGTTCCTCTGTGTTCACATCCACTGCCGGCATGATACCGTCAAAAGGATTCTGATGGTTACCGTCTGTATACCAGCCTTCGAAAGTATATCCTGCCCGATCGTTCTGTCTGTACACCACTTCCTCGATCTCACCGATCGGTGTGCCATATGGTACATCCTGAATCGGGGCAAATTCTTTTCCGCCGGGATTTCCAGTCACTTCCAGAAGAAGCAGGCCGGTATTTCTTGTGTAATAATAATTTACCACAAGGCTTCCGTCGCCAAGGACTTCCACCGTCTGTTTTTCCGGTGCACTGAATCCGGTATACGATTTCACTTCCGGCGTTACGCTGTCGCCTGCATGTGCAGCAAAGGATTCTTCCTCTGCCAGTTCATAGTTTTCCGCATCAAATTCCCGTTCATGAGGAATCTCTTCTTTTCTGTTAATGCTCCAGAGTTTTTCCTGGTAATGTCTTACCGTGTAATTGACCGTCTGCTGTTCCCATTTTGCATAAACCATAAGATCGTGATCCGGCATCGTCTCACCAAAGGACTGCTGATACTCTTCATCCAGATACCAGCCCTCAAAGGTATAGCCTTCTCTCACCGGTACCGGAACGCCGATTCTCTCTCCCGGTCTTGCTGTCAGGGTCGTTTCGTCTAACGCTCCACCTTTCGGATCGTACGTCAGTGTATAGGTGTTCAGATCATAATAAACCTTCAGCACCAGACTTCCGTCTGCTTTTACTTCACCGCTGGCAAGCTCACCTTTCCGGTGGTAGGCCACAGAACTGTAATCCCCCTCCGGCGCGGTGACCGGCTCACCGGTGGTTCCGGTCATGGTTTTGATCTCACTTAAGGTATATCCGCCTTCTTCCGGTTCTTCCACGTAGTACCTCACTGCGTACGGGATACCGTCGGAAGCTTTCCATGTTGCGGTATAGGTCATATCTCCTGCCGGCACACTCTCCGGTACTTCCGGGGACCAGCCCTGGAATTCATATCCCGGCCGGTACACTGCCGGAGCCGTCAGGAAGGTTCCATAGCGATAGTCATCACTTGCGACCGTCTCTCCGTTTTCTTCCATCAGGAAGGTAAGATGATACTCTGCTCGTGGATAATAATATTTGACCACGGTTGTTCCGTCTGCCCGTACCGTCTCGGTCTTTTCCTTCGGTGTTTCGTATCCTTCGTGTTCTGCAGGTTTCGGTGTCACTTCCGTGTCGGTCAGTCCGCTGTAACTGATCGGATCCTGTGCCTCATAGACACCGTTGGTTCCTTCCAGATATTCAACCACCTGATAGCCCACATCTTCTGCTTCCCATTTTGCATAAACCATTCGCTCTCTGTTCGGCATCTTTGCAGGGATCGTATATGGTGTTGTCAGTTCTTCATCTTCGTACCATCCCACAAACCGGTAACCCGTTCTCACCGGATCTTCCGGTTTTTCAATATCGGAATTGTATTTGCCCATGATGGTATCCACATAGGAGCCGCCTTGGCTGTCAAAGGCAATATAGTAGCCATCCCGCAGGTTATCCCAGTGTAACCGGATCTTTATGGTCAGTGGCTGTGTATTGAAGGTTCCTTCCTGATTTTTCCAGGTAATGATCATCTCGCCGTCCTGTTCCGGTTCTGTTCCCGGATCCACGGAGATCACATTGGTGTCCCGGTCATAGGAGAATGCCGGATTGGTCATGACGATGTTAAAGTATTTTGTGCTGTCATCGTAGATTTTCTCCCGGTAATTTCCGTCGTCATCCAGACCTTCTTTCATGTCCATGTACTGCATCCGGAAATATTCATCCGACAGCTGCACCGCTTTCACATCCCGCTTCATCTTGATGTCTTTGACATCCGCCTGTGTATAGGCAAAGTCCAGAACATTTTCCAAATGTCCCACCGTGTACAGCGGCCATTCATTTTCATACAAGGTCGGATTGTAGGTAAAGGAGTTCGCCAGCGCCTGTGCCAGGAATTTGATCTCCAGATAGATGCCAAGTTCCAGATACATCGCTCCCATGGCTCTCGTCGTTCTGCCGTTCGATGCGGTGTACTTCAGTTCGTAGTAGAGATAGCCCCACAGCTGTGCATAACCGCCTACCTCTGCCGTGATACCGACACTTGCCAGTCTTGTGGAAAGGAGTCCCACCGCTACCGTCAGCCGCACACCGGCTTTCAGTCCCAGCGTACCCATCGCATAGGCAGTCAGTTCATATTGTTCTTCACACAGATCAATCGTATCGCTGGTTGCGGTCCGGTCCATCACTTTCAGAGAGAATACATATCGTTTTGCATTCTTATACCAGTAAGACATTCCAATAGAAATGTTCATATTGGCATAAACCACAAATTCCAGTTTCACTTCTATATCAATAATCGCCAGTACCCGGAAATGATTATCTACCAGCAGGCGATTATAGATTTCCACCTAGTCGCCTTCATCTGCCAAAAGTTCCGAGTACCGCTGTGCCAGGCTCTTGGAAACAGAGATTTCTTCTCCCTCTTCCTCATCGCCCAGGCTTCCGGAGAATTTCGTCTTGTCCGTGATATACTCTTCTCCGTTTTCCATCATGCTCTTCAGCTCTCCGGCGATCTTATTGACACCTTTTCGCAGTTTTGATCCTTTGTTGGAACCTCCGGAACTGCCCTCGCCCTCCACGGTCTTAAAGTTCACATCCAGAGCAATGCCGGTGTACTCATACAGATCCAGCGACGCTGTCACCTTATAATCTGCGATATACGGGAAAATCTTCCATACTTTCCAGACCGCTTTTCCGTCTACATTAATATCCACCCGGACTTCCTGCTCGAAGGTGGAAGTTACAGTGATCTGGATATTTGCATTGGGATTCAGCTGGATATTTACCAGCACCGGAATCTCCAGTGCCAGATGCACGCCGCTGACATCTCCGTCAAAATGTTTCAGTGTTGTACCGAGATTGGCTCTGACCGTTCCCAGGCTGACTGTCACGATCGGTTTGCTGGTTCCCGTTCCTCCCGGTTTTCTCGCATAAGTTTTTGGAATCAGGCTGTCACTTTCCGGCAGACTCTGTGGTGCGATATCCCCGATCAGAGTATTTTCTTCTTCTGTTTCGTTACTCTGATTTTCGTCTGTATATTCCACAGAAACATCCGCACCAAGTTCTTCCTCCAGAGAGGCTTCCAGTTCTTCAAAGGAATCGGTAGCGATCGCCGCAGCACCGATCCGGTCCGCCACATCCTGTGCGAATCCGCTCTCCATCGCCTGAACCTGGATCTGTTCTTCCAGGTTTTCCCGGTCTGTTTCTTCTAACAGATCGTCTCCTTCCACCTGGTCCTTCTGATACACATCCATAGCCGCCTGCATCTCTTCGAAAGAAACCGTCTGATATGCCAGGATATAATCCGTACCACTCTGCTCTACTTTTGTGATCTCTCCGTACTCCGGCGTTCCGCTGTTCAGATCGGTATACAGTGCCAGGTAGTCACCCGGATCCACGGTGGTGCTTTCATCCAGATTCAGTGCCTGACTCATCTCGTCATCTCCGAAGGTCAGTTCACTGACTGCCACGGTAACCGAATGGTTGTCAGGATCTCCATCCCGATCTTTACTTTTTTCCAGTGGAAATACGTCCGGCGTAAATAAAACATCTTCCGCCTTTGCTCCCCGGTATTCGTACTGATTGCCGTTGCATCCGGTGATCTCAAAGTAAGAGACATCACTGTTGTCACCTGCTGCCAGATTCATGGACGGGATCACATCGCCGGAATAGACACCGACGATATCCCCCGTCTGTAACAAATCCTTTGTATAGGTAAAGGAACCGGTCGTATCGCTTCCCTCTCCCTGAATCTCACCGTCTATGCCTACCGTCATAACTGCCACGGAAACGGAATCCGCCGCTTTTCCGTTGACGGTCAGGTTACTCAGTTCCCGTGTATGGATATACCGGATCTTCCGGTTCAGTTCCACATTCTTTGTTTCTTCCCGATAAACCGTAAAATCATATTCCCGGATCGTTTTGTCAAATCCGGTAAAATACAGCTGATCATTTTTCAGCGTCAGTTTGTAGGAAGCACCCGGCTGCCAGCCTTTCGGATTGCTAACGGTACAGGTATTGTCCTCTCCCCTGGTAACGGTCAGCGTGATCTCTTCCGACGGATCGCTGACATTTTTAATCTTACATGCCGCAAGAATCTCTGCATCATCCAGTGCATCCCCGGTATTGGTGATGCCGATGGCAAAATCCGTTGCCACATCATAGGCACGGGCATATGTATCCATGGTGACGGACTCCATCGGCTGCATATCGGTATACGCTGCATATAAGGTAAGATCACCGAGAAGTCTGTCTTCACTGTCCACATAATCCGTACATTCCTGGTCGTAACACCAGCCGACAAAGGTACTGGATTTTCGGACTGCCAGCGGCAGATCATTCAGCGGGGTTCCCGCCGGAAGTTTCTGCTGGGTGATCTCCATGCTTTCCCCGGGCTTATCCGGATTATCCCTGTAAACCATGCCTCCGTCCGTTACATACTGGATTGTATATTCTGTTTCCCTGAATGAAATATCAAAGTTCAGCTGATCACTGTAATCACCGGTATAGTTGGCTTTTTGGGTCAGTTCCGCAGCAAACGTTCTGTTGGTCTGCTTCGTATCCGCACTTAAGCTGGCGATAACCGCATCATTTTCCACGATCTTATTGGTATCCTTATCGCGAAGCTCATAGCTCACCTCATGGTTGTCGGACTTCAGCTTCCAGTCATTTTCCGAATGTACCGCCACACTGAGCTGATCGTTCTCATAAAAACCTCCGGACTTCGCCTTCAGGGTAAAAGAATCCTGCCCCACAGATACTTCACTGGGAATATCCACCTGATAATACCGTTCGATCCATCTGGCATACAGAACTACATTCCCCTCATAATCTCCCGTATCCAGACCGGTAACCGCTTTCCCGGTCAGTTCCGGGTTGTCGTACCATCCACCGAATTCATACCCCAGTTTTCTGATGTCTTCCGCTCCCGGCAGCTCAGCAGCCGGATATTCCGAAGGAGCCTGATAGTTCTCCTGAAAAGTTCCCCCGTTTTTCTTATAGTCAATTCCCCTCTCCTGACTCTCCTCCGATGAGACCGCCGGCTCCTGTCCGGCAGAAGGATCAGCGAATGTCGACACCGGAACGGATGTCGTAAGTACTGCCACACTCAGTAACAGACTGATCAGACGTTTTTTCATATGTACACTTCCTCTCCTTTTTGCATTTTCCTCACTGCCATATTCGCGCTTAATTTGTATCTGATAACACTTTTTGCATCTGACAGTTTCACATTTTCTATATTTTAGCAAAATCAGAAGTGCCATAACATGCCCGTTCAGCCGAAAAAAAGTGCCTGTTTTTTCTATATAGTTTCAAAAACAGACACTTCTTTTTTTCACTTATTGATTTACAAATTCCTTTATTTTCTCTCTTTTGTCGATATGTAACTTTTCCAGTATCCCGGATACATAATGTTTTACCGTATTCACCGAAAGTCCCAGATGTTCTCCTATCTCCTGATTTGTCCAGTCCCTGCAGGCAAGCATCGCGATGGAATATTCCAGCGGTGTCAGAAGATCCGTCACTGCTTTTTGCATCTGTGGGTTATGGATTTTCATCCAGCCGCGGCTGAAAGCGATTACCCCGTCCACCAGTTTCTTATAGACCTCCATCCAGTCGTCTGTGGTCAAGGAATCATTGATTTGCATACCAATACGACCGAATTCCTGCTGATAACCCACCGTGGTCGTCTCGGAGATAATCACGTTCTTATGGACATTCTTCTTGATAGAGAGAAGCAATTGGTTGGGATTTACCGGTTTGATCAAATAATCCGCGATCTTATTTCCGATCGCCTGATTCATGATACTTTCCTCCTCACTTTTAGTCACCATCACGACCGGCACATTCGGAGCGATCTCCTTGATATGCGACAGCGTCTCCAACCCAGTCAAGCCAGGCATATTCTCATCGAGAAAAATAATATCAAACGATTGTTCCTTACAGCAGTCAATAGCGTCTTGCCCGCTCACCACCGGAACGACCTCATACCCTTTGTCCTGCAAGAACAAGATATGCGGTTTCAACAAATCAATCTCGTCATCCGCCCAAAGTACTCTGTCTTTCTTCGCTGCCATATGCTTACCTAGTTTATTTACAAAAATATCGATAATCCTTCATATAACAACGGATTATAGAGATGTTTCGTATATAGGATGATTTTTAACATATTAAGAAGCCAATATCTCACCATTCTGGGAATGGCAGAGAGACTGGTTCAAAAAACTTTTACTTTTCATCAAAACACGTACGTGTTTGGAGTAAAACATGCACATGTTTATAAAAAGCTATTTATCAACGAATTAAACAAGCAGTTTCAAATAAGACTTATTGTTAATTATCGAAGTGTTAAGTGAATAACTTACGGCTTG
>OGUO01002246.1_pt1 | contig 11914 bp, 11 predicted proteins | sample 1553641 | NCBI WGS metagenome assembly OGUO01 (sample SAMEA2579980, study PRJEB22360) | human gut metagenome | biome: human gut; feature: human-associated habitat; material: faeces | place: Denmark | collected 2008/2010 | reverse complement strand
GGGGTAACCGTAACGTTCGGCTCAACATGCTCCGCAAGCGGCAACACCATCACATTGATTTAAGAAGGAAACGAAATGGCTCAAGCTAAGATCCTAGCAGTGGGAGGCACCAACTACGAGATGATAGACGACACCGCCCGCACCAACGCCACCACGGCGCTGAACCTGACGGCGGAAAACTACGGCTTCTGCTTCGTCAATGAGACCGCCGTCCACAACGCGCCGAACCGCGGCGAGCTGCTCTTCTTCGACCTCGACTCCCCCGACCTTGTCCACCCGCTGAGCGTTGTCTACAAGAAAAAGCGGCACCTTCTGCCCGCCGCCCGCGCCTTCGTCGATGCCGCGCGCCGCTTCCTGCAATCGCAGTCGTGGCGCAGCGAGTGCGACTGCCGCGTGGAGCACGGCCGTCCGGTATAGCACGGCAAAGCCCGCCTCCGAAGCGATGTCGGAGGCGGGCCTTGTTCATTTCTTTTTCTCGCGCGCCAGAATACTGGAATAAAAGCGCTCGCCGAGGCGGCTGCTCAGAAGGCCGCGCAGCGCCGTGCGCTGCTCGTCCGTCATGGCCGCGGTCGGCACAAGGTAGAGCTGATCGGCCGTAAGGCAGAGCATGAACACGCTCGAAATTTCGATGGCTGAGGCGAGCTTCGCGAGCGCGACCATGTTGCGGAGCTTCTTCTCGGGGACCTCGACCGAAAGCTTGCCCGCGTCAAAACGCAGAACGTACTCCGTCCCCAGCAGCGACTCGTCGCTTTTGAGGTAGCGCAGCACGCGCTGCTCCTCGCGTCCGAGCAGCAAAAGCATCCAGACAAGATAGGCCGCCGCGATGTAGATCGGAAGGTAGCTCAGGGGAAAGGTACCCTGCACGGCAAGCACGGTGTAAAATGCCACCGCCAGCACGACGGCGATGCCCACGCGGAAGGTATTGCGGTTTCGCAAAAACATGGCGTAGAGCGACGCCTGCCGAAACACCTTTTTATTGACGCGGTAACGGATCTCCTGAGCTTCCATGGTTCTTCTCTCCTCGCTTGGATTCTTACGCTACAGTATACCGCGCGCCGGGGGCGCGGTCAATGAAAAAATATGAGGGTCCCTTTTCGGGGCCCTCATATTCCGTATCCGGTTCAGCGGAGCTTACTTCTGCTCCTGCTTGGCCTTGTGCTTGTCCATGATGAACTTGGGGCCCTTCTCCCACTTCTTCACGTTGACGAGAAGCAGAGCGACCGCGATCACAAGACCGGCGATATCCGTCAGCGTGCCGGGGATGAACATCAGCAGGCCGCCGGCGATGAACACGATGCGTTCAAGCCAGTTGAGCTTCCACAGCAGCCAGCCCTGGAAGCCGGCAGACATGATGGCAACACCGATGATCGCGCTGATGGCGACGGAGATGATCTCGCCGACGCTGCCCTGCATCATCATTGCCGGGTTGTAGCAGAACGCGAAGGGCACCATGAAGCCGGCGAAGCCGAGCTTGCAGGCCTCGACCGCCGTGGTCATCGGGTTGGTCTTGGCGATGCCGGCGCCGGCATAGGCCGCGAGGGCGACCGGCGGGGTGATGGCGGACAGGCACGCGAAGTAGAACACGAACAGGTGCGCCGTCAGCGGGGCAAGGCCGAGCTTGATGAGGGACGGAGCGAGGATGGACGCCGCGATAACATAGGCCGCGGTGGTGGGCAGGCCCATACCGAGGACGATGCAGGTGATGGCGGTGAAGAGCAGGGACGGGAACAGCAGGCTGTGCGCCGCCTGGATCATCATATCGCCGAAGATAACGCCGATGCCGGTGATGGAGACCATGCCGACGACGATACCGGCGCAGGCGCAGCCGATGACGATGGACATGGCGCTGAAGCCGGACTTGACCATGGCGCTGGGGATGGTCTTGATGGTGAAGCGCTTCTTCTTATCGAAGAGCATGACCACGGGCACCGCGCAGGTCGCCCACAGGGCGGAGTAGAGCGGAGAATACTGCGCGACGAGCAGGCAGTAGAGCAGGACCGCGATGATGAGCAGATAGATCCAGCCGTCCTTCATGACCTCGCGGCTCTTGGGAATATCCTTGGGGTCCATGAGCGTGACGTGCGCGATCTCCGTCTGGGACATAACGGCGACGGCGCAGCCCCAGTAATAGAGCAGCGCGGGAATGACCGCCGCGATGACGATGGCGATGTACTTCTGCTCGGTGAACGCGACCATCAGGAACGCGCCGGAGCCCATGACAGGGGGCAGGATCTGACCGCCGGTGGAGGCAACGGCCTCAACGCCGCCGGCGAACTGGGGCTTGTAGCCGCGGGACTTCATCAGAGGAATGGTGAACGTGCCGGTGCCGACGACGTTGGCGACGGCGGAGCCGTTGATGGAGCCCATCAGGCCGGAGGCGACGACCGCGCTGAGCGCGGGGCCGGACTTGATCTTACCGGTGAGGGAAATGGCGATGTCGTTGATGAAGTCGGAGCAGCCCGAGGCCTCAAGGAACGCGCCGAACATAACGAACATGAAGATGACCGTGGCGGAAACGCTCATGGTCGTGCCGAACAGACCGTCCAGGTCGGTAGCGAGGAACTTGCAGATACGCTCGAGGGAATAGCCGCGGTGCGCGATGGCCATGGGCAGATTCGGACCGGCGAGCGCATAGGCGATAAAGATGAGCGCGAGAACCGGCATGATATAGCCGAGGGTGCGGCGGGCGCACTCGAGGACGATGATGACGAGGCAGGCGCCCGCGAAGGTCGCCATCCAGGTCGTCTTGCTCAGACGCTCGGTGAGGTGATGGACCTCGTCCTGCGCCATCCAGACGGAGACCCATGTGAGGACGACGAGGAGCATATCAAACGTGCGGCAGGCGGCGCGGAAGGCCTTGCTGCCGGCGAATTTATCCTTGAAAACGTGCTTGTAGAGAGGCTGGGTGAGCAGGATCAGCGTGAGGGCGAAGCCCAGATGCACGCCGCGCTGCACGGAGTAGTCGAACAGGCCGAAAAAGCCGGTGTAAATATGGAAGGAGGTCATCAGGAAGGCGACGACGGAGGCCATCATAATGAACTTGTCGCCCTTACCCTCTTCGAGAGTTCTCGCTGCTGCCAGTTCGCTGTCAAGCGAGGCGACGTCAATCTCTTTGATTTCTTTCTTATCGGACATAAACGCATCCTTTCTGTTAAGTGGGGGGTCTTAACGAAACCTTAATGAAAAGGGGGAGCCGGAGTTGGGATGTCCCAACTCCGGCCAAAAAATGCTTTTCGCAGGGACGGTCAGATCGTCCTTTTGATCAAGTTTTCAGAATTCCTCGATTAGATGAGGCCCTGCTCGCTGTAGTACTTCTGGGCGCCGTCGTGCAGAGGAATGGGCATCTGGGTGCAGAGGAAGCTGGGATCGGTCATGTCCTTGAGCAGGGCGTTACCGGCAGCCATCTCCTCAGTGTGCTCGTTCATGGCCTTGCACAGATCGTAGACGAGATCCGCGTCCATATCGGCGGTGACGATGATGAGGCACTTGACGCCGAAGGTGTTGGCATCATTGTCCTGACCGGTGTAGGTGCCGGCAGCCAGGTCGTCACGGATCAGGAACGGATATGCCTCCTGGATGGCGGCGAGCTCATCGTCGCTCAGGGAGACGAGGTTGAGGGTGTTGGTGGTGGCGTAGTCGACGATAGCGGTCGTGGGAGCACCGGCGACGGTGAAGGCGGCATCGATCTTGCCGTCCTTGAGCTGGTCAACGCCATCCTGGAAGGAGCCGTTCACCGCATTGACGTCGTCCTTGGTCAGACCCGCAGCGCCGAGCACCTGCCAGGCGTTGATCTCGGTACCGGAACCAACGTCACCAACGCAGACGGTCTTGCCCTTGAGGTCGGACACGGTGTTGATGCCGGGCTTGGCAAGGATCTGAACGGTCTCGTTGTAGATACCGGCGACCCAAAGAGCGTTGGTCTCGGGAGCGCCGTCGAAGGAGTTGGTGCCCTCGTGCGCGTAGTTGATAACGTCGGACTGCAGAATGGCCATCTGAGCCTCGCCGTCGGTGATCATGTTGACGTTCGCGACGGAAGCGCCGGTGGACTCAACATTGAGGGTGGAAAGGGTCAGCTTGGAGTCGAGGACGGTCTTGAGAACGCCGCCGACAGCGTAGTAGGTACCGGAGGTACCGCCGGTCGCCAGAGTGATCGCAACGGGGGAGCTGGAATCGCCGTCGTTGTTCTGGCTGTCGTCCGTCTTCTCACCGCCGCACGCGACCAGCGCGAAGACCATCGCGAGAGAGAGGATCAGAGCTAAAAACTTTTTCATACGCAATCTCCTTTTTGATTCTTCCGGCATTCACCGCTTCACCGGCACATGCTCCGCCGCGTGGGGGCGCTTCGGAGCACCTACGTTGGAGAAGCGTTGAATTCCGAAATTTACTTGCCTCTTTCAGGCAGTCTCATTATAGCCGAATGACAGGTCTATTGCAAGACGTTTTTACTTTTTTGGATATTTCGCCAAATTATCGTTGAATTCCGTCATCATTCGACCGATTATTTCGTTAAACATTTATCAGGTTTTCAAATTTTTCTTTAGGTATAAAAAATCAGGGCGGCAAAGCGCCGCCCTGATTTCATGAAAGGCTCAAATGCTAATTATGCAAAATCGGTATGCTATTATTTCTTTTCCTTGTTGTCCACGACCTGCTTGAGAAGCGCGGAGAACTCGTCCATGCTCATCGCGCCGAGGTCGCCGTCCGCGCGGTGGCGCGGGGAAACGGTGCCGTTCTCCATGTCGCGGTCGCCGACGACCACCATGTAGGGGACCTTCTCCATCTGCGCGTCGCGGATCTTGCGGCCGATCTTCTCGTTGCGGTAGTCGACCTCGACGCGGAAGCCCATGTCTTCGAGCTTCTTGGCCTGCTCGGCGCAGTAGTCGGCGGCGCGATCGGTGACGGGCAGGAAGCGCACCTGCTCGGGCGCCATCCACGTCGGCAGCGCGCCGGCATACTCCTCGATGAGGTAGGCGAGCGTGCGCTCGTAGCAGCCGAGAGACGTGCGGTGGATGATGTACGGCAGCTTCTTCTCGCCGTTTTCGTCGATGTAGTACATGCCGAAGCGCTCGGCGAGCAACATGTCGATCTGGATGGTGACGAGGGTGTCCTCCTTGCCGTAGACGTTCTTATACTGGATGTCGAGCTTCGGGCCGTAGAATGCGGCCTCGTCGATGCCGACGGTGTAGTCGACGTCGAGATCCTTGAGGATGCGCTCCATCACGCTCTGGGCGTGATCCCACTGCTCCTTCGTGCCCTCGTACTTGTTGTTCGGGTTCGCGGGATCCCACTGGGAGAAGCGGAACGTGCACTTGTCAAGAAGGCCGACGGTGCCGAGGCAGTACTTGGCAAGGTCGAGGCAGCCCTTGAACTCCTCTTCGAGCTGGTCGGGGCGCAGGACGAGGTGGCCTTCGGAGATCGTGAACTGACGCACGCGGATGAGGCCGTGCATCTCGCCGGAATCCTCGTTGCGGAACAGCGTCGAGGTCTCGCCCAGGCGCATCGGCAGGTCGCGGTAGGAGCGCTGGCGGTTCAGGTAGACCTGATACTGGAACGGGCAGGTCATCGGGCGCAGGGCGAAGCACTCCTTCGTCTCGTCATACGGGTCGCCGAGGATGAACATGCCGTCGAGATAGTGATCCCAGTGGCCGGAGATCTTGTAAAGGTCGCGCTTGGCCATCAGCGGGGTCTTGGTGAGAAGATAGCCGCGCTTCTGCTCCACATCCTCGACCCAGCGCTGGAGCACCTGCACGACGCGCGCGCCCTTGGGCAGCAGCACCGGAAGACCCTGACCGATGCAGTCGACGGTGGTGAAATATTCGAGCTCGCGGCCGAGCTTGTTGTGGTCGCGCTTGACGGCCTCCTCGCGCTCTTTGAGGTAGGCGTCCAGCTCTTCCTTCTTCGGGAAAGCGACGCCGTAGATGCGCTGGAGCACCTCGCGGTTCGAGTCGCCGCGCCAGTAGGCGGCGTTGCAGGCGGTCAGCTTGATGCCGTTGCCCTTGATGCGGCCGGTGGAGTCGAGGTGCGGACCGGCGCAGAGGTCGGTGAACTCGCCCTGCTTGTAGAAGCTGATGACGGCATCCTCAGGCAGGTCGTTGATGAGCTCGACCTTGAACGGCTCTTCCTTTTCTTCCATAAACTTGATGGCCTCGGCGCGCGGGAGCTCAAAGCGCTCGAGCTTGAGCTTTTCCTTGCAGATCTTGCGCATCTCGGCTTCGATCTCAGCCAAATTCTCCGGCGTGAAGGAGAACGGGGCGAGCATATCGTAGTAGAAACCGTTGTCGATGCTCGGGCCGATGGCGAGCTTCACCTCGGGCCAGAGGCGCTTGACGGCCTGCGCCAGCACATGGGAGCAGGTGTGCCAATAGGTCTTGCGGTACTCGGGATTTTCAAAGCTGTACTGGTTTTCTTCGTTGATCTTGACTTCTTCGGACATTTCAGTTACCTCCATTTGACTCTGAGGGTGCAAAAATGCTTCACCCCCGACGGTATCAGGGGTGAAGCATTGCTATACTCCACGGTTCCACCCTGCTTGCGCGTTTGCGCCGCTTGTGTCCGCTGTAACGGGCGAACCCGTCCCGCTCGTCGCGGGCTGCTCGGGAGTGGTACGACCGCCGCCCACGCAGGACGCTTGCACCGAAATGCGTCCCTCTCTGTGCGGTGCTCTGCGGTTTCTTCTCCGTCGATGCCGGTTTGATGGATAGCAGTATACGCCGTCGCCGCGGATTTGTCAAGGGGCAGGCTCAGAACTCGGGCGGCTGATTTTTGCGCGGCTTGTCGTCGTCCCTGCCGCCGAAAAGGCCGGAGAAAAATCCACCGCGCGGCGTACTCTCCTGCTCACGCTCCGTCTCCTTCGCGCGGCGGCGCTGCTCCGCCGCCTTCCATTCGGCGCGGGAGTCCAGCACCTCACGCGCCGCGTCCCGCAGCAGCGCGGGCGCATCCGGCGATTCCAGCAGCGCGCTGAGCTCCTCGTCGGTCCTGCCGCCGCACTCGGCGCGGTAGCGGTCCTTCCGGTCCTTCTCCCGCATAAAGAACGCGATCCGTCCGCAGCGCGGGCACACCCACAGCTCCACGTCCATATAATCCTTCAGGAGACTTTCGCCGTGCAGCTCCAGCACCTGGTAACCGCCGCTTTCCAGCTCGTGTCCGCAAACGCACTTCTTTTCGCTCATGGTGTTCCTCCCCTTTCCGGTGTTGAGAAAAAGAGCCGGTCGAAACCGGCTCTTTTTCTGTTATATTTTGTCGAAAAATTACTTGCTGTAATCATAGAAGCCCTTGCCGGACTTCTTGCCGAGCTGGCCGCCGCGGACCATCTTCTTGAGCAGCAGAGCGGGGCGGTACTTGGGATCGCCGGTCTCCTCGAGCAGCACGTTCATGATGGCGAGGCAGACGTCTAGGCCGATGAAGTCGCCGAGGGCGAGGGGGCCCATGGGATGGTTCGCGCCGAGCATCATGGCCTTGTCGATGTCCTCGACGGAGGCGACGCCGGTCTCAACGAGGCCGATGGCTTCGTTGATCATGGGGATGAGGATCTTGTTGACGACGAAGCCGGGAGCCTCGGCGACCTCGACCGGCTGCTTGCCGATCTCCTCGGAGAGCTTGTAGATGAAATCGAAGGTCTCCTGCGTGGTGTTCGCGCCGCGGATGACCTCGACGAGCTTCATGCTGGGAACGGGATTGAAGAAGTGCATACCGATGACGGGGTGCTTGAGGCCGTTGCCCATCTCGGTGATAGACAGAGAGGAGGTGTTGGAAGCGAAGATGGCCTCGGGCTTGCACAGCTCGTCCAGCTCGCAGAGCAGCTCCTTCTTGGTAGCCATATCTTCCTTGACGCACTCGATGATCAGATCGGCGTCAGCGCAGGCGGACTTCTCCTCCACCAGAATGTTGGCCAGCAGAGCGTCCACAGCCTCCTGGGTCATCTTGCCCTTGGCCACGCGCTTGGCCAGAGAAGCAGCCAGCTTATCCTTGTGCTTCTGAGCGGAAGCCACAGAGCTTGCATACATCAGGGCAGTGTGGCCCTTAGCCGCGAAAACCTGAGCAATGCCGCTGCCCATGGTGCCGGCGCCGAAAATCGCTACTTTCATGTGATTGTCCTCCTGTAATTTATGTGATTATGGGGGGCCGCTGACCGGAAAGCATTCCGTCAAGGCCAGTTTCACCTGCTTAGTATTATACGGTCTCCCCCACTATTAAGCAAGGACATTTTCCCCTTCCGGCGGATTTTCTGCACTTCCCACAAAGGGATCGTTAAATTTTTTACATATCCGTTAAATAATTAACGTTAAAATAATCACGCAGCCCATAAGTCCTCATAAGCTCCCATAAGTTCTTAAAATTCAGTCACCTGCAGAGTTTTCAGAACCTCACGTCTTATAAGTGATTATAAGTTTTTATACCCGAAAGGTTACGAGAAAGCTATTACCAATACCACCAGGGAATGACACACAAGCGAAGCAGAAGCAACATAAGCACCGAAGAAGCGAAAAAAGGCCACTGATCTGCTCCCTGTGAGGGAGGAGAGATCAGTGGCCTTTTGGTTTGTTCTTTTTTAATGCCCTGGCGTTCGAGTCACACCAGTTCATAAAAACGACCGGCTGCATCTCTAAAATGTCGCCTGTTGCGGAGAAAAACTGACTTTTTGATAAAACCTGTTTTTCTAACTTTTTTCAGTGAAAAAGCTAATAAATATGTGAAAACCCCACACTTTCGTGCGGAGTTTTCTGTGCTGCATCTTTCATCAAAGCATTCTGGTACGCCCGACTGTAGCCGCCGAGCCTCGTTGTCGTAAAATAGACGGCGTTGTGTGTCGGAGAGCGCCGAGGAATTTGTCGCAGAATGAATGAGCATAAGGAGTGGCCCATGGGCCACTCCTTCCCAAATTCAAGCTACTTCGCCCTCCAGTACAATCTGCACCATGCGGTCATCAATAACGGCTCTGCGGTTCTGGTACGCATAGATCAGTGCCTGCGTACAGGCACGGTTAATGAGGCGTGGAACACCAGAGGAAAACTCAAAGATCCGTTGGAGCGCATCCTCAGAGAAAATGGGATTTGGATGCCCAGCGTAGGCCAGTTGTTTTTCAATGTATGCCTTGGTTTGAGCGAAGTCATACGGCATCATGAAGCACTGGATGTCAATGCGGTGCCGGATGGCCCGGTAAGCCTGCATCTTCAATTTGTCCCAAAGCTCTGTCTGGCCAGCCAGAATGAGAGCCAGCGGGTTCTCGGAGTCCATCTTGTAGTTCATCAGAAACCGGATTTCCTCCAGCATTTCTTTGGAGAGCAGATGCCCCTCATCCACAATCACCACAAGCTTTCGCTTGGATACGCCACGCATGATCTCAATCTCCTGATGCAGCTTTTTTCGTGCATCGCCCCGGTAGAACCAGGTCTCAAGGCCGAGTTGTTCCAGCAGGCCGTTGTAGAAGTGTCGAGGCGTCAGCTTGGAATCCGTCAGGTAGAGCACGGCGTATTCCGTGCCATCCAATGTTTCCTTGAGCTTTCTTAGTGCTGTGGTTTTGCCCGTGCCAGCATCTCCAATCAGAACAGCAAAGAGCTGCCTCTGGGCGGCGTAGACCAGTCGGTTGTGGATTTCACTGGTATCACTGTCCACATAGAGTTCAGACACCGGAAGGTTCCGCAAGAACGGTGTCCGTTTCATTTCAAAAAAAGATTCATACATTGCTGTCACCCCCATTCACTTCCGTGCTGTAGGAGATGGCACGGCTCTTGCGCCGGTTCTTTTCTGCATGAGATGCCGATACGGCATCCAGCAACCGGGAATGATCAACAGGGATACGTTCCACATCGGCGCGCTTCGGGCGGGGACCAACACGCTCTCCAACTACAAGCTGACGCACCTGGAAGGGTGCAACACCGGGCACTTCAATCGTCAGCGTTTCCGTGTTCTGGGGCGAGTAAACCACATCCACCTGCCGCCCGGCAAAAGCGGCACCCAAGTCATACTTCTTGCCGTTAAAGCTAATACAACCACTCTTGTCTGCTTTGCGGGGTTCGCAATGCAAGAAGGCCGTTGCCATGAGTGCGGTATCAATAAAACGCTGTGGCATCGAGTCACTTTTAAAGGCAATTTCCGGAGTTGTGCCCAGACCGCTGTGGTTCTGAGAATGGTAGCATTCGCTAAGCCATGCATCAAAGCGCCGGTTCATTTCCTCCAGCGTGTCAGGGCGGTTGAGGTTAATCTCATCCAGAAAAGCGTCCAGAGTCCGGTTAAAGCGTTCCTGCTTTCCCTTGCCTTTGGGATTCCTGGGCTTTGCGTAAATGAGTCGGATACCGAGCAGATCGCAGACGCGACGCATCCAGTGGGTACGGTACTGCCTGCCGTTGTCAAAATACAAACGGCGAGGTGCTCCGTACTTCGTAATGGCCTTGTGCAATGTGTCCTCCACAATACTCTGCTCCATGTTGTCATAAAATTCGCCGTGGACAATGTAGCGTGTGGCATCGTCAATCAGGCAGCAGAAATAAGTGGGTTTCTTCTCACCGTTCACCATCAGCATGGGACCGTATTTAATGTCGCCCTGCCACAGATCAAAGCGGTGTTGGCGCTGAAATCTTTGGGAGCCATAGCTGGTGTCTTGGTAGATCTTCATCATGCTGGCAGAATACCCTCTCCGGCTCATAGCATCCTGCAAAGTGGTACGCTTCAGTTCTCCTGGCTTTACCTTTCCCTCCAGTTCCAAAATACGGATGATGGAGGGAACGCTGCGACTGGGCTGCTCCCTGCGGAGCAGGATTGCTTCGTCAACGATGTGTTCCGGAATTCGGAAACCTCCGCCATCACGGCCCTTGGGAATAAGCGCTTCAAAGCCATCCTTTTCATAGGCTGCAAGATAGCGTTCGAGGGTGCGGACCGACACCTGAAATTGATTTGAGATTTCCTCTTTTTTGCGCGCAGCAGACTCTCCCGGTGAAACCGAGAGAAGTGGTGCGATCATGGACATCCGTTGCTCAGCGATTTCTTTGCCCTTGGCTTTGTCTTTCATGCTCATAACATTGCCTCCATTCTTAGATGATGGCAACAGTATAAAGCACTCCTATGCGACAGACATCGCCGAACGGTTGTGTATCCAATTTCCGCTGTTTATGACCAGCCGGACAAAATAGACCGTCTGGACCCGCAACGGATTGCCGGTGTCCATTGTCGTCGCAAGCAATCCGGAACAGACTAAGCCGCGTTCTACACTGCGAGCAAACGCAAGGAACCAAGACAGCCACCGTTTCATGCGCTGCCAGGTACTTGTATCACAGGGATAATCAGTGGCTTCGGCTTCCGCTATCTCGCAAAAATTGGTGAGACCAGTACGTTTGTAAGGAATGATATCGTCGGGGATCTCTCGGTGGGTCTTTTGGCAGTTTCGACACTTCATCACTCGCAACCGGAGACTTTGGGTTGTGCCTTCTTTCCGCACCTTGCGGATGCAGGTGCCTCGGACGTTCAGTTCTCCACCGCAAATTGGGCAGAAAGATTCGCTGGGACCGGTAATAATGATGAAATTCCCCTTGCAAAGACTGGTGTATTCCGTTATACTAATCATGCTTTTGGAAACGACATTCCCTGTAGCATGAGAGGTGTAGTGGCCTTGACTCGTGCTACAATGGGGATGTCGTTTTCTTTCTTTAGAGTAGTACCAACGTGGCACGACCCCAGTATAACATAATTTTCATGCGCCGTTTTCACTGCCAATTAAACTCGGCGCTGCGACAGCCTTCTCCGGCTCCCCCGGCGAACAGGCTCGTCTATACGTCAAATAACGCCGGCGATTGGCCGACAAAGGCCGTCAGCAATAACATTTGGATCTCCGGCTCACTGGTATCCGTCGTTGCGGAGAATTTAACCAGCGGTTCATCGAACTGCTTTAAAATATAGTTCATGATAAATCCTCCTCAAAAGT
>OGUO01002242.1_pt1 | contig 11925 bp, 9 predicted proteins | sample 1553641 | NCBI WGS metagenome assembly OGUO01 (sample SAMEA2579980, study PRJEB22360) | human gut metagenome | biome: human gut; feature: human-associated habitat; material: faeces | place: Denmark | collected 2008/2010 | reverse complement strand
TACTGATTTCACTTAATGCACGTTTGTGGTTTACACAGATTTTGGGGTAGAGCCATAACAGCCGGAGAGAAATTTCCGGCTTTCATATACAGCCAGCGCTCGCAGTTCAGCGGGCGCTGGTTTTTGAAATCTGTTTCATCGGCGATACACTTTATTTCTTCCAGCGTGATATAATCTATATAAAGGAGATGGTTTTGTGAAAGTTGTATTCAGCGTTATCGGGTGCGCAATCGCTGGAGCAATAATTGGCGCAGTCATCGGAGTCGTCGTACAGGTTCTGTTTCCGATTTACGGAATAATCTCATCAATTGAACTCGCGCTTGGAGTCAATGGAACTGTGAGATTAATTATCGTTATTATTCCGGCTGTTATCGGCGCTATTCTCGGAGGAATAGGTGGGGCCGATGTTGATTAGCTAATGTATCTGTTTATCGCAAGTAATTGCAGGTTCTGAAAAAGACTGTTCTGGGTTCTATTATAGTATCAGCCCCGGGGTGTAAATCTCGGGGCTATTTTCAGTACAGATATATTTTACCATCCCATCACATCATACCATGATAAAATTTTTTGTAGAAAAAGCCATACCACGTCACCATACCACCACAAAATCAAAGTGAGTGTGTATTAAGTGGGCTGCGCTATGCGTTTTTCTATATGGTTTTAAGATGTGATGGTGTGATGGGATATGAATTTATAATTCCCCATAATAATAATTATTGAGTTCAGACAAACTATGCATTTCTTGTTCCAATGCTGATTCGTTACACTCTTGGTTAAGCCATGCTTCCACAACATTAGGGAAAACAGTGTTATTGTTATGCATACTGCAAAAATCTACAATCAAATTTGGATTTTTTATTACTTTTAAAAACTCTTCACAATAGCAATTGCTTTTAAGAGTTTTGGGATATGAATACATTCGTTGCAGCATATAAATGATGCGTGATATTTCGTATGAGACATTGGGGGTTTTCTTGATATATGTGATATCTTCTACCAACTTATTATAGTCGGATTTTGCCTTGATTTTAAAAAGTAAATTTAGCAATGAAACAATTGTGTTCTGTTTGTCTTCTTTACTAGACATCCATGTATTGTTTCTTATGTTTATTTTATTGCTGTTTTCAGCATTGAGGATTTTTGCTAAGTTGCCTATCCCTTCTAAATCAACTTTATATTTTATAATTAAAAGAAGAAACGTGTAATACAGAGCGGGATAATAGACAAGATTCATAAATTGAGTTAATTTACTTAGTTCTTGAACCTTCCTGTCTATTGAATGATCGTAAGTAAAACTATCTCTTGATTTAGCGCTAGTATCAAACTGAATAAGATTTTCGGAAAGAATCGTATCAGAAAAAAACTGTATGTATAGATTGGCTGAATATATGTTTTCTGATAGGGCAAGCGGAATAAACAATTCTGATTTTTTAAGATCATAGATACAATCGAAGTGACAAGCAAGATTTTGTATAAATGAGAAATGATTGAACCTTTCGACAACATAATCATTTACGTAATTATAATGCTTAACTTTGTACATTTCAATATAATCTTCTAATTTAGGACTCTTTCTATATTTGCTTAAAAACCTCTTATAGTACTTAATATATTGATTTAAGCTTTTTTCAAGTATTATATTGTGAATACATCTAAAGGTTTTATTATAAAAAGAAGTTGTCATTATATAGTCTTTTTCTGGTTCTGTTTTTGTAATTAAATAGGATAAGTAACCTTGAAATGAAGAATGTTCGTTTTCATTTTCATGAAATTTTATTACTTGTTCGGCTTCCTTTCTTTCATCTTTATCCATGCTACCCATTTTGCTCTTTAAAGAGTTATATTTAGAATCAATAGATTCTTTTATATTACGACAAGCTGGGAATGCCATGATTGGCAGAAAAAATGTTGCTCTTTGATATTTTACTAAAAATGGCACCACGTTATATGTGTATCTTTTATTATTGGTTTTTCCAAAGAAATATGAAAAATAGCTGCTATTGCAGTTGTCATAGTATTTTGAGAATTGCGATGAGCTTTTTGAAGTATCTCTCCATTCTACTGAATTCTCGCTTTTGGTCTTAAAAAGTGAGATCTGCCCCTTATCCTTTTTGGAATTCTCTATTAATTCAATTGATTCCTTTTGTATAAAAGTCTTTACAATCAGAAAGAGAAATTTAGCACTATAAAGTTCTTCTGCTTTTTTGTCAGCTTTGTCAAAATATTTTACGTCATCAATTATGTTTTCGTTGCACAGCTTAATAGCTTGATTAATAAGCACTAACGTCTTTACTGTATCGTTTTGTATAGCAAAGTCTTCACTGTCTTTAATTCCAAATTTCTTATCTCCTTCAAAAATGAAATTTTCAATATCTATTCCGTATTTATATTTAAGAGCATATTTTGCTTCTGTTAATATATCGCTAGTATAAATATTCTGATTAAGCAATCCAAAGTAAGAAAGAAACTCTTGTTTCATGTCAGCCTCCTGATAATTATATATTATTAGTGTCAAAAAAGTAGTTCATCGACCAGAACACAATTTAATATCAAATGTATGGTAGGGCGTTTTATTCCTATAATCCTTACGCTTATTATATCATATTTTAGATCCAATTTCAATTGACTTTTAAAAAATATTGAACTTATAGCCTGCAAATTATATACTAATGTGCCTTTGTCCTAGTGTAATGCTGATTAGTATGTCGATTTATTGCAACAAAAAAATTTGTGGGCTAGTTGGATTATCGCTGTTAATTTGCTATAATAAAATTGATCCTGAAAGGACAGGCAAAGAACAAACGTCTTTTTTTCAGGAAAATCCATTTGTTAATCAAGCAATGATAAGCAAGTGGCGATTGAGATAAAGTGCGCACTTTTTCGATTTCAATATGCAATGTGTTTAAGAATTACATTGCCCCTCGTCAACGGGTCGCTGACATATCAACATATCATTGGAGGAATATAACATGGGTTATGATTCGATTTTTAAGGCTATGAATGAGCAGCGCAGAATCAGCAATGGCGGTGAACCAGGAACACACGATACGGAAGACTGTTTTCTGACTGCGAAAACGCGCGTTGCGGAATGTGAACAGGAATACTCTAATCTGTCAATGGTTGATAAGAATAAGCCGATTTTCCGACATCAGCCGTTTGGAATCAACACATTGCCTAATGAGATTTCCGAAGATCTCGGAGTTCCTTTTTGCACTCCACCGATTTTTGTAAATCACCAAACGTGGGCTAGTACTTTCGGTTCTTTGTCAGTAGAAGAGCAAAGGAAGTTATATAAATCCGTCAAGAAAGATTGTCAATGCTAAATTGATACTAGCGGCGGCGTAGTAAAGGTCGATGCCAAATATAAGATCGACCGATATCAAGCTGTAATATCTGTTGATGGTAAGATATACCGTATATCTGAAGACAACTCTTCAATTAAGATGAAGGTAGTCTGTGGGGAACTAGAAGGAACCGGTAAATCAATTCTTCTTATCAAGATTACTGATTCAAATGATGAATGTGATATTATTATTCATCCGGAAATGTTTATCGCTAAGGTTGATGTTCTTGAAGACAAGAAAATCCCTGGTGATACACTTACCGCTAATTTTTCATATTTCTCGGCGTATAATAAGTTGTCATGCAATGTAGCGCTGGAAATTCCAGATTCAAATGCCACTAACTATCTTTTTGAGGCGTTTTCGGCACTTCTGCTCTATACTGGTAAAACTATGATTGATAATAGGAAGGAGGAAGAGTAATGCTGAAAGGTCATGATTATTCAGCATCCTTGGGTAAGGGCAGTTCTGAAAAGAGCTGTCTTTCTACCGGTCATGACAATAAAGAATCAGAATTGTGCATTGACTTTACTGAAATAAGGAAGCGCTCTAATCAGAAACGTGAAGGCTGCAGAATTAAAGAGGAGAGTGCGTCAGAACTCTGTATTGATTTTACAACAAAACGCAATCTGCTGCTAAACAAAAAAGCTGCAGCTGAAATACCAGATAACTATTCCCCAGATTATGATCAGCAATTTGAAGGAATTAAACTGATTGATGAAACGGTACCGACAAAGCAGGTCAAGAGTTATCTCGAACCAACATCATCTGTCGAAAATAGACCTTCGACAGATATGGTTTCGCCTAATGTTCAGAATGGTATAATGGTTACAGCTAAACCAACTCCATATGAGGTGGCGCAGCAGTTTATAACTGTTGTAAAGTTCCGGATTGTTGGTGGAGCGTTATATTTCTTCAATGGCATTGTGTTTGAATTGCTGGATGACGATTCACTAGACAGGCTTATAGTTAAGTGTTTCCGTCAAGTAATCGAAATGCATGGAAAGCCTGATATAATCAAGGCTGTAAGAACATTCATCAAGGCAGAACCCAAACTTGTTATCGACGACCCGACCATCGACCCGAATTATATTGTGTTCAGGAATGGACGCCTTGACATTCGCACGATGGAGTTTTCTGATAACGATCCGCTTGTATTTCAGACTTCGTATCTGAATTTCAACTATGACAGATACAATACACACTGCCCCAACTTCGAGAAGTACCTCGAAAGCGTTTCAGGAGGAGACCCGGACATCAAGGAGCTTATGCTACAGACGCACGGGTACATCGCAAGCTGCTCCATGGACGCCAAGTCCTTCTTCCTATTCATCGGCGAAGGGGACACCGGTAAATCCCTGACGATCGGGTTGGATACTATGTTTTTCCCGAACGACTTTGTATCGACCATAGAGCTGCAGGCGCTCGGCGACAAATTTTCAACCGGTAATCTCGCAAATGTGCGCCTTAATGTGGGAGGTGACCTGCCTAACAAGCCGCTCACTCCTGACGTTGTGAAGCACGTCAAGGGAATTACGGGCAACGATATGATGACGGCAGAGAAGAAATTCGTACAGCCGTTCAGCTTCAAACCTACCTGCAAGCTCGTGTTTGCGACAAATCACCCGCTTGTTTTACAGCAGCGTGACGACCAGTTCTGCGAGCGGCTTGTGGTGATACCATTTGACAACAAGATACCTAAGGACAGGCAGGATCATGACCTGCTTAACAAGCTCAGGGACGAGCTTCCTGCAATCTTCAATATGATTCTTGAGGCGTTTCTCAGGCTTCGTAACAATAATTTTGAGTTTAAGAAAGTCGTTAATCTCAGTAACTATGTTGCAATACCATTATCTGAGTCCGGCTCCGTTTCTCATCTTGAGGAGGCAGTGGACGACTTCGTAAGTATACATTATGAGATAACCGGTGACAGCGGTGATTTCGTAAGCATTAAGCAGCTGTATGCAGAATTTAATGCATACTATCTTCAGCACTATAATTTGAACACAAATCAGGACAAGTTTTCAAAGGCGTTCAGACAGCTTTTTGACAAGTCCGAAACGAACGGATATCCCAGGAAATATCAGTCCAATGCACATGGACGAGGATATCAGGGAATCAGGCGCAAGGACTGATAATCCCCTATATTCATTATTCCACAGGAGATGCCCAATCCGTTGTAAGATTGATATATTAATATTTGTAAGTATGCGTTAAGGGTGGATGGACCGGAGCACACCAGGTGCTCTATCCATCTTCCTGCATGCTGGCATAGAACACACTCTCAGAAAACAATCCCAATTCACAATATTTTTAGGAGGAAAACAATATGACTTACACTGACTTTACCACTTACTATTCAAGCAACTCGATTAGGAATTACCCTTCCGAAATAATACCTTATAATGGTAAAACCCTTTCGGAAGAAGTACTCACCGGTATTGGTTTCAATTACGATTCGGCCACCGCTAAGAAAGTCCTTGCCGACATAGAAAGCGGCAGAGAGGGAGACCTGATATTTCTGGATCCGTTTAAGGGAAGAATTGACCTTTATCTGGCGAGAAAGTTTATAACTGATACACAAAACAATTGTGATTTGTACTATGCAGAGTACATTGCCAAGGACGGATTACGCTATATTGCACATAATACGCTCTATTTGGCTAAATATGTGGACTGGCTCGGCTGCGAATATGATGATGAAGAATCTCTTCGTGATGAGTTTGACGCAGTGGCATTCTTCGGATTAGGAGGTAATGTTATATACGGTATAATCTAACACGAAGATATATCCTAAGCTCATACTTGTGAGAATTATAAGAACCGGAGCGTTTTTAATGCTCCGGTTCATTACCTTATGCATTCCGCATAAGACGACCTGCCCCTCGCCGCAAGGCGCCAGTGGAGCAGTTTGGGTATCCGGTCAGACCAACATTGTCAACGGTGAACACAACAGATTTTCGGCAGCGGAGTACGTCGTGACAGGCACGCTGTATCACCTGTTTCCATGTTTATATATTATTCCCCTGTGCACCGACACGGGCAGGAGGTGTTCACTATTTTGACATAACAACTGACAGGAGGTATTTATACCATATGAAACAACCCAGAATGATTTCAGTAATCTCAATTCCGAGAAACAACAATGACATTACCCCAGAAGAAATAACTTACATTGAACCGGCGGATCTATCCGATGTTTCGCCGGAAAAATTTATAGCTTCCATTCTCGAAGATATAATGAATAAGGAGATCCGTGAGGAGGAAGCGGTATGATACGAGCGGCGGCATATGCCAGGTTTTCAAGCGACAATCAGCGTGACGAGAGTATAGACGCTCAGCTCCGGGCGATATATAAATTCGCCCAGGATAACGGCTATGAAATAGTAGCAGAATATATAGACCGGGCAAAGACCGGAACCAACGACCGCCGTGAGGATTTTCAGAGAATGATAGCAGATTCTGCTTCCGGAGATTTTGAAGCGGTCATCGTGCATAAGCTCGACAGATTTGCACGCAGCAGGTACGACAGCGCATTTTACAAGCGTACTTTGAAAACAAATGGAGTGCAGCTTGTTTCGGTGTTGGAGCATTTCGGCAGTGAGCCGGAAAGCATTATCATGGAGGGACTTCTGGAGTCCATGAGCGAGTATTACTCTGCGAATCTTTCCAGAGAGGTAAAGAAAGGGCAGATGGAAAACGCCCTTGCCTGTAAGCACACTGGTGGTCAGCCTCCGCTTGGATATCGTGTAACTCCGGATCTCAGGTATGAGATAAACGAGGACGAAGCCAGAACGATACGGCTGATTTTCGATTCGGTTATAAACGGAATGAGCTATGCGGATATTTCCAGAGAGCTTAACCATCGTGGATTCCGTACACGACGGGGCAGGGAGTTTGGGAAGAATTCCCTGTATGAGATATTGCGGAACGAAAAATACGCCGGTGTGTACACATTCCGCAGGAGCACTCCGGCAGGCGCAGACGGAAGAAGAAACAATCACGGCAGCAGAAACGATATGATACGGACGGAGGGCGGAATTCCGCAGATAGTAAGTAGGGAGGAGTTTGAAGCGGTACAAAAAATCATGGATTCACGCAAGCGGGAGCCATCTCCGAAGTGCTCAGCAAAGGAGGAATACCTGCTGAGCGGTAAGGTGTTCTGTGGAGTATGCGGAAAGACGTTCTGCGGTAATCGTCAGTGGAGTGGCAGAAGCAAGCGGCTTTATGTTACATACCGCTGTAATTCCCGTTCAGAAAGCGGACTTCGTGCATGTGGGAACAAGGCGATAAATCGGGATTATCTTGAGAAGTACGTGTTCCGGCTGCTTGCCGATGTTCTGTTTGATGAAAAGCGAATCCCGAGCGTGATAGATGAATACAACAAGACCGTGCAGGATAATGACGATGATTTCTCCAAAGAAATAAAAGACCTTGACCGTTCGATAAAAAAGCTGAGAAAGGAGATAGATAACCTCGTTGCGGTAATTGCAGATACTGGCTCGACAATGCTTGCGGAGGCGCTTTCGGATAAAGAACGTGAGCTTTTCGCATTAAAAACCGAGCGTCGTGATATAGAGCAGCGCAGAGTAACGGTAGATGTGAACCGTTCTGAGATCGTGGAGGCATTTCATAAGGGCAGGGAACTTCTGCTTTCCGGAGAGATTCCGCATCTTAAGCAACTTATCAGGCTATACGTCAGGAGGATCGAGGTGTACCCGGATTATGTGGCTGTATTTCTGACATATCTGCCGGTTCTCAAGGCAAGTGCGGACGAGCAGTCGCTTTCCGCGCTTAACGACGCTTACGATGGTGCGCTTGACGTGGAGAACAGGATATCACGGAAGGCGCTGAACAGGAAGGAGTTTTGATAGTAATTTACCCGGTGCTTGGTATGGCACCGGGTTTTTGTTACTGATAATTGTTTAAGAGTGATTCCATTGCTGAAATAATTTCTTGATTTTCAACAAAGTCTTTGAAGTTTAGCAGCTTTCGCTTTTCGGTTAAAACAATTATTTGAGAAGGTGTAGCAAATTCATCTCTATATTCATCATAATTAACTGTTGCCAGAATGATCTGAGGTAAAAATTTTATGTTGGATATCATTTTTAGAATATCCTTGCTACTGGATGAGCTTGCCTCCTTTGCACGTGGTGAATCAACCACAAACGGAAAACGTGTTGCTCTGCTATTGAAATGTTCCATGGTTTGAAAAAGAGAAATAACTTGTGATAAAATAATTTTGGTTTCAAGTGAGCCTTGTGCTTTAATTGGCTTTAGAAGATGAATATTATTTTCATATGTTGGGTGCCAGGCATCTAACTTCATTATGTTTAAACGAGTGTTTTTTATGTATATTTGTTCAATTTCTTTCTTGTTGGGGAGTTTCCTAAGTTCTTTATTAATGCCCTTGATTTGTTGATCAATTTCTTGGAGATCAGCACAAGCTTCTCTTTCCTGCCTTTGAAATTTTCGTATGGAATCGGCTAATCCACGTTGACGTACATATATATTGAAGTTATTCTTTTCAAATTGAAAAGCTTGTTCAGCTTCCTTTAGTTGTTGATTTAGTGAGACATATTTTTCTTTTGCCACATTCAATTTCTGAGTAACTGATTCAATTATCAAGTTGATTTGCTGACACATATAACCTTCATTAATTGTACCATAACTTGCTCTCACCAAATCGAAAATGTCTTCATCAAAAGTATAACCACAATTGGGGCAAACATTAGGGTTAGAATTTAGATGAACAGTTTTTGCCAATGTTTTAGGTAAGTGCTTTTTTATTGCTTGAAGATTATGCTGGTGTTCAGAAAGCATGCTTTCCAAATTCTGAATCTCATTTCTGGCTTCTCCTAGTTGTGCTACTGTTTGCTCAATCTTTTCTTTAGGAATTTCTAAATGTTCCTCTAATTCCTTAACATTGTCTGCTGGTGGAAGGTTATTTGCTTCTTCATGCAAGGCGGATAGGATAGTAGTTAATCGATTTTTTTCAGTGAGTAGTTTTTCAACTTTTTCTTTAAGCTGATCTCTTTCTGCGAGGAGTTCCACTGATTTCTTGGTGTATATATTGAGATGATAATAGAGTGATTTAATTCGATCTTCTTGTTTATATTGCCCCATAGACTGAAAACTATTATATAGACCACTCCATCCTTTGTCTTGGTCAATATAGTATGGCATATAAGTAAACGCTGGAGGAGCGATTTCAACTTTTTGAGTTTGTTTATTTGGTAAATAAACAGCAAAATCAAATATTTCTTCAAAAAGTTGAGATAAATCCTTAGTGACACTATCCGTAATTTGAAGCAATACATCCCCTTTGAAAACTGCAAAGCGTTTCATTCGACGTACTATTAGATAGTCTGTTTCATCTACGCTAATAGTTGCAATATACAATTTTGACTTTATATCCCATATGCTATCAAAATTGACCTCTGCTCCCAAGCTATAATAAAGAGATTTTAATAGCGATGACTTTCCAACATGATTATCAGTACTTGTTATCACATTAAGACCTTTTTCAAATTTCTGAAAACGAGCTGTGTGTTCCTGCAAATCAGCAATCATCAAACTCTTAAAATAAACTTGTTTCATATGCTACGCCTCCATTTATTAATGATCATACTGGCTACTAAGATAGCCACATAAGTTTTGCTATATATAGGACTCTTGTTTGGAAGAAGATCATAAATTTTTTCACAGTATGTTTTAATAGTTTCTCCATCCCCACGTGCGTTTTGGTCAAAAACTCTTTTGACTTGTTGGAAAATCACAGAAAAAGAAGGTGATTTTTGTGATAGATCGGACAAAATATTTGTATATTCTAATGCTGCATTTGGCCTTTCTTCATTAGTGTAACCCATCCATTGAGATATTTCGGAGAATGCTGGTACTGATATATACATGGAATTTTCAATGATGCGAGAAAAGTCTGACTTGGATATTCCTTTTTTCTGCCTAACTTCGTTCAATGAAGCGGTTTTATCTAAATTTTCATATGCTTGGCGTTCAGAAAGGAATCTTAGCATGGAATTATATATAGTTTTTACAGATTCAACTGTAATACGGGGATACTGATCCTGCAAAAAGTTGCTCATTTCCTGCTCTACAATTTCTTTATGTTTAGAAATAGATAATGTTGTTCGCATGTGGTAAAATTTCGAAAGATCTACAGTTAATGGAGATATTCCTTTTTTATTTGCAATATCATTTTTTATTTTGTTTACCATAATTGGATTAAAGGATAGAAATGGTGTTCGTTCACTTGTATATTTCTTTTCTTCACTGTGTGATTTACCATTGGTGTCTTTGGTCTTTACTGACACTTTTAATGGACAATTAGTTATTAACCCTAGTTCTTTTATAAACCATTCTGGGTTATCTAATTTTTCGTACAACCTAGAGATCCAATTTAAAGATATTGCTGTATCAATGCTTATTGATTCTTCGTTTGTTTTCATCTGATAATAACTAACGATCTCAGGAGATATATCATCATCAAAACAAGTAATGTCATCATAATGGTCTAATACCAATAAATAATTTAAATTGGGATAGAGTTCTATCGCCATATGTAATGTTTGACTTACTTGCATATCAAGACGATTATATGCAAGACTACCAGACTTGGTATCAATGGTGCTCTCTTTATGTTCTTGTTTTGCATGTTCCTTTGCCATACAAAGTCCTCCATTTTAAACAAAAATAAATTCCTCGTCGGATAATAGTGTTTATTAAAAAATATGAGTGAACAATTTCTTTTGGTTTTTAGTATAAATTCATTTCACTTATATATTATAATATAATTATCCAAATTTTGCAACAAGCTTTTTTACTGAATGTCAATAAAAACTGATACACAGAGTAAAAAGATCATTAATAATAACCTGGAGTAGTTCAAGCATCGGGTCGTTTGTGTTATGATTTTAAAAATTGATTAGACCCATCATAGTTTTTGCACTTCAACTATATTTAATACAATCACTCTATCACCACTATACTTGATTCTACAGTATGTGGCTTTGCTTGCTTCATCAATCGGTCTATGATTGGTTGAACCTCCTTGCGTCTGAGTCGGACTTCTTTCGTCCGTTTTTTCCATTGAAACCATTGTTTTATTTGTTTCAAGCGTAATAAAAAACACCCTTCGGAAACGAAGGGTGTTATCTATTCCCATAATATGGGTTATGGGTAACCATGGTGGAGCCGAGGGGAATTGAATTCGGCAACGAATCGAACAGCTCAGCCGGTAAAAATCCCCCATACCGCATAGCAATGCGGTACCAACGTACATAGTATTATTTTTTCAAACATCTTTTTCAGCCCGTTTTAGTTCTGAATAAAGGACAAATAATGGACAGAAAATGGACAACTTAATTTGACGACATGACGTGCATTTCACACTTTCTAACGCGCTTTCGTCAATATACAGTTCAAATAAGATGCTCAATTTGTGTACCATTATTATATATCGGCAGAAAATCCGATTTCTTTAGCGTTTTCACAAAAAGAGTTATTAATATTGACAACAAGAGCGCATAGAGAAAATCTGTGCGCTTTTTTATATAGGTTAACAGCC
>OGUO01002237.1_pt1 | contig 11932 bp, 8 predicted proteins | sample 1553641 | NCBI WGS metagenome assembly OGUO01 (sample SAMEA2579980, study PRJEB22360) | human gut metagenome | biome: human gut; feature: human-associated habitat; material: faeces | place: Denmark | collected 2008/2010 | reverse complement strand
AAAACGCTTTTTGAAATATTGATCGTGCGGCCGCTCGCCCCCACGCATTCGATGAGTTTCAAAGAATTTTGATAGGTTTTTCCCGTCGTCCCGAAGCCGGGCATAGTGACGGCGACGATTTCCTTTTTGTCTTTGCCAAGAAGTTCAAAGGCGCGGGCCGTCACGAGAAGCGCCAGCGAAGAATCCAGCCCGCCCGACATCCCCACGACCGCCGTTTTCGCGGCCGTATATCCGAGGCGTTTGGCCAGCGCATGCGCCTGCATGGTGAGAATGAGCTCGGCCCGTTCGCCGAGCTTTCCGCTTTCCGCAGGCACGAAAGGCAGACGAGGCACTTTACGCAAAGAGAGTTCGCCTGCGCCCGTAAACGTACTTTCGGTTACGGCATAACCGTCGGCGGTTGCCGCAGAAACGAAGCTTCCCAGCCTTCTCCGTTCCGCCGCAAGAAAAGAAACGTCTATTTCCGCCTCGGCTTCCGTTCCCGAAAAAGGTTTTGCTTCGGCGAGCAAAGAACCGTTTTCAAAAACGAGGTCATGCCCGGCAAAGACCATATCCGTCGTGGATTCGCCCATTCCCGCATCCGCATACACATAGGCGCATACGTTTTTTCCCGAGTGCGCCCCGAGCAGCGTCTTTCGGTATTCCGCCTTACCCACCGTTTCGTCCGAAGCGGAAAGGTTGACCACGATCGTCGCGCCCGCGGCGGTATGACGGACGGAAGGAGGAATGCCGGCCCAAAGATCCTCGCATATCTCGCAGGCGACTTTCGTTTCGGATAAATTTATATCCGCAAACAGCTGATCGGTACCGAATATCGTAGTCTCTTCCGCCCACAGCGGATAGCTCGCATTTCCCTTAGGCGCGGGCGAAAAATAACGCTTTTCGTAAAATTCCCCATAGTTGGGAATATGCGTCTTAGGAACGATTCCCAAGACCTTTCCGCCGCAGAGCGCGGCAGCGCAATTGTATAATTTCCCAATGTACGCGACGGGAAGGCCGATGAAAATCAGCATCGAAATTCCTTTCGTAAACGCCGCGAGCTCCCTGAGGCCCGTCATGCAAGCATCAATCAAGAGAGGCTGTAAAAACAAGTCGCCGCAGGTATAGCCGCAGAGACTGAGCTCGGGAAAAACAAGTATCTCGGTGCCGTTCTCCGCCTGCCGCGCGATTTCCTCTTCAATCTTCAGCGTGTTAAATTTCACGTCCGCCACTTTAAGCTGCGGGCTCGCCGCCGCAACCTTTACAAAACCGTATTTCATGCTTTTATCCTTTCGTCGTATTCCGCTGTAAAACGCGATTTACGCCGCCCGAAAACGGGCGGCGTCGTTTTTTAGTCTTCCTTTTCCGCCGCGGAGGCTTCCCCGGAGGAAGCTTCTTCGGCGGGCTTGCCCTTTGCCGCCTCACGGATTTTTGCCTCGATCTCCGCTTCCAGCGCGGGATTATCTTTCAGATATTGGCGCATTTTTTCGCGGCCCTGCGCCACTTTGTCGCCGTTATAGCTGAACCATGCGCCGCTTTTAGCGATGACGTCGTACTGCACGCCCATATCGATGATACAGCCTTCCTGCGAAATGCCTTCGCCGAATACGATATCAAATTCCGCCTGTTTGAAGGGAGGCGCCAGCTTATTTTTGACAATTTTCGCCTTGGTGCGGTTACCCATAATTCCGTCCGCATCTTTCAGGGCGTCCATTCTTCTGACGTCTATACGGACGCTGGCGTAAAACTTGAGCGCCTTGCCGCCGGGGGTCGTTTCGGGGTTGCCGAACATGACGCCCACTTTTTCTCTCAATTGGTTGATAAAAATAACGCAGGTATGCGACTTATTTACGATGGCGGTCAGCTTTCTCAACGCCTGGGACATCAGCCTCGCCTGGAGACCGACGTGGCTGTCGCCCATGTCGCCCTCAATTTCCGCCTTGGGCGTCAGAGCAGCAACCGAGTCGATGACGATCATATCGACTGCAGAACTCCTCACCAGCGCGTCCGTGATGTCGAGCGCCTGTTCGCCGGTATCGGGCTGGGAAACGTAGAGATCGTCGAGGTTGACGCCCAGCTTTTTCGCATACACGGGATCCAGCGCGTGCTCCGCGTCGATAAACGCCGCCACGCCGCCCAGCTTCTGCGTCTGCGCGATAGCATGCAGAGCCACGGTCGTTTTACCCGAAGATTCGGGGCCGTAGATCTCGATAATTCTGCCGCGCGGCATACCGCCGATCCCCAGCGCGAGGTCGAGCGTAAGGCACCCCGTGGGGATCACCTCGATCTCCGTCTGGCCAGCCGCGTCGCCGAGGCGCATAATGGACCCCTTGCCGTACTGCTTTTCGATCTGCAAAAGCACGGCGTCGAGCGCTTTCATTTTATCGCCGTTCTTTTCCTTGCCGACTTTATCGACACTAGTTTTTTCACTGCTCATGATTATTTGTTACTCCTATATCTTTTTTACAAAATTTTATGTGTTTTTCAACTGCCGATATGCCAAAAACAACGCATAGTTGATGGCGGTTTCGGTGATTTCCTCTCTCGTACCTTCAAATTTATATCTGTAAACGAAAACTTTTTCCTTAAGCCCTACGGCAATATAGCACAGCCCTACGGGAAGCTCCGTCCTGTCCGATTTCGGCCCCGCCAGCCCCGTGGTCGCCACGGAAACGTCGCAGTCGCCCGAGGCGAGAAGCCCCGCGGCCATCTCGTACGCGGTTTAGTCCGAAACCGCCCCCAATGTCCTCAACGTATATTCCGAAACGCCGAGACGCTTGATCTTTGCGCGCTCGTCATAGGTATTCACGTCCTCGAAATATACCTCGCTGGCCCCGGGAACGGATACGATGCGCTTTCCGATCCCGCCTCCCGTGAAAGACTCCGCCACGCTTATCTTTTTTCCTCGAAGCTTTAACAGCTGCACCAGACGTCCCTCGAGCGGAGTGTCGTCCAGCGCGTAAACCGCGTCGCCCAACCCTTCCGCCAACAGGCGAAGAACGTCGTCCGTCAGCATTTTAGGGACAGACGAATCGTAAACGATCTCCACGACGTCCTCCCCGAGCTTCCCTTTATAATTATACGTCAACTTGTCCCCGCTCATACGCGCGGCCTCGTCCAAAAGTTTGCGGACGAGATTTTCCCCCGCGCCCACGGACCGAAGCACGAGACGGTCGAAACGGGTATTATATTTACGGTTCAGATAAGGTACGCACACATTTTTGACGTACTCCGCCCCCGATTCCCCCTTGTCGGAAGAAAGGAGAAACAGGGAAAAGCTCCCTTCCTGAAAAACTCCCGCACCCGCGAGCGTCCCCTGTGAAAAATCGTCTCCCGCTACGGCGGCAATATTTTCCCGCACTTTGGGCAAAAACGACTTCTCCGCGATCACGGCGAGATTGTCCGCGCTTTTTTTCAATTGGGATACGGCCTCGTTCAGCGCCGATATATCGTTTTCAGAGAGCAACCGCACTTCCTCAAACGGATACCCTCCCGAGAGGAAAGCCTCCGAAGGGGAAAAATCGAGCGCGCAAAGACTGTTTCTGACATTTCTCAAGACAATACACGCATTCCTCATCGTAAGGCCTTCTCCTCCGTTTTTTCCTCTGTCATTCTTTTTAGTGCGCCGTATCTCTCAACACGGCCCGATTTTTGACGACGTACGATATCCCCGACCAAACGGTGAGAACCGTCGCAACGACGAACAGCACAAGTCCTGTAATATTGATGATGCGCCCCGCCGTGCCCGAAAAATCCACCGCCAGTAAAAGCACGAAGACACAACCGTCCTGAAAAGTGGTCTTGTATTTACCCAGCTTTTCCGCGGCAAGCACCACGCCCGCCGACGCCGCAATCTGACGGAAGGCGCTGATGATGAGCTCCCGCGCCAGAATAACGCAGATGCAGACCGCGCCTGCCGCGTAGCACCAATCGCCGAGAAGCCCGAAAATATCCCGCACCGTCAGCATCAGAATAAACGCGGTGGCGACCAGCACTTTGTCCGCGATCGGGTCGAGAAATTTGCCGAGGTTGGTGACGAGATTTCTCGAGCGAGCGATATGCCCGTCGAGAAGATCGGTCAACGCGGCCAGGGCGAATATCACCGCCGCGATGACGTGATTGTAAGGAATCGCGTCTAAAAAGAAAAAGAGCACGAATACGGGAATCATGCAAATTCTCGCGACGGAAATCTTATTGGGTAAATTCATGAACGATAATCCTCCGTTTCGCCGTACAGATCATAGCTGTCGGCGCTGTTGATAACGACTTTGTACGTCTCTCCCTGCATAACTTCGCGGGCGTGAAAATAAACCCTTCCGTCGATTTCGGGGGCGCTGAAATACGCCCTCCCGACAAAGCAGTTTTTTTCGTAATCGATTCCGTCGCAAAGCACTTCCAGCTCCTTCCCCACGAAAGAGGAAAGAAGTTTTTTCGAAATTTCCCGCTGCATTTCGTATAGCTCGCGTACGCGGCGGCGCTTCGTCGAAGGGTGCACCTGCGGCGACATCCTCGCGGCGGCCGTGTCCGGCTCTCTCGAATAGGCGAAAAAACCGCAATTAACTAATTCTGCCTCTCGTAAAAACGCTTTCATTTCCTCAAACTCTTTCTCCGTTTCAGTAGGAAACCCCGAAATGAACGTAGAGCGGATCGCAATATCGGGAATTTCCCTGCGAAGCTTTTCGATAAGCGCCAGATAGCTTTTTCGCGTTCCCTTTCGGTTCATCAGCTTCAGCACGCGATCCTCCGAATGCTGCAGGGGAATATCAATATATTTGACGATTTTTTCGTTGTGGCGTATCTCCGCAATCAGTTCGTCTCCGATCACGTCGGGATAGCAATACAAAAGGCGTATTCTGCGGACGTTTTCGAGCAGCGAAAGCCTATGGAGCAGCTCGGGGAACTTATTGACGCCGTACAAATCCTCTCCGTAACGGGTAGTATCCTGTGCGACAACGACCAGCTCCGATACCTCCCCCAAATTCTCCGCCTCTTTTAACAAATCCTCCATAGGATAGGAAACATATTTTCCGCGGATTTTCGGAATGAGACAATACGTACAATGATTATAACACCCGTCCGCAATCTTAAGATAAGCATAATGAGGCCAGGTGGTAAGCACCCGCGCCGCGCGAAAGCCGTCGCTTCCTTTCCCGACGTAATTTTCCCGCTCGTTTCCCGCATAGGAAGCCTCGAGCGCTTCGAAAATTTTTTCGTAATCGTGAATACCTAAAAAAACGTCCGCTTCCGTCAACGGGTCGTACAGCTCGCCGATAAATTTCTGCGGCAGACATCCCGTCACTACTATTTTCTCCAATTTTCCGTTTTTCTTGTATCCCGCGCACTCTAAAATTGTATCGATCGATTCTTTTCTCGCCGATTCGAGAAAGGCGCACGTATTGACGACGACAATCTCCGCCTGCGAAAGATCGTCCGTCAGCGAACAGCCCCGCTCTTTCAGCAGGCCGATCAGCTTTTCGCTGTCCACGCGATTTTTGTCGCACCCCAGCGAAATCACTCCGAATTTTTTGTTTTCCAACATTCTTTGCGTTTTCCTTCGTTATCTTTGCCCGCACACAAATGCAAAAGCCTACTTTGCGTTTTTGTATTTCCAATCCTATTATATCACAATAAATATGACATACGTGCGCCGCTTTTGTAAAATTTTTCCGAAATTTTTTTATTTTCTATTTGGCGGAGCTCACAGAGGGCCGTACTTGCTTTCAAATTCCTCTTTGGTAATGAGTACCTTTCTGGCTTTAGCGCCGTCGAATGCGGAAATATAGCCCATATCTTCCATCCATTCGATGATCTTCCCCGCCTTATTATACCCCACGGAACACTTGCGCTGAATCATGGAAATGGACGCGCTTCCGCTTTGAATGATATACCGAAGCGCCTCGATATATACCTCCTCCACGCCTTCGTCTTCGCTTTCCTCCGTTTCGTCGCCCTGCATTTTGGTGTTATTGATAAATGCGGAAGCCGATTCGTCGTATTCCGCCTCGTTGTTCGCCTTGATAAAGTTCACCACCTTCTGCGCGTCCTCGGAAGATATGGAGGCGCCCTGTACGCGGGTCGGCGTATTCATGCCCGCCATGATATACAGGAGATCGCCGTATCCCAAAAGCTTCTGGGCGCCCGATGCGTCCAGAATAACGCGGGAATCGACTTCCGAAGCTACGGAAAATGCAATTCTCGTGGGCAGGTTGCCCTTGATGACCCCCGTGATGACGTCCGCGGAAGGACGCTGGGTGGCGATGATGAGATGAATACCCGCCGCACGGGATTTCTGCGTGAGGTTTTGGATTCTGTCCTCGACCTCCTTTTTTGCCGCAAGCATGAGGTCGGCAAGTTCATCGACGATAATGACAATCTTCGGGAGCTTTTCCTCCCCCGCCGCGACATTGGCGTTATATTCGTCAATATTGACGACATATGTCCCCGAACGGCTCATCTGTTCGAACAGGCCGTAACGACGATTCATTTCACCGATTGCCCAGTTGAGACTTTGAATAACTTTATTGATATCCGTGATGATCTCGTTGATCATCAGATGAGGCAGATGATCGTAAATGACGAACTCTGTCTTTTTAGGGTCGATAAGAATAAGTCTCAGCTCGTCGGGAGAATATTTTACGATCAAGCTGATAATGAGGCTGCGCAGGAACACACTTTTACCCGAGCCCGAAGCGCCTGCCACCAGCAGGTGGGTCATTTTGCAGATATCGCCGTAAACCTTGCGGTTGCCGACGTCCTTGCCCATTGCATAAACCAGCGAAGTTGACTTGGACTTCGTAAAGCCGTCCCCCGTCAACATGCAGCCGAGCTGAACAAACTGTCTGTTTTTATTCGGAACCTCGATGCTGACCGCGCCGTCCTCGAAATTGGGATAGATATTCACCCCTTTGGCCGCATAAAGGCTCATGGCAATTTCCTGATCGAGAGAAACCACCTTTTTCGCGGAAATATTGCGCGGAATAACTACGTTGTACCTCGTAACCGTAGGGCCGTACGTGACCGACGCAATCGTTGCGTCCGTCACCTTGAAGGCGTCCAACGTTTCAAGAATGGTATGCTTATTGTTTTCCACTTCCTCCGCGTTGGAGTCGGGTTCCACATCCCGACAGTCGAAATAGTCGAGCGGCGCGGGACGATAAGGTTTATGAACGCGGGGCCTGGGCTTAGGCGCAGGCGGCGGAACGGGACAGGGCGGTTCTACAAATACCTCGCTGCGCCTCTCCGCATTCCTCTCTCCGTCCATGCGCGAAGGCTTCATGCGGGAATCCTCTATGCGGGGTGAATCCATGCGCGAAGAACGACCGAACGGTACGTCGTCCGCTCCGGACGGATCGCCTTCCGCAGGCATTCCGCCGCGCTGTTCCGAAAAATCGGAACGCAGACTGTAAGGATTTTCCTTATCGTCCTCGTCGTCAAAAATATCCCTCTTGCTGCCGAGCGGGCGTTCCTCCGCCTCTCGCGCGCGGTCGTCAAAGGGAGAAAGCTCGTCTCTTCTGTCCGAGCGGCCAAAAACGTCTGAATTTCCACGCTCGGAGATACGGCCAAAGTCCTCTCTTCCGCCCGAAAGCGTCTCGGGCTGAGCTTCGTCCGCCCCGCCCCCGTTGCCGTAAATGTTGGGGTTGGAGGGCGAAAAAATATCGAAAAATCCGGGGCGAGTCCTCTCCGCAGGTGCGGGCGGAGTTTCCTTCCGTTCCTCTCCGAATACGGAGGACATGCCGCGGCCGTCCTTTTCCTCCTCCTTTGGAGACGTGGGAAAAACGGGCTCTGCGCCTCGAAAGCTCTCCCCGCCGACATCGGCTTCCGGCGTGGAAATATGCACGCTGGGAGTTTGCACGGGTTCCGTCCGAACGGGCGGAACAGGCTCTGCGGGGAAAGGCGGAACGGGTGCAACCGTCGGGGAAACGGGCGGTATGAAAGCTGCCGCATTTCCAAATCCGGGTTCGGGACCGCCATCTCGAAGGGTGTAGGGAGGCGCATATAAATCTTGCCCCCTGACGTTATCCGTCAATATCTTCGCGGGGCGGGCAGGCTCGTCTCCGCCGTTTACCGACTCGGCATACGCCGCGGAATGAGATCCCGCAAACGTGCCGTCATATACGGTCGGCTGGTCGGGATCGACGGGCGGCTTTTTATTGACGTTAGCGTTACTGTCGAAAATGAGATTTTTACGGTAGATCTCGGCGGGCGAACTGCCGAACAAAAATTCTTTGCTCTGCTGGTATTCCCGATACCCCGCGGAATTTTCCGTACTTGCCGGAATGCCCGGCTCGGAACGGACGGCAGGGGAAGAAAAAGTGCCGAACGGAGAAAACGCATTCGATGGCTCCGCGGGAGAAACTCGTCCGTTGCCCGCGGCGTAATCGCCGCCGGAAAGCATCACGCCCGGCCGCTGTCTTACTTCGGGGGCGGGAGCATAAGGAGCTCCGTACGGAGCCGCAGGCTGCTGCATATACGCCCCGCCCCTGCCGTCCGCCGCGTTTGCGGAAACGGGAATACGCTCGTGCGGTTGTCCCGACGGCTCATTTGCGCGGGGAAGAATCCTATCTTCTCCGTACGGATAACCCGCTTCGCCAAAGGAAACAGGCGCGGACGCCTTTGCCTGCGTTTCGGGCTTTACGGGCGACTTTTTTTCTTTTTTCGACCTGAGCCAAAGCCCCCCGCCCGTCACGAAGCATACGGAAAGATAGGCGCCAAGTAAAAACAGCGCGGAAAATATAATCAAAGCGCCGATACGCGTAGTCAGTTTTACAAGCGGATATACGAAAATCGCCCCCGTCCACCCTGCGGCGGTCGCCGTACCGATTCCGTCCTTTCCGGCCTTAAAACACGCGGAAATATAGCCCGAAAGCTCCCACTTGTAGGTAAGTGCGATATGCAGAATAAGCATGAGAAAAACGACCGAGGCGGCAATAGCCGCGGCGGCCTTTCTGTTGCGGATAAAACGTTTCCCGATCACCGAAGTCACAGAAAGATACAACAGCGCAAGAAACAGCGGATAAGCACAGTAACCGAACATTCCCAGGAGAAAATAGTCGATCGTAACACCGATTTCGCCGAAAATCAAAGAGCGTGTAAAGAGAATGAGCAGAGCGAGTACGGAAAACACGACGCCGACGGCGCCGAGGCTTTCCCGAGTGACGATCTCCGCCCTCCTGTTCTTCTCTTTTTCGTCCTTATTTTTTTCGTTATTCTCTTTCAAGGCGTTCACCTCCCGTTTATACCCTCATATTATAACATTTTTTTTCTTATTTATCAATTGTATTGAAGCAAAAAATCGGCGGAAGGAGAGAGATTTTTTCTTTTCTCCCCTTCCGCCGATTTTGTTGCGCTACGCCCCGTTCTTATTGCCGAAACAATCACTTATTCAACTCTTTCAACAGATACTGCGCCGCATAATAAATATCTCCCGCGCCCAAAAACAGCACGATATCGCCCGTCTGAACGGTGCTTCTCAGCCAGGTCTTCAGCTCCCGCACGCTTTCCGCATACAGACAGCTTCCCACGTTTTCCGCCAGCGTCGCCGCGCTGCCCGCCGCGTCGAAATATTCTCTGGCGGGATAGGTCTTATAGATCATAAGATTTTTGACGGGACGCAAAGCTCTGACAAATTCTTCCATCAAAAGTTTCGTTCTCGAATAGGTATGCGGCTGAAAAACCACATAGAGCGTCCCCGAGCACATTTTTTCCGCCGTGGCAACCGTAGCCAGAATTTCGCGCGGATGATGGGCATAATCGCATATAAAGGCTGCTCCCGCATAATTCCCGATATGCTCGAAGCGACGTTTGACGGCCGTAAAGCTCTCCAGCCCCCGACAAATTTCCCTCTCGTCAAAGCCGTACCGCCGCATCGCCGCAAACGCCGCCAGCGCATTGTAAACGTTGCACCGTCCCGCAGCCTTTAGATGAACGCGGCAGAGCGATTTACCGTATTCCGATACGGTAAACGAATACTTTTGTCCCGACTGACGTATATTGACCGCCCGATAGTCGGAGCGGGGGTTTTTAATGCCGAAAGTAGAAAATTCGCCTAAGCTTGCGCACCGTTCGTCGTCCGCGCACACGAAAGCGGTGTCCGCACTGTTGCAATATTGCCGAAAGGTATCGACGAGATCCTCCATGCCGTCGTAACATTCCATGTGATCGCGGTCTATATTGAGCAGAATCGCGGTTTCCGCCTCGATCTCGAGCAGATTTTTTTTATATTCGCACGCCTCGGTCACAAAAAAATCCCGACCGCTCATATAAAAGTTGCCGAAATCCCCGTCCTCGCCTCCGATATGCGCGGCGAAAGGAACGTTTGTTTCGCGGAGAATATGCGCGCACATGGCCGTACACGTCGTCTTGCCGTGACTGCCCGCGACGGCCGTGACGTGAGAGAACGTTTTGCTGACGACATTCAAAAATTCCGACCTCTTCCAAATTTTTTTCCCGCGCGCCCGCGCTTCCTTCAACTCGGCATTTTCCTCGGAAACCGCACTGGTGTAAACCACCGCGTCCGCGTCCCGCAACAGCGGATTGCCCGCGTCGCCTCCGATAAAAATTTTTACGCCGCATAAGGCCAGCTCTTCCGTTTGCTCGCCCGCCGTCATGTCGCTCCCCGCGACCTCATAGCCGCCGGCAAGGAGAAATTTAGCCAGCGCGCTCATGCTGATTCCCCCTATTCCGATAAAGTAAAACTTACGCAGATTGTCGAAATAACTCAGTTGCATGCAGTATGTATATGAGCTATAATAAATAATTATGACTGTTATCGTATATTATTATAGTTAAATTGAAAAAACTTTGTGAAAACTACTTGAAAATTTAGTTATAATATGGTAAAATAATCTAAATTATCGATATAAGGGCGATACATTATGAAAATTTCGGATATACGTATAAAACTTATCGAAAGCACGGGGAAATTAAAAGCCATTGCCGCGGTTACGATCGACGGATGTTTCGTCGTCCACGATATCAAGATCCTACAGGGAACGGACAGCCTTTTCATCGCAATGCCAAGCCGAAAAGCCGTTGACGGAACATACAAAGACATCGTCCATCCCCTCAATACGGAAACGAGGGAATTTATGAAAGCCACTACGGAAGTTATGGTAAATACGGAGCTTACGGTCACTATGGCAAGATGGAAAAAGGTTCGACGGACAAGTTTGGCCGTGTGATCAAGGACTAGGGGGACACAGACAGATGAAGTTTTTTCGAAAACACAAAAAACGTAAGATTGCAGGAATTATAATATTATTGATCGTATTGCTGATTGGCGGTATCTACGGGTCGATCTGGTGGAAATTCTATGGGGACTCTGTAGGGGTTGTGTCGGCAGACAAAGTAGATCCGAATGCAAAGAAGGTTAAGATCGCCAAAGAAAAGAAAAAAGACAAGGATGTATATAATGTCCTTCTGGTAGGTACGGATTCCAGAGATCCGGATGCGGACCGGGGACGTTCTGATAGTATGATGATGGTATCCTTTAACAAAAAAGAAGGAAAATCAACAGCAATCTCATTCCTGAGAGACTCGCTGGTTGATATTGACGGACATGGAAAGAGCCGTCTGGGCCATACTTATGCATACGGCGGAGTGGGACTTACGATCAACACGATCAATAAGACATATGATCTTGATATTCAGAATTATATTACGATCAGCTTTGATGATCTGGTAAATGTAATCGATGAGATTGGCGGTGTGACCGTATTCATCAGTGAAGAAGAGGCTGCTTATTACAGAGAGAATGGTATGCCGGATATTCAGGCCGGAGATGTGACACTGACCGGATCCCAGGCACTTGCGCATGCGAGAAACCGTACACTGGGCAATGATTTTGAAAGAACAAGACGTCAGAGAAGTGTAATGTATGGAATCTACCGTAAGATTATGGAGAAGAAGGATCCAAGCGCGTTACTGCCTCTGATCAATTACGCTGTAAATCATGTAA
>OGUO01002232.1_pt1 | contig 11945 bp, 7 predicted proteins | sample 1553641 | NCBI WGS metagenome assembly OGUO01 (sample SAMEA2579980, study PRJEB22360) | human gut metagenome | biome: human gut; feature: human-associated habitat; material: faeces | place: Denmark | collected 2008/2010 | reverse complement strand
TGCGCTCCATCAGGATGCGTTTGCCCGCCACAGGAGCCCGGGGCAGCAGCAAAGCTGCGGTCTTTTCGGCCAGACTGGAACGGCAGGCGTACCATGTGGCAAAGCCGATGACGGCGGCGCTGATGCCCACGCTGGCAGCTGCCATGCCCGGGTAGAAGTGCAGGGTGAAGGTGGGCAGGGTGAACACCAGCTGATAGGCGTTCCAGATAATGATGGGAAATACCACAAAGCCCACCACCATGCCGACGATGCTGCCCAGTATGGTGGCAAGCAGGGCGTAAAACAAATACTTGCCCGCGATGCTGAAGTTGGAGTAGCCCAGCGCCTTTAAAGTGCCCATCTGCAGACGGTTCTCGTCCACCATGCGGGTCATGGTGGTGGTAGCCACCAGCGCCGCCACAAGGAAGAAGAACACCGGGAACACCCGGGCAATGGCATCCATGCGGTCGGCGTACTGGGCAAAGGTGACGCAGCTCATGGTGGAGGTGCGGTCCAGCACATACCACTCGCCCTTTTTGATCTGGCTCACCTGCTCCTCGGCATCGTTCAGCTGGGCAAGGCCGTCTGCCAGTTTCTGCTGTGCATCGGCTTTCTGGCTCTCGTACTCGGTACGGGATTCTTCCAGCTGAGTCCGCCCGGCGTTATACTCTGCCCAGCCCTCTTCCAGCTGCTTTTGTGCGGCATCGAACTGAGTGTAGGCGCTGGCTGTGCCGGTGGTCAGCTGCAACTGCCCCTGCAAAAGCTGCAATTTCATCTTGCGCAGCGCAGCCTTGGCTTCGGTCACCAGCTGGTCGTTGGAAAGGTTCGGCGAGGAGATGAGCCCCTGCTTGTACATCTGCCGCTTGCCCGCGTCCAGCTGCTGCTGATAGCCCTGCAGCTGGTTATAGATGTTGTCGTAAGCGGCCTGCGCCTTGGCCAGCGCATCCCGCAGTTCAATATAATCCTCGTCCTCCGGCTCGGCTTCGTCCAGCGCCTTTTCGGCGTTGCGCAGGGCAGCTTCCGCGTAGGTCAGCAGCGGGTCTGCCACCTTTTTCAGGTTGACCAGCAGTTCTATCTGCTGTAACTGTTCCTCAAACTCCAACACCTGCGCTTCGCTGCTCACCAGCTTGTCGGCACCGCTCTGCATGGTGTCCGGCAGGGCAGCCTTCTGGGCGGCAAGCTCCTTTTCCCCGGCTTCCAGCTGCGCCTTGGCGGCATCCAGCTGCTGCTGCGCGTCTGCCAGCTTTTCCTCGGCTTCGGCAAACTGGCGCTCGGCTTCTGCCTTCTGGCTGTCGTACTCCGCGCGTGCTTCGGTCAGCTTGTCGTTGGCGGTGTCCATCAGCTCTTCCCGCCGGGCGGTGCACTGCACGCTCTGGATGGCCTTGAGCTTTTCCGCTACGGCATCCACTGCGGCCTGATATTCATCCGAATAATTATCATACAGTCCGGCGTTTTTTGTCTTGATATAGCACACCGTATAATAATCTGCAGTCAAAGTGCCCTCCGGCACAAACAGGATGCAGTCCAGCTGACCATCACCCACGGTGCTGCTCTCGGAATCGGAGGAAAAATGCAGCGGGTCCTGCACCGTGCCCACCACCGTGAACACCTGCCCGCTGACCCCTTCGGTCTCTTCCGGCAGGGTCAGCTGGGTGCCCAGCTCCACCGGGCTGCCGTGGCCCATCACGTGCACCACGCACTCCCCGGCAGCTTCCGGCATCCGGCCGGACAACAGCACCAAGCGGTTCATATTCTCCGGCGTATCGGCCTGCGGGTCGGCAGGCAGCTGATACAGCCGCGCCACCGTGGTCTGCTCGTCCCCTGCCCAGTGGCCTTCCACGTCCTGATACTTTACCGCCTGCACGGCATCTACCCCGTCCACAGCGGCAATGGCGTTGATATCGCCCTGACTCAGGCCAAGGGTGGACAGCACCCGCAGGTCGAACACATTCTGCTGCACATAGTACTTCTGGGCCGCGGTGCGCATATCGGGGGCAATGCACATCAGGCCGGTAAGCATCATCACCCCCAGCGCCACGATGCCAAACAGGGACACCACCCGGCTGATGCTGCTTTTCATCTCGCGCAGGATATTTTTGCGGTAACTTTTCTGCACAGTTCTCACCACTCGATCTGTTCCACCGGCACCGGGTGCTCGTTGACCTGATTGGACACGATGCGGCCGCTGCGCACCTGAATGATGCGGTCAGCCATACCGGTCAGTGCCGTGTTGTGGGTAATAACGATGACGGTGCGTCCGGTCTTGCGGCAGGTATCCTGCAAAAGACCCAGCACCTGCTTGCCGGTGCGGTAGTCCAGCGCACCGGTAGGCTCGTCGCAGAGCAGCAGCTTTGGGTTTTTGGCCAGTGCGCGGGCAATGGACACCCGCTGCTGCTCGCCGCCGGAAAGCTGCGCCGGGAAGTTGTTCAGCCGCTCGCCCAGACCCACGCTGCGCAAGGTCTCGGCGGGGTCCAGCGGGTCGCGGCAGATCTCGCTGGCAAGCTCCACGTTTTCCAGCGCGGTCAGGTTCTGCACCAAGTTGTAGAACTGGAACACAAAGCCCACATCGTACCGGCGGTAGGTGGTCAGTTCCCGGGCAGAAAAACGGCTCACGTTGCGACCGTCCAGCCAGACGTTGCCCTCGTCGCAGTTGTCCATGCCGCCCAGAATGTTCAGCAATGTGGTCTTGCCCGCGCCGGAGGGGCCCACGATGATGCAGAACTCGCCCTTGTCCACATAGAAATTCAGGTGGTCTGCAGCAGCGATCTTCACACTGCCGGTCTGGTAATATTTACAGACATCTTCAAACTCCACAAAATGCTCCATGGCGTTTTTCCTTTCTGTCAGAATACAAAGTGTTTCAACTTAAATATAGCATAAACCCACCGGAATTTGCAAAGCTCCCGGCGCGAATTTTCAAAAACTTAACACAAGCCGCCGCAAAACATAAAAAGGGACACCGGAGCGTCCGCAGACGTTCCGGTGTCCCGAGATATAAAGCCGCGCGGCGGGCATTGTCAGCTTATTTTGCAGCGTACCAGTTTGCGCTGGGCTGGTACTGACCAGCGTTTACGGCATTGCCCTGATAGTACAGGGTGCCGTCCGCACCGCGGCTGTAACGGGAGAAGAACTCGTTCCAGATGGCAACGCTCTCCTCCTGCAGGTAAACGTGGGGGGTATCCTTGACCACGGTGTACTTCACCAGCGGTGCGTTGCCGCCCATAAAGCTCTTGGTCACAAAAGCGCCGTTGTAGGAGGAGCTTTCTGCAACAGCTGCCTCGTTGGTGGCGTTGTGGGCATTCCAGCCTTGCAGCGCCTTCACTGTGCCGTTATCCTCCACCAGCTCTGCCACGCCTGCCGAGTCGTACTCACCAAGGAAAGCCCATGCCGGCAGCAGAACAGCGGGGTCAAGCTCCGGCAGCGGGGTAAACATATAGCCGACCGGAGCAATAGCAGCAAACCGGCTTGCATAGCGGCAGGCGGTAGCCCAAGTCATCAGGCTGCCGTTGGAGTGACCGGTGGCATACACGCGGGTGGTATCGATGCGGTAATCCTGCTCCATGCGGTCCAGCAAGCTGTTGATGAACTCCAGATCCACGCTGGGGTCGGTATCCTTACCGGCCATTGCGGCAAAGGGACCTGCCAGCCACATGGCGGTGGGAATGTTGCCCATCAGGTCTGCGGGGCGCACCAGACCCTGCGCAAAGACCACGATAAAGCCGTTCTGCTCTGCCACATCGTACCAGCGGGACTCCTCTGCAATGGCATACATGGAGGCGGTATAACCGTGCATCACCAGCACCAGCGGCACCTTTTCGTTGCCAGTATAGGTGGACGGCACATAGACCATCCAGCGGCGCAACTCGCCGTTGACCCACTCCTCGTGAATATCAAAGCCACGCCGAGTAAAGTCCTCTGCCTTTGCCACGCGGCCCGGCAGCTGCAGCGCCATAAAGCGCTTGAACTGACCGGAGAACTTTTCCCAGATGGCTGCCGGGCACTGTGCCTTTTCGGTGACCCACACCTCGGCTGCAGAACCTGCACGGCCGCTGACATAAACACCGTCGCCCTTTGCCACAGCCTGGTTGGCTTTCAGGTAGAACTCCAGCACTGCCTTATTGGTAGAATCAGCATTGGAGCGGACGAGCCAAACGGGGGTATCCACCGTCTTTGCGGCAATGGCTTCCTCCTGCACGCCGCGGGTGGAGTCGCCGGGGAATGGCAGCACATACTGACCACCCACTGCCTCCAGAGAGGCTGCTGGTACCTCGGCTGCATCCACAGCGCAGATGGAACTGAAATCACTTGCCCAGCGAGCACCGAACAGCAGGGCAGCTGCGCCGCCCTCCTTGTAGCCCACCAGTGCAGTGTGGGACTTATCCATAGAGAATGCGCCGGACAGTTTAACGCTCTTCTTGCGCATCAGCTGGTACAGTGCATCCAGCGCTGCTGCATCATCGCGACCGGCAGCGCTCAGGGAAAGGTTCCAGCTGCCGCCGTTTTCGGGACCGAAAAATGCAACTGCGATCTTATTTTTGCACGCTACCGTACGCCACATACGACCGGTGACCGTGCCGGAGAACGCCTTTGCGGTGGTGTCATCCGGGGTCAGCACGATAACTGCCGGCGCCCAAGGATCCATGCCATCGGGCAGGTAATAGGTAGCAGTGCCAACATTCTGACCGCCCACTGTTACCTGCGCATCATGGAACAGGCCCACATTCACGTTCAGGTACGGTTTTTCCGGGTCATAAGCAAAGGTCTTGCCATCGCCCAGACCCATGGCTGCAGTCTTGCGGTCTACTGTAGTGTGCAGATCTCCGTTGGTCTGGTTCAGCTCTGTTGCAGCCAGAGCCGAGGGTGCCATGGCGGCTACAGTAGCGCCCAGCGCGGTAGCGGCGGAAAGCTTCATAAAATCGCGGCGTTTCATATTGTTTTCTCCTTCTTGTTCTTGTAAGTGTCTGCGTACTTTTTTATGCCCAGCTTTGAAGGCCGGACTCGCTTGCTTTTTCTCGGACTTTTTCCTCACAGCAGGTGCCTTTCTGCTTCAATGTTGTACAAATAATACCATTTACATCAAGATTTGTAAATAGTATTTAGTGTTTTTTGTTACAATTAATATATTAGTATATTATTTTTTGTAAAAAGAGCTGATCAGCGAAAGTTCCCTATAACGCTGCTGTTTCTCATGATACACTTCCTTTTCTCTATGAAAACGCAAAAAGCCCCTGCACACAGGGTGCAGGGGCTTTGGAACAGCTTCTTACTTGCGGTTTGCCAGCAGGTTCTCGATCTTCTTCAGGGGGTCGATGATGCTGGAAACGGACATATCGTGGTTCAGTGCCACCACAAAGTAGGCAGCATACTTGGAAACATCCACGTCCACATACCAGTCGCGGGTCAGCAGCTCGGGCATACGGTAGGTCAGGTTGGTGCCCACAACGTAGGTCAGGGTGCCGTCTGCCACAGCCTTGTCGAACTTCTCCAGACCGCTGGTGAACAGGGGGAAGGTGGCGTTGGCGATGATGTTGGCAGCACCGCGCTCCTTCAGGTTGCTGGCGACCTCCAGCATACTCTCGCCGGAAGCAATGATATCGTCCGCGATAAAGACGGTCTTGCCCTCCACGCTCTCGCCCAGATACTCATGAGCAACGATGGGGTTGCGGCCGTTCACCACGCGGGTGTAGTCGCGGCGCTTGTAGAACATACCCAGATTGCAGCCCAGCACGCTGGAGAAGTACATATTGCGGTTCATAGCACCCTCGTCCGGGCTGACCACGGTGAACTTCTCCTTGTCGAAGGACAGGGTGGGATCCTTTTTCAGCAGGCTCTTCAGCACCTGATAGGTGGGCATGGCATTATCAAAGCTCATCAGGGGCACTGCGTTCTGCACGCGGGGATCGTGTGCGTCAAAGGTGATGATGTTGCGCACGCCCATGGTCTGCAGCTCCTGCAGCGCCACAGCGCAGTCCAGACTCTCACGCACCACGCGGCGGTGCTGACGGCCGCCGTACAGGCTGGGCATAATAACGGAAACACGGTGTGCCTTACCGGCCACAGCCTGGATCAGGCGCTTCAGGTTTGCAAAGTGGTCGTCCGGGGACATATGGTTCTCGTAGTTGAACAGCTTGTAGGTGACGCTGTAGTTGCCCGGGTCTACCACGATAAAGATATCGTCGCCGCGGACAGACTCCTTGACCAGACCCTTGGCATCACCGCTCTGGAAGCGGGGGCAGTCGCAGGAAATAATGAAGGTGTCTTTTTCAATTCCGGCAGCCTTTGCCCAACGGACAAGGTGCTTGTCGATCAGGCCGGTCAGCTCCTCTGCACCGGGGCAGGCGATCAGCCGCATATCCGCCACACTGGGCTGCTCAAAGAAGGACTTAGGGGAAATTTCAATAGACATAGTCACATAACTCCTTATTGCTGTTTACCATCCGTACCATGCACACAAGCGCGCATATCTGGTTTTATTTTATCACATTTTGTCGATTGTTCCATATCAATTTGTTTCATGTATGGATTTTCTGCGCCTTGCACAGCTGTTTTTCCTTTTCCTTAAAGAGAATGTGAGTTTCTTACAAAAAACCGACCAAATCTTTACCGTTTCGCAAATTTTATCTGATTTTTGAAGAAAAGTAATACTTTTTTCATCACAGCAGCAAACGCCTTGGAGCATCCCCGCGCACCTTATTATAATGTTTATTTTTCCGGTGCACGGAGTGCTTCTGCCAGCCTGTCGCCGATCTCCTGCAGGCATTCCAGCAGCAGCGGGCTGAACTGGCTGCTTTGGGCGGTGCAAAGCAGATACACCGCCGCCTTGTGGGGGTAAGGACGCCCGCTTTCGCCACCGGTCAGTGCATCGTAAGCATCTGCCAGCCCCACCACCTGCGCTTCCAGCGGGATCTGTTCTCCCACCAGCCCATCAGGATAGCCGGAGCCATCATATCGTTCGTGGTGCCAGCGGCAGATCTGTGCCGCCGTCTGCACAAAAGCCGCTTCCTGCCGGGTACTGTTTTCTTCCAGCATCTGTGCACCCAGCGTTGTATGCTGCCGCAGCAGTGTCTCTTCCTCCGCAGTCGGGTCGGTATTGCACAGCAGCCGGTTTTCCAGCTCTATTTTGCCGATATCGTGCAGCGCCGCCGCCAGTGTGATGCGGCGGCGCACAGAGCCCGTAAGCCAGTGCTGCCCGTTTTTCTGCGCCAGCTGTGCCAGCAGCAGTGCGGTAATGATCTGGATACGCCGCACATGGTTCCGGCTCTCGCCGTTGCGCTTTTCCATTACCCGGTTCAGCAGCGCAAGCATGATCCGGCTGTTCTGATCCGCTTCCCGGATCTGTTTTTCCACCGCAGCGCAGAGCCGCCGCTGTTTCGCGTACAGCCGCATGGTATTGCCGATGCGCTGGCACACCACCCGGGCGTCAAAGGGACGGCTGATGTAATCCGACGCGCCCAGATCAAAAGCGCGGCGCATGGCGTCCACCTTGTCCTCACTGGAGATCATGATGACCGGGATATCCTCCAGCATTTTCTGCCGGTCCATCTCCTCCAACACCGCAAAGCCATCCATTCCTTCCATGTGGATGTCCAGCAGCACAATGGAAATACCGTCTCTGTTTTCCTCCAGCAGGTGCAGACACTCTTCCCCGCTGGTGGCCTCGGCGGTATCAAAGCGTCCGCCCAGTATCTCGGTGAGCATCCTGCGGTTCATGGCAGAATCGTCCACGATCAACACGCTCTGACGGCATTCCTGCCAGTCGTCTGTGTTCAACTGCTCCAGCATTCTGTTGCGTTCGTCTGCCATTTTCCTACCTCCTGCGGGCATTCTTCTGCTGCAAAGCTCCTGTTTTAGCCTGATTATACCCCGCCCTTTTCGGTCTCGTCAACGGAAGCAAAGCAATGCCGCGCTCTGTTGTTTATTCAAAATCCTTCGTATTTCGGTTGTTTTATCGCAGTTTTTGCAAAGTCTGTTTTTCTCCCGCGCACAAAACGACACATAAACAGGAGTGTAACGGTTTGTTTTATGCTGCATTTTCCGTAAAAACTCCCTCTTGATTTTACCTGTCAAATCCGGTATAATAAAAATCGCTCACAAAATGATACGCCGGTGTGTCGGAATGGCAGACGAGGGGGACTCAAAATCCGCTTCGTGGTTTCGTGTACGATTCTGAAATTGTCACGAAACTGCGATGAAATTTGAGTAGTTTGTGAGGAGAGATTTTCTACATCCCTCCTGAACATCCCTCCAACTTCCCAAACACGGTGCTAAAGAACATTAAAATCAATATCAGCCGATGTGGCGGAATGGCAGACGCAAGCGACTCAAAATCGCTCGGGAAACCATGTGGGTTCGAGTCCCACCATCGGCATCAATGAAGCAGTTCAAGCTATTTTTGGCTTTTGGACTGCTTTATTTTTTTACTAGGGCTCATACTTTCGTGTTCTCCGGGAAAATATTGACGATAGCATTTGCCGAAGATACCTTACTGGAGAAGTCCAGATGGGTATAAATATTGCTGGTGGTGCTGATATCACTGTGACCAAGCCACTCCTGAATTTCTTTCAGGCTTACGCCATTGGCGTAAAGCAGGCTGGCGCAGCTATGGCGCAGATCGTGGAAACGGATGCGCTTCATCTGATGTGCTACCAGAAAATCCGGGAAATGTTGGCTCAGAAAGTCGGGGCGAATACGCCGCCCCATAGGGTTCACATAAATATAGTCGAGATAGTCCGTGCAGTAGTCTTTGCCACAGACCTTCCGGTTCAACTCCTGCTCCTTTTTCATCTTATTGAGCATTTGCTCACAGGCAGGAATAAGGGGAAGTGTCCGACAACTGGACTTCGTTTTGGTTCTATCACGAGCGACTTCGGTCATAACACCATCAACCTTTGTGGAAACGACTGTATGCTGGATACTGATTGTTTTGTTCTCAAAATCGATTGCGTCCCATTTCAGACCAACAATCTCACTGCGGCGCAGTCCATAGAACGCAGCCATGATGACACCAAATTCTGATGGATCACCCTGAATCACTTTGAAAAGCTGCTCCAGCTCCTCCGCCTTATAGACCTCCGACTTGAACTTTTCCTTACGAGGACGTTCAACGCGGTCTGCCGGGTTGGAACGGATCATACCGATCTGAAAGGCATACTGTAAGCATTTGCGGATGTTGGCATGATAGTGAATAACGGTGTTTGCCGTAACGCCACGATCCAGCTCATGCTGATAGAAGTCTTGGATGTACTTCGGATGCTGCTCAAGATCTTGCAGGGTATAATTGAATGGCTTGAAATAAGGAATGATCCTGCGTGTAATTACGATTTCATAGTTTGCATAGGTCGTGATTGCTACACGCGACTTCATCATTTTCAACCAATCCATAAAGAAATCGGTGAAAAGTACCGGGGAATTATCAAGGCATGGGTCAACCTCTTTGATGGGGTTGACTTTCAGCCAGTTGCTGTCAATTGCGTACTGAAAGGCATCGGATAGTTCCTTGTGCCAATCCAGAAGCTGCTGAACCGTTGCTTCCTCCTGCTGGCGTTCATAGCGGAAAAACGTTTCCAGATCGCGCGGAGCGAGAGCTTTCAGGGACAACTGCTTCTTTTCAAAGTAAGGCATGATAACTTTACCCATGTCATAAGCATATCTGCCGTAAGTTTCGGGAGGAAGGCTCATTACACTTTCCCGAAGCCAGCGGGTGAAATACTCCGATACAGGAAGGTCGCAGACCTGCTGCATCGTTTCCGGGTTGAACTCCTTTTGTGTTTGACGCAACAGGGATTCAGCCCGCTTTTTGTTTCCCTTGACGGGAAGGCCAGTGCTGATTGATTTGGTTCTGCGCTTTCCGGTCGTGTCCTTCCAGCTTAGAATCATCTGATATGTACCGTTTTGTTCTCTCAGGTGTCCAGCTACATTTATCATATTAAGGCTCCTTTCTGCCTGTAGCTAAACGCCGCTCTCTTAGGCACCCATAGTTTAGAATAAACGAGGATGCTTTGCAAGGATGGCGCAAGGGATTTTAGGACGCGCATCCCTCCTGATGGTCAAGTTTGATTGACCAGATACTCTACAACGCAGAGTTTCGGGATTTTGTAACTGCGCCCCACACGAGCAGAGCGAATCTTGTTTTCCTTAACAAGCAGATAAGCATTCTTGCGGCAGATGCCCAGCATTTCCTGAAGAATCTCAACCGATACGACATCAGGATATTTTTTGAACATGGTCAGATATTTCTCTGTCTGACGAGTATGTTCGTCCTGCTGAATCAACGTGCAGGATGCAATTTCACTCATCGTAGTTCGCTCCATTTCAGTTCAATATGTTCATTATGTTTATAAGGCACAAGAAGATACTATATGTAATATATGGGCGGCATTTATACAGATGCCGCCCATATTGCCAAGGGGATATGCTTGATTTTAGAACTTCATCGGCAGAGCGTCCTTGCGACCTTTGCCGTTGTAGGCCATGTAGATGGGGAAAACGTATTTCTTCCATCCGGGCAGCTTGGCGGGATTATCTCTGCCGACACGGTAGATCTCCATAGGATGGACGCTGCCCAGCGCACGGACGAGCCGTTCTTCGCTGAACTCACCATGATACAGTTCCACGAAGTGCATCACGCCCCGCAGGACAGATGCACGGAACGAATCGGGCTTACCGTCCCACGCAGCCACGATCAGCCGCAGGGATTCGCAGTAGATCTTCTCGCCCATCTGGTTGTACAGCTTGAGAGCGGTGCCCACGCAGCTGATACGGTAGTCGCTCAGCTGCAGGCTGTCATAATTGAACGCCAGACCCACCCGGTTGGTGGCTGCGAGAAACGCTTTGGACGGAGCATCGCCGCCCACGACCTTGGCGCGCAGCTTGATGCCCGCCGTCAGGGGTGCGGAGTGGCCGTTCTGCTCAGCAAAGAACAGGGCTTCCTGCTCCATCGTCAAGCCGGTGTAGACCTTGCAGAGAATCGGCAAATCCTTGCCGCCATTGCGGAGAATGCGCCCCTCGATGGTGTGCTGACCGTCCACCACATAATATCTGCCGTTGCGGAAGCTGACTTTCGGCTCGTTGGCGATATACTCGTTAAAGTCGGTGGCAATCAGTTCCACCTGACTGCGATGTACTCGCCGCTGATAGACCTCACGAGGATAGATCAGCTTACTACTGTGAATCACCATCATCTGGTAAGGCGGGGTGATATTGAAAGAAGCGGCAAAATTGTTCGTGTCGTTTTTCAGGCGCATCGCATTTCCTCCTTGATTCGCCAAATGTATTTTTCGGCTTCGGTCAAAATCTCAGCCACCTGCTTCTTACGCTTCGGGCTGGTGAGCAGGCTGGGATTAAAGGTGAAGCTGTATTCGAGCCGCTGGATCATGGCATGAACAGCGGATTGCAGTTCGGTGTATAACATCATTTCTTCGACCGTCCCTGCGTCCTCAAAATCGGATTTGATGGGCGTGTAGGGATAGACAGGCGGCTTTCCATCAACCGTTTCAGGCGGCGCGTAAGCTGCTGTGGAGCGGATGATTGGTTTCAGCTTCTGGATGCTCCCCATCGGGTTCAGGGCAAGGCTGATCTTCACAGCATCATCGACCCGGCTCATTTCTTCCGGGGTGAGGTGTCCTGCAAAATTCTGGACACGGCTCTTGTCAATGGTGAAGATCTGCTCAGCTTGAACGATGGAAGGCTCCAGCTTTTCCGGTTCCACCAGACAATGGGTCGGCTGCGCAGCTTTCTTTTCTGTCTTACTTGTCAAAGTCGCAACGATCAAAGTCGGTGAATAGGTATTGCCCACATCGTTTTGCAGGATGACCGCAGGGCGGGTTCCGCTTTGCTCGGAACCTGTGCTGCTGTCCAGTCGAATGAAATAGATGTCTCCGCGTTGGAATTTTAAAGTTGATTCCAATTGCGAAACCTCCGTTTGGATATGTAAGAAGCCCGCTGTACCTCCTAGGCAGCGGGCTTCT
>OGUO01002229.1_pt1 | contig 11953 bp, 10 predicted proteins | sample 1553641 | NCBI WGS metagenome assembly OGUO01 (sample SAMEA2579980, study PRJEB22360) | human gut metagenome | biome: human gut; feature: human-associated habitat; material: faeces | place: Denmark | collected 2008/2010 | reverse complement strand
GCGGTGTCGAGAGATGTCTGTTTGGAAATGGAAAAGAGCTTCATTTTAAGAAATTGATGGACTTTGATACGATTGGTGGAAAGTCAAATAAAAATGGTGCTCGTTTTGATCTGGATGCAATGTATGTCAATTGGCTTGGACTTTCTCTAAAATGTTATCTTCCAAAATCAGAAAACAGTCTTAGTTATGTATGGGAATCACTGAAAGGAAAAATCAGTTATTGTAATATAAAACGGCTTATGTTTTCTAGTGGATGGCGATACTATGCAGAAATTGTTGTAAGTGGGGCTGCACCGACAAGAGTTTCAATTGGAACATCTACAATGGGAATTGATCCGGGTGTTTCAACAATAGCCGGTGTTTCAGAAGATGCCTGTGTATTGGAAGAACTGGCTCCGAATGCAATCCAGTATGAGAAAAAAATTCAAAAGATTTCTCAGAGGATGGATCGCTCCAGAAGAATCAGTAACCCAAATAAGTATAACGAAGACGGAACTATCAATCGTTCTAATCGTGATCCATGGAAATACTCCAAAAACTATGTAAAAATGTGCCGACTGTTAAAATCATTGTATCGAAAAAAGCATGCTTATATCGTTGACAGTCACAGAGAACTGTGTAATAAGCTGATAACAATTGCTAAGTATTTTCCGGTGGAAAAGATGCACTTTCAAGCGCTTCAAAAGAGGGCAAAAGAAACCAAACGGCAGGAAAAGAAAACAGAAGTTAAGCAGAAAGATGGCACTGTAAAGGTGATTCAGAAATATAAGCGAAAAAAACGTTTTGGAAGATCCATCAACCGTCGTGCACCTGCAAGATTTCTGCTAGAATTGAAAAGAAAAGCGGAGGCAGTTGGAGGTGTCTATGCAGAAGTAGATACAAAGGAATTTAAGGCAAGCCAATATAACCATGTAACGGATGCTTATGAAAAGATTCCGTTGTCACAAAGAGAAAAGGAGATTGGAAAGCGAAAGGTACAGAGAGATCTATATTCGGCATTTTTAATTCGAAATGCAGATTTGGATTTTAAACATCCCGACAGAGAAAAATGTGAGTATGAATTTGAACATTTTGCAAACTTGCAGGATCAGTTGATTTTAAAAATGAAGGAAAGTGGATTGTCGATGAGACAATGTTTTGGATTTTAAGAACATACATAAGGCTTCGGCATAGGTCTTTTGCTGAGAAAGTAGTACACGACGTATGAAATCCCATCAGCATAAATCCTGAATACTGTGGCTATATTTCAGTCTATAGGGCTGGATGACGCTGCCAGAATCTAAGGAATCCCACGGTTTTAAACGTGGGAGTATGTCAAATATACACGCCAACTATCCCAGAAACCGACGAAAATGGCAACCACTATATTCTGTCAGAAGAAGCAATTTTGCCAGAGATCTATGCCATGGTTGATTGTGTGGATAATGGTATTGTATTATATAGTAGCAATATTGTGGCTAGCGGAACCTGCGGAGCAGAAGGAAATAACGGGGATAACCTGACCTGGATACTGGATGATGAAGGTGTGCTAACCATAAGCGGTACGGGAGCGATGGCGAATTGGAATTGGGAGGGCTCGCCATGGTATGCAAACAAAGATAAAATAGAATCAGTGGTGATTGAAGATGGTGTGACAAGTATTGGAAATTATGCGTTTTTTAGCTGTGCAAGTTTGAAAAATATAACGTTGCCGAATAGTGTGACAAGTATTGGAGATCATGCGTTTGATAATTGTAGAAGTTTGAATAATATAACACTGTTAGACGGTGTGACAAGTATTGGAGATGGTGCGTTTCTTAGCTGTAAAAGTTTGATCAGCATAACGTTGCCAAATAGTGTGACAAGTATTGGAGTTTATGCGTTTTCTGAGTGTAACAGTTTGACAAATGCTATTTATCTTGGAACTGCTGAACAATGGAATGATATTAGAAAGAATATTGGAAGTGGCAACGATGCACTATTAAATAATGTAAAATTTCATGAGCATTGGCCTGAAACTGTTTGGTCGAATAATGCTACGTATCATTGGCATCAGTGTACGGATGAGGCATGCCCTGTAAAAGATGAACCACAAGCACAAGATGGATGCGCTTTACACGAGTGGGAAAATGGAAAATGTAGAGTGTGCGGATATATTTGTAAGCATACAGAAGCAGAGGAATGGACTCAGACAGCAAAGACACATAAAAAGAAGTGTAATAACTGTGGAGTAGTGACGGTTGCAGAGGAAGCGCATGAATGGAAAGACGGAGTCTGCAGTGAGTGTGAGTATGTCTGCCAGCACAAGGATGATAATAACGATCATTTCTGTGATATTTGTAGCAAAAAGATTAGCGATCACACAGGAGGAAAAGCGACTTGTACCCAAAAGGCAGTCTGCACAACTTGTGGTCAGGAATATGGAAAAGTTAAGAACCATGACATTTTGCATCATGCCGCTAAAGCACCAACCTGCACAGAAATAGGTTGGAAGGCCTATGATACTTGTAAGCGAGAAGGTTGTAATTACACTACCTACAAGGAACTGCTAGCATTGAATCATGATTTAGAGCATCATGAAGCGAAAGCCGCAACCTGCACAGAAATTGGTTGGGAAGCCTATGATACTTGCAAACGCGAGGGTTGCGGTTACACTACTTACGTGGAATTGCCAGCGTTGAATCATGATTTAGAACATCATGAAGCGAAAGCCGCAACCTGCACAGAAATTGGTTGGGAGGCTTATGATACATGTAAGCGAGAAGGCTGTACCTACAGCACTTACAAGGAGATTGCAGCGTTGAAGCATGACTTAGAACATCATGAAGCAAAAGCTCCTACATGTACAGAAACTGGATATGAAGCTTATGATACATGCAAGCGCGAAGGCTGCAAGTACACTACTTACAAGGAGTTGCCAGCATTAGGTCATGAAGATAGCAATAACGATCATCTCTGCGATGCTTGCAGCACGAAAATCAGTGATCATAGTTATGAAAGCAAAATAGCAAGAGAAGCGACCACAACTTACACAGGAATCAGAATCTATACCTGTACGAAGTGTGGACACTCTTATACGGAGGAGCTTGCAAAGCTGCCAAGTCAAACTAATCAAGCTGATCAGACAAATCAAATTGAGCCAGCTAATAATGGCAACGAAAAAGATTTCATAGGAACTGTGACGAGTGCATTTTTAAATGAGACTGATCTTACAGCAAAGAACTTTATAATATCATTTAGGCTGATGATTCAGATGCTTTTAAAAGCAGTAATGCAACTTTGGTAATTACAGTTTTGGAATAGGTATTCCATGAACAGTAACCTTTGCAACAGAAAGCCGGGGAAGTATCCCCGGTTTTTCTTGTAAATAACAGCTTGCCATATGAAATTGCATGAAAAAGTACGTATTTATTGCAAGTAGGCTTCTAGCATATCGTGCACGATTTGTTCAATCTCTTCGGCAATGTTAATACATGTTTTTCGTGGAATACCAGCGGTGATTCCCACTTGGACAAGTTCCTTTTTACCGGGATTGCGTCCGTTTCCATTGACAGTGGTTGTGTGTTCTCCGTAATAAGTACTGCTGAAAGTTAAATCATAGGCAGGACTTAAATGCCAAAGATCAGTGGTGTCATCATACAAAAAAGAAAAGTTTTTCGAGTGATCATCTCGGTTGTGTGCGTAAACATTAAAGCACATTCGACGAAATAGATTTTCGATATCAGAATAATTATTTTGCGTGAGAATTTTTGTTAATTTCATTAAGCTATGATAGTCAAGACTTGGTTGGCGAAAATCAAGTTCTAAAAGTGCAGCAGCTGTCAGCATGTGTATTCGTTTTGTACCTTGCTTATCTGATTTTCGGTCAAAACGTTTTGTACCAAAATAGCCGGGGCAACAGGAAGAGGGAAAAAGACAAAACTCACTCATTGTAATTTTGCATGCTTTCGCACATACGGCATAGTCGTATTCCATTTTCCCAGCGTCTTTTCCATCAACATGAGCTGGAAATTTGATGATCCAAGGTTCTCCATCAATTTTAGTCATGATTTTTGGTCTGGCACCTCCACTAGTACCGCCAAGATGATAAAGTTCATCCAATTTTTCGGAATATTCCATATTTAATATTTTGTGACATTGAGAAGCCAGTTCATCTAAATCGTCATTTAAATGCTCTTGTGGAAAACTGATTTTGGGATGATATGATAGTGCACCCATGCCAGAATCACCAATAATGGCAAGGCGATCTAATACAGTAATGTCATCCAAATTTTGCTTATATTTTTTGAGCATTCTATTTAACAAAAGCTGTCCCCAAGCATCTGGTAGACTATCTGCAAAGGCACCGAATAGTCCGTTGAAATAAGGCTTAGTAGGAGTAAAAACTTGCTTTTCGAGAGGCAATGAAAATGGACTGATTGGAAATCCTGTTTTAATCCAATCATCATCGTATTCAAATGACGTAGAATGACCACGCATAGCAAGCTGTCCTACAACCTTTCCATCATAAAACACCTGAATCACGTTGTTTTTGTTCATTTATAACCTCCTGCAAATTGCGATAAGGAACTTGAGTAAATAAGTTTCTAAGATCATCTTCAATATGAAGAGCCATGGCAATTTTTGTAAGCGAATAAAGAGAAATTTGACCAGTAGATTCAAAGCGTTTGATAGAGCCATAGCTGACATTCGACATGAGGGCAAGCTTTTGCTGCGAGATGGAACGGCGCTTTCGGATGACCTTTACACGATATGCTAACTTCTGATCAAGCTCTTCAACAGTCTCCCATTGCAGTGAACTCATGGTATCACCTCCAATCTTGCGATGGATAATATATTATCTAAAAAGCCATAAAAAGACCAAAAATAGATAATATATTATCTATAAAAATTATACCATGTAACAGCACGATAATCAATAGTTGGTTTAAAATATCAGCTTTTTTCCTTGTAAAGAACAGTTTGCTATGGTAAACTGTCAATAGCAACATTAATGGAATTGATAACAAAAGAAGGAACAAAGCATGGAATATTTGACAGTGAGAGAAACCTCTGAAAAATGGGGAATGTCCATTAGAATGGTCAATTATTATTTGAATACAGGACGAATTGAAGGGGCTGTTCGCAAAAAAAGTGAATGGCTTATTCCATACACAGCAAAGAGTCCTTTAGATATCAGAAAAAAAGCTGATACGAAGAAAAGCACAAAAAGGAAGCGGAATGTAAATAAATGCTATATGCCATTGATTGCAAGTCCATGTCCGGGAAGCTTTTATGAGTTTGAGCATTCACTTGCAGATGAGGAAGAGCGACAGATAACAAGGGCGCTTTGGCATTATTTTCGCAACGAAGAGAAAGAATGCTGTACAGTGAGCGAGCAATGCTTCAATAGCGAAAGTGTACAGATACGTTTGGCGGCGCGTTTGGTGCATGCCATGGCAACTGTTCAGGAAGGAGATCCAGCAGCAGTTTTAGCAGATTTTAATGCCATTGCCTTAGAAAATAAAAAGACATCAGATCCTTCAGCGAAGCTCTATACGCTTGTCACAGAAGGTTTTGTAAGTGTCTTTTTCCATTCAGAATCAGCAGATTTAAGTGTGCTGCGTGATAAAATTAGTTTGTGTCAGGCTGGAATCCAATATTATGTGATCTATGCCGCAGCACATGAGCTTTATCTTAGACGTGAATATCAGCGTGCAATGGGCATGGCAGAGGCAGCACTTATGATGGCAGGAAATCGTTTCCCAATTGCAAGTATTTACTTAAATATTGTCCTTTGCATGATTTGTATGAATTTAAAAGATGATGAGCATGCAGATGCAGCGTTTATGAGGGCGTGGAACATTGCACTTCCTGAGCATTACATACATCCATTTATTGAGCATCATGGCTTGCTTCAAGGGCAGATAGAGCGGTCGCTGCGTGAACAGTATCCAGATGAATATAATGAGATCATCGAATCTGTATATACATTCAGCAGAGGATGGATGAAAATCCACAATCCAGTATCCACTCTTCAGGTTACAGATGCACTTACACCATATGAGTTTTCCATCGCCATGCTTGCCTCAAAAGGGCGTTCAAATAAGGAGATTGCAAAAAGTCTTGGAATCTCCTTAAATACAGTAAAGTCGTATTTGGAAAATATTTTTTCGAAGCTTCATATTTCAAGCAGAAGTGAGCTTGATATGTTCGTAAATCGCTGATCAAAGGTCCGTCGACGAAACCATTGCACTGTAGGGCTTTCGTTACATAGGTAACGTCACTTCCACGAAACCATTCTTTTAGTGCTATGCTTGTTTTATTTTGAAAGTATGCTATAATAAAAAAACATGCGCTTTGGCAATTGAGCGAAAATGAAATACAGGGAGAAAAAAGATGGAGAAGTGGAACATTCGAAAGAACAAAATGCTGCCAGTGATCTTTGCTTTGGCATGGCCAACTATGCTGGAGCAGTTTCTGCAGACAGCAGTGCAGTATATTGATACTGCAATGGTTGGTTCACTTGGCACACAGGCAACTGCGGCAGTCGGATCAACCAGCACTGTAAACTGGCTGATAGGAAGTACAGTATCAGCGATTGGTGTAGGATTGCTTGCATTTATATCGCAGTCATTTGGTGCTGGAAATCGGGAACGCGCAAAAAGGGCGTCAGGACAGGCTGTTTTAGTAGTGCTTGCGGTAGGAATCAGTTTTACTATCGTGATTGCAGCAATCAACAAGCAGGTGCCAGTTTGGATGCAGGTAGATGAAGGTATCCGCGATATGGCAGCTCGTTATTTCCTTATATTGTATGCACCGATGCTGTTTAGAACAGCAAATATTATTTTTGGTACGGTACTTAGATCAGTAGGAGATACAAAAACGCCGATGAGAGTTGGTGTTGTGATGAATATTATTAATACCGTGCTCAATTTCCTGTTCATTTACCCGACACGTGTGGCAGTGATTGCAGGTATTTCTATTACGCTGCCAGGTGCAGGTTTTGGAATTGAAGGTGCAGCTCTTGCAAGTGCGATTGCGTATACATATGGAGGAATTGCCATTACTGTAAAATTGTGGAAACATGCTGATATTTCACCGAAGGGACAGAGCTTTAAGCCAGATAAGACAATTCTTATTCCGTGCATTAGAGTAGCATTTCCAAATATGTGCCAGCGTTTTGCAACATCGCTTGGATACGTTGTATTTGCTTCTATGATTAACTCTCTTGGTGAGACATCTGCGGCAGCACACACAATCGCAAATACAGTAGAGTCTGGATTTTATATTCCGGGATGGGGTATGCAGACGGCAGCAGCTACACTTGCTGGTAATGCACTTGGCGCAAAAGATGGAAAAAAGCTTCGTGATTTAGAGCGTGCAATTATTCCACTTGAAACCGGATTGATGACTGTGTGCGGTGCCCTTCTGTTTGCATTTGCACCACAGCTTATGACATTGTTCTCAAGTGACGCAGAGGTAATTAGACTAGGTTCTACTGTACTTCGTATGGTCGCAATATCAGAACCTTTCTATGGTATCCCGATCGTACTTGAAGGTATGATGCAGGGAGTTGGAAAAACAGTTGCACCGTTTATCTTTAGTGTAATTGGTATGTGGGGTGTTCGTATTATAGGAACCTTCATATGTACGCAGCTTCTTGGCATGGGACTTATTGCCGCATGGGCATGTATGATAGCACATAATGTTTTATTATTTATACTCTTTGCTGTATACTTTGCGCGAGGAAAGTGGAAACCAAAATTTTAAATAAAAAACGACAAATTGCATGGAATAACGTGCAGCTTGTCGTTTTTTTATTATTCGTTACAAGCTGGCAACAAGCTTGAAAAAAGCTTATGTTCGTCACTATTGAGAGCTTCTGTAAGGAGGTGCAGTATGAATTGGAATAAAATTTGGATGTCTCTTTTTGGAACATGTGAGTGGCTTGGATTAAATATTGGATTTTGGGTATCCATGGCTGTAGTTGTAATTATTGTAATTTTAATTAATGTTGTATTTTGGAGTATGAAGCCAAAAAAATAAGCTAGTGGGGTCGGTTTAAGAGCCGGCCCCATTAGCTTTATGCAAGTTAAAAATTTGATCAGAAGGAACGGATGATTTCCTCTGTCATAGAGCGAACAACTTCGGTTGCTAACTGTACTGTAGCTTCGAAATCATAGTAGGAAGTGATTCCATAATGAGAATGGATGTAACGAACAGGAACACCAACAACGATTACCGGGATGCCATCAAGAGAAGTGTTAATGATTGCACCATTGTTTCCGCCGCCTTCACGGACAGAAGACTGTACAGCAAGTCCCTTTTCTTCAGCAAGATCTAATACGTAGCGCTGATATCTTGGGGAGCATACAATTGATTTGTCCATAAAGCGAAGCATTGGACCCTTTTTCAGAGCTGTCTGAATGGCATACGGCTCAGTAAAGGTGTCATCAGCAGGGCAGCCCTCGAAACAAAGTGCAATCTGAGGAGCAACCTTTCCGACTGCAACCTTAACACCACGCTCGCCAAGCTCCTCTTGTGTAGATAACACACCTACCAGATCAACATTTAAGTTCTCATCTGAGAGACGGCGCATAGTTTCAAGAAGGGCAGCACAGCCAATTCGACAGTCAAAGCCCTTTCCAATCATGACATCATGTTCCTCGTCATAGGAGAAATGTACGTCAGAAATAATAGGCTCACCAATGCGGATACCAAAGTTTTCAACAGCATCTTCCTTGCTTGTTGCACCGATATCAATTACAAGAGACTGAATCGATGTGGAACCAGCATTCTGACGCTCAGCAGGTGTCATGAAATGAGGTGGTTTAGCTGCAATTACACCAGGAATAAATTTGCCATATTTGTTGCGTACAAGAACCTTTGATGCCGGGAGAGAATTATCGCTCCAGCCACCGAGGGAAACAAAACGAAGTGTTCCATTTGGCTTAATTGAATGAACCATCAGTCCAACCTCATCACTGTGGGCATCAAGCATAAAAACAGGCTTATTACCTGTATTATTCTTGGAACGCAGATAGAGATTGCGCAGGCAATCCTCCTCAACATCGGCAAATTCTGCACCATATTTTTTTGCGACAGCAACAGCTTCATCCTCAAATCCGGACGGTGCCTTTGCATCAGACAGTTCCTGAATCATAGTAACTGCATTTTGATCTGGTTTGATTTTCATATCATTATCCCTTTCTCTTATAAGAATGATGTATTTCTCTATATTCGAGTATCATATCATTTCTGAGGAAAAAAAACAAGATAACAAAATTGTTCCATATACTATGAAAATAGTAATAAGTTACAGTGCTTGCTCTCAATGCAAGAAAAATTTCGCTTGACTTTTTGAAAAGCAGGAAAATTAGAAGTTCACAAAATCTTCACAAAAAATTAGCACTCACCTCTTGACAGTGCTAATAATAAGTGCTATAGTACACATAGAACAAAGGAAGGGGAACAACAAGGAAGCCTCTTAAAAACCTTAGTTCTGCAGCGAAAGCTGCTAAAATAAATACCACATCGGCAGTGTCCGGAGTGTCAAAATAGATTGCAGCTGGCGCTGCAGATGTTAAAGTATAAAATCCAGTTTGGAGCATTGAAAGGAGATTTTGATTATGTTAGTACCGAGCATTTTTGCAAATAGTGTATTTGATGATTTCTTTGATTTTCCATATGTTAATGACAAGAAGGCAGAGAGAAAGCTGTATGGTCACAACGCAGCAAACCTGATGAAGACTGATATTCAGGAATATGATGACGGCTATCAGTTAGAGATTGATCTTCCAGGCTTCAAGAAAGATGAAGTACATGCAGAGTTAAAGGATGGTTATCTGGTAGTCAGTGCTGAGAAAGGTCTTGACGAGGACGAGCAGGATAAGAAGACTGGCAAGTATTTAAGAAGAGAGCGTTATGCAGGATCATGCCAGAGAAGCTTCTATGTTGGTAAGGATATCACCGAAGAAGATATTAAGGCACAGTTCCAGCATGGTATGCTGACACTGTTTGTTCCGAAGAAAGAAGCAAAGCCAGTTGTAGAAGAGAAGAAACACATTACAATTGAATAAATATTGTTATGCAGGGCGCATCCGAAAGGGTGCGCCCTATTTTTATAACTAAAACCAGTGAAGTAACGGAGACATCAGGGACAATAAAAGAGCCATTGCCCCTGTCACCCTGGCTCAAAAACTGTAATGATAAATAGTATCAGTGAGACAAAATTTAGTTGCGAAACAGGATAAAAGTGATATACTGAAAGCATAAGAAAAGAAACCGTGTGAAATTACAGTTTTGTTTTCACACGGTTTTTTTTAAAGATTGGGTTAGATAAAACTAATACATGATAGTGATGAATATGGATTCAAGGCAAAAAAATGCAGTGATTGGAGGAAGGGCATGAAAAACGAAGAATACAAAAAATTGTCAATTAGTGAATTTACAAAAGCAGCTGGAAGATATGAAAGTAACCATGCTGGCATTTACGAAATGTGTAAGAAGGATTATCCGGATATTCTGGCAGAGCTAGAGAAGGAGTCGTTCAGAAATTTATTGGATGCAGGTTGTGGACCTGCTCCAATGATTTCTTTATTATCAGAAAAATACCCAGACCGACATTATACAGGACTGGATCTGACGCCAGCCATGATTGAACAGGCAAAAAAGAAAAATATTCCAAATGCAACATTTGTTGTAGGAGACTGTGAGAACTTTCCATTTGAAAACAATTCATTTGATGCAATTATTTGTTCTATGAGTTTCCATCATTATCCAAATCCACAGGCATTTTTTGACAGTGTAAAAAGATGTCTTCGTCCAAATGGAAGATTGATCCTGCGGGATGTGACCAGTGACAATAAAGTATTGGTATGGCTGATGAATACATTGGAAATGCCTCTGGCAAATATATGTGGACACGGAGATGTCCGAGTGCCAACAAGAGATGTGGTTATGAAATGTTGCAGAAAAGCAGGGCTAAAAGTGGAAAGATTTGAAATCCGCAAAGGTATGAGGATGCATTGCGTTGTAAGAAAACCTATTGGAAAGGGCGATAGATAATGAAGAAAAAACATTTTGATGTGGGAACAGATGGATTTTATGGTGCATACTGGAAATGTAAATCAGATTCAGACTGTGCAATGATTGCCATGATCGGAGATGATTCAGAGGATTATCTGGCGCGTACATCTGTGAAATGGTTACATAAACTCGGTGTGAATGTGATGACAATGTCACCTGGAAAAAAGGATTATGGACATCATAATTACCCGCTGGAGCGTATAGAAAAAGCAATCAGCTGGTTAAAAGCACATGGTAATCAGAAGATAGGAATTGTCGGGGCATCTACTACAGGAACACTTGCTTTAACTGCCGCTTCTTATTTTGAAGATATCACATTGACGATTGGTCTGACACCGAGTGACTTTATCTGGCAGGGATTTATGCAGGGCAAAAAAGATGGATGTAAAGAATGGCCTATTGATGGTGAATCTTTATTTACTTATCATAATATTCCTCTTCCATATATGCCTTTTTGTTATCAACATTCTGAATATTGGAAAATGTTCAAAGAAGAATGCAAGAGCACCGGAAATGTAGCTGCTTCTAGAAGAATATTTGATGATTCTGAACTTGCTCATCCAATTAAAGAAGAAGAATTTATCAAAATTGAAAATATCAATGGTAAATTAGTTTTAATCGGTGCAATGGATGATTCTTTATGGAATACTGCTAAATATATTCGTAGAATGGAAAATCGTTTAAAAAATAAACCTCATAAATGCCAAGAAGAAATTTTTGTATATGAATATGGCACACACTATGTTTTTCCGCAGAGTCTTATTAAAAATATTTTTCCTTTATGCTCTACTCTTCTTTTAAAACTAATGTTTAAATCTGCTAAAGAAAATTCTAAAGAATGCAAAAATACTAGAATTGATATTGAATATCGCTTATTAAATATTTTAAAGGACTGGAAAAATGC
>OGUO01002227.1_pt1 | contig 11962 bp, 10 predicted proteins | sample 1553641 | NCBI WGS metagenome assembly OGUO01 (sample SAMEA2579980, study PRJEB22360) | human gut metagenome | biome: human gut; feature: human-associated habitat; material: faeces | place: Denmark | collected 2008/2010 | reverse complement strand
CCTAATCGTGCAAGCACGAACGGCTTTTGGAGCTTTTGACCCTGGTATCATATAATATACTAAGAAGGTATATGATTTCCCAGAAGGGAGACAATATGCCTTCTTTTTTTGTTTGATAAGACAAAATTAAATGCTAGAATGATATAAAAAGACAGAAATGGAGACGCAAAAATGGATTTAAATGAATTTTTCAAAGAGCACAATAAAGTAGCATTGGCATTTTCTGGAGGAGTAGATTCTTCGTATCTGCTTTATGCAGCAATAAAGAGTGGAGCGCATGTGCGTGCCTACTATGTCAATGCTGCATTTCAGCCACAATTTGAGCTTGATGATGCGATGCGTCTTGCAAAACAGCTAAATGCTGATATGAAGGTATTAACAGCAGATGTTCTTTCAAATGAAACAGTAGTGAAGAATCCTTCAGACCGCTGTTATCACTGTAAAAATGTTATATTCAATATGATTCTTGCAGAGGCGAAGAAGGATGGTTTTACCGTACTGATGGATGGAACTAATGCATCTGATGCAGAAGATGACCGCCCAGGAATGCGTGCGCTTCGAGAGCTTTGTGTCTACTCACCACTTCGTATCTGTGGTCTTACAAAGACGGAAATTCGAAGACGTTCAAAAGAGGCAGGACTTTTCACTTGGGATAAGCCAGCTTATGCTTGTCTGGCAACCCGTATCCCAACAAACGAGCGCATCACTGCAGAAAAGCTTGAAAAGACGGAAGAAGCAGAAAATTATCTGTTCTCTCTTGGCTTTACAGATTTTCGTGTGCGTTATTTAAATGATTCTGCAAAGATTCAGATGCCGGCAGCACAGATGACAAAGCTTTTAGAAATGCGAGAGGAAATTCTTATAGAATTGAAAAAGTATTATAAAGAAGTGATGCTTGATTTGCAGGCCAGATAAAAAATTTGATTATATGGGGAGATAAAGTTGTGAATAGCGAGGCAAGACAGATACTAGAAGCAGTGAAAGCAGGAAGCATGAGTATAGATGATGCACTGCTTGAAATAAAAAAAGAGCCTTTTGAGGACATTGGATATGCAAAGGTGGATTTACACAGAAAAATCCGTCAAGGCGCAGCAGAAGTAATTTATGGTGCAGGAAAGACACCAGAGCAGATGATTGGAATTGTATCTGCTATGTTAAAAAATGGTCAGGATCACATTTTAATTACACGTTTATCATCAGAAGCGGCAGATATGATTAGTCAGGTACATCCATTACATTATCACAAAGATGCAAGAGTTGGCATTATCGGAGAAATGCCAAAACCGACTGGAAAGGGAAAAATTGTTGTGGCGACAGGCGGAACATCTGATATTCCGGTAGCAGAGGAAGCAGCGCTGACAGCAGAAATTCATGCAAACGAGGTTGTGCGCCTATATGATGTTGGAGTGGCAGGACTGCATCGTTTATTAAATCATATGGATGAAATCATGAGTGCAAGTGTAATCATTGCAATAGCCGGAATGGAAGGCGCACTAGCAAGTGTAATAGGCGGTTTAGCAGATTGCCCTGTCATTGCAGTTCCTACAAGTGTAGGATACGGTGCATCCTTTGGCGGTGTTTCAGCGCTTTTATCAATGCTTAATTCCTGTGCAAGCGGTGTATCTGTAGTAAATATTGACAATGGTTTTGGTGCCGGCTATCTGGCAGGAATGATGAATCACATGTAACTATTAATCATACGAAATAAAGGAGAAAAAACAAATGAGAACATTATATTTAGATTGTGGAATGGGTGCAGCAGGTGATATGCTGACAGCAGCACTTTCAGAGCTTTTGCCTGATCAGGATGCATTTTTTGAAAAAATGAATGCACTTGGAATCCCGGGAGTTCATTTTGAGAAAGAAAAAACGCAAAAATGCGGTATTACAGGAACACACAGTAAGGTGACAGTAAATGGTGAGGAAGAGGAAAGCCTTGATGTGCATCATCATGATCACGATCATCATCATGACCATGAAGACCATCACCATGACCACGACCACCATCATGACCATGAAGACCATCACCATGACCACGACCACCATCATGATCATGAAGACCATGACCACGATCATGCGCATGGTGCACATCATCACCACAGCAGCCTGCATGATATTGAGCATATCGTAAGAGATCATCTGCCGGTATCAGATCGCGTAAAGGATGATATAATGGCAGTTTATCAGCTGATCGCCCAGGCTGAAAGCGCAGCACATGGTGTACCAGTTGATCAAATTCATTTTCACGAAGTAGGAACTATGGATGCCGTTGCTGATATTACGGCAGTATGTATGCTTATGGAGGAGCTTTCTGTTGATCAGGTGATTGTATCACCAGTTCATGTTGGAAGCGGAAAAGTACGCTGTGCACATGGTATTTTGCCAGTACCAGCACCGGCAACTGCTTATATTTTAAAGGAAGTGCCGATTTATGGAGGAAGGATTCAGGGAGAGCTTTGTACACCGACAGGCGCAGCACTTTTAAAACATTTTGCCACAAAATTTGGTGATATGCCAGTTATGAAGACGAAGGCTATCGGTTATGGAATGGGCAAGAAGGATTTTGAGATGGCAAATTGTGTCCGTGCGATGTTAGGAGAGACAGCAGATGATGTAAGCCGTGTTTCTGAGCTTTGCTGCAACATAGATGATATGACTGCAGAGGAAATTGGCTTTGCAACAGAGACAATTTTAGCAGCAGGTGCTCTGGAAGTATTTACTGTCTCCACAGGAATGAAAAAATCAAGACCAGGCATTTTACTTGAAGTGATGTGCCGTGAGGAAGACCGCGACCGCATGATTGAACTTATATTTTTGCATACAACTACGCTTGGTGTTAGAGAACAGTTTTCAAGACGCTATACTATGACACGCTCTATAAAGACAATAAAGACTCCATATGGTGATGTGCGAAAGAAAGTTTCGACAGGCTATGGTACTTCACGTGAAAAGTATGAGTATGAAGATTTGGCATCAATTGCAAGAAAGCAGGGAATATCCATTCGCGAAGCAAGGCAGACTGCAAGTGACTTTGATAAATAAAAAAGCTGATTAGAATTTTTATTTATCAAAAAAAGGAGAATGATATGAGAAAAAAACATGTAAGAAATTTAACGGCAGGCTGTGCTGCGTTTATGGCGGCAGCATTTGTATTTTCAGCAGGCTTTTCAAAAACAGCATTTGCAGACGAAGCAGACAAAACTACACTTGTATATGGAAGCACTGACTATACACGCATTAACCCGGCAATGGATGAGCACTGCGAAATAAACGTGCTGTTATTTGATGGTCTTACTGATCATGATGGTGATAATCAAATTATTCCGCGTCTAGCAAAGAGCTGGGAGTATGATGAGGAGAATTTAACATACACGTTTCATCTTGAGGAAGGCGTCAAGTGGCATGATGGTGAGCCTTTTACAGCAGAGGATGTAAAATTTACATTCGAAGCAATTATGGATCCGGCAAATGAATCTGAGAATGCACCTGATTATGAGGATATAGAGAGCATTGAGGTGATTGACGAACATACGGTAGCTTTTCATCTTTCTAACGTTAATACCGCTTTTTTGGAATATATGACAAAACCTGTTATGCCAAAGCATTTGTTAGAGGGTGAAGATTGGCAGACATCTGACTTTTTCCGTGCACCAGTTGGAACAGGACCATATAAGTTTGTAAGCTGGGATGCAGGACAGACTATTACAATGGAAAAGAATGAGGAGTATTTTGCCGGTCCAGCTAATATTGATACAATTGTATTTAAGATTGTGACAGATGATAATGCAAAGGCAATGCAGCTATTAAGCGGCGAGCTTGATTTGGCGCAGATTACACCAAAGGAAGAATCACTTTTTGCTGATAATGACGAATTTAAAGTGTACGATATGACAACTTCTGACTACAGAGGCATTCTCTACAACTTTAATAACGAGTATTGGCAGGAAAATGCCGATCTGATCCCGGCAATCAATTATGCGATTGACCGTCAGGCAATTCTTGATGCAGTGCTGTTAGATAAGGGTGAAGTGGCATATGGTCCTCTGCAGCGAAATAAATATAACAATGAAAATGTGGAGCACTACGATTATAACTTAGAAAAGTCGGCAGAGATTTTTGAGGCAGCAGGATGCACACAAGATGCAGATGGCTACTGGTGCAGAAACGGAGAGAGAATTAGCTTTACAATTAACGCGACACCAGGTGATCAGGTGCGCATTGATATGGCGCAGATTGCAGCACAGCAGCTTCGCGAGGCAGGACTTGATGTAAAAGCAGATGTACCGGCAGGAGGAATCGACTGGGCAGGACAGGAGTGCTGCATCATTGGATGGGGATCTCCGTTTGATGCAGATGATCATACATACAAGGTATTTGGTACAGATAAGGGAGCAAATTATTCTGGATATTCAAATGCACTTGTAGATGAATACTTAACACAGGCACGTCAGACAGAGGATGAAAACGAGCGTAAGGAGGCTTATGCAAAGTTTCAGGAAGCATTAGCAGAGACACCGGCTTACACATTCTTCTGCTATATTGATGCGCTTTACGCAGCAGAGAATACGATTCAGGGAATAGATGAAGATACTGTATTAGGTCATCACGGTGTAGGCATTTTCTGGAATATCTGTGACTGGACAATTGAAAATCAGTAACAAAACGAAGGGAAATGAGCGATGAAGAACAAATGGCTTAGTGTGCTTTTCAAAAAGATCGCTGCATTTTTTATCAGCATATGGGTGCTGTCTGCCATTGTGTTTTTCTTATCACGAATTACGCCGATTGATCCGCTGCAGTCGTACTATGGTGAGCGCGTAGAGAAAATGAGTGAAGAACAAAAGGACAGTGCCAGAGAACGCCTTGGATTAAATGATCCGATTCCGGTACAATATGTGCGCTGGCTTAAGCTGGCGCTGTCCGGTGATTTTGGAATCTCCTACAAATATAAGCAGGACGTTACTATTGTGATCAAAGAACGTATCCAAAATACACTTATTTTAGGCGTATTAAGCTATGTGATTTTATTTATTGGAGCACTGCTGTTAGGACTTTTATGTGCTTGGAATGAAAATAAATTTGCAGACAGACTTATTGTGCGCCTTGGAACGATTACAAGCTGCATTCCAGAATTTTGGATGGCACTAATGTTGATTTTTGTGTTCAGCGTATTGCTAGGTTGGCTCCCGGCAAGCGGTGCATATTCAATTGGAGGGGGAAGCTTACTTGACAGGCTGCGTCATCTTGTGCTGCCATTGATTGCCTCAGTGGCTGGTCATTTGTGGTATTTTGCCTATATGGTGCGAAATATGCTATGCGAAGAAACACGTTCAGAATATATCGTGCTTGCACGGGCAAAGGGAACAAAAGACAGCACAATCTTATTTCGTCACTGCCTAAAAAATGTGCTGCCAGCTTATATTAGTCTTATGGCAGTTTCAGTGGCGCACATTCTTGGCGGTACTTATTTGGTAGAAGCAGTATTTGGCTATCCGGGAATTGGTATGCTTACGTATGAGAGTGCCAAAACGTCTGATTATAACATGCTTATGGTACTATGCCTTTTAACGGGAGTAGTTATGATAGCAGCAAACACGATTGCAGAGCTAGTGAACGCAAGATTAAATCCATATATGGCGCAGGAGGGAAAATGAGCTTTGAAAAACATATAACGAAGAGAAAAAAAGTACCGTTTCTTTCCTTTGTGCTGTTTGGTATTTTGATTATGGGATGTGTGTTTGCACCATTTTTTTGCAAAGATGCGTCCTATATGGATCTTATGAACTGCAGCCGCGCACCGGGGCGTGAATTTTTCTTTGGAACAGATACGATGGGACGCGATCTGTTTTCATGTATATGGCATGGCGGACGTGTTTCTCTTACCATTGGCTTTTTGTCCTGCCATATCAGCAGTTATTGCAGTTTTGTATGGTACAGCAAGTGCACTGTCACCTGCGTGGCTGGATAGGCTTTTGATGCGTCTTGTAGACGTGCTTCTTTCTGTTCCGTCGCTTTTGCTTGTCTTATTTGTGCAGGCAGTATTTGGAAAAAATATTATAGGAATGAGTGCAGCGATAGGACTTTGTGGATGGTTTTCAATGGCAAAAATCGTGCGCACACAGGCAAAAACAGTAAAAGAAAGCGGCTTTGTCACGGCATCACAGTGCATGGGCGGCGGTTTTTTTCATGTGCTTTACTGGCATCTTGCTCCAAATTTTCTTCCATCCATTTTATTTATGATTATTATGAGTGTACGAACAGCAATAGCCGAAGAATCAACACTCAGCTTTCTGGGGCTTGGCCTTCCAATAGAGACAATCTCGTGGGGCAGTATGCTCGCACTTGCCCAGAATGCCTTTGTTATGCGCGCATGGTGGATGATTTTGATTCCAGGCCTTTTCTTAATACTCCTTTTTTTATGTCTCACCGAGATAGGAAGCTGGTGCCAAGAGCGCATGAATCATAAAAAGAGGCAGATGTAAAAAAATCACTTGCAATTTGCACTTTCGTGTGCTATAGTAATGAACCATAAGAAACGCATTGAAGGAGACTCTATCCCAACGATCTTGACAGGAAGAGGGCGTCACCGACTGAGAGCGCCGTCATGAGGGACTGGGTGTGGGAACGCTCCGGAGTGGGCATTCTGAGCTTTTATTATGAGTAAAAGGGTAGGTTTGCACGTTGGTTTACGTTATAACCATAGAGTGATCCAGATATGGATTGAATGCGGGTGGTACCGCGGAACGAAGATGTTTCGCCCCGGAGACTGTGTTAAAACGGTCTTCGGGGCTTTTTGTTTATCAAGTTAAGGTACTCTTGCATCTGTCATGGAGACTCGTATTTTGGCTGAAAAGAAAGGACAACATGGAATTTATCAGTGGAATCAGCAAAAAAGAGTATGCAAGTATTAAGGAATTAGCACAGGGAAGCTGTGATGGAAAGACTGTTCGCATGGAGGGAATGATTCATGCCGTAAGAGACATGGGCGATGTACGCTTTGTGATCTTACGAAAGGCAGAGGGACTCATTCAGTGTGTCTATGAAGAAAAAACAGCAGGCTTTGAGTTAGGCGAATTAAAGGATGAGAGCGCAATTCGTGTAGAGGGTGTTGTTTATGAAGAAAAGAGAGCACCGTTTGGAAGAGAGCTTCGTTTAACATCAGTGACTATTTTATCAGAGCCTTCGGCAGCAATGCCATTACCTGTCAACAAATGGAAACTAAATACTTCACTGGAAGCAAAATTAAACTATCGTCCATTATCTCTTCGCAATTTGAAAGAGCGAGCAAAGTTTCGCATTCAGGAGGGAATTGCAAGAGGCTTTTGTGAATTTTTAACTTCACAGGGCTTCACGCAGATCAGAACTCCAAAGATCGGAGCAAAGGGAGCAGAGGGCGGTTCTAATGTATTTAAGCTTGATTATTTCCACCGTCCGGCGGTACTCGCACAGAGCCCGCAGTTTTACAAGCAGATGATGGTCGGCGTGTTTGACCGTGTGTTTGAGACTGGACCTGTATTTCGTGCAGAGAAGCATAACACAAAACGCCACTTAAATGAATATACGAGTCTCGATTTTGAGATGGGCTTTATCGACAGCTTTCAGGATATCATGGCAATGGAAACCGGCTTTTTACAGTACACAATGGAGCTGTTAAAGAAGAATTATAAAACAGAGCTTGATATGCTTGACATTACACTTCCAAAGGTTGATGAGATTCCACAGGTACGATTCGATGAGGCAAAGCGTCTTGTGGCAGAGAAATATAACAGACAGATCAGAAACCCATATGATCTTGAACCAGAGGAGGAAGCACTGATTGGCCGCTACTTCGAGGAAGAATATGGCGCAGACTTCGTATTTGTTACTCACTATCCTAGCAAGAAGCGTCCATTCTATGCAATGGATGATCCAGATGACAAGACATTCACTCAAAGCTTCGATCTATTGTTTAAGGGACTTGAGGTTACAACAGGAGGACAGCGTATTCACGAGTATCAGATGCTTCTTGACAAGATCGAGGCAAAGGGTATGACAACTGAAGGCATGGATCAGTACCTTGATATCTTCAAGCATGGAATGCCGCCGCACGGAGGACTCGGCATTGGCCTAGAGCGTCTGACGATGAAGCTGATCGGTGAGGACAACGTGCGTGAGACCTGCCTCTTCCCAAGAGATCTTTCCAGACTGGAGCCGTAACATTTAATGAGCGGTGAGACGAAGAAGTCAAACCGCTTTCGTAAAAATATAAAGAAAAATTGGAAGGAAATCACGATGGCAAATATAATTGATGATGAGACAATAGAGTATGTTGGAATATTAGCAAAGCTCGCGCTTTCCGAAGAGGAAAAGGAGCAGGCAAAAAAAGATATGTCTGATATGCTTGACTATATAGATATGCTTGGTGAGCTGGACACATCCAATGTAGAGCCAATGAGTCATGCATTCCCTGTTTTCAATGTGTTCCGTGAGGATGTAGTTACAAATGGAGATGGAAGCGAGGAGACACTTGCAAATGCACCGGAACAGAAAAACGGAGCATTCAAGGTTCCAAAGACTGTGTAATGGTGTTCTGAATAATTACAAAACATTTGGCTTGATTAGATAACAGGTAATGGAAAGACAGGAGACAGTTTAATGGAGATTCAAAAATTGACAGCAGTTTCGCTGGGAAAAAAGATAAAAGAAAAAGAGATCTCCGTGCGGGAGGCACTCGATGCAGTTTTCGCACAGATTGATCAGACAGAAGATAGGTATCATGCGTATGTGACACTCGATAAAGAGGGCGCTTACAAGCAGGCTGATGCTGTTCAGGAAAAAATAGACAAGGGTGAGCTGACAGGAGCACTTGCCGGTGTACCGGTGGCCATCAAAGATAACATGTGCACGAAAGGACTGTTAACCACCTGCAGTTCAAAAATTTTGGAAAATTATATTCCAACCTACACGGCATCAGCAGTTCAAAACTTAACTGATGCAGGCTGTGTAATTATTGGAAAGACAAACATGGATGAGTTTGCGATGGGAAGTACAACAGAGACTTCATACTATGGTGTTACAAGAAATCCTCATAATCCAGACCATGTTCCAGGCGGTTCTTCAGGAGGAAGTGCAGCTGCAGTTGCTTTAAATGAGTGTTTTTTTGCACTTGGTTCTGATACAGGCGGTTCCATTCGTCAGCCATCTGCATTCTGCGGTATCACCGGTATGAAGCCAACATATGGCACGGTTTCCCGTTATGGACTTATTGCCTATGGTTCTTCACTTGATCAGATTGGTTCGATGACAAAAAATGTTACTGACTGCGCAGCTGTTCTTGAGACAATTGCTTCCTATGATAAAAAAGACAGCACGTCGATGAAACGCGAAGAGTATGATTTTACGTCTGCACTTGTAAGAGATGTAAAAGGTCTTCGCATCGGACTTCCAAAGGACTATTTTGGAGATGGTCTTGACAGCGAAGTAAAGGCAGCAATTTTTAAGGCAGCAGAAACCTTTAAGCGTATGGGAGCTATTGTAGAGGAGTTCGATTTAGGTCTTGTTCAATATGCAATTCCGGCATACTATATCATAGCATCGGCAGAGGCTAGCTCAAACCTTGAGCGTTTTGATGGTGTAAAGTATGGCTACCGCACAAAAGAATATGGTGATCTTCACAGCATGTACAAAAAGACACGTTCTGAAGGCTTCGGTTCAGAGGTAAAGCGCCGTATCATGTTAGGCTCCTTTGTTTTAAGCTCAGGATATTATGATGCTTATTATTTAAAGGCATTAAAGACAAAAGCACTTATCAAGCAGGAGTTTGATAAGGCATTTGAAAAATATGATATTATTCTGGCACCAGCAGCACCAACGACTGCACCGCTTTTAGGCAGCAGCTTACAGGATCCTATCAAGATGTATTTGAGTGATATTTACACAATATCCGCAAATCTTGCCGGAATTCCAGGCTTGTCAATTCCATGTGGAAAGGACAAAAATGGACTTCCAATCGGAATGCAGCTTCTAGGCGGCTGCTTTAAAGAAAAAACATTGCTTCGCGCAGGCTTTGCGTATGAGACGGAAAGAGAGGAGGAAGCTTGATGGCACAGTATGAAACCGTGATCGGTCTTGAAGTTCATGTAGAGCTTGCAACAAAAACAAAAATTTTCTGCGGCTGCTCTACCGCATTCGGAGGAGCACCAAACAGCCATACTTGCCCAGTCTGCACCGGTCTTCCGGGTTCTCTTCCGGTATTAAACAAGCAGGTTGTTGAGTATGCAATGGCAGTTGGACTGGCAACTAATTGTCAGATCAATCAGTATTGCAAATTTGATCGTAAGAACTATTTTTATCCAGATAATCCGCAGAACTATCAGATCTCTCAGTTATATTATCCGATATGTCATGATGGCGGAATCAAGATAGATGTAAACGGTCAGAAAAAGATTGTACGTATCCATGAGATCCATATGGAGGAAGATGCAGGAAAGCTTGTTCATGATGAGTGGGAGGATGTCTCATTAGTAGACTATAACCGTTCAGGTGTGCCGCTTATAGAGATTGTTTCTGAGCCAGATATGAGAAGTGCTGATGAAGTTATTGCATATCTTGAAAAGCTTCGCCTGATTATTCAATATCTTGGTGCTTCAGACTGTAAGCTTCAGGAAGGTTCTATGCGTGCTGATGTCAACTTGTCTGTTCGCCCTGTTGGTGCAGAGAAATTTGGAACACGTACCGAAATGAAGAATTTAAATTCATTTAAGGCTATTGCGCGTGCCATTGAATCGGAGAGAGCGCGTCAGATTGAGCTTATTGAAGAAGGCAAGAGTGTTGTTCAGGAGACGAGACGCTGGGATGACAATAAGGAATATTCATATCCTATGCGTTCAAAAGAGGATGCGCAGGATTATCGCTATTTCCCAGAACCAGATCTGCCACCGCTTCAGATTCCAGATGAGTGGATTAAACAGTTAAAATCATCTCAGCCAGAGCTTCGTGATGAAAAGATGGCACGCTATAAGGAAGAATATGAGATACCGGATTATGATGCTGATATTATCACAGGTTCTAAGCGTATGGCTGATATTTTCGAGCAGACTGTTGCTCTTGGTGCAGCGCCAAAGAAGGTATCAAACTGGCTGATGACAGAAACGATGCGTCTTTTAAAAGAGCAGATGATGGATCCGGATGAGCTTGATTTTTCACCGAAGCATTTGGCTATGCTGATTGCACTTGTTGAGAAAAAGACAATCAACCAGACCGTTGCAAAAGAGGTCTTTGAGAAGATTTTTGCAGACGATATCGAGCCGGAAAGCTATGTAAAAGAGCATGGTTTGGGCATGGTAAGCGATACTGGTGCATTACAAAAGACCATCGAAGAGATCATTGCCGCAAATCCACAGTCAGTAGCAGACTATAAAGCAGGAAAGCAAAAGGCTATAGGCTTCTTAGTTGGACAGACTATGAAGGCCATGAAAGGCAAGGCAAATCCAACAGCTGTAAATGAGATTTTAGTGAAATTATTAAACGAGTAGCAAGATCTGCTCATCTGTTGAAAAAAACGGATGAGCAGATCTTTTTATACGGAAATTTCTTGGAAAATTTACAAAAAATTGCTTGATTATTTCTGATAAATGTGATAAAATTACTTTGTTTGATAATTAACAAACGAAGTCTTGCAAAAGCATATCCGCAAAAAATCGCAGTGATGGTACCAAAGGTAACTGCCGGAATGATAATGGTGAATGTGTTCTTAAAATAAGTCCAGTACTCAAAAGTCTCCAGCGCTTTGGAATAGTTTGACCAGAGCCACTCATGAGGAATAAAGGAAGGCGGATATTCATTCAATGCTGCCGTGCTCATCAGGGAAGAACGGAAAATCCACCAGATGGGAAGAAGTACCAATGCAGCCAGAATCAGTACAATGAAAAACGCCAGAACATTAAAGGCTTTTTCTTTTTTCTTTCTGCTTGCCATTTTTCCA
>OGUO01002219.1_pt1 | contig 12005 bp, 12 predicted proteins | sample 1553641 | NCBI WGS metagenome assembly OGUO01 (sample SAMEA2579980, study PRJEB22360) | human gut metagenome | biome: human gut; feature: human-associated habitat; material: faeces | place: Denmark | collected 2008/2010 | reverse complement strand
CGATGGTGTAGCCCAGGTCGATCCCGTTAACGCGCTGGAACGTATCCAGTATCTCGCAGCCGCAGGCGTGGGCACCATCGGGATTGCGGACGCTGACGAGGTGGATCTCTCAAATCTCCAGCGGCAGATAATCCACGCCACCTCCGATGTCGGCAAGGCAAAGGTGCAGTCCGCGAAGGAAACGATGGAAGCCATCAATCCGGACGTTACCGTAAACACCTACCGTACATTCATCGACAGCGAGAACATCATGGACATCATCAAGGACTATGATTTCGTTATCGACGGAACGGACAACTTCCCGGCGAAGTTCCTTATCAACGACGCCTGCGTAATGGCGAAGAAGCCGTTTTCCCACGCTGGTATTATCCGCTTCAAGGGACAGCTGATGACTTATGTTCCGGGACAGGGTCCCTGCTACCGCTGCGTATTCAAGAATCCGCCGCCCAAGGACGCAGTTCCAACCTGCAAGCAGGCCGGAGTTATCGGCGCAATGGGCGGAGTAATCGGAAGTCTCCAGGCGATGGAAGCGATAAAGTATATCCTGGGCGTGGGCGACCTGCTGACAGGATATCTGCTGACCTACGACGCACTCAAGATGGAGTTCCGTAAGATCAAGCTGCCGTCTGACACCAGAAAGTGCCCGATCTGCGGCGAGCACCCGACAATAACCAGGCTCATCGACTATGAGCAGGTAGAATGCGATGGTGTGCACTTATGATAAAGCTTTCCAAATCCGACTATGAGAAGATACTCAAGCATGCTGAGAGCGAACTGCCGAACGAAGCCTGCGGACTTATCGGCGGTGTGACCGAGGGCGGCGACAAGCTCATCAAAAAGGTGTATCTGCTGACGAATACCGACCACTCCAACGAGCATTTCAGCATGGATCCCAAGGAACAGTTGGCGGCGATCAAGGACATGCGCGCGAACGGATTCGTTCCGCTTGGTAACTGGCACAGCCACCCGGAGTCCCCCTCCCGTCCCTCCGACGAGGACAAGCGCCTTGCCTACGACAGCAAGGCAAGCTATATGATACTTTCCCTGATGAACAGGGAAGAGCCGGTGCTCAATTCGTTCCACATCTCCGGAACGGATTCCGAAAAGGAGCAGCTGGTAATCGAATAAGGGAAACTCTAAAAAACGGTTTGAAAAGGGAAAATGGGTAGAGTGCGCCGAATGCGATGAAAGCCGACGAAGTAAGGCTGTATGCCTTACGAGGAGGTGCAACACGATGTTGCAGAGCGAAATAACCGGCGACGGCATGGACGCCGTCGCATCAGAAATTTCGATCGTTGAATGAAGCAGGCGGTGTGCTATACACATTTTCACTCAAACAAGGTTTTGAGAGGTGACAATAATCTAAAACCGTCCCGGATGCGGGGGACATCAAAGGAATATAGTCGCAAATCCACATTACAAAAGGAATTGTAGTGCCGCATACCCAAGACCATACCCTAACCAATAATAAGGGGCTGTAAAAAAGCAACAAAAGAAAAGACTGCATCTGAAAAAAGAGAAGATGCAGCCTTTTTGGGTGTAAGGATATTGTCAATATAGCTTTACACATTTCACTCAATGATTTTGAGCAAAAGTGCAATGGAATAAATATTTTATTATACAGCATCAATACAGCATCAATTTTTCTGTTGCATTTTTTGGAAAAATATGATATAATTCAAATGTATTGACTTTATATCTACCCCAATAATTAGTATTGGAGAATTAAAGATGGGTTTTCTTGATTTTTTCAGAAGCAGCAAAAAGAAACAGGACAGCGGTTCCGTGCAGCAGAACCAGACAGCTGATCAGCCGAATATGATGGCGTTTGCGTCAAGCATAGGCAACCAGAATGCCGGTCAGATGATGGCACCTCGGGGCGAAAATGCAAAAGCAATGGAAAGCATACAGCAAAACCCTACAATGGCGCGGGACAGCCTGAAAGATCTCTATACGGAACTTCGTCGCAGCCAGAAAGGCGGCGTACCGGTCTGGAATTCCAGTTTATATAATAAAGTTGTCAATAGCCTTAAATCCATCAACAACGCGATGAGCGTAAATTTCACCGATAATCCTACCCAAAACCATAAAATGCTTAGTGAAATGGACGACAAATACCGCCAACTTATAAGCGCCTGCAACGAGTATACTTCACGCTCACCCAGGACTGAAGCCGGTATCGCGCGCAAGAATATCGTGCTGCATATCCAGGAAAAAGCCAGCACCGATCTGATCGCACTGAGCGCGGTTAGAACGGATTTCTGCGCGCTTTCACCCGAAGAGCAGCGCCAGAAGGACTGGAACCAGCTGCTTAATCAGAGCCGCACTATTCACCTGACCGTAAGTAACTTTTCGGAAATCGGCAAGGCAACCGGAGGTCAGGCGTCCGAGGTGTACAGAATTACAGCGGGAAACGCTTCCGTAAAGGGTGCGGACGGTACGCCGATACAGATATCAGACACGCATTACTTCAAGCCTGAAGATGAATTCGATATGTCGAAGGATAATGATTCCGCGAAGATCGTAGAAAACATGCTCCAACGATTCCCGAAACTGACTGATCAAGATAAAATGATTATACGTCGATGGGCTAACAGACCTTTAGCTCAGGGAGAAAACGGCAATACAGACAAAGCAATAGAGTCAAGATTAAGAGGACTGTCTCCGGATGGCGTGATCGCCATACATTTTATAAACGACAGGGTACCGTCGGCACATATTACGACCGATACTGTTATGGAGCGCCTGAAAATAGGCGAAGGCAGCGAAAAGGTCAACATGACAAGACGAAACGTCGCTACAAGCCGTATGGCAGCATTGCTTGGAGTTGGCAACCTCGTTGCAAAATCAGAAACAGCCGAAATATACGACGAAGCCACCGGTGCAACCATACGCGGAAATCTGATGGAACAGGCAAGGGGGCAGATGTCGGGAAATGACATAACAGCTAAAGCAAAAGAAGACAAAAAAACGATCACCTTTTCAAGCACAAAAGAACGCCCGGATGTTCTGCTCAATTCGACAGGTAATTTCCAAAGAGATCTTTGCAGTCTCCAGGTATTTGACAACATTTGTGGTCAGATAGACAGGCATGGTGGAAATTTCCTTGTCACCCAAAATGAACAGGGTGAGCTCTCAGATCTACAGGGGATTGACAATGATGGCGCATTTGGACTGAATGAAAACGGAGCTTTTATCAATGGACAAGGCAACACCAGAAATGCATACAATATCCAGACAGGCGAAATGGAACTGCCCTTCCTGGACAGGGCATTCGCTGAAAGGATAAAGGCTGTTGATAAGGAAATGATAAAATACGCCCTCAAAGACTTGCTGACCGAAAAGGAAATAGATGCAGTCATCACAAGACTTGAAGATGTCAAAAAAGCAATCAGCACAATGGACGAATCGCGCCTGCTGAGAGATGAAGACTGGAATGATGACACCGCGCAGACGCTCATTGATCAGGCTTGGAAAGCAAACCAAAGATTCAACGAACTGGACAACGATCCAAACACCAAACGCCAAACTACTTTAGAGAAACTGAACCAATCAGTTCTCTATGAGAATTATTTTGGAGAATTAATGCTCAATTCACTTCCCATAATGTTTTTCGACAAGGGTGCATTAGGAGAAGACACACCTCAGCTTCTCCGCAGGAAACAGAGAATGCAGCAGAAATAAGCAACTCGCATACATAACAAAAATCCGGCGCTGGATAACCAACGCCGGAAATTTTTATGGAGCACGCTTTTCAGAGCAGTCCGAAATTATTCCAGGATAGCGGAAGCGTTCATTACGTCAGCTGAACCGTTGCCGATAAGGTCAGCAAACAGCACAGATGCCCACGGAAGTACGGCGTCCTGCGCATTAAGCGTCCATTCGCACGGTACTTTTATTTTATTATACAGCATCAGGTTTTGAAAAATATCTGCATTGCGACACAGTGCTGTCAGACGGACAGGTGAGGTCAGGCAGGGTGCACATTCCTTCCTGCTGCCAGCGACAGTTTTCCTTACAGGGTACTATATTCATACTACACCTCCGGTGGTTTTGCAAGTATTCTGTGCAGCAGTTGCTGGATTATTCCATAAGCCGTTCGCGGAAAAATGTACCGATGTTTCCGGAGAGATATTCCAGGGTTTCAGTCCGTCCGAGTTCAATGCGCAGCGCGGCATTTCCGCCGTCGAAATCCAGCGTTCCTGCCTTGAGGAGCCTGCCCTCGTTCTTACCGAGAAGTATCTTGTCAGACGGGTACAGCTCCAGAAAATCCGCGTCCGGGAATTCCGACAGGTCAGCTGAAACGCTTCCGAGGTAGCTCACGATGAACTTCCGGAAGCCAATGTCGTACAGCGGTCTTATCGGCGTGTTGTCGGAAAGTCCGCCGTCGCGGTAGAATATGCCGCCGATCTCCTTTGCCGGGAAAACCGCCGGTATAGCCGTGGAAGCAGTCAGAATATCCGTTATCCTGTCCGGAGGATAAGCGCTCATGTCGAAGTATTCCGCGCGCCCGGTGTCGCTGTTGTGGCAGCAGGCAAAGCAGGGCATTCCGCAGCCGGAAACACAGCTGTTCACGCCGTTTTCCTCTATCTTGCCGATAAGTCCCTGTGGTGAGAAGATACCGGCTCTGGCGGCACGCTCCGGGTCGGGCAGGTCGATCGTGCGGTTATCAGAGCCTAGGAAATTCATCACACCGAACAGCATTCGTCCGGCGGTTTCCGCCGGATCGGTTATGTCCTGGCGGCGCAGGGAAGTCCACACGTTTTCCGCGAGGCTGATATTGCCGCAGGCGAACAGCGCAGCGTTCAGAGCTCCGGCGGAAGTCCCGGAAACCCCGTTAATGTACATGTCGAGTCCCAGTTCGTTCAGCGCTTGCCATACGCCGATCTGATAGGCGCCGCGTCCGCCTCCGCCGCATAGTACAAGTCCGATGTCTGGTGTAGAGTTCATAGCGCCCTCCGTCTGAATTCAGTTACGTTTGCGGATCTTCGGCTTGGTGAGTTCAAAGCTGATATCCAGCAGCATTCTGAGTTTGTCATCGGGAACGCTTCCGTCAAGCGCCACGGATATCCAGCTTTCCTTGTTCATGTGGTACGCCGGGAATATTCCCGGTTCAGTGCGCAGCGAGCCGGACATCACCGGGTCGTTTTTTAGATTCACGATGGAGATCGTGCCGCAGTCCAGATTCAGCCTGGCTCCGGGGATATCCATTATGAGTGCGAACCACTTCCTGTTTCCGGCATGGCGGAATACCGCATAGTCCGGGTCGGAAGCCCAGGGGTGGTCGGGGTCCGTGCTGTAGATTTCAGCAATGTATTCTGTGAGTTCGAATTTGTTCATTCTGTCATTATTCAAAAGATGCCGGAATCCCGGCTTCAGTACATTATATGCATTCAGTGCTTGTTTTTGAGCCTTTCCGGCAGGAACACGAATACTGCCGCCGCCATCACGAAAGCCCCCAGCCAGAGGAATCTCAGCGGCTGCGCGGTAAAATATGCGCCGACCGCCGAAAACCGCTCCGTATCCCAGAACAGCGTAATTCCAACGATAACCGCGAATATGGCGGAAACCAGCACCGCCCCGGCGGCGGTGTCCTTGCTGCGCTTTATGTGCTCGTCCTTTTCCGGGGAAACCTTGTCGCACAGCCGTTCGATGGAGGTGTTGAACAGTTCCGCAGAGATAACCGCCGCAAAAGTCAGCAGCAATACCGCCCATTCAGCCCGGGAAAGCCCGTAGAATCTCACGGCGAACCATGTCACGAATCCCACGGCGCAGATATGCACCCGGAAATTCCGTTCGGTGAATCCGTGAATTATTCCGGCTGCGGCGTAGGCGAAGCCCTTCAGGAACTTTCTCATGCTTCCCGGGTTATGCCCAGCTTATCCAGGACTTTTTCCTGCTTGCCGAACATGATCTTTTCCTCTTCCTCGCTGTTCACATGGTCGTAGCCCAGAAGGTGAAACAGTGAATGCGTGATAAGGAATGCAACCTCGCGCCGGTAGGAGTGCCCGTATTCCTCAGCCTGCTGCGCCGCCTTCTCCAGGGAGATCACGATATCACCCAGCATTATCGCGTCGTTGTCCGGGTCTACCTCGTAGCCGTCGTCGTCGCCAAGAGGGAAAGAAAGCACGTCTGTTTCGCGGTCAATGTCGCGGTGCTCCCGGTTCAGTTCGCGTATTCCCTCGTTGTCCACCAGGGTAACGGATACCTCGGCGGTGTCGTCGATTCCTTCTTCCTCAAGGGCGGCGGCGGTGCATATTTCTATCAGGTGCTCGATGTCCTCGGGCGGCGCCAATTTTTCCTGTTCGTTGCTGAGAAAAGTGATTATTTTCATGCGTTCCTCCTGTTTCCGCGGTAGGGTTTCTTGTCCTGCTCCTGCTTGTTCGCCTGGTTGTAGTTGTCGTATGCCCGGACGATATCCTGCACCAGTCTGTGGCGCACTACGTCCTTCTCGGTGAAGCGGTTCTGTGCGATGTCGTCAATATTCCTGAGCACCCGGAGCGCCTCTATAAGTCCGGATTTTGAGGTTTCCGGCAGGTCTATCTGCGTAATATCGCCGGTGATCACCATCTTGCTGTTAAATCCCAGACGGGTAAGGAACATCTTCATCTGTTCACGGGTGGTGTTCTGCGCTTCGTCAAGGATTATGAAGCTGTCATCGAGAGTACGGCCGCGCATGTAGGCAAGCGGCGCCACCTCGATAACTCCACGCTCCTGGAGCTTTGCGAAAGCCTCCTGCCCGAACATCTCGAACAGCGCGTCATAGAGCGGTCGCAGGTAGGGGTCCACCTTGTTCTGGAGGTCGCCGGGGAGGAATCCCAGCTTCTCGCCGGCTTCCACCGCCGGGCGTGTGAGGATTATTCGCTGTACCTCGTGTGCCTTGAATGCACTGACTGCCAGCGCCACAGCAAGGTAGGTCTTACCGGTTCCGGCAGGACCCACGCCGAATGTGATAGTATTCTTGCGTATCATCTCGCAGTATTTCTTCTGACCGAGAGTTTTCGGGCGGATTGGCTTTCCAGCGTAGCTTACGCACACGCAGTCCGACGAGATGGTGTCAGCCTCTCCCTCGGAGCCTTCGTTCACCAGGGAAATGACATAGCGTACGTTCTGTTCGTTTATCGGGTCGCCTTTGTGGAACATTCTGGACAGCGATTCCAGACAGCGTTTTGCGGAATCCACCGCTTTTTCGTCCGTGCCGGAAATCTTCACATCGCTGCCGCGGCTGAATATCGTAACGCCGAACGCTTTCTGTATCGTATTCACGTTGCAGTCAAGATCGCCGAACAGCGCGTGGGTCTGTTCAAGGCTGTCCATTGTGAGTGATTCTTCTGACATAATGAACCTTTCTTTGTTGATCGTATTTTACTGAGTTAGCCGAGCAGCCGCAGCACGTTCCGGGAGAGGATATCTTCCTGCTCCTCCGCCGTCAGCGGAAGTCTGCGGAAGCGCTCCAGTTCCTCAACAGCGCTCCACATCGGGTAGTCAGTCCCGAAGAAAACGCGTTTCGTTCCGAGCTTGCGGATAAGCTCCGCAGCGTGCTCCGGAGTCATTGCGTACAGGCTGCTGGAGAGGTCGGCGTAGATAACTCCGCCGGAAAAAAGCTCGGCGGCTTCGTCCCATTTGGTCCAGCCGGCAAGGTGCGCGCCGATGATGGTAAGCTTCGGGAAGCGTTTCATCACGTTATACAGCCGCCGTGGGTGGGAAAAGTCGTAGCGGGCGTCGCCACAGTGGAAAAGTATTGGCAGGGGCCCCTCCGCCGCCTCGTAAATCGGGAATGCTTTCGGGTCGTCGATGTTGAATTTCTGGAAGTCCGAGTGCAGCTTGATTCCCTTCAGCCCCAGGGAAATAATGCGCTCAGTTTCTCCGGAGATGTCGGGAAAATCCGGGTGGAGCGCGCCGAAGCCGATGAATTTGTCCGGGTGGAGCCGTACCTGCTCCGCGATGAAGCTGTTGATATTGTGGACCTGCTCCGGCACAGTCGCCACGGACTGCACCACAGCCATGTCGATGCCGGCTTTCTCGTTGATTTTGAGCAGGGAATCCACTGTGCCGTCAAAGCGTACTTTCAAATTGTAGAAGCTGCTTATTCCGTCTGCCGCCCTTGCGGCAACCTTATCTGGAAATATATGTGCATGTGCGTCGATGATCATATTCATTCTCCTTTGGCTATATTGTATTATATCACTAAATCGCGGTTTTGTCCATAGGGGCGTATGCTTTCCGTGGAAAAAGATTGATCGGCTGTTGTGTTTGCACACAATTATTTCAATTCATATAGCCATTATCATGAAAACATATATTGACATATCAAAGCGATTCTGTTACAACTAAGAGTGGATTATAGCGTTTTATAGGTCTGACATCTGTGCGAAAGATGTCAGACTTTTGTTTTTTTATAGAAAAGGTTGCGTTATCATGTCTAAATTCAAAATACTGGTCAATTGCAGAAACGACCAGAAACTCCAGAATGTCCTGACCAACATGGACGGAATCTGCGACTGTATCAGCACTTCCGGATTCGCCGAGGATATCATGATGCATGTGGAATGCTTCGATCCGGACATGTTCCTGTCGATATTTGAAACGCTGGATTTCAATACGATCCAGCAGTACTACCATATCAAAAGCAAGAGCCGCATGAACGGGGTGCCGTTTGTGCTTATCGCAAGCCCGGAGGTCTGCAAGCAGTCTCGGGTATGCGCCCCGGACCTCTTCGAGTGGATATACTCCGAGCCGGACGACCCAAGGAAGTCGCGGATACTGCTTTCCGAGGCGGCAAAGCGCGCGGCTGAGCTTCGCCACGAGCCCATTGTCCTGATAGGAGATGATTCCGACCCCAGCAATCGCAAGCACATTCTGGTCGTGGACGACGACAAGGTGACGCTGCGCCTGCTGAAAACCGCCCAGGAGGAGAAATTCTACAACGTGACCGCGCTGGCAAACGGCAAGGTTGCTGAAAAGTACCTCCAGACCAAGACCGTTGTCCTTATCCTGCTGGATTACCAGATGCCCATCGAGAGCGGCGCGGAGGTGCTGAAGAATATCCCGGTCATATTCCTGACCGGCGTGTCTGATTCCGACCGGGTGAAGAAAGTCATTTCCATGAAGCCGCAGGGCTACCTGCTGAAGCCGGTGAACATGGAGCGCCTTTTTGTAATGATCCGAAACCTTATCTGACAAGGAGATTAATTCGTGGAGATAAAAAATCATCTTACCGACCTTATAGAGCCGGATACCCTCAGAAAAATCGAAAGCTCCCTTTCCGCTATGTTCGGAATGGCAGCGTGGATTTCAGACGAAAACGGAGTCGGCGTCGGCAGCGGAACCGGATTTTCGCGTTATGTTGATCAGTGCCTCAGATCGCCGGCTGGCAGGAATGACTGCGAGCGCTGTATCCGGGAGGGTGCGGCAAATACAATGTGAGATCAGCCCGGGCGCGCGGAGTTCCTTGGCGGACTCGTCGTGTTTTCCACGCCGATAAAGGCTTACGACAAAACGGTCGGTATTCTTTCCAGCGGCTGGGTGCTCACCGAAGCGCCGGTGTATGAGAAGATATGCGGCGTTGCCCAGATGATAGGGGCGGACGAGGACATTCTGTCATCTGATATGGCGGAGGTCAAGGTTATCACCAGCGCCGAAGCGGAAAGAGTATCCGTATACATAAAGGATTTCGCCGGGATCCTGTCGGAGATGGCGAAGAAATCCACAGAGGTGCAGAAAGTGAATGCCGCTGCGACAAAGGCGGCGGAGCACCGCTCCGACTTCCTCACGAACGTCAGCCACGAAATGCGCACTCCGCTGAACGCCATACTCGGAATGACGGAAATGGCTCTACATAAGGATATGTCGGATGACACCAAGGAATACGTCTGCCAGATACGCTCCTCCGGACGCCATCTGCTCACGATAATCAACGATATCCTGGATTACTCCAACCTCAGTTCCGGGGATATGCCGATAGTCGAGGTGAAGTATGAGCCTCTTTCTCTGATTAACGATGTCGCGGCGACTGTCAACAGCCAGATCGGCAGCAAGGAGATCGAGTTCACCATCGACCTCCCGATGGATTTCCCGAGCGTCCTGGTGGGCGATAACGTGCGTATCCAGCAGATACTCATAAACCTGCTCAACAACGCCGTGAAGTTCACCCACAGCGGTCATATCGGGCTGCACCTGGAAACAGTCCCAAATGGCAAGGATACAGTACTTCTGAAGGCGGAGGTCAGCGACACAGGATGCGGCATAAAGAAGGAGAATCTTGACAAGTTGTTCAATGTGTTCCGGCAGATAGATTCCAAGCGCAACCGCAATGTTGAGGGCACCGGGACTTGCGATATCCCGTAAGCTGCTCACGCTGATGAACGGAAACATATCCGTCCGCAGTGAGCCGGGAAAGGGAAGCACGTTCTTCTTCGATCTGCCGCAGAAGGTCGCCGGGGAGTCTTACTCCGCCGGAATACAGATCAACGGACTGCCGACGTATGTCAATATCGGCAACAAATATATGCTGGATCATCTGCGGAAGGATCTGTCGGCGGTCGGCGCGAAGATAACGGACATTTCCGGGAATCCTTCGGCGTGCGGCGACAGGGGGTACCTTATCGTCAGCCGCGAGAGCCGCACTCAAGGACGCATTCCAGGCGGCAAACCGCGCGAACCAGGCAAAGACGGTGTTCATGTCCAATATGTCGCATGATATTCGCACACCGATGAACGCGATAATCGGAATGACCGCGATCGCCGGAGCTAATATCAACGACAGAAACCGTGTGCTGGACTGCCTGAGCAAGATCAATCATTTCAGCAGGCACCCTCTGTCGCTCATCAACGAAGTGCTGGATATGAGCCAGATAGAGCGCGGCGGAATCAGCCTGGTCCAGGAGGAATTCCACCTGCCGGAGATTATTGACGATCTCCTGACGATCATGAAGCCCGGTATTGAACAGCACAGGCATGACATATCCGTCACGCTGACGGATATATTCCATGAGAACATGACCGGCGACCGAATGAGGATCCAGCAGGTGCTGGTGAGCATCATGACGAACGCCGTGAAATACACTCCGGACGGTGGAAAGATACATCTCGGCATCACGGAGAAATTCACCCACGGAAGCACCTCGTGCTATGAGTTCATTTTCGAGGACAACGGCATAGGAATGTCCGAGGACTTCCTGAAGGTGATATTCGAGCCCTTCACCCGTGCCGATGACGACCGCACCAGCAAGATTCTCGGCATGGCGATAACCAAGAACATCGTGGAGATGATGAACGGAACTGTCAAGGTAGACAGCCGCCCCGGAGAGGGAACTCGGTTCACAGTGACGATAGTTCTGCGTATCTGCGATGACGATTTCATCGCCTGCGATGAGCTTGCGGACCTGTCTGTACTTGTGGTTGACGACGATAAGGAGTGCTGCGAGGGCACCGTGGCAATACTTGACGATATCGGCATGAGCGGCGCGGAGGTGGATTCCGCCGAGAATGGAAAGGAAGCCGTGGATATCATAAAGGAAAAGGGACCTGATTATTATGGGATCGTGTTTATGGATATACAGATGCCGGTGATGAACGGATACGACGCCGCCAGGGCGATCCGTGATCTTCCCGGCTGTGGGTAGCTTCCGATAGTTGCGATGACCGCCAACGCCTTTGCAGAAGACGTGCTCCATGCGAAGGAAGCCGGAATGAACGGACATATTGCCAAGCCGCTTGACGTAAACAAGCTGAATGATATTCTCAATCAGTGGCTTAACTGATGTCGGCGAAGATCAATCCCGTGGCTGAGTGATTCAGCCCCGGAAACTTTTGTTCCGATAAAACAGAGGTTGCTGAAAATCCGCATTATAAGATGTATTTATTCTGGTAAGCAGAACGGAGTATATTTGGTGTATTATTTCTATTGACGAATGTTGAAAGTTTGTGTTGTAATAAATGTGATTATATATTTATGGGAACCTCTAAAAACCGGTGTGAAAAGCAAAAATGGGCAGGGTGTGCCA
>OGUO01002192.1_pt1 | contig 12114 bp, 6 predicted proteins | sample 1553641 | NCBI WGS metagenome assembly OGUO01 (sample SAMEA2579980, study PRJEB22360) | human gut metagenome | biome: human gut; feature: human-associated habitat; material: faeces | place: Denmark | collected 2008/2010 | reverse complement strand
CTCCTTTATAAATGCTACTCTTAAATATAGCATATTGATAAAATATTATCAAGTAGCATTTTCCTGTTATCGCATTATTGTCATTACAGATCTGTTCAGTCCTGCTTATCGATCTGAGTTGCGCTTGCCTCCTCAAGTGCCGGTGTTCCGCGCAGTTCTATGATAGGGCTTCCCTTGCCCTTTATATAATCACCTGTGATGGTCACCCTTCCTATGGTGTCATCCCTTGGTATCTGATACATGATATCGAGCATGAACTTCTCTATGATGGCACGTAGAGCTCTGGCTCCTGTCTTCCTCTTGATTGCCTCCTCGGCTATCGCCTCGTATGCCGAATCGTCAAATCTCAGATCTACTTCATCAAGCGCAAGGAGCTTCTTGTACTGTTTAAGGATCGCATTCTTCGGTTCCTTAAGTATGCTCACATACATTTCCTTGTCCAACGCATCAAGTGTAAAGAGCACCGGAAGTCTTCCAAGGAACTCAGGAATCATGCCAAACTCGCGGAGATCCTCGGTTGTAACCTGTCTCAGCAGATTCGGATCATCGTCATACTTGTCCTTGAGCTCAGCCTTAAAGCCCATTGACGCCTGCCTGCTTATTCTCTGCTTTATAATCTCCTCTATATCAGGGAATGCTCCACCACATATAAAGAGGATGTTTCTTGTATTGATGGTCGTCATGGGAACCATAGCATTCTTGCTGCCCGATCCCACAGGTACCTCAACATCAGCACCCTCAAGCAGCTTCAACAGTCCCTGCTGTACGGATTCGCCACTGACATCACGGCTGCGTGTCTCCTTCTTCTTGGCAATCTTATCTATCTCATCTATAAATATTATTCCCTGCTCCGCCTTCTCAACGTCATTGCCTGCGGCTGCAAGAAGCTTCGACACAACGCTCTCTATATCATCGCCGATATAGCCTGCCTCAGTTAGTGAGGTCGCATCCGCTATAGCAAGAGGTACATTTAAAAGCCTTGCAAGTGTCTTTACAAGGTAGGTCTTACCGCTTCCCGTAGGTCCGATCATAAGCATATTCGACTTCTCTATCTCTATGGAGTCCATCGTGTCTGTCGCAACCCTCTTGTAATGGTTGTAGACAGCGACGGAGATAACCTTCTTAGCGTACTCCTGACCGATGACATACTCGTCAAGCTTCTCCTTAATCTTGTGAGGTGCCGGAATATCCTTGAGGTTGATGAGAGGAACCTTCTTCTCACCCTCCTTCTTTTTCTTAATCTTCTGCTTCTGCGGTATATCACCCATTAAATCAGACATATTCATGAAGTGGATTCCCGGCATATCCTTTGAGAGCTTCATCATCTCATCATAGTTGAAATCACCCTTCATTATTGTGTCCATTGAACGCTGCATGCAGTCCGGACATACATACATTCCCATGCCCATCTGTATCATCTTGCCTGCCTTGCTCTCGGGGCGGCGGCAGATAGAACATATTTTTTCATATTCATCATCATTACTTTGATTGGAATTACTCGGGTTTCCCATGCTCTGATTGTTCTCAGAATTTATCTTTGTTTCATCTTTATCTATATTATTTCTATCTTCTGCCATATCTTACTCCTTCTTTTCCCTCCATATTGGTATCAGCAACTATATAAATCGGTCTGTCCTTCACCTCAAGATATGTCTTGGCAAGGTACTGTCCAAAAATTCCCATGAAAAACAGCTGTAATCCGCCCAGAAAAGTTATTATGCATGTCATGGATGCCCATCCTGCAACCGGATCCCCGAAAATAAATTTTCTTACCACAATAAAGATTACTGCCACAAATGCAATAAAACAGAATAGCAGACCAATAAACGATGCAAATACAAGCGGTGTTGTCGAAAATGCAACTATCCCCTCAATACTGTATTTGAATAATGACCAGAAATTCCACTTCGTCTGCCCTGCCACACGCTCAACATTCTCGTAGGCAATCCACTTCGTCTTAAATCCTACCCAGCCGAACATGCCCTTTGAGAATCGATTATATTCCCTGCAGTTAAGAAGTGCGTCAACGAACTTTCTGTTCATCAGCCTGAAGTCTCTTGCGCCATCCACAACCTCGGTTGTCGACATTCTGCCCATGAGCTTATAAAACATCCGTGCAAAAAAAGACCTTATAGGAGGCTCTCCTTTACGTGTAACACGCCTTGCCGCAGCACAGTCATAGCCCTCCTTCGTCACAGCCTCGTACATATCAATCAAAAATTCCGGCGGATCCTGCAGGTCTGCATCCATAATCGCCACGTAGTCCCCATCCGCATATGTAAGTCCCGCATACATTCCCGCCTCTTTTCCAAAGTTCCTTGAAAAGGAAACATATTTAATATAAGGACGCGTCTGTGCTATAGCCTTCATCACCTCAAGTGTCTTATCCCTTGAACCATCGTTAACTAACACAACCTGAAAGTCTGCATAATCCATCTTAGCTATTATTCCATCCAAAACCTCAATAAACTTAGGTAATGCCTCGCTCTCGTTATAGCATGGCACTACAATCGAAATTAAATCGTTCATAAATCTCCTCGCATAGCAGCATACTGAGTTGCTTCAACTATTTATACAGTATACACAATATACCCTATTAATGCAAGAAAAAGCGGAGACGGTTAGATACACTGCCGATATATCCTGCCTGTCTCCGCTTTACGTTTTTATAAATCTGCTTTCTGTTATTTATTGCTTACCTGTGGCTTCTCTGTAAGGGTTAAAGTAGTTGTATATTCTGTAAACGAGCCATTCTCAAGACGTGAGTACACAACCTCAACCTGCTCACCTACCTGATAATATCTCATAAGGTTTACAAGTGTCTCCCATGAATCGACATCCTTGCCATCGAAGCTTGTGATAACATCATTTACCTGAAGTCCTGCCCTCTCTGCCGCAGAATCCTCTGTCACGCTTCTGATAAGGACACCTACAGGCCAGCCGTAGGTCTGTGAAATCTCAGATGTAACCGAGCTTCCTGAGACACCTATATAACCTCTCTCGTCATTGTCAAGTGCAACTCTCGTCGTCTGTGTTGAAAGGTCATCAATTATATCCTTGACAGACTCAATCGCGATGGCATAGCCCATACCTTCTACCTTGGTATCCGACATCTTTACGGAGTTGATACCTATAACCTCTCCGTTGGCATTGAACAATGCACCTCCACTGTTACCCGGGTTGATAGCGGCATCTGTCTGAATAAGATTATCATATACAACATTGTCAACCGTAAGACTCTTGCCAACCGCACTTACAATACCTGTTGTGACTGATATACCATAACCTGCTGCATTACCTATGGCTATTGCAGCCTCGCCTACCTCGACATCCGATGATGAGCCAAGCTTAGCTATTGAAATAGCGCTCATGGTATCGGCGCTTATGTCGTCAAGCTTGACAGCAACAACTGCAAGGTCACTATCTGTCTTCATTCCCTTTACAACGGCGTCAACCTCTGTATTATCACCGAATGTAACTTTGAGATTGTTTACATTCTCGACTACATGTGCATTCGTAACGATAAGAAGCTCTGTATCGTTCGCTCCGATAATAATACCCGAACCGCTCACGCCTGCCTCATAGGACTGATTGTTAAAGCCTCCCCAGAAGCCAAAATTATAGGAGCTGTTTGTTACGGTCTGTGTACCGCTGATTGCAACAACCGAGCTTATGACATTCTTAACAATGCCTGAAACATCAATGACGCTCATTCCTGTCTGCACAGCATCGGAAGAAACACTTGCAAGCGTCGAACCGCTTGCTGATGTTCCATCGCTTAATGAAGCAAGATAATTCTTGTTGATTTCCTTTGCTATCCGGCTCAGCTGCTCATCTGTAAGCTCATTATTTGATTTAGCAGGGAAATTCACATATCCTGCGTATATTGCGCCATAACATGAACCTCCTGCAACCGCACCAATTACAACTGCGCATGCAACACCTCTTACTGCCCTGAAGAAGAAACCATGAGGCTTTTTCTCTTTCTTTGCCTTAGTCTTTTTCTCTTTTCTGTCATTGCCATCATTGTTGTTGACATTTTCATTGTTCATGCCATATATGGCGCTGTAGGCTGACTGATTACTGTACTGATTACGGCTATAGTCTGTCTGGTATGTCTCATGTGCTGACTCACCTGTCTGTGCCTCACTATATGTGCTGCCATATACCTGCTCGCCGGAAGCTGTCCTGGTCTCCACAGCACTCTGTGCAGCATTCTCACTGCTTACATCAGCGTTCTCCACAGCATTATTATTTTCGCCATTCATATTGTTAAATCCATATTCATTGTTATCCATAGCTCTTACCTCCATATTCATCATGAGGGAATCTTATTTTCTTTACTTATTTCTTCATTTCCCTCTCTCTTTTATGAGTACAATATAACAACGAATTGTGTTCTTTTTGTGATAAAAAAGTGAATGAATTGAGAAATCTTTTCACAATCCATCCACTCTTTTAAATTTCTATTAGTCTGCTATTCCTTAAAGCTTAAAAAACTCTATATCATCCATCATATCTTTATCAGCCTTCTGCATCATTCTGGTACTCAGCTCAGTATCATTGCAGGTCTGGGCGACAGTATGGCAGTTTGCACTGGCCTCCTGTGCGGATGCTCCAAGCTCCTCAGCTATCGCACCAAGGTTACTTGTTGCTGTTACAAGATGTGACTTTATATTTTCAAGAATGTCTGTCACATTCTTGATATCATATATATTGTCAAGGCTATTAGTCACTGCATCAGACAGAATTGCAAACTGCTGCTGTGTATCAGAAATATTCTGCTGTTCCTCCTCAGTTGTTTTGACAACCTTATTCGCATAATCAACAGTCGCTTCACTGAGTTTAACCACCTTTTCAATAATCTGCTTTATCTCCTGTGCGCTTTCCGCAGTTGAATCAGAAAGATGTCTTATCTCCTCTGCGACCACAGCAAAGCCCTTACCAGCCTCACCGGCACGCGCTGCCTCAATACTTGCATTAAGTGAAAGCAGATTAGTCTGGCTTGAAATCTCTTCAATAACAGAAACACATTTACTAATCTCATCAATTGCCAGATTGGTCTCCTGTATCTTCTCCGCAATTCCATCTACTGCATCCACTGATGATTGTGCTGCTGCCATTACAATGCTCATCTGTGCTGCCGCATTCTCATTATTTGTTTTAATCAAACCGGCACTTTTATCAAGTTCTGCAACGTTCTTGAACAATATATCTATTTTATCGCTCAGCGTAATCGTCTGCTCTGTAATATCCTGGGCATTTTGTGCAACATTCTGCGATGTCTGGGATATCTCTGATATAGCAGTGTTAATCTGATTTACTTTATCAGTGTTATCCACTGTCTTTGCCCTGACATCATCAATAGAATCCTTAAGTACCAATGAAGCATTTTTCACCGCTCCTAAGGCTTCCCTGAGAGCACCCTTAAAGTCCGTGGCAGAATCCCTTATATTACGGCTCTCTGTTACCATCGTCCTGACATCTGTATTAACATCAGTGTTCCCCTTGGATAATGCCTCAATTACTTTAACCATCTTTTTAAGTGGTTTTACAATCAATTTGGATATAATAAAAGCAAGTGCAGAGAAAAACAATATAAGAACACCAGCGCTTATAACCATTATATTTAAATTTCTTTTCGTATTAGTCAATATTTCCCTATCATCAGCTGTAAATACTGCCACATAATGCTGTTCTTCGCCGACATAGTATGCTGCATGTTTTTTAACACCATTGTAAACATATGATATTGTTCCGGTATTTTTACTATCCGCATTTCCCAGATTTGCAAGTACCTCAAGCAATGCCTCATTCTCGGACATCCCGCCTACTTTTCCACTATCCGGATGATAAAGAATAGTTCCCTGATTATCCACAACATATGTATATGCTGATTCCAGTCCTATATTATCAGCATTATCCAATGGTCTTATGTTATCATGCACATATGTTCCTGCACCTACATAGCCTAACGGAACATTTCCATCCATTACAGGCATATACATTGACATAATGAGCTGCCCCGAAGCAGGTGAATTTATAATTCCTACATTATATACCCCATCACTTGACAGCATCGAATCCTGCAGTTGTTTAAGTCTGTCCCCTTCTCTCATAACTCTTCCAACTACAGAGTCTGTCGGATGCGACAAAACCTTTGATTCCCAACTGGCAAGATATATGCCTTCCCATCCGTCCAGCTGGCCGAAATAATTCTTAGTATACTCCTGTACTTTTTCGCCAAGTTCAGTATCATCCTGATTTTTCAGATAGCTTATCACATCCGGATTGGATGCAAATGTTCTCATTATCGTCTTGGCTGTCTCCGTTGTGTTATCATATGCAATACCCATTTCAGTAATATAAGATACCATTGAATTATTCATGGAATCTCTTATTTCCCTGGATGTCATATTATACATCACAATGCTTAAGCTTATCGACACTGTTATTGTCGGAACAAGAACCAACAACAATAATATCGTGTAAAAACTTATCGTCCTGCTCTTCATACTTCAAGAATCCCTCCAATTTTTATATGGTTCTGTCTTTTTTATATTTATAACTTACATATCAAAATCTATCTTCAAATAACACATTATGTTTCATTATCCTCCATATTTTTTCTGCATACTTACTAAAATCGTCTTGATATATAAGATTATTTTTGCTAATTATTATACCATAATCTTCAAAAAAACAACCAAAAATGCAGAACCACAGGTGCCCCGCCTGAAAGCAACACATAGCAAAAAAAAGTTCAGTCCATCACCCAAGGGTAATGGATTGAACTTTAATTTCATAAAATTCTGCCCTAATCCGGACAGTTATATTTTATTTGTCAATGATATTCGCAATCCGCTTCGCTGCCTGCTCATATAAAAATGATGCTTCGCATCTCTTTTATTTTATAAATGGAGAACTCTCTCCCTGATTTCCTGCGTTCTTCCCTGATTCCAGAACTGTGTGCCTATATATCCGCAGGTACGGCGCGCCACATTGAGTGTATTCTCATCCCTGTTTCCGCATTGTGGGCACTCCCAGACAATCTTCTTGTCATCGTCCACCACAGTCTGTATCTCTCCTGAGAATCCGCACTTCTGGCAGTAGTCACTCTTGGTATTAAGCTCCGCATACATGATATTCTCATATATGAACTTGATAACCTCAAGCACAGCCGGTATATTATGCTGCATGTTCGGAACCTCGACATAGCTGACTGCTCCGCCTGTGGAGAGTGCCTGGAACTTGGACTCAAATGCAAGCTTCGAGAATGCATCAATAGGCTCCGTCACATGTACATGATAGCTGTTGGTTATATAGCCCTTATCCGTTATCCCCGGTATAATGCCGAATCTTTTCTGTAAGCATTTGGCAAACTTGTAGGTGGTGCTCTCGATAGGTGAACCGTAGGTGCTGAATGCTATATTGGTCTTATCAGTCCACTCTGCACATTTGTCATTCATATATTTCATGACTGAGATTGCAAATGGCGTTGCCTCCGGATTCGTATGTGAAAGTCCCGTCATATACTTCACACACTCATAAAGCCCCGCATAACCAAGTGAGATTGTAGAATAACCTCCGTAGAGAAGCTTATCTATCTTCTCACCCTTCTTAAGGCGGGCAAGTGCTCCGTTCTGCCAGAGAATCGGTGCAACATCGGAAACAGTACCCTTAAGTCTGTTATGACGGCACATGAGCGCACGATAGCACAGCTCAAGCCTTTCGTCAAATATCTCCCAGAACTTATTATAATCTCCACCCGAGGAAAGTGCCACATCAACGAGGTTAATTGTGACAACCCCCTGATTAAATCTTCCGTAGAACTTATAGCTGCCATTCTCATCCTTCCATGGATTGAGAGCACTTCTGCAGCCCATAACAGGGAAGCAGTTTCCCTCCTTAAGCTCCTTCATCTTCTTCTCTGATATGTAATCAGGAACAAGCCTCTTTGCCGAGCATCTGGCTGAAAGCTCTGTGAGGTAAAAATACCTGGAATCCTCTGTTATATTATCATCCTCAAGCACATATATAAGCTTAGGAAATGCCGGTGTAACCCACACTCCCGCTTCATTCTTGACACCCTGAAGGCGCTGCTTAAGAGTCTCCTCTATAATCATGGCAAGGTCTGCTTTTTCCTGCTCATTCTTCGCCTCATTAAGGTACATGAACACCGTGAGGAATGGTGCCTGTCCATTGGTGGTCATGAGTGTGATTACCTGGTACTGGATTGTCTGGACACCCTTGGTAATCTCTTTCTTAAGTCTTGTCTCAACTATTTCCGCAATCTTTTCATCGGAGGGAGTGCAGCCTAACAGTTCAAGCTCTTCCATCACATCCTTGCGGATCTTCTCTCGTGATATATTGACAAACGGGGCAAGATGTGCAAGTGATATGCTCTGTCCTCCATACTGGCTTGATGCCACCTGCGCTATAATCTGTGTGGCAATATTACATGCTGTTGAAAAACTATGTGGTTTCTCAATAAGAGTCTCGCTTATAACCGTTCCATTCTGGAGCATATCCTCAAGATTGACCAGATCACAGTTATGCATGTGCTGTGCATAGTAGTCCGAATCATGGAAATGTATTATTCCCTGCTCATCCGCCTCCACAACCTCAGTAGGAAGAAGAAGCCTTCTTGTGATATCCTTGCTCACCTCTCCTGCCATGTAATCTCTCTGAACACTGTTTACAGCCGGATTCTTGTTGGAGTTCTCCTGCTTAACCTCTTCATTATTATATTCAATCAGTGAAAGGATTCTCGTATCCGTAGTATTGGCTTTTCTCACCAAGGAGCGCTTATAACGATAGCGGACATAGTCTCTTGCAACGTCAAATGCTCCTGTGGACATTATCTGGTTCTCCACCATATCCTGTATCTCTTCTACCGATACAGCCCTGTTAAGCTTGTTGCACTTGTACTCAACATAGTCTGCTATATCCGATATCTGCTCCTTACTAAGAGGTGAATTATCCACAGCTGCATTAGCCTTCGTGATGGCCGCCACTATCTTACTGACGTCAAAGCCCTCTTCCGAGCCATTTCTCTTAATAATCTTCATTGAAACCCTCCCAAACTTATAACCACAATATATTGTGTCTCCATAACGTACATGCTACATTATGCAGTGTATACACTGAAATGTCAATACGGAATAATGTACTATTTTTCATTCCTTATTTTCTCATTTACAAATGCCCGCTTCATCCTTTTGACCATGCTTACTATAAGAGGAATGACCATAACCGCCCATACTATAGGCTCTGAAACGATTATACCCCAATATCCTATTACCGGTGTCAGAAGCATGGCAATCAGTACTTTTCCCACAAGCTCAAGCCCGCTCGAAAAAATAGGTGTGATATGGTCGCCCATGCCCTGAAGACTGTTTCTTAGTATTGTTATAGTAGGCACAAGCAGATAAAAGCATGTGTCAAAGCGCTGATACAGGCAGGCTGTGTCTATAACCTCGCTTATACCGGTATCAGTGATGACAACAATCAGATACGGACATACCGTATAGCTCGCAATCAGCACAATAACACACCAGATATAAGAGCAGCCTAACGATACCTTAAGCCCCGCGCGTATCCTGTCATACCTTCCGGCACCATAGTTCTGGCCACTGTATGTAGCCATTGTTGTGCCAAGCACACTGAACGGAAGCATATACAGGTTCGTGAGCTTTCTGGTGGCAGCGTGCGCCACTATGGTGTTCGTTCCCAATGTATTTATAGCCGTCTGCAATGACAGCGTACCGAATGAGACAAGTGAGTTCATAAGTCCCATCGACAAGCCTCCCTCAAGCATCGGTTTCAAAAATTCCTTCTCAGGCACAAAATCCTTTATATTAAAATGCAGAAAAGCATATTTTTTCCATGTATATCCAAAGCACAGCACAGCCGAAACAGCCTGTGACACAATGGTAGCCACGGCGGCTCCCCTCACGCCCATGTCCATATACTTCACGCACAATATATCCAGTGCCACGTTGAGCACAGCGGAAATTATGAGAAAAATGAGCGGCGTGTACGCATCCCCTATGGCTCTTAGATTTGCGGCAAGCACATTGTATATAATCGAAAAGAACAGTCCCACTATGATAACCGTGATATATGCAACGGACGCCTCCCTGTGCTCGTCCATCACATTCATCCAGTCCAGAAGTCCATCCATAAAAATAAGACTTCCCGCCACAACTATAGCAGTAACAACAAGTCCCATTAAAATTGACAGTGCAAACACTTTTCTCGATTTATTCTTATCCCCGCTCCCAAAATGCTGTGCCATGATGACCGCAAAGCCATTCGCAAGCCCGACAATGAATCCTACAAGCAGGTCATTCAATGTGCTTATTGAACCGACCGCGGCAAGCGCATCATTTCCAAGATAAGTTCCGACTATACGTGTGTCGGCAAGATTATAGGCAAGGTTAAAAAGATTCCCAATCAGAATCGGAAGTGCAAAATACAGTATTATCCTCGCCGGCTTTCCATGTGTTAAATCCTTCATGTGGGTTTTAATTACCTCTTTTTGTAAATCATATTAGGTAATTGCGAAACGCAGTGTATGCCTGCCGTACGCTGTGTAATTTTACCAGTACACAGCTGTTTACCGGCAGATTTGCGTTTGGCAATTACCTTTGTAAGTTATATTATACATATCCCTTGGCATTATATGAGGCTGACATATTATAAATATGCCAGCCTCACATCAGGTATAAATCATTATCAATCAAATGCAGCTTTTACAGACAGATATCCGTCTATTCGCCTGTGACTACCTTCATAACAGCATCCGATAATGCTGCAAGCTTAGTCTGTGCATCATCGAAGCTTGTGCCCTTAACGCCCATGTAGAACTTAACCTTAGGCTCTGTTCCCGATGGTCTTGCACAGCACCATGCCCCATCATTGAGGTCATAATAGAGAACATTGGACTTAGGAAGACCTGTAGGCTTCTTCTCGCCTGTCTTCATGTCAACAATCACATCCCTGTCATAATCTCTCGCCGAAAGCACAGTGAAGTCACCGAACTTCTCAGGAGTGTGCTCACGAAGATTATCAAGCATCTCCTTGATCTTAGCTACACCCTCAACGCCCTTGAGTGTGATTGACTTAAGTCCCTCTCTGTAATAGCCGTACTTCTCATAGATGTTGACCATCTGATCCCAGAGAGTAAGTCCCTGCTTCTTGTAATATGCTGCTGCCTCACACAGAGCCATAACAGCAACGATGGCGTCCTTATCCCTTGCATGTGTTCCGACAAGACAGCCGTAGCTCTCCTCGAAGCCGAACATATACTCATAGGTATGCTGCTGCTCGAAGAACTTAATCTGCTCTCCGATATACTTAAATCCGGTTAAAACCTCTATAAGCTTGAGGTTGTACTCCTTGGCAACCGCATCAGCCATATTGGTTGAAACAATAGTCTTAACCAATGCGCCGTTAGCCGGAATAAGTCCCTTAGCCTTCTTCTGTGAGAGAAGGTACTCTGCGATAAGCATACCGGACATATTACCTGTAAATGACACATACTCGCCTGTCTTGGAATCCTTAGCATACACGCCGAGTCTGTCCGCATCAGGGTCTGTCGCAAGGACAACGTCCGCATTCTTCTCCTTGGCAAGCTTAAGCGCAAGTGTGAATGCTGCCGGATCCTCAGGGTTAGGATAGCTTACTGTAGGGAAGTTGCCATCTGGAAGCTCCTGCTCAGGAACAACATATACATTCTCAAAACCGATTTCCTTCAAAACTCTTCTTGCCGGAATGTTACCTGTGCCGTGAAGAGGTGTATAGACAACAGTCATTGTCTTACCCATCTCCTTGATTACATCAGGGTTGACAATCTGCTTCTTGAGCTCTGCAATGTAAGCATCATCAAGGTCTGAGCCGATTACATTGTAAAGACCTGCTGCCTTAGCAGCCTCCTTGTCCATAGTCTTAACCGTATTGAAATCAGTGACATTGAGTACTTCTGTTATGATCTGCTTGTCCTTAGGCGCTGTAATCTGTGCACCGTCCTCCCAGTATACCTTGTAGCCGTTATATTCAGGCGGATTGTGGCTGGGCGTTTCAACCATAACTATCGTCCACAGTAAGAAG
>OGUO01002186.1_pt1 | contig 12125 bp, 11 predicted proteins | sample 1553641 | NCBI WGS metagenome assembly OGUO01 (sample SAMEA2579980, study PRJEB22360) | human gut metagenome | biome: human gut; feature: human-associated habitat; material: faeces | place: Denmark | collected 2008/2010 | reverse complement strand
TTTTACATAGCCCCTTGTATTATCCGTTCCGATATCAACCGCAATATCAGGGGAAACAAACTGAAAACCTGCCATCAGATAACCCCTCGCTCTGTCATACCGTTGAGCTGAAGCAGCATATTCCGCAGCATCGACACTCGGAAACGCTGCCTGTATGATTTTTTGCATCGAAAACGCCTCATTTCTTATTTTTTTCACAAAGCAGGGTGTTCTTTTTGGAAGAATGCCCTGTTTTTGCAGGACATTTTTATTATTTTTCTACAAATGCAAAAAAATATTCCCTGAAAATGTTGCCTTATGCAAAGAAATCGGGTATAATAGAAGTACTTATGTGCAATGCACCCAGTGAAATGGATGAGCAATCAAATGCAATGGGAGAAGAAACAATCATGGATGTTAGACCAGCTGATCTTTTATTGATGCGAAAGCCGCATCCCTGCGGCGGAAATACGTTTTATGTTATTCGTTCTGGAATGGATTTTAAACTACGCTGTACCACTTGCGGCAGAGAGTTTATGGTTCCCCGCAACAAAATTGAACGGAGAATCAAACAGGTGATTCGGGAAACCGATTCTTCGGAATCGACGAACACACTGCCAACATCGAAATAAGACAAAACCGCAAAAATCAAAGGAGATCACAAACTTATGTTAGAAAAATTAAGCCGCATGGAGAAAAATTATACAGAACTTGCGGATTCCTTATCAGACCCAGCAGTCCTTGCAGACAATCGACTGTATGCGGAGAAAATGCGGGAATATAAACGCATGACTCCAATCATAGAAACCTATCATGCTTATCTGCATGCCATGCAGCAACGGGACGAAGCAAAAGAATTGCTACAGGAAAATGACGGCGATGCAGAACTGAAAGAACTGGCACAAGAAGAATATCATACTGCCAAGGCAGCTTGTGAAGATTTGCACGAGAAATTGATTTTTCTGCTGTTGCCGCAAGACCCGAACGATGATAAGAACGTCATCATTGAAATCCGCAGCGGTGCTGGTGGGGAAGAAGCAGCACTGTTTGCCAATAGTCTTTACCGAATGTATACGATGTATGCGGAATCGAAGGGCTGGAAGCAAGAAGTTCTGAACCAAAACCCAACGGAACTGGGCGGATTCAAGGAAATCAGTTTTTCGATTGTGGGCGAGGGTGCATATTCCAAGCTGAAATATGAAAGCGGTGTGCATCGGGTGCAGCGTGTGCCGGAAACGGAATCGCAGGGCAGAATCCACACTTCTACCGTTACGGTTGCCGTTCTGGTGGAAGCAGACGATGTAGAATTGAACATCAATCCAACGGATTTACGAATTGATGTATTCCGTGCAAGCGGTGCTGGCGGACAGCATATCAACAAGACGGAATCCGCAGTACGAATTACACACTTGCCGACCGGAATTGTGGTAGAATGTCAGGACGAACGCAGCCAGTTTAAAAACAAAGATAAGGCAATGAAAATTCTGCGTTCTCGACTCTATGAAGCGATGCAGCGAGAACAAAATGAAAAAATCGCCTCGGAACGAAGAATGCAGGTTGGAACGGGCGACCGTTCGGAGCGAATCCGCACGTATAATTTTCCGCAGGGCAGAATGACCGACCATCGAATCGGTTTGACGCTGTATCGGCTGGAAGATTTGCTGAACGGAAACTTAGAGGAAGTATTTGAAGCCCTTGCAACTTCAGAACAGCTGACTGCACATGCCAACTCTATTGCTGTCCGTTTTGAAGACGAAGAACAGTAGGAGGAAACAGATATGGCAAGAGAAGCATCTGTAGAACGTAATACAAAAGAAACAGAGATCAAATTAAAGATCAATGAGGTGGAACCAAATCGTAATCAGCCACGACAGAAGTTTGACGAGGAAGCATTACAGGAACTGGCAGAGTCCATACGTCAGTTTGGTGTTCTGCAGCCACTGATCGTTCAGAAGAGAAAAGATTATTATGAAATTATAGCAGGAGAGAGAAGATGGAGAGCCGCTAAAAAAGCTGGTTTGAAGGAAGTTCCTGTTGTAATCAAAAACTTCTCAGAACAGGAAGCAATGGAGGTTGCTCTTATTGAAAATATACAGAGAGAAAACCTTAATCCTATAGAGGAAGCATTGGCGTATCAGAAATTAATTAAAGATTATAAGTTGAAACAGGATGAAGTTGCAGAAAAAGTTTCAAAAAGCCGTGTGGCTGTAACCAATTCGCTTAGACTTTTAAAGCTTGATGAACGCGTACAGAAAATGGTAATTGATGATATGATTTCCGGAGGACATGCAAGAGCACTTCTTGCCGTTAGTAATGGTGATACACAGTATACCCTTGCAATGAAAGCTTTTGATGAGAAACTCAGTGTCCGTGAAGTTGAGAAACTGATAAAGAATATTGGCTCTGAAGAAACAAAAAAGCCAAAGGATAAACCAAAAGATGATTTTGTTTACAGGGATATTGAAAGTAAACTTAAAGAAATTATAGGAACTAAAGTTGTTATACATAATAAGAATAATAACAAAGGAAAAATTGAGATAGAATATTATTCCCAGGATGATTTTGAAAGAATAATTGAACTAATCAAAAAATAGAAAGAGGCTAAAGATGTTAGATTTTTTTGGATTATTTAGTGTTGATACACTATATGTGATTTTAGGTATGGCTGTAGTAATGGTTGTAATGCTTGTTTTTTTGATTATTAATTCTGTAAAAATCAAAAATATGAAATTGACGTATACAAGTTTTATGTCAGGAAAAGACGGAAAGAGCCTTGAGGAAGTCATTCTTAAAAGATTTAAAGAAGTCGATGAATTGAAGAAAGAAGACGCGGCTAAAAAAGTACAGTTAGATGATATAAATGAGTCATTAAGATATGCCTTTTCTAAAATGGGAATGGTAAAATATGATGCTTTTAATGAAATGGGTGGCAAATTAAGTTTTGCACTTGCATTGCTAGATAACAGAAACAATGGATTCCTTATAAATGCAATGCATAGCAGAGAAGGATGTTACACATATGTAAAAGAAATAATAAATGGCGAATCGTATATAAATCTTGGAGAAGAAGAAAAGAAAGCATTGAATAAGGCAATTAATTCAGAATCAGGAGATGAATAATTGTCATAAAAGGGATAAGGTTGTATGAAAAAAATCCAGATAGTCGACATAAAAAATGGTAAAATATTAGCAAAAGAAGTGTCCAATAGTAAAGGGCTGATGCTGCTAAGCGAAGGAACAGTTTTAAAAAAAGAACACATAGATAAACTTGCGGAAAACAATATATCGGAAGTGTATATAGTTGACAGTCAAGAAGATGAAGCTGCAATAAACTTTTATATTAACAAGATAGAAGAAGACAGTGTTGATATAATCAAAGATGTCATAGATAATAAAGCTAATATTTCAGATGATAAAGAAAAAGACAAAATAATTCAGATAACTAAAAGAATAATTGATAATATTCTGATAAATCCTCAGATAACGCAGCAGATAATAAATGTTAAAAGAGGAAATAATGATATATATACCCATCTTTTAAATACAGCGGTTTTGTCCGTTGTAATGGCAGTAAAGATTGGATTTGAAGAAGAAAAATTACATGATATTGCACTTGGAGCATTATTGCACGATATAGGAATTGTAGATGTTAAGACATATTACATGGACACAGATGTGGACAGGCTTCCGGCAGATGAAAAATTTGATTATAGGAAACATGTTTTTAACGGATATGAAAAAGTAAAACTCTGTGACTGGATGACGGAGAGAACAAAAAATATAATCCTTGGTCATCATGAAAAAGTAAACGGAATGGGTTATCCGTTCCATAAGAGAGGAAAAGACATAAGCGAGGAAGTTATGCTTGTGGCAATATGCGACACCTTTGATGAAATGATTAAAGGAATAGGATATGAACAAAAGAAGGTACATGAGGTAATAGAATACCTCAGAACCGTCGCAGCATATTCTTTTGATTATGATATGCTTATTAAAGTGCTATCCAATATTGCATGGTTCCCTAACGGCAGTAAGGTAATTACCAATGAAAATGAAGTTGGTATTATTATAAAACAAAACAAAGGATTGGCAGACAGACCAATTATTAAAATTATCAGGGATTCGTCAGGTAATGACCTGAAGGACGGACCTGTAAAGAATTTGTTAGAATGTCTCACTGTATTTATAGTTGACACAACAGATGAAGAAATTTAGGAGGAATAAAAATGTTAGACATTAAGTTTGTGAGAGAAAATCCTGATATCGTAAAGGAGAATATTAAGAAGAAGTTTCAGGACCATAAGATTCCTATGGTTGATGAAGTAATAAAGTTAGATGAAGAAGCAAGAAAGGTACAGCAGGAAGCTGACAGCCTTCGTGCCGACAGAAATAAACTTTCAAAGCAGATTGGTGCTTTAATGGGACAGGGCAAAAAAGAAGAAGCAGAAGAAGTTAAGAAGCAGGTTGGTCTTAATTCAGCAAGATTAGCAGAGCTTGAAGAAAAAGAAACAGAATTACAGGCTAAAGTTAAAAAGATTATGATGGTAATTCCAAACATAATCGACCCAAGTGTACCAATTGGTAAAAATGACCAGGAAAACGTTGAAGTTCAGAGATATGGCGAACCTGTAGTTCCTGATTTTGAAATTCCATATCATACAGAGATTATGGAAAGCTTTAACGGCATTGACCTTGACAGTGCAAGAAGAGTTGCCGGAAACGGTTTCTACTACCTTATGGGAGATATTGCAAGACTTCATTCCGCAGTAATATCATACGCAAGAGATTTCATGATAAACAGAGGTTTTACTTATTGTGTACCTCCTTTCATGATTAGAAGCGACGTTGTTACAGGTGTTATGAGTTTTGATGAAATGGAAGCAATGATGTATAAGATTGAGGGCGAAGACCTTTACCTTATCGGAACAAGTGAACATTCAATGATTGGTAAATTCATTGATAACGTTCTTGAGGAAAAGAATCTTCCTTACACTCTTACAAGCTATTCGCCATGTTTCAGAAAAGAAAAAGGAGCGCATGGCATTGAAGAGAGAGGCGTATACAGAATACATCAGTTTGAAAAGCAGGAAATGATAGTTGTATGTAAACCTGAAGACAGCAAAATGTGGTTCGATAAATTATGGCAGAACACAGTAGACTTATTCAGAACACTTGATATCCCTGTCAGAACACTTGAATGTTGCTCGGGAGACCTTGCAGACCTTAAAGTTAAATCTGTAGACGTTGAAGCATGGTCACCAAGACAGAAAAAATATTTTGAAGTAGGAAGCTGTTCAAATCTTTCAGATGCACAGGCAAGACGTCTTGGCATCAGGGTAAAAGCGGAAGACGGCAGCAAATACTACGCACACACACTTAACAACACAGTTGTTGCACCTCCTAGAATGCTTATCGCATTTCTTGAAAATAATCTTAATGCAGACGGAAGTGTCAATATTCCTGAAGCATTACAGCCATATATGGGTGGAATGACCAAGATTGTAAAGAAATAATTGAGGTAAGAAATGCATAATTACGTTACTGCAATAGGGTTCATGGATGTGTATGATACCCCTTACATGGATAAAATAATAAAAGATTATATAGAAAAGTCCGTTGAAAATAACGTAGTGAAATATGTTAAAAAGGAACCGGGAAAAAGTCGTTTTATTACAGCGGAGCTGGATATGCCCCTGCTGTCTGATTGTGACGGAAATCACCGTGGCGGTATCAAAATCAGAGGAAAATATAATTCCGTAACAGGAAGTTTTTACTATACAAATTGTTTTCCCTATGTAGTAAGTAATTATTCATATTATGCAGAAAGTGTATCAATAACCATGAAAAAAGATTCCGAGGGCTACCTTGGAATTGTAAGCGGTCAGGTGAGTGAGTTATCACCCATATTTTTTGTAACAAATGACATTGAACTCATAAGCAATAATCCGGAAAAGTCAGATTTTGAAAATGTCAATGTGTACCTCACGGGACTTGCTTTGGAGGGAAAAATTATTTTACCTGCAAATTTAAATAACAAGCCAGAACAGACCGATTCCGATGTCAACAGAGGAGATCTTTTAGGCCGTGCTTTAAGCGGTGACAGGGACGCAATCACGGAGCTTACCATGGTTGACCTTGATACATATATTGATATAGGCAAAAGAATAAAAAACGAGGATGTATATTCGATTGTATACAGCTCTATGGTTCCTGCGGGACTTGAGTCGGATATGTATTCAGTTGTGGGAAACATTCTGGAAATTGATACATTGGAAAATGATATTACAGGAAATTATCTGTATATGCTTTTGATAGAATGTAACTCAATGGTATTTCATGTGATAATAGACAGTAGTACATTACTTGGTGAACCTGAAGTGGGAAGACGTTTTGTGGGCAGTGTATGGCTTCAGGGCAAAATAAGTATCGACTGATACCTTGACTTATTCCCGTTCAATTATTATAATGGGAATACAGTTTTGTTCTCTTAGTTAAATGGATATAACAAGTGCCTCCTAAGCACTAGTTGTGGGTTCGATTCCCGCAGGGAACATTTGATTTTTTGCAACAATGATCAAAATTCATTGTTGCTTTTTTTATTTTATGGCGCTTGCGAGCAACAAAACACTATATTCTTGCTTACCAAAAATGCAGACTATACCGTTTCGTATAGCAATAACATCAATGCAGGAACTGTCACAGTTACGATTATGGAAAGAGGCTCTTACGAGGGAACCACCGGCACGACATTCCAGATTAAATCACGTTCGATCAGAGAGGTAACGGTAGAAAAAATTGGTAAAAGTGCTGTATTTTTCGTAGGGGGAGTGGTACAATATTTTATATAAAATAGAATAATAAAATTGTTCCTGAAATTTATTGACTTTAAGAAAAAAATTTGATATATAAGGAACGAGTAAAAGAGAAAGGAAATAGCAAACTATGGCGACAAAGAAAAATATTAAGAAAAATAAATTGGAAAATTTGCATCTGAAGGAAAGGATAAACTATGGCTACAGAAAAGTCATTATTATGATGTTAGTCTCAGGGCTGTTATCTATTGTGGTCATAGGTATTCTATTTTTCAATATGAAGCATTATGTACAAAATGTTACTGTTGCAGACCAGGCGGTGAAAATCTGCAGGATAAATGTTAACGCAGCAGCGAGAAATATCAGGGAAATGGCATTAAATAATGATGCATCCTCTTATGACAATTATGAGCAGACGGTAGAAAGACTGCTTGCAGAAGTTGATACCCATCTGAATAATTTAAAGAAATCCGGAGTTGTTCCGGATGCGGATTATGAAGAATACTCATCTGCCCTTGCAGACTGGGGAAACATTGGTTATTCCATCATGGAAAAAATCAAAAGCGGTGACAAAGATAAGGCAGTTGATTCAATTATGAATGATTGTACCCCGGCATTAAATAAAGCCGTAGAAATTGCAATAAGATTAGATGAAATGACCGATGAGCAAAGCAACCGGTCAGTCAGAGTTACGGTTATTTTTGCAGTGGCAGGAGTTGCGTGTATTATTGTTTGTCTGGTTTTGGCATGGAAACTGACAACAAAAACAGGCAAAAAAGTACTTGAGACAATTTTAGTACCATTACGTGAAGTGGAAGCCGTTGCACAGGAATTAACAGATGGAAACCTGCACAGCACACTGGAATACCATTCGGATGATGAGATTGGAAGACTGGCACACAGTATGCGTAAATCCATCCGCATTCTGGGAAGCTATGTAGATGATATTGGACGTGCAATGAAGATGTTTGCAGAAGGAAATTTTGATGTGCAGCCGGAAGTAGAGTGGAAAGGGGATTTTGTTGGAATTCTAAACTCCTTTATGTTGTTTGAAGAAAGCATGGCAGAGGTGATAAAGGGAATCCAGCATGTTTCAGATGAAGTTTCGAGTGCCGCAGAGCAGGTAGCAGCAAGCTCCAATGACCTTGCGGATGGAGCAACAAATCAGGCAGCAGTTGTAGAAGAACTGACCGCAACAGTCGAAGGTGTTTCTGAACAGGTAGAAAAAAATTCAAAATCCGCAAAAGAAATCAGTGGAAGAGTAGACAAACTTGGAAATGCCATTCTGGAAAGCAATGGTAAAATGAAGGATATGGTTGATTCCATGAATGAGATCAACGGGGCATCAAAAGAGATTGACAAGATCATTGCAACAATCAATGAAATTGCGGCCCAGACGAATCTGCTTGCATTGAATGCTTCCATTGAGGCTGCAAGAGCAGGGGAGGCAGGAAAAGGATTTGCAGTTGTAGCGAATCAGGTAAATGTGCTGGCAGACCAGAGTGCCCAGGCAGCAAAGGAATCTGCAACATTGATTGAAACCTCTGTGAAAGCCGTGGAAAAGGGTATGGTGATTGCAGGGCAGACGGCATCACAATTGCAGGAGGTCGCTGAGAATTCCCAGATCATTACAAAAGAAGTCACAAATATTGCTGATACGTTAGAGACACAGGCAACAGAAATCAAACAGATTAATGATGGAATTGAACAGATCAATGATGTCGTACAGACGAATTCGGCAACATCTGAAGAATGTGCAGCATCTAGTCAGGAGATGAGCAGTGAAGCAGAAAATCTGCGTGAAATGATCCAGAAATTTAAAATTGCAGAAAATAAAAATTAAAAACGGTGCAAAAAATTATTGATGTTTAATTGTTGATTAAAGGACGAAATACTGGAATTTAAAGAAAGTTACTGTATTTCGTCTTTTTTTATGGTACAATGCTAATATAGTTTTATTTGTATGTGAGAATGGAAATTTATAGATAAAAAAGAAGAGAGGACAGAGCATGAATTATATAGTGTTTGATTTGGAATGGAATCAATGTCCTGACGGAAAAGAAAAAGAAATTAAGGATATGCCATTTGAAATAATAGAGATTGGTGCAGTCAAGCTGGATTCACAGAGGAGAGTCATAGATACTTTTGCAAAAAATATAGCCCCCGGTGTATATCAGACGCTTCATCCTGTTATGCAGGACCTTATTGGCACAACCATGGGTGAACTTGTTGAAAAAGGAGTGCCATTTCCACAGGCTGTTAAAGAGTTTATGGAATGGTGCGGGGATGATTACATTTTCTGTACATGGGGATGCATGGACCTTACGGAACTTCAGCGTAACTGTGATTATTACAAGATAAACCTTAATCTTCCAATGCCGCTTATTTACTACGATTTGCAGAAATCGTACAGTATATGTTATGACGATGGCAAGAAGCGGAGCTCGCTTGAAACTGTAACCGCAGATAAAAAAATTGTGCAGAATGAAGCTTTTCACTCGGCTTTTGCGGATGCAGAGTATACGGCAAAGATTTTTGGGCTGATGGATATGGATAAAATATATGAGTACACCTCGGTGGACACATACAAGATACCGTCATCACGGGCTGAGGAATTCACGTTAGTGTATCCTACCTACAGTAAGTTCATATCAAAAGGCTATCGTGACAGGGAAAAAATTATGCTGGACGGTGTTATCCGTACCACGAAATGTTTCTTGTGCAACAGGGAAATCAAGCAGAGAATAAAATGGTTTTCCAATAACCAGCATGTATATTACTGCGTGGCATATTGTGAGAACCACGGTCTTTTTAAGGGTAAAATACGATTTAAAAAGACCGAGGATGATTTATATTATGCGATTAAGATTTTAAAGCAGACCGACGAAAACGGCGTTGCTGAAATCATCCAGAAGCAGGACCACAAAAGAGAGCGCAGAAGGGCAAAACGTTCAAGGGAAAAACAGCGCCAGAGACAGGGTGCTCAGAAGTGAAAACCTCTCCTGTGACGTCTCCTGTTTTTTACTCTTATGACAACCGGTACAACAATGAGTGAAAGCCCTGCCACTGCACCGATTAATACAAAAATATTTATATAAATTGTTTTATCTTTATTAATAGTGATGTGTGTTTCTTCCGTCATTACTCCGTTAGTTCCGGGTGTGATGGAAGAATTTTTATTGTCTTTTATATAGATAGTGGAATTACCGAGAGGCAGGGTTTTGTAATAAAAGCTGATGCAGGCAAATCCGCCGCTTTTACCGGAATAAGCGGCATTATCTGCGTATGTTACAATCTTTGTCAGGTCCGATATATTGGCATTTGACGGAACAAGAATATAAGCCCCATCATCGAATTCTATGCTGTAGCCGTTTGTCGATGTCATCTCGTAGGTAATATCAAGGGCATCAAGCCCAAAAGATGAAGATGACATATTATTATCATCAAGATAACATTTACGGTAGTTATTAAGGTAATAATCAAAAAGTGCGATGGAGTCGGTGTATCTTCCCGAAGCCGTTGAATTCATAACTGAGCACACCAGCCTTATACCGTCTTTTTCGGCAAAAGATACGAGACAGTTGCCTGCGGCATCGGTATATCCGGTTTTGCCGCCTTTTGAATACCGGTACTCATACTCGCCGCCTTTTAACATCTGGAAACGGTGTGTGTAATAGCGGATATTGTTATTTGTGTTAGTCTTGCCTATCTTGTATACACCTGTATAACTCATGATATTTACAAGGGTTTTGTTATTAAAACAGGCCCTTCCTATCAATGCCATATCATAAGGCGTGGAGTAGTGAAATTCATTGGTGAGACCGCTTGGATTGGAAAAATGCGTTGAAACAGCGCCTAAGGCAGCAGCTTTGTCATTCATCATCGATGCAAAACCGGAAGCCGTACCGCCCACATATTCTGCAAGTCCGTAAGCCACATCATTGGCGGAGCGGAGCATAAGGCAATACAAGGACTGCTCTACCGTAAGCTGTTCGCCCACAGCAATTCCTACATTAGCATCACCGGGAGAAACACTGTCAACCGCAGCTTTGGAATAGGTAACCACATCTGACATAGATGTATTCTCTATGGTAAGCAAAGCCGTCATCATCTTGGTGGTGCTTGCAGGATAGCATTTTTTATCCATATTCCTCTGATAAAGAACCTCCCCGGAATCGGCGTCCATCAGCACAATATACTGTGACTTAATATCGGGAAATTCAGGCAGAATGTCATTATTATCAGCCGCCCGGCATAGGCTTAAATGACACATAATATATATAAAAGTAAGAGTTGAAGCAATTATTTTTTTCATACTAAATCCCTTTAACAAAATTTGAAATTATAGTAGCATATTCGGGGGCGTTTGTATATACTAATAATATCGCTTAGATACGGAGGAAACTCATAGACATGAGATTAAGAAATGTGAGAGGTGCCAGAGAGGCACTTGAAGAAAGTGATTATACAATTAATGTACCTGAAGAAAATAAAGGCAGATGGCATGAGATTTTCGGCAACGACAACGAAATCCATCTTGAAATCGGAACGGGCAAAGGCAGATTTATCATGGAGCTTGCGTCAAAGAACCCTGATATCAATTATATTGGAATAGAAAAGTTTTCAAGCGTTCTTGTCCGTGCATTGGAAAAGCAGAGGGAAATGGAGCTGCCTAACCTTCGCTTTATCCGGATGGATGCCGAGAAAATAGAGGATGTATTTGAAAACGGTGAGATTGGAAGAATATATCTTAATTTCTCAGACCCATGGCCAAAGGACCGTCACGCGAAAAGACGCCTTACTTCAAGACAGTTTTTTGCCAGATATAACAATATTCTTGCAAAAACAGGGCGTGTGGAGTTCAAGACCGACAACAGACCTTTATTTGATTTTTCTTTGGAAGAGGTTGAAGCTGCCGGCTGGAAATTAGACAGCGTCACATACGATCTTCACAACAGCGATATGAACGATGGCAACGTAATGACCGAATACGAAATCAAATTTTCAAAGCTTGGCAATCCTATTAACAAGCTTATCGCCACAAGGTAAAATTTTAATAATGTTGGGAGGGGAGTAGAATGAAAAAACGTTTCCACTGCATATGCATTTGGTCCGGCTGCCGCCGACTTAACTGCGAGCTGCTTAAAATCAAGCGGGGTTTCGACGAACTCAAGAAGATTTTCAACTGTAAATAGTACAGAAATTATTTTTTGAAAAATTTTTCATAAAATTAAAAAAAACACTTGCTTTTTTTTTACGACTCATATATAATAACACTTGCGTCAAACAAAAGACAAAATATTTTATGCGCCTTTAGCTCAGTTGGTAGAGCAC
>OGUO01002185.1_pt1 | contig 12128 bp, 7 predicted proteins | sample 1553641 | NCBI WGS metagenome assembly OGUO01 (sample SAMEA2579980, study PRJEB22360) | human gut metagenome | biome: human gut; feature: human-associated habitat; material: faeces | place: Denmark | collected 2008/2010 | reverse complement strand
CTTCACTCTTAGTCATCTCCTTTTCCCACAATCTCAGATTTCTGCTGACTGTATCGTCTAACATTGTTTCTTTCGACTTATATTCTGTCCATAGTGCCTGACCGGCTTCCTTTTTCCCGGTACGGAACAGGAACATTCCATATTCACCGTATCCGGCTCTGTAAGTTTCATCATAAAGAAGCATTTGCTCATAGTAGAATCCTGCATTTTCATAATTTTCCTGGTACTCACTGTTTACTGCCAGAATCTGTAATATCTTTCTGGACTCCTCTTTTTCAGTGCATTGTTTTTGTAATTTTCGCAGTCCGGTATCTGCCTGTTCACAGATTTTTTCCCTGTCTGCTTTACTGCCGTTTTGAAATTCTTCCTGATAATAAAGGTCTGTAATATCAGTTAGCTCTTCATAAAAATCAAATGTTTTGGAACCGGATACCAGATCAGAACTAAACAGAAGAAAAACAGTTATTACTGCAAAAGCAATACTGCTCCCTGCCAAAACCAACATGTTTTTAATTTTACTCTGATTTTGTCTCTTCTGGATTCTGCTTAGTTTTTTCTGTACAGTCTTCATATTTTGATAACGCATTTCCGGTTTCTTCATGCAGCATCTGAAAATAAGCCAGAATAATGACATGTTCCGAATGAATAACAGACAATCTGTTTTTCCACATAAGGCAGATAATGTTTTTCCAAATGTATAAATATCCGTTGCTGCATTTATCTTTCCCTCATATTGTTCCGGCGCAGCAAAACCGGCAGTGCCTGTACATACTTTATGGTGATATTTATATCCGTTTACAGCACCGCCCAGATCAACCAGATATAATCTTCCATTCTCACCCAGCATCAGATTGTCAGGCTTCAGATCTCCGTAATAAACCGGTGGTTTCTGACCATGAAAATAGGAGAATACCTCTGAAATTTCCATTCCATATTTAACGATTTCATTTATGGAAAAATGTTTTCCGCCTCTTAAACACTCACCCAGCGATTTTCCCTTGACATATTCCATAACAAGGTAGCATTTCCGGTTATCCTCTATATAATCTATCATCTTTGGCAGAGACGGATGTGAAAGCTTCAAAAGCATACGTGCTTCACTTTTGCCGGATACCGGTATTTCTTTTACCGCCCACAAAACGCCCAGTTCCAGATCTCTGGCAAGGTAAACTTTCCCTCCACCGCCTTTTCCAACAGGCTCCAGAATACAGTAACGCCCTTTTAATACAGTTCCAGATAAATTCACTGGTTCACCTCCTGTTCAATTGTCAAACAGATAAAATCATCAGATTCTCTACTTGCTCATAACCGAATAACTGCTCCGCAGTTTATCTGAGCCAAGCAGATATTCACAATTCGTTTAAAATAAAAATGGAAAATGTGATGAAAGAATTTCATCACGTATAGATTAGATAAATACATAATAGCACATTTCGTTCTTTTTGAAAAGCCCCATTTACAATATATGTAAACAGGGCTTAGTATACGTTACTGTTCACTCCGTTCACAGTAACACGTTTATTGATGAATCTTATTTTTACATTCTGTCCGGTGCAGAAAATCCAAGAAGATCGATACATGTCTCCAGAACTTTCTTAGTGAGTTTCAGCAACTGGATGAAGGAAGCTTTCTGTGCTTCGTTCTCTTCGCTGAGGATCTTTGTCTCATGATAGAAGCTGTTGAATGCATTGGATACTTCGTAAATATATGCACAGATCTTATGCGGTGCTTTTTCTTCAAAGGCGTTCTCTACGGTTGCACCAAAACCTGTCAGCTGAAGCATCAGGTTCTTCTGGCTGTCGTTTACAGGATCAAGGATTGTACCTGCTTCAAGGTTGCCGCCCTCTTCTGCAAAACGGTTCAGAATAGATTTGATACGAACGATCGTATAAAGGATATACGGACCTGTATTACCTTCAAATGATGTAAATCTGTCAATATCAAAAATGTAATCCTTGGTAGCCTGATTGGAAAGATCACCGTATTTAATCGCGGAAAGCCCTACGATCTCTGCAGTTTCTTTCGCATCTTTATCTTTCACGCTGCGATTCTCAACAATCTTGGTAAACATCTCTTCGTTGATGTCTTTAATGAGAGTTTCCAGACGCATAACGCCGCCCTCTCTTGTCTTGAACGGTTTTCCGTCTTTTCCGTTCATGGTTCCGAATCCAAGGAAGGAAAGCTTTGTATCATCTTTTACAAGCCCGGTCTTTCTTGCACAGCGGAATACCTGGATAAAGTGAAGTTCCTGACGTTTGTCTACCACATACAAGATCTCATCCGGGTCAAATAATTTCATTCGCTCTACGATTGTTGCAAGGTCTGTAGTTGTATAAAGAGAAGCTCCGTCTGATTTCAGAAGCATACATGGAGGAATCTCTTTTGTGTCGTTCTCTTCTTTTACATCTACTACAAGTGCGCCCTGGTCTACATAGGCGAATCCTTTTTCTTTCATCTCCTCAACCATTCCGGGAATATATGGCTGTGCATCGGATTCCTTTTTCCAGAGATCAAAAGACACATTTAATTTGTCATAGTTGCGCTTCAGGTCTGTAACGGATACGTTCATGATATGGTTCCAGAGAGCCATGTATCCCGGTTTGCCCTGCTGAAGAAGATGAGTTGCTTCCAGAGCTTCGTTTCTGTACGCTTCATCCTCTTTGGACTTGCCGCTTGCACATGGATAGATTTCTTCCAGCTCTGCGATGGTAAATGGAGGCTCTGTCGGGTATTCTCCTGTATAACTCTCATCAAAATACACCAGATCAGGCTTACGGATATGAAGCTCGTTCATAATCAGCCCCATTGGCTGTCCCCAGTCACCCAGATGGATATCACCTGTGATGTGATGTCCCATATATCTGACGATACGTTTGATACTCTCGCCGATAACACCTGAACGAAGATGGCCTACATGGAGAGGCTTCGCTACATTAGGTCCACCGTAGTCAATGACCATCTCCAGCGGAGTCTGAGCCTCTTCCAGACCAAACTTGTCAAATGTACGCATCTCTTTTACATAGTTGCCTACAAACTCTCTGCTCAGAGTGAAATTCAAAAAGCCGGGTGCTACCGCATCCACTTTCTCAAATACCTGGCTGTCTGCCAGCTTCGCTGCCACATCATTTGCGATCATGATAGGAGCTTTCTTATATTTCTTGGCACCTGCCATGGCGCCATTGCACTGATATTCACATAAATCAGGTCTGTTGGATATTCCTGTCTTTCCGTATTTATCATCATAGCCGCATTGTTTAAAAGCATTTCCGACTATTTCTGTAATCTGGTCTAAAATTTTTTTCATAAAAAATATTCCTCCGTTGGTTATGTTCCATTATACTTTTCATATTTACGGTTGTAAAGAAATTTTAACGTTAAAACAGCTATGAGAGGATTCCGGTAATCCCAGATAAACTCATAGCTGTCATTAGAAATTCTTAATTATTCCATAACAATTAAATTGTTGCTATATCAATCGGTGTCATTGACTGTGTTGCCTGACATTCAAGACTTGTAAGCAATGCATTGGCTGTATCAAGTGATGTAAGAACGTTTACACCGGTCTCGATTGCATGTCTTCTGATAATGAAACCATCGTGGCTCTTTTCAATACCGTTCTCAGGTATATCGATGACAAGGTCAATCTTGTGGTCAAGAATAAGGTCAAGAAGTGTTGGTGATTCCTGTTCAACCTTATTGATCTTAATTGCCTCAACGCCGTTTTCATTGAAATAACGTGCTGTACCTCTTGTCGCATAAATTGTATATCCAAGAGCTGCAAAACGTTTTGCAACCGAAAGAGCATCTTTCTGCTCATGGTCATTAACTGTCATAATCATCTGTTTATGTTTTGGAAGATTAACGCCTGCACCTACAAAGGCTTTGTATAATGCTTCGTTAAAATCTTTTGCTATACCAAGACATTCACCTGTCGATTTCATTTCCGGTCCAAGGCTGATATCAGCGCCACGAATCTTTTCAAATGAGAATACAGGCATCTTGATTGCAATGTAGTCTGCTTTTTTCTGAAGTCCTGGTGTATAGCCAAGACCTTTGATTGTATTACCGATAATAACCTGTGTAGCAAGTTTTACAATAGGAATACCTGTAACTTTGCTTATATATGGAACAGTTCTTGAAGAACGTGGATTAACCTCTATTACATATACCTGGTCATTGTATACGATAAACTGGATATTAATAAGACCTTTTACATGTAAAGCTCTTGCAAGCTTAATTGTATAATCTTCAAGCATATCCACAATTTTCTGTGAAATACTCTGGGCAGGATATACCGAAATACTGTCTCCCGAATGGATACCGGCTCTTTCAATATGCTCCATAATACCAGGGATTAAAATATCTTCTCCGTCACAAACGGCATCAACTTCAATTTCCTTACCCATAAGGTATTTATCAACAAGGATTGGATGTTCCTGAACCTGTCTGTTAATGATTTCCATGAATTCAACAATATCTTTGTCGCTTATGGCAATCTGCATACCCTGTCCGCCAAGAACATAGGAAGGTCTTACAAGAACAGGATAGCCTAATTCATTAGCTGCCTCAAGAGCTTCTTCTGTAGTGAAAACTGTCTTTCCTGCTGCTCTCGGAATTCCTGTCTGTTCAAGAATTTCATCAAAAAGTTCTCTGTCTTCCGCCGCATCAACATCTTCTGCGCTTGTACCGAGGATTGGAACGCCCATTTCCATTAATGCTTTTGTGAGCTTAATGGCTGTCTGTCCACCGAACTGTACAACAGCTCCGTCCGGATGTTCAAGTTCAACAATGCTTTCAACATCTTCAGGTGTCAATGGTTCAAAATAAAGTTTGTCAGCTATATCAAAGTCGGTACTTACTGTTTCAGGGTTATTATTGATAATGATAGTCTCATATCCTTCAGCCTTGAATGCCCATGTACTGTGAACCGAACAATAGTCAAATTCGATACCCTGTCCGATTCTTATAGGACCTGAACCGAGTACGAGGACTTTTTTCTCAGGCTTAGTCTCAATAACTTCATTTTCTGAACTGTAGCATGAATAATAGTAAGGTGTTGAAGCCTCAAATTCGGCAGCACAGGTATCAACCATCTTAAATGCCGCATGAATACCATATTCATCCCTTAAAGCCTTAACTTCTTTTTCTGTCCTGCCTGTAAGTCTTCCGATAACAACGTCAGGGAATTCAATTCTCTTTGCTTCAGCAAGAAGTTCTTTGGTAAGTTCTTCTGTCTTGAGACGGTTTTCCATTTCAACGATAATGTGGAATTTGTCGATAAACCACTTATCAATCATGGTAATATCATGGATTGTATCGTAAGAAATACCTCTTCTTAAAGCCTCCGCAACAACATACATACGCTTATCGTCAATATTGTGAAGAAGTTCTATAATGTCATCATCAGAATATGATGAGTAGTCGTCGTTCATAAGTGAATCAACGTGCTGTTCAAGTGAACGGATAGCCTTCATAAGTGCGCCTTCAAAGTTAGTGCAGATACTCATGACCTCACCGGTTGCCTTCATCTGTGTCGTAAGCTTTCTTGAAGCAGTAATAAATTTATCAAAAGGAAGTCTTGGAATCTTAACTACGCAATAGTCAAGAGCAGGCTCAAAACTTGCAAATGTCTTATGTGTAATTGCATTAGGTATCTCATCAAGGTTATATCCAAGTGCTATCTTAGCCGCAACCTTGGCAATAGGATAACCTGTTGCTTTGGAAGCAAGGGCTGATGAACGGCTTACACGAGGATTAACTTCGATAACGCAATATTCAAAACTTGTTGGATGAAGTGCAAACTGTACATTACATCCGCCTGTTATTTTAAGTTCGTCAATAATATTAAGAGCTGATGAACGAAGCATCTGGTATTCCTTATCAGACAGTGTCTGTGAAGGTGCAACTACAATACTGTCACCTGTGTGTACTCCGACAGGGTCAATATTTTCCATATTACATACTGTAATACAGGTTCCGTTGGCATCACGCATCACTTCGTATTCGATTTCCTTCCAGCCAGCGATACATCTTTCAACAAGTACCTGGCCTACACGGCTTAATCTTAAACCATTGGAAAGAATGTCGATAAGTTCTTCTTCATTCTTAGCGATACCACCGCCGCTTCCACCGAGTGTATATGCAGGGCGGAGAACAACAGGGTAACCAATCTGATTGGCAAAAGCAATTCCGTCTTCAACATTCTCAACAACAAGAGAAGGCGCACAAGGCTCTCCGATTTTTTCCATTGTTGTCTTAAATTCAAGTCTGTCTTCTGCTTTCTTGATTGTCTCCGCAGTTGTACCGATTAATTTAACATTATGTTCTTCAAGGAAACCTGTCTCGGCAATTTCCATTGCAAGGTTAAGACCTGCCTGTCCACCAAGTGTTGGAAGAATACTGTCCGGTTTCTCCTTGAGAATAATCTGCTCAAGTGAGTGGACTGTCAATGGCTCAATGTAGACTTCATCAGCAATATTTTTATCAGTCATAATTGTGGCAGGATTAGAGTTCACAAGAACAACCTCCATGCCTTCTTCTTTAAGAGAACGACATGCCTGTGTTCCCGCATAGTCAAATTCGGCAGCCTGACCGATTACGATAGGGCCTGAACCGATTACTAATACTTTTTTTATGTCTTTATTCTTTGGCATAATTAATCCCTGCCTTTCTTCATCATATTCATGAATCTGTCAAAAAGATAATCCGAATCCTTAGGGCCTGCACAGGCTTCCGGATGGAACTGGACTGTAAAGATGTTCTTGCCTACATATTCAAGACCTTCATTGGTCTTGTCATTAACATTGATAAATGCAGGTCTTGCAATCTTATCATCAAGTGTATCCATATCAACAACATATCCGTGGTTCTGTGATGAGATATATACCTTACCGGTCTGAAGATCCTTAACCGGATGATTAGCTCCTCTGTGTCCGTATTTCATCTTATGTGTATCAGCACCTGTGGCAAGTGCCATAAGCTGATGTCCAAGACAAATTGCAAAAACAGGAACATCTGAATCATATAATTTCTTGATTTCCTTAATAATAGAAACACATTCCTTAGGGTCTCCAGGACCATTGGAAAGCATTATTCCGTCAGGATTAGCTGCAAGGATTTCTTCCGCTGTGGTTAAAGCAGGATAAACAGTTACCTCACAGCCTCTCTTATTAAGAGATCTTGCAATATTTCTCTTGGCACCGAAATCCATAAGTGCAACCTTAAATCCATCACCGGGAAGTACATATTTCTCTTCACAGGTTACTTTTTCAACAACCTTGCCTGTGGTATATTCTTTTAATTTAGGGAGAATCTCATCAAGATTATAATTCTCATTGGTGGTAATCATTCCGTTCATAGTACCCTTTTCCCTGAGAATCTTGGTAAGAGCACGGGTATCAATACCTGCAATACCCGGAATGTTATTTTCTTTAAGAAAATTTTGTATAGAATCTTCACTACGGAAGTTACTTGGAACACGTGAAAGTTCTCGGACAATAAAACCGTCAGGCCATGGTCTGCCTGATTCCTCATCAGCATGGCAAATACCATAATTGCCAATTAATGGATATGTCATAACTACTGCCTGTCCGGCATATGATGGATCTGTAAGAACCTCTAAATATCCTGTCATTGAGGTATTAAAAACAATTTCACTGATTACTTCTCTCTCAGCTCCAATGCTTGTACCTTCAAAGACATTTCCGTCACTTAGAATCAAAAATGCTTTCATCTTCACACCTTCAAACCTTTCACATGTATTATTTATTTAGGCAAAAAAAAAACAACTAAACATACTGATAGCGCTTTTTTTCTTCAAATTGTAGAAATTTTACCATAAAATCCGGCTGATTTCAAGATGCAAATTGTACTCAACAAATATTTTTTTCATCATATAATATCATGTAAGCATCGATGCTGCCATTTGTGATTAATTTTGCATTGCAGCAATATGAATTATAATATCCGGAAAGGTTAAAATTATGCTTAATAAAAATGATGAAACCGGCTTTTTAAAGGTTAATATCACAAATGAAGAAGGAATTCCCATTGATGCAACCGTCAGCATCTACGAAGGTACGGATGAAGAAAACCCTGTTGACGTTGTAGAAACCAATTCCATAGGTCAGACAGAACAAATCGAACTGCCGGCTCCGCCTCAGAGCTTCAGCGAAACTCCCGGCATTATCATACCTTACGCCATGTATAATATTGTAGCTTCTGCTCCGGGCTTTGCCCCGGTTTCCATTACCGGTTCAAATATTTTCTCCGGAATATTATCAATCCAAAATATTATTCTTACGGGAATTCCCGGCAATTATAATATCGGTCCCAATACACTAATCGGCAACTATCCTCCAAAAATTCCCGAGGCTGAGATAAAACCCATTGAAAACACCGGTGAAATTGTTCTTGACCGTGTTGTGGTTCCCGAAACCATTGTTGTCCATGACGGTGTCCCATCCGACTCAACCGCAACGGACTACTACGTTCCATTTGCCGATTATATAAAAAACGTTGCCAGCAGTGAAATATACCCTACATGGCCTAGGGAAACCATCAAAGCCAATGTAATTGCCATTATTTCTTTTACCTTGAACCGTGTATACACCGAATGGTACCGCAATAAAGGTTATTATTTTACCATTACATCTTCTACCGCTTTTGACCATAAGTGGATTAATAAGCGTAATATTTTCGACACCATTTCCAATGTTGTTGATGAATATTTCTCAAATTATGTATCCCGTCCCGATGTCAAACAGCCAATCCTCACCCAATACTGCGACGGCAAAAGGACTACCTGCAGCGGTCTAAGCCAGTGGGGTTCCAAGTCTCTTGGGGATGACGGCAAAACCGCACTCCAGATTCTTCGTAATTACTACGGCAGCGACATATATATAAACACCGCCGAAATAATCGAGGGCATCCCTGTCTCATATCCCGGATACACCCTTGAAATCGGTTCATACGGTCCTCCTGTCGCCACCATTCAGGAACAGCTTTCCCTCATCCGCCGTACCTACAGCAACATACCTCCTCTTACTGTTGACGGAATCTACGGTAAGGACACAGCAGCTTCCGTCAGCAAATTCCAGGAGACCTTCAACATGCCCGTTACCGGCACCGTCGATTATGCCACATGGTATAAAATATCCCAGCTATATGTGGCACTGGCAAAATTGGCATAGATTCACACAGTTATCTAATCCGTATGTTTTCGGCTGTCAAGGTACTCTTCTGCCATATTTACAATAATACCAAATCCGTAAATCAGTGCTGTCCTAAAAAGAATAGCAATCATCTGACATATTATACCTGCAGTTTTCAATGTTCCGTAGTTATAAAAAGATATTGCTGATTCAAAATTTCTATACAGTGAAATATCATGGCTCACACTGATTGCTATGCAAACTACAAACAATACAAATCCAATCAGGCAATATACGACTGCAATACCTTTGATAAGACTACTTACTCTAAACTTTTTCTTCATAATGCTACCTCCAATTTGTTAAAAAATAATGTGGGACAGAAGCCTGAGGGTTGTATTTTCCCTGTCCCATAATAATTATCTTATATTGGATGTCCCAAAAAAAGGACTTATAATACATATTTTTATATGGTAAATTGATATTCCTATATGATATAATATGTTATCAAATTTAACTTTGTAGGAGGATAAAAGATGTTAATTAACTGGCTTATCATGGGTTATTTTCTGATTCTTTTTGGCGAAAGGATTCAGAGTCTCATACGTTCATTTGCAGATAAGGATCTTTCCATGTGGGGAGATGGGTTCAGCCGGTATGTAAACGGCATCTGTATTCTGTCGCTTGCAGCATCAGTTATTTTATTATTTACAATTAACAGGGATTTTCTTAAGGCACTTGTGTCAGATGGAACACAGGTTAATACAAAGATGATATGTATTACAATTGGCGTGATTCTGGTCTCAGGAATGGTGCATACCGAATATACAATCCCCGGAATACAATTTGCAGCATACGGATTTCTGATAGCCGCCCTTGTCATCAGAACGGCTAAAAATAATGCAATGGCAGATGACAGCATATTACTATGGTTTTCACTTGTGTATCTCATATTTTTTTCTATGGCTATTCCGGTTGTATATAAATCACATATTGAATATGCCGGATTATTCCATATAATAGAGGCAGTCGTATCACTTGTGCTTGTCGCTGCTTTTGCATATATGGCATTCAATAATGATGCAGTCAATCTTTTTATGCTTCTGCCAATTATCATAGCCGTTATTGGCGACGCAGTCATTCTTTCATTGAGATGGAAAGAACAGGTTAATACATTTGTGCTTATATTTATTGTTGCGTCGGCTGTTATGTGGTTGGCAGGATTTATTGCGAGTAGGAGGTAAGGGTTTTCAAAACTCTTACCCCCAACGATATTGAATTTACCGCCATATCAGCAAACGCAGTAGAACTGCCTGCCGCTTGAGCTGCATAAGGAGTAATTACTCCAATTGCATCCTTATTCTCTTTGTCCATTGAAGTTAAAGCCAATCCAAAAGACACAATAGCACTTAAAATATTAAAACGTGAGTTGTCCGAATTTTTATAAGCAGCACAATATGTTCCACTTAAATCAACAAGACTCATCACATCTCCGGGTAATTAAATCCTCTTTGATATATCACGCTTCTTCTCTACACTTGCATAATTTTTAAGAAGGTTATGATATACCCTTATCATCTATAATCCCAAAATAACTAAAAATATCCCTTTTTAGGAAGTTCGCTGCCTCTGACTGTGCAATTGGAGCCAACTGATTAAAATCTCCAACACATACAAACTTATCCCGTGAATACATAGCTACACATATAAGCTGTGTAACATATGCCATACTGACCTCATCAAACATTACCAAATCATATTTTACATTTTCAAACATATGATCAACAACTAGTTTAGATACTGTAGTTGCAATCATATTTGCCCTTGAAGCATAAAAAGCTTCCTTTTCTCTAATTGAAGTACGGCATTTCTTCAATTCCTTTTCAACTGTATCCATTTCCTTTGAATATTTCATACCCTGTTCGATTAATTTATCTTTACTAAGGGTTAATGACTCTAGTTTTTCTGCCAAATTCTGATTTCTGTCCAAAGCATAATTATAAGCTACGACATCATGGTTATCCGATAATTTTGTATCCCTTACATAACCATATCGCAATATCTTTCCATTTTTTTAAGCTCTGTCTGTTTGTATTTATATAATAACTCTATGGTTCTATTCTAATCTTGAAGCAGTATGACGCTGTATATACAATACAGTGATTTACATTCCACTATGGTTCTATTCTAATATACTGACTCTTACAAGAACAAGGATGACATCATAATTTACATTCCACTATGGTTCTATTCTAATTACTTATCCTTTAATGGCTCTATTGCCATTGCAAATTTACATTCCACTATGGTTCTATTCTAATAGTTGCCACATGGATTTTTGGACAGATAACTACTATATTTACATTCCACTATGGTTCTATTCTAATTGTTATTGCCCTGCTTAAAGTTATTATATCCTAAAATTTACATTCCACTATGGTTCTATTCTAATATATAGTTGTTTTGGCTGCGGTAAAACTTTATCTAATTTACATTCCACTATGGTTCTATTCTAATCTGTCTTTGTCTGTTTCTAAGTCTAAAACTACAAGGATTTACATTCCACTATGGTTCTATTCTAATATAGAAGGCAGTTTCGGTGTTGTTAGTTCTTCTGAATTTACATTCCACTATGGTTCTATTCTAATTTGGTTCTCCTCCACTGTCTGGGTCTGAAAGCGTATTTACATTCCACTATGGCTCTATTCTAATAATAAACCTAGAATTTTGAACGCTTGCGGGCTTTATTTACATTCCACTATGGTTCTATTCTAATGAAATTGCTTAAAAATGATTTTTCATTAATAGTATTATTTACATTCCACTATGGTTCTATTCTAATGAGACACAGCTTGATTATTATACCTCTATTTCAAGATTTACATTCCACTATGGTTCTATTCTAATAATTACCCCGACAGCTACACAGATGAAATGATAACCATTTACATTCCACTATGGTTCTATTCTAATAGG
>OGUO01002183.1_pt1 | contig 12132 bp, 9 predicted proteins | sample 1553641 | NCBI WGS metagenome assembly OGUO01 (sample SAMEA2579980, study PRJEB22360) | human gut metagenome | biome: human gut; feature: human-associated habitat; material: faeces | place: Denmark | collected 2008/2010 | reverse complement strand
TGGGGCTGTGTATCGCCAGCGCCGTCAGCAACCAGACGGGATTTTTGCAGAACGCCGCCGGGGTGGTCACCTATCCCTTCCGGGCGGCGGGTTCCGCCGTGGCCGGATGGTTCCAGAACATCGGCCAGCGATTCGAGACGGTGGAAGCCCTGCGCCAGGAGATCGAGGAGCTGCGCAAGGAAAACGCCCAGCTGAAGGAGGATGCGCGTCAGGCCAAGACCGACAGCGAGGAGAACCAGCGGCTGCGGGACCTGAACGGTCTGCGGCAGCAGCGGCGGGACTTCACCTTTGAGGCGGCCCGGGTCATCGAGCGCAGCACCTCCAACTGGTCCAGGACCCTGACCCTGAACAAGGGCACCGGCCTGGGCGTGGCCATCGGCGACTGCGTGGTGGATCAGTACGGCTATCTGGTGGGAGTGGTCACCGAGGCGGGCGCCAACTGGTGCACCGTGACCACCATCCTGGACACGGATTCCCAGCTGGGGGCCCTGGTGTTCCGCACCGGCGAGGTGACGGTGGCCATGGGCGACCTGGCCCTGATGGGGCAGGGAAAACTGAAGCTGTCGTACCTGGAGGGGGAATCCAGCCTCATCAACGGCGACATGATCGTCACCTCCGGCCTGGGAGGCTACTATCCCTCGGGACTGGTCATCGGCTCCGTGGAGGAGATCAAAACCGATGACAACGGCTTGACCCGCTACGCCACCATCATCCCCAAAACCGATATCACCCAGCTGGTGGAGGTGTTCGTGATCACGGACTTCACCATCGTGGATTGAGAGGAGCGGCCATGAATCAATCCATGAACCAACGGGATATGTTCTTCAAATGGCTGTACTACGCCGGGGCGGTGCTGCTGCTGGTGCTGGTGTTCCGATACAATAAAAAAGGGGGCAGACGTTCCTGACCCCCACCCCTCTACACAAACCAACATAGAAAAAAGAGGTATGCATCAAAATGAAACTGAAACGTTTATTTACCGCAGTCCTCAGCGCCGCCTTGACCCTAAGCCTCTGCGCCATGCCCGCCATGGCGGCAGACGACACGACGACGACGGATGTTTGGACACAGAACTCTGGCTCTATTACGATTCATAAATATGAATATAATGGAAATGACGCAAAGGAAAGCACCGGCGAAAATACAGATGAGAAAAATGTTCCTACTGATACCGCCAGACCATTGGAAGGTGCTACATTCAGCATTTATCAGGTTATGAATCGTACCCAGCTTCAGGCTTATTACGACGGTTTAAGTAACGCCACCTCGGTTAAGGTTGAGGACTACCTGAACGATACCGGAGATGCAATCAAAGCTGACGAGTCTTATTCCACTGCTCTTAAAACACAAACGACTGACGCAAACGGCCTTACGACTTTCGATTCCCTTGCCCTCGGCTTGTATGTTGTGGTTGAGACGGTTACCCCCGATAAGGTTACAAGCCCTGTGAAGCCGTTTCTTGTTTCGGTTCCTATGACGAAGGCAAGCAACCTCAACGAGTGGTTGTACGATATCCACGTTTATCCCAAAAACGGCACGACTTATGGCGAAGTGAAGATTCATAAAACAGCTCGTGTTGGCAACGGTGCCGAAAGCCCACTCAAAGGTGTAACTTTTACTTTGGAAAAGTTCAGTGACACCGATAAAACATGGAAGCCCGTAACAGAGAGCGAGTCGGACAATACCAAATTTGATCTGAAAACAAATGAAGAGGGCATTGTTTCTGTAAGTGGTCTGTCTCAGGGTAAATACCGTTTTATCGAGCAGTCCATTGAAGGAAATACCCCCTACATCATCGATAAGAAGCCCATTGCATTTGAGGTAACCAAGAAGGGCGAAATCCAGTACAACGGCGAAAATGCTGCGCCAGCAATCGAAATTCCTGTTATCAATGAAGGCGCTGCTATTGAAAAAAAGATAGATAAAAACGATGCACTCACGAAGAGTACGGATTACAGCGTCGGTGACCATGTTCCGTACCAAATTAAGGTAACTGTACCGTGGAACATTGCGAAACTGACGACCTTTACCGTTACCGATAGGCCGACCAACCTGAAGTTTGACGGCAAGACGAGCGACTTCAGCGTTCAGTGTGAAAACACCGCTGTGGAGGAAGCGGCATATACTGTTGTGAATAGTGGCGACGGCTTTACCATTACCTTTATCCCTGCTAATATGACTGATTATACCGGAAAAGACATCATTATCAAGTATACTGCAACTTTACAGGATACGGCAGACCAGACTACGACGGGCAACACAAACTCTGCTTCTCTCGTCTACACCAACAAAATCGGTGTAGACCTCAAGGGCAACCCGACAGAAGAAGACAAGAAAGAAACGAAAGACGAAGCTGTTGTTTACACCTTCAAAGTAAAGGTGCATAAAACTGCCGATGATACCCAAAAAGGACTGTCAGGCGTCGAGTTTGACCTGTACAAAGAAGATGCGAACGGTACCGTAAAGGATGATGCCGCAAGGGCATTGGGCTTGGATGCCAGCAAGAAATGGACCCAGATCAACAAAGAAAAGTTAGTAAGTGGTAAAGACGGTTATTTGGAGCAGGGCGGTCTGGCCAATGGCGACTACTACCTGGTTGAAACGAAGACCGCCGAGGGTTATAACCTGCTGAAATCTCCTGTCAAAGTTACCTTGAACATTAAGGAAACCACGACGTTTACAAAAGACGCTGACGGCACGATTACCAAGACAACAACCTTTACCGGTGGCGATGAACAGAACATCGGCGTGCACACGGTTAATGTTGTCAACCGCAAGGGCTTTACGCTGCCTGTCACCGGCGGTTTCAGTACGCTGCTGTTCAGCGGTATCGGTGTGCTGCTGGTTCTGGCGGGCGTCGGCGTTCTGTTCAGCCTGAAAAAGAAATCCAACCGTGCGTAATGCACACCATCCAAACACCCACAGCAAAATAAACGGGTAATCCATAGGGGAAGGGCCGGAAACGGTTCTTCCCCTATGGGCGGTTGTGGCAGTGCGTCAACCCTTTACAGAAAGGCTCTTTGCAATGGAAACCACCGTCAAATTAAAACTTGGCTTTGCTGCACTGATGATCGTCTCCGGCATCGGCGTGGCCATGTACCCCGTTGTCAGCAACGCGGTGGCACAGCGCCACGCAAGCTCGGTCATTGAAAGCTACAACGACAACGTGCAGTCGATGGACGCCGAGAAAATCGACGCCGCCAAGGAGGCTACGCGCCGCTACAACCAACAGCTGAACAATGCCATCGACCGCGACGCGGCGGGCGAAGCGGACGACATCGGCACAAGCTATGTGGACATGCTGGACGTGGGCGAGAGCCTTGGCTACATTACCATACCCAAAATTGACGTAAACCTGCCCATTTATGAGGGCACAAGCGACGATGTGCTGGTAAAGGGCGTCGGACATCTGGAAGGCTCCAGCTATCCGCTGGGCGGCGCGGGCACCCACAGTGTGCTGACGGGGCATCGCGGTATGGCCGAGGCGGTACTGTTTACCGACCTGGACAAGCTGGGCGAGGGCGACCGTTTTTACCTCCACATCATGGACGAGGTGCTGGCGTATCAGGTGGACCAGGTCAAGGTCGTGGAGCCGGAAAACACCGAGGATTTGGAAATTATCCCCGGCGGGGACTACTGCACGCTGGTCACCTGCACACCCTATGCCATTAACACCCACCGTATGCTTGTGCGCGGCGCCCGTGTGCCGTATACCGGAGAGGATGAGCAGCCCGACACGCCGCAGACCGTGCAGTACCAACAGCTGAATACCGGCAACGTGGTAAAGCGCATTGTGGACGCCTGGCCGTGGATCAGCGTGACGGGCAGTGTGGTTATCGGCGGCGAGGCGCTGCTGTTGCTGCTGCTGTTGCACCGCTGCAAAAAGCGTGAGGAGGAAGACTGATGAAACGCCTGTTTCTGCAAATTTTTGCATGGCTGGCAATTTTGCTGGGCGTTGGGCTGATGCTGCAGCCCACGGTCAGCCGATATCTGACGGAGCAGAAAAGCACAAAAACCGTGCAAAAATTTGTGCAGGCCGCCGAAGCTGCCGCCCCCGCCGCGCCCGAAACCTCCGCCACCGAACCCGCGCGCGCCTACCCCGAACTGTACGACGCGTTTCTGGCCTACAACCAACAGCTTTTTGCCCAAGGCCAAAGCGGCCTGAAAGACCCCTTTGCCTACGAGACCCCCGCCTTTGACCTGACGGGCTGCGGCTTGCCCGACGACGTTATCGCCGCGCTGTGGATACCGCGTCTGGACTTGGAACTGCCTGTTTATCTGGGGGCCAACGCGGCCAACATGGCCCGCGGCGGCGCGCTGCTGGGGCAGACCTCCATGCCGCTGGGCGGCGAAAACACCAACACCGTCATTGCCGCCCACCGCGGCTATTACGGTGCGGAAATGCTGCGCAACGTGCAGCAGATACAAATCGGCGATAAAATTACCCTGACAACGCCGTGGGACACGCTGGTTTACCGCGTGTGCGAGCTGAAAATTATACAGCCGGACGACATAAACGCCGTGCTGATACAGCCCGGCCGCGACCTGCTTACCCTGACGACCTGCCACCCCTACACCCAAAACACCCAGCGCTACCTGGTGATAGCCGAGCGCGACCCCGACGCAGAGGCCACCACCCATGCGGCAGACCTGGCCGAGTGTGACGAAACCTGGGACGCCGCACCGCGCCAAGTGACGGTGGAGGCCGACGGTACCTCCGCGCTGGAGGAAGTCACCCCCGAAAGTATCACTCCCCTGCCCCACGAGGGCGGCGGCGAAAACGCGGGCGGCGCGTACTCCAACTGGATGATTTGGCTGGAAAACAACGCCCTGTGGGCGGGATGCCTGCTGATTGCCGCCGTGATCGGTTGTATGCTGATTTGGCGCAGGCATAGAAAGGATTGACCCATGCAGAATATCAAAGAAAAGGCGCTGGCCGTTACAGCCGAGGTAAGCAAGGCGGTGCTGGGCAAGCCGGAAGTCGTGCTGAAAATCATGATGGCAATACTGGCCCGCGGCCATGTGCTGATTGAGGATATCCCCGGCGTGGGCAAAACCACGCTGGCACAGGCGTTTGCCCGCGCTATGGACCTGACCCAAAACCGCGTGCAGTTCACGCCGGACGTTTTGCCGTCCGACATTGTGGGGTTCTCGCTGTACCAAAAGGAAACCGGCAAATTTGTGTACCACCCCGGCGCGGTGATGTGCAACCTGTTTTTGGCCGATGAAATCAACCGTACCAGCGCCCGCACCCAGTCCGCCTTGCTGGAAGTCATGGAGGAAAGCGCCGTCACGGTGGACGGCGTGACGCGCGTTCTGCCGCAGCCGTTTACCGTTTTTGCAACGGAAAACCCCGTCGGCTCGGTGGGTACGCAGATGCTGCCGGAATCCCAGCTGGACCGTTTTATGGTCTGCGTGGTCATGGGCTACCCCGATGCGGAGGCGGAAATGGAGATTTTGTCCCGCCAGCCGCGCCGCGCCCTGCTGGACCGTGTGCAGCCGGTGATGGACAAAAACGACCTGCTGGCTATGCAGCAGCAGGTAGACGAAGTATATATGAGCGATGAAATCAGACGGTATATCGTGGAACTCTCCCGCGCGACGCGGCAGGACAGCCGCCTGACGCTGGGGCTTTCGCCCCGTGCGTCGCTGGCAGTGGCCGGTATGGCGCGCGCGGCGGCTTTTCTGGGCGGGCGCAATTATGTGGCCCCGCAGGATATTACCGCGATTTTTGCCGATGCGGCCCGCCACCGTCTGCGCCTGACCGAACAGGCCCGCACCGGCGGCGATACAGTGCAGAATATCCTTGGCGATGTTCTGCACACCGTGCCGCGCCCTCGCCCGGAGAAACCGTTCCATGGCAGGTAAGGTGGGCTGCGCGCTGCTGCTGGCCGTGCTGTTTGCCGCGGCAGCGGTCAGCCGCACGTCGTTTGCGGTCTTTTTGGCGTCACTGGCGGTGCTGCTGGTCGGCTTTTTGGCGTGGTATGTCCGCACACTGCGCAGGGATGTGACGGTAACGCTGCAGCTGCCTGCCCGCCCCGTGCACCCCGACGAGGATTTTGCCGTACTGGTGAAACTGCTCAACAACGGGCGGCGGCCCATGCCGGAGCTGCGTGTCGTTTTGCAGGCTGTGGACGCCGAAAGCGGAACGGCCATTGAACTGCCCTGCGGCGCGATGCTGGCCCCGCATCAGTGTGCCGATTTGCGCGTGACCCTGCGCGCAGCAAAAAGCGGTCTGTGGCGGTTCGGGGTGCGGGAAGCCACCGTGCGCGACCTGTTGGGGCTGTTTGCCGCGCACTGCGCCGTGCCGCCCCAAAGCAGAGAACTGTGTGTGCTGCCCCCCGCCGAGGGCGAGGACGACGGCGCAGGCACAAAACCGCAGAACTGCGCCGAAAAAGTGACTGCGGCGGGCTGCGATTTGACCGACGGCGTTTATGATCTGCGCCCCTACCGTGCAGGCGATTCACCGAAGCTGATCCACTGGAAACTGACCGCCCGCGTGGGCGAGTTGACCGTTCGCGAGCCGTTGGGCGCAGCCTACCGCGCTGACCCTGCGGGCAGCGTTTTGGCAGAGGGGGCCGACGCGCCGCAGCAGTTGCTGCACTTTGGGCAGGCCGCCGTAAAGCGGCTGCGCAGAGTGACCCGCCGCAAGGACACCGACCCCGCTACGGGGCTGGTATTTGTGGACCGTGTGCTGCTGCCCCGCACCAAGGCCGCTGCCCACCCCATGGCGGAAACGGCGGCGGATCTGCTGATTTCGGAGCTGCTGGCCTTGGGCTTGCTGACGGCACTGAACGGTGCGTTTGCACTGGCATTGCCGATTTGGGTGTGGCTTGGCGTGGCGGCACTGTGTGCGGCGTGGCCGGCACTGCACCACGTCCCGCTTTCCAAGGCGGGCCGTTACGGCGCGGCGCTGGCGCTGGCCGTGGGGTATCTGGTGCTGCTGTTTGCCGTGCAGCAGCCGTTTTTGGCCGGTGCGGCACAGTGCGCGGATGCCGTCAGGCTGTGCTTGAATACACGCTTCAACGCAAATTTTGTAGTGTCCGCCTCGCCGGTTTCGGCGCAGATGGGCCTGTTTGCGCTGCTGACGGCAGTGCCGTTTACAATGTTTTTGGCCACGTTGACAGCCCGCCACACCGACGCGCTGCTGCTGGGGGCGGTGCTTCTGCTGATCGAGGTGTTCACGCTGTTGGCGGGGACGGGCCGTGCCGTTTTGGGCTGGCTGCTGCTTTTGCCGGGCTGGTTGGGAAGCTGTGCGGCGGCGCGGTCGCTGGTGCGCAAACGGCTGTGGCGCGGCAAGGATTCCGCTGTCTATGCCGCCAACCTGCAGACCCACCGCACAAACCAAAGGCTGGCCGGTGTCGGCATGGCTGCCATTTGCGCGGTGCTGTTTTTGCCTGCCCTGGCACTGCGCCCCGTGCTGATGCTGCCCTTGAACGCGCTGCCGCCTGTGACCGACCAAGTCTGCGCGGCGGGCTGAGCGCGGCGATCGAGTGGCTGCCGAAAATCAGCGGCGGGGCACTGAATTTCCATGTCAGCGCTGCTGCGGGCGGCGTGGAGGACGGCAGCCTGACACGGGGCGACGGCCTGGCGCTGACGGGGCTGGAGGATATAATGGTCACGACCGACGCCAAGCCGGAGGAGACCGTCTACCTGCGCGGGTTTATCGGCGTGGACTATGACGGCACAAGCTGGCAGGCAGGGAATGCCGCTGCCTTCGACAGTGCCGCAGCAAACTGGAAAACCGACGGCGACGGGCGGCTTGCCATTGCGAACCTGCCGTTTTTGCGCGCGGCATACAGCGGCGCACAGCCGCAGCAAATGACCGTACAGCGTCTGCATGCAAACGATGCTTACACGTTTGCGCCGTACAACGCATATTTTAACGACTACTACACGCCGGACGGCGACGGAGCCATAGCGGGGCAGACCGTGCAGGACGATATGTTCTACTATTTTCCGCGCAAACAGGCAGAGGAGCTGCTGGAGGCCCGTGACGATGATGACGCGGGGGTGCTGGACCGTCTGGAAAGCGCCTACGCCGCGTATGTTCGTGCGCGCTGCCTGGATGTGCCCGACGGTGCCGGGTACGATGCCATAGACAAGGAACTGGCTGCACTGGTGAAGGAGCGCAAACTCAGGGATGATGACATCGATGGCCGACGCGCACTGGTGCGCAGCTGGCTGAACGAGCACTGCCGTTACAGCGCGGACGCCGAGACACCCGACGACACCGACCCGCTGCTGTATTTCCTGAGCGAGAGCCACGCAGGCAGCAGCACACAGTTCGCCTCGGCAGCGGTGCTGCTGTGCCGCATGGTAGGTCTGCCCGCTCGATATGTGGTAGGCTACGCCGCACCGCAAAGTCTGTTTACCGCTGCGGACGACGGCAGCTGCCGTGCCGTTTTGCAGGACGATAATGCCCACGCCTGGGCAGAGATTTACCTTTCCGGGCAGGGCTGGACGCCGCTGGAGGTCACCCCCGGTATGACAGCCGAACTGACCGAGGGCGAGCTTGCCGCCGATGCCGCACAGGCAGGGGAAAATGCCGCAGACAGTGATACACCCCTGCTCGCGCGGCAGGAGGCCGACTCCCCTGCCGAAACGCCGCAAAGCGTCCCGCTTTTGTGGGTGCTGCCTACGGTTTTGCTGCTGCTCGTCTTGGCCTTGGCACTTCTGCGCCGTGCAAGGCGCACACCTTTGCAGACCGTACAGGCGGAATTTTGTGCGCTCCATCGCAAGATGCGGCGCTGCGGGCTGGCGGCGGAGGTGTCCTCTGACGAAGCGGCATTTGCGGAATTTCTGCAAACGCATTGCCCGCAGACGGACCGCGAAACCGTGCAGCACCTGCTGGATGCCGTACAGGCGGCACAGTTTGCGCCCGATCCATGCACCGCCGAAACCGCGCAGGAGATACAGACCCTGTGCCGTAAATTACGCAAAAAACTGTGCAGACGAACGGTGTGAGGGCTGTGCAAGGGGAAGCTTTACGCAAGAAATAATTGACGATTCGGCAAAAAGCGATTATGATAATGGTAAATACATATCGGAGATGAGAAACCATGTCACCTTTGCCGAAGAGCGACAAGCCGATCGATATCACGCAAATCGCGCAGGCGCTTGGCGTATCCAAGACAACCGTGTCCCGTGCCATATCCGGCAACGGGCGCATCAGCGCAGCAACCCGCCAACGCGTGCTGGACTATGTAAAAAAGCATAACTATACCCCCAGTATGATGGCGCGCGGACTGGTGAAGCGCTGCTCCTACAATATTTCGCTGGTGATTTCCACGCAGTTTTCCGACTTTGAGCTGCCCTTTTTGCGCAAGGTGATGCGCTCTGTCTATCAGGTTGCCGGGGATTCCGACTACGATGTCCTGCTGACGCTGGTGGGCGAAAACGAAACCCGTCCTGTGGAGCGACTGCTGGATAACCGCAAAATCGATGGTCTGATCTTGACCCGCACACTGGAGCGTGACCCCTTGATCCCGCTGCTGAAGGCGCGCAAGGTGCCGTTTGTCGCCATCGGTCAGCCGGAGGACGATCAGGTACTTTCCGTTGACCATGACCAGGTGGGCGGCTGCCGTGAGATGACCAGTCTGCTGCTGATGAAGGGCATGAAGCATATCGCGCTGCTGGGCGGCAGTATGCTGTACACCGTCAACCAATCCCGATTGGAGGGCTTCCGGCAGGCTTATGTCAAGATGGGGCAAAAAATTGACGAAAACCTGCTGTTTTTGGAGCTGGAAAGCGACGATTTGCGCATGGAGGCTGTGCAGCAGGCTGTAGAGCGCGGGGCGGATTGCATCCTGTGCATGGACGAACGGCTGGCACAGCTGACGCTGAATATGCTCAAGCAGCTGAACCTGCGCGTGCCGCAGGATATCCGGCTGGCGTCGCTGTATGATAATGAGAATCTGGTCAATACCGTGCCGCCCATCTCCGCCGTGCAGTTTAATGCGGATATCCTTGGCTTAAAAGCAACGCAGCAGCTGCTGTGCGCCTTGCAGGGGCAGCCTGTTGAAACCCGCATGGAGCTGGGTTACCAGGTAAGCCTGCGGGAATCGACGCAGACGTGAAATCCGAGCGCACACCGAGGGGTGTGCGCTTTTTTTGTCTGACCCATCAAACCGTGTACATTTTCAGGAAAATATACAAAATGGGGCAAAATAAAACAAAAAGTCCCGAATTGCAGATACAAGCAATTCGGGACTTGATAGGATTTATAGAAGAACCTTAACTGTCAGGTCTTTCCAATTCCCCGGCCAAAGTACGTAACCACGCGAATTTCGATAGGCGCGAGCCTGTTCGTAATTCAACTTAATGGTTATACTCGCTGGCAAATCAGCCGCGAGGCGACTTGATGGCTGCCTGCTTATTGGGTCGTTATCATAGGTATGTACCCAAAAGCGCGTACTGTTTGCATCCTCAAGTATCCTATTGACGGCCCCATCCCCTTTCTTCGCTTTTGTTTTTCCCGGCATGATTTTTTCCGCCGAAATCGAATGGTAATTGTACGTTCCGCGCACATTGCATTGAACAGTGCATGACTCTTGAAATAGATTTAGTTCCCAGATGAATTTCTGTCCATCGATGGAGAAGATTCTCAGCACAAATCTGTCCAGAAATTCCCGGCTGATTTCATCGTTTGGGAACGACTCTTGCCAGCTGAGTGCTTCCTCTACCTTTTCACTATTGGCAGCTCCGTTTTCTTGTTCCTGCTGGTATTCTTCTAAAATATCCTGCCGGTGATCCTGCCAAACGTTTTTGTAAATTTCTCGCGCCATCAATTCGAGCTTCCATGCTTGCACATTGGGGGCGCTGCATTTGGGGGCTACATTCCTCAGCGACCGCTGATAACAGATATATCGAACAATGCCTTTCTCTGCGCGGAACGCCCGCATTCTGGCTCCGCAGCCACAAAACAGGCGGCAAGCCCATTTGTCGGCGTGTTCGCTCTTTCCATACAAGTAAGCCTGCGTTATATTGCCGTCTTTGTACGACTGCCATGCATGTCTGCGGCGCTGACATTTATCCCATAGTTCCTCTGAAATGATTGGCTCAAAACTGCCTTTCACCAGAATGTAATCCTGTTCGCTGTTCTTGATGCTTTTATGGCTGAGGAAATCATCAATATGCGATTTGTTGTATGTCAAATACCCTTTATAAATCGTATTCTTGGTGATTGAGAGAACCTGACGCGCGCTCCATTGTGGCATTCCGGATTTATTCGGTGCGCCTTCTTGCGTTAGTGTCTGGGCTATCTCGGTGCCATTTATGCCATCAGCATACCAAGCAAAAATTTTTCTGACAGTCTCTGCCTGACTTTCCTGCACCACAAGCATATGAGCCTTTTTATCACGCTTATATCCAAACGGTGTCGGTCCCGCAACATAGGTGCCTTTTTTCTGTGACGTCTGAATGCCCGCCTTGGTGCGTTCACTCATTTTACGGCTTTCATCTTGCGCAAGGCTTGCCATAATGGTCAGGCGAACTTCTCCATCGCCACGCATCGTCCAGATGTCATCATTGACGAAGTACACTTCAACGCCGTACTGTTTCAGCTCACGGGTCGTAACCAAAGTATCCACCGTGTTTCGGGCAAAACGGGAAACCTCGCGGGTCACGATTAGGTCAAACTTCTTTTTCCGGGCATCTCGCAGCATCTTCATAAAAGAAGGTCGGGTTTTCATGCCAGTACCTGAGATTCCTTCATCGGCGTATTGCCCAACCACCGTCCAATTCGGATGATGTTCTGCAAGCTCCAGATACCAGTTCATTTGATTTTTCAGTGCTGATATTTGCGCCTCAAGTTCCGTGGACACGCGCCCATAGAACACGACTCTGCGCGGGCAGTTTTGCTGGTCTGCTTTATCATATTGCATCGGTTTTCCCTCCTTCCCCATCAGTATAATACTGCATTCAGTATTTTCAAAATGTACAAGTCAATGACTCAATCATGGTATAGAAAAGAGGCTGTTGCACAAGGAAAAAATCCAAGTGCAGCAGCCTCTTTACGGTTAAATGCCTCCAGAAGCACAAAAACGCTCGCCATAGACCCCCTACTTTCCAAAAAGCAGATAACTCAAACAGGCCCTTCTGAATAACGATTGTTTTCCAGAGGAGCCTGTT
>OGUO01002179.1_pt1 | contig 12144 bp, 10 predicted proteins | sample 1553641 | NCBI WGS metagenome assembly OGUO01 (sample SAMEA2579980, study PRJEB22360) | human gut metagenome | biome: human gut; feature: human-associated habitat; material: faeces | place: Denmark | collected 2008/2010 | reverse complement strand
TTTTGAACTGACATTTACAGATAGCGATGGTAAAACGTATCAGTATTCTGAAATTGCTAATATGGGTGATTCATCAGAATTGAAATTTACAAGCTTCAAGGTGGAATTGAAAAAAGATATTTCATGTGCTGGGGCAAATAAATTGGTATTCAGCTATGCGACTACTGCTGATCTGACACAAGCGGTAACTGGCGATAAAAATAATTATACCAATAAAATAGAGGTTGATGGAAAGCCGGCTGAAGACACTTACCACTATACATACAGTAAGGGTGAAATTGTTAAGACGGATGGAAAGAATCGAACTAATTCTACTAGTACAACAACTGCTGGTGAATTAACTTGGAAAATCAAGGTAACAACAGATACGAAGGATCATCAAACATTAACAGTTACTGATAAGCTTCCAGATGGTGTAAAACTTACAGGATTTATCGTGCAGAAGAACAGTGGCAGTTATAATCATTCAGAGTATACTGTTGAAGGTGTCATGTTTTCAAAACAAAGCGGAAACTTTGAAGATGAATTTTCAATAGAAGGAAGCAAGTATGAAAACAACATATTCACATTAGTGATAAAGAGACAAAGTGGAAAAACACTTCCTACAGCAATGGAGTTTGAGATCACTGTTAAATGTGAAGTGGATGGCGCCCAGAAAATGGTAGCTGGCACAAAGTATATCTTTACCAATGAGGCAAGTGCAAAGCTAGATGATCTGGAGATTGGATCTTCCAGTCAGACGCAGGAGTGGACGAAGAAGGATACTACGGTAGCCAAGAAAGTAGTCGACAAGTCAGGAGATTATGATAATACAACAAGGCGAGCAAAATACTCGATTGTGTTAAATCCAGATGCAGAGGATCTTGTTGTAGGTACTGATAAGCTTACACTAGAAGATATACTTGACAGTTATGATAAAACATATTGGGCTGAGGGTGGTAAGGATGGAGTAACAGTTCAGGCAGAGCTGATTCCAAGTACAGTTAAGCTATATTATGCTGTTCCTGACGGAAACGGAGGATATACAACAGGAGAAGAGGTTACTGGATGGGCATGGACTTATAAGGAAGAACCGCCATCGTATGATCATACAAAACATATTATAACGGCGACTGGAGTACCTGACAGTACAGCTTTGATCTTTAAATATGAGTATTTGATTACGGTAGATGTACCTGATAAGAATCATACAAAGGTAAGTGTGAATATAAACAATACAGCTAAATTATCAGGAACATCTCATGAGGGTACTACAGGTGACAAATCCTATCTCTGGGAACGCCAAGCAGCAGGTGGTGGTGTTACAACTGATAAGAACTATATCTTATACAAAGTGGAGAAAGGAAATTACGGAAAGGCTGTAAGTGGTGCTGTTTTCCAACTTCAAAAGTATGTAAATGAAGCTTATCAGAACATAGATGGAAAAACATTTACCACTGATCAGGAAGGAAAGATTACGGTTTTATGGGATGCTAACTTGTATGAGAAAAATGTTTTATATAGGTTGGTAGAGGTCAAAGCTCCATCAGGTTATAAGCTTCCAGATGGAGAAGCACCGAGTATTGAGTTTTACTTCTCAGATGAGAATGATAAAACTAATGTATTGCCATCGCAGCTTCCAATAGGAGCATTTGATCTTAGTAAGGCTTCGCATACTTCGTATCTTGAAAATGAAGTAAGTCAGTCGTATGTTCTCCCTGAAACCGGTGGAACCGGTACCTATTGGTACACCCTGGGCGGGCTGCTCTTAATAGCAGGTGCATCGCTCTTGATGTATAGAAACTCTATGCGGAAAGGAGGCAAGAGAATTTGGTAACAAATTCTCTAAACTCCCCAAGCATGGGGAATCACCCCTAGAAACCGGGGGAGAGCAAAAACCCAGAAAATAGTAGGAATAACAAAGAAAGCGAGGAAGTAAAATATGAAGAAAATGAAAAAAGTCATGGCTCTGTTACTCAGCTTAGTCATGGTACTTGCAATGAGCGTAGTAGCATTTGCAACAGAAGAAGGTTCTACAACAAGCGGTACTTACACAATTACAGCACCAGCAACAAGTCATCAGTATGAGATCTATCAGATCTTTACAGGTGATTTACATGAAGAAACACTCTCCAACTTAAAGTGGGGTAAAAATGGTAAAGAAACAGAAGGAACAGATGTTGCTGCAGCAGTTGTAACTGCTCTTACTGGAGTAACTGGTAAGTCCTTTAATGAAATCCTAGCTGTAGTTGAGCCATATGCAAATTTAAACTCAACACCAATCGCTACAGTTACAAATGGTGCAACTTACGAAGCAGTTGCAGGTTATTATCTGATCAAGGATAAGGATAATTCTGTAACAGGAACAGATAGCTATACTCTTTACATCGTAAAGGTTGTTGGTAATGTTACCATTGATCCAAAGAGTGATGTTCCATCCTTTGAGAAGAAAATCAAGGATACAAACGATACAGAGGGTACTACAACTGGCTGGCAGGATTCTGCTGACTATGATATCGGTGATGATGTTCCATTTAAGTTAGAGGGTACAGTAGCAGCTAACTATGCACAGTATAAGCAGTATTACTTTGCATTCCATGATAATGAAGAAGAGGGACTGTCCTTCAATAAGGATTCTGTTAGGGTATATGTAGATAATACCGAAATTACAGAGGGCTATACCGTAGTTGATAATCCAGCAGATGGTTGTACATTTGAAGTTGTTTTCAATGATTTAATGGCAGCAGCAGAAGAATATAACTTTACTGTAAGTGGTGGTTCAAAGATTCGTGTTGAATACACTTCCAAATTAAATGAGAAAGCTAAGATTGGAAAAGAGGGAAATGTCAATAGTGCTAGCCTTGAATTCTCCAACAATCCGAATCAGGAACAGGGTGGAACTCCTGACACTGGCAATACACCGTGGGATAATGTAATTGTATTTACATACAAGGTAGTTGTTAATAAGATTGACTCTAGTAAGAAGCCTTTAGCAGGAGCAGCATTTGAACTTTCTAAGAAGGTTAATGACGAATATACAAGAGTAGCACTTGTAAATGCAACTCAGAATACAGAAGGAAAATATATCCTTTCAAATGAAACAGTTACTAAGTTTGAGTGGAAGGGTCTGGATGACGGCGATTATATGCTGACTGAGGTTATCACTCCGGCAGGATATAACACAATTGCACCGATTAAGTTTACTGTAAACGCAGATCACACCATTACTTGGGAGGGCGAAAATCGTAATACTATCTTAACAAGCCTGACAGGAAATGCAGCAACTGGTGATATTACATTTACAGCAAATGATGATAAGACTGAACTTGCAACAAATGTAGTAAATAATAAGGGTTCTGAGCTTCCATCCACCGGTGGCATGGGTACCACAATCTTCTACGTTGTTGGTTCTATCCTTGTTCTTGGCGCAGCAATCCTTCTGATCACCAAGAAGCGCATGAGCGCACGCTAATTATTAAACAAAGAAAGATTTGTGCAAGGTAATCAATAAAGTAAAGGCACTACCCCTTTCTTAAAGAATCGCACAAAGTAACAAACTAGGTTGCAATCGGATGCCTCTCTTGAGGCATCCAGATACAACCGTGAGGAGAGCTTATGAAGTGGATCAAAAAAAATATGACTACCATCTTATTACTCTTGATTCTCTTGGTAGGTCTGTCCTTGCTGCTGTATCCGACCGTCAGCGATTATTGGAACTCGCTGCATCAGTCGAGAGCAATTGCCACATATGCACAGGCAGTTGCCGAAGTAGATGATAAGCAGTATGAGCACATGTGGGATGATGCTTACGAATATAACCAGCAGCTTAAAAATAAGTCAAACCGCTGGATCATGACAGACGAAGAGCGAGAAGAATATGAATCACTGTTAGATGTCAGTGACAATGGAATCTTAGGATACATAGAAATTCCAAAGATCAAGGTTTCGCTTCCAATCTATCATGGTACAGATGAAGGTATCCTTCAGATTGCAGTTGGTCATATCGAAGGCTCATCGCTTCCAGTTGGAGGACCGGGAACACATGCCGTATTATCAGGACACAGAGGTTTACCCTCTGCTAAGCTTTTTACCAATTTGGATGAGCTGGTAGTAGGCGATGAATTTTTAATTCGTGTTCTGGATGAAACATTGACATATGAGGTAGATCAGATTCGGATTGTAGAACCAGATGATCTGTCAGATCTGGAGATTGAAGAAGACAAAGACCTGTGTACACTGGTCACTTGTACACCATATGGAATCAATACGCATCGTCTTCTAGTTAGAGGACACCGCGTAGAGACAAAGGCAAGCGCAAGTGCCATTCGCGTAACAGCGGATGCGATTCAGATAGAACCAAAGTTGGTTGCACCAGCCGTAGCAGTGCCGATTCTAGTAGTGCTGTTGATCTGGGTTCTCTTGCATAGCCGCAAGAGAAAGCGATAATAGGAAGGAGACAAGAGGGTATGAAAAGTATGAAAGTAAAGCGATATTTGCAAGGCCTGTTATTGATAATATGTCTGCTGGTAACATCATGCGCACAGATTATAGCAGTCAATGCAGACGAGCAGGATGTTTCATTGGAGATTACATTGGAAGATGAATCCACTCCTATGGAGGGTGTCATCTTCAGCATGTATCAGATCACAGACGGCATCACTGCACCAGACGGACAGTCATTAAAGTTTATGCCTGATTTCGAGGATTGTGGTTATAAGACAGATGTGAAGACTGCAAAAGAGCTGGTTGCACTGAGTAGACGCTTAAAGATCTGGATAGATGAGAACGACATTCAGCCGACCTATACACTGGCAACAGATGTGACAGGACGCTGCAGTATTTCTTCTGTTCCATTTGGTATGTACCTGATTGTTCCAAGTTCCTATGATGACTATGGCCCAGTAGTTATGTCACTTGTATTTCTTCCGGGACGCGATGCAAACGGCGATTTGATCTACCAAAACCGTATTATTCCAAAGCATTCCATTCCAGAAGAAGATGAGCCGGACGGACCAACCAATCCGCACGAGAGTAATTCAACGACACCAGAAGAGACAAGTTCAGAAGAAACAACTTCAGACGAGAGTACGTCATCTGAAGAAGAGACAACACCGTCCGAGCCAACAAGCCCAGCGGAGTCAACGACACCGTCAGAGAGCAGAACACCGGAAGAAGAGTCGAATCCATATCAGCCAACGACTCCGGCAGCACCAACGACACCAAGTCAGACAACACCAACCACAGCACCACAAACAACAGCACCGCAGCCCACCACACCGCCAGAATCACCAAGACGTATCCTCGGTATCGAAGATCCAACAGGACGCATCGGTATGATGATGGTCACAGCAGGCGTAGGACTAATGGCAATCGCAATTGTGCTGATAGTAAGAAGAGAACTGAAAAAATAAAATTTGTGACAAAAGTTAAATATAGGTTTTTCATTGGCCGTCCACTATAATAGTAGTGGGCGGTTAATTTTTTTGACCCGCCTTCATACCCTCCAGCTTTGCTTGACTTTGCGCATGTAAAAGTGTACAATAACAGCAGAAAATTTGGAGGTGAATTTAGTGCTTAGAAAGAAGGAAGATGAGAAATATTTTAAAATTGCTGTCACGGGAGTAGCCATCCTGCTGATCGGGATGGTCTGCTTCTTTTTGTTTTATCGAATCCGCGGATTTGGCGCCTTTTTTCATGATCTGATAGGCATTTTGGAGCCATTTATCTATGGCTTTGTTATTGCCTATGTGCTTAGGCCGACATGTCGCTGGTGGGAGAAGGAATTAAGGAAGCTTTTAGTGCGTGCCCATGTAAAACATGCGCAGGGAATTGCATCTGCACTGGCAATCACATTTTGCGAGCTTTTAACACTTACTATTGTAACTGCATTATTTATGCTTGTAATTCCTCAGGTGATAACAAGTATATTGTCGCTTGTAAGTGTGCTGCCAGATCAGCTTGACAACAGCAATAAGTGGCTTCACGATATGTTAGAAAAATATCCGACTATGCAGCAAAGCTGGGATGGTTTATATGCAGAGCTGTCCACACGTCTGCGTGAATGGTTAAAGACAGATTTAACACCGATGCTTCAGACGATAATCAATGGTCTTAGCAATCAGGTAGTAAATATTGTTGGTTTCTTAAAAAATGCATTTTTAGGATTGATCGTTTCTATCTATCTGCTTGCAGGACGAAAACGTTTTCTTGCGCAGGGCAGACTGATTCTTTACGGTGTTTTTAAGGAAAAATGGGCAAGACTGATTGAGGATGAAATCATTTATGCCGATAAGATGTTTAGCGGCTTTTTAATGGGTAAGCTTGTTGATTCATTGATTATTGGAGTGATCTGTTTTATTGGAACGTATATGATGGGAATTAAGTCAGCACTTCTTGTCAGTGTTGTTGTCGGTGTGACAAATATAATTCCATTTTTCGGACCGTACATTGGTGCAGTTCCATCAACTCTTTGGCTGCTTCTGGAAAATCCGCTTCATGCATTTTATTTTTTGATCTTTGTTATTGTGCTTCAGCAGATTGACGGAAATATTATTGGACCGAAGATTCTTGGTAATTCCACAGGATTGTCTAGCTTTTGGGTATTGTTTTCTATCTTATTCTTTGGCGGACTTTGGGGCTTTGTCGGCATGATTATCGGTGTACCGTTCTTTGCAGTTATTTATGATGTTATCACAAGACTTGTAATGAGAGGACTTCGCTATAATCAAAGAGACGATATGTTAATGGCATATGATGAGCAATATGTCAAAAAGTCAAAAATAACGCCGCGGCAGGAAAAGCTTTGGTCAGAGGAAGAAAAGCAGGAGATGACACAGGAAAAAACAGAGCAAAAAGAACAGCCAGAAAGTATTATAAATGAAGGCGAGTCAGACGAGGACAGAAAGGAACTTTAATGGCAACAATACTTGAATGCAGTGAGCTGACGAAAAAATATGGTTCACACAGAGCGGTAGATAATTTGAATCTGCAGATTGAACGTGGTCGCGTCTATGCGCTGCTTGGTCCAAATGGAAGCGGAAAGAGTACGTTTATGAAGATGGCGGCAGGGCTGATTCATCCAAGCAGCGGCAAGATTTTATTTGAGGGGGAGTCAGTTGGTAAAAATAGTAAGGCAAAGACAGTCTATATGCCGACAGAATCGTATTTTTACTCATATATGACATGGAAGGATGCCGGTCATTATTTTGCAGACTTTTATGAAGATTTTAAGCCGCAGGTATATGAACAGCTATTGTCAGCATTTTCATTGGAACCTAAAATGAAGATTTCAAAGATGTCTTCGGGTATGATGGCAAAGGGTAAGGCAGCGCTCGCACTTTCGCGTGATGCAAGTCTTATTATGCTTGATGAGCCGCTAAATGGCATTGACATTATTGCGAGAGATCAGATTTTGGAAACGATTCAAAAGTATTGCTCTCCAACGAAAACGTTTCTTGTGTCAAGTCATCTTGTCGATGACTTAGAGCGCATGACAGATGATGCTATATTTATGAAAAATGGTGGTCTTGTCATGTGTGGCAAGGTGGATGAGTTGACAAAACATCACGGAAAAACAATGACAGAGCTTTACAAAGAAGTTTATAGCGACTGTGTGATGTGATCATTTGGAGGACAGAAAAATGTTTCGTTTATCAAAGTATGAGCTTCGCAAAAATAGAACGGCACTATTTGTTTTGCTTGCAGGACTGGCAGCACTGCAGATTTGCTTTTTGATTGCACTTCGCGGAAAGACGCAGGACTATGCAATCATATGGTCAACTATTCTTGTTTTGTATGCAGTAGTGTGCTATTTTGCCGTGTTTATTTTTGCAATTACTAATTATTATAGGGAAATTAATTCAAAGACAAGCTATCTTGTGTTTATGACGCCTGTGAGCGCTCTTTCCATAATATTGTCAAAGATGCTGACTGTTCTTGTGCTTGGAGTGATACTTGCGGCAGCGCTTGGTGCACTGGGATGGCTTGATTTTTCACTGTTTTTAAATCAATATTCCGTGTATAAAAGCATGGGTGAGGTGATTTCAGAGGTAATGAAAAATTTTGGAATCGATACAGCACAGGTAGCATCAATGGCATTGTTTGGTGTTATTACATTTCTGCTTTCTGTGTTTTCTACAGTGGCTATGCTTTATCTTTGCATTACACTGGCGGCAACACTTTTGCAAAACAGCAGATTGAAGCTTGTTGTTACGATTGCGCTTTTTGTGGCTGGCATATATGCAGAGTCAAAGATTCAAGGCGTAATTACAGATCTGCATCCGATGGTATATCGTGATACAGTTGATTTGCTTTATCTTTTGCAGCAGTCATGGCCATATGCACTTGCTAATCTGGCTGAGCTGGCACTTTTTATGATTCTTACAACGTGGCTTTTGGAGAAAAAGCTGTCATTGTAACATGTGTTAGGTATGCAGCTGCATTTTTATGGGGAAAGATGAAATGGTTGATGTAGAAGAGTTAATGAGTAAAATTAAATCCGGTGTTTGGAGTACACAGGATGCATTTAATTGTACAAGGGATTTAGAGCAGGAGTATCTGCAGAGCAGTAAGACAAAAGAGTGGCGTGAAGATTATAGTCTTGCCGTGTATTTTACCAGCTATGGTATCTTTGCCAGCAGCTACCGCGAGTGTGTATTTCCTATGATTGAACTTTGTCAGAAGCTGTTGGAGGACTGTCCTAATTCGGCAGATCAGGCATTGTATTATCTGGCGCTTATGCGTCTTTATTTCGTAACTGGTTTTCAGCCTAAAATTGTGGAATATGGACTTAAATATGTGGAGACTGGCTATGCAGACAGAATGAATTTAAAATCTACCTATAATAGTATTGTAGTTGCTTTTACAGAGAATGATCTGTTTGAAGAGGCATTATATTATCTGGAAAAAATGATTGACGTTACAAGAAAAGATCCGGCAGAAGAAGGGGTGGATTTTTGGAATAGTGATATTATCAATGAAATTGTGTACCTTGACAGTCTTGTGTATATTAAAATTGGACTCGGACAGCTTGATGATGCAGCTGATGCGGCGAAGGGCTTAGAGGAACTGATTAAAACGAAGGTGCCTGATGATCAGAAATCATTTTTTGACATTCAAAAAGAGTTTACCTGTCTTTATCTGCAATTGTATATGCAGCCGCAGTCGGAAGAAGTGGCAGATGAGTTTGTTCTTTATATTCATAATCTGCAGTCATCAGGGTTAGCACAGAGTGGAATTTCATTTTGTATCAGATATTTTGCGGAATTTCTGAAGCTTCTTCTTTTAAAGAATCGTTTTCAGGATGTAATTGAAATTGGAAAATTTCTTGCTAAATCAGAACTGTTTACTGGAAGTACAAGCATGATCTACAGCCTTATGATGAAGGCATCTGAGCAAATGCAAAATTCCAGACATCCTAGTGAGTATGAGCAGATTAGCAAGCGCTATATTGAGGTGTTAGAGCAGGAACAGAATAATTATAATGCTATGGTGCGTTCTTTGACGCAGGAAGAGCTTCGTCTTATGCGTCTTAGAAAGACGATGGCAAGAGATTCACTTACGGGCTGTCGTAATCGCGCTACATTTGAGATTGAGGGAGTGCGTTATCTTAGCGATCACGCAGAGGGATGTCTTGTATTTATTGATTTGGATTTCTTAAAGGAAGTAAATGATAAGTATGGTCATGAAAGTGGAGATCAATATCTGCTTCAATTTGCTAAGATGATGAAAAACGCATTGAGCCACAATGAGTTTTTGTACAGATATGCAGGTGATGAATTTATTGTGCTGTCTAACCGCAGTAAACTTAAAATAGAAATGATGCTTGATGAGCTTTTAAGGAAGAATCCGATTGTGTTTATGCTGCAGGAAGAAGCGCGCCACATCAGCTTTTCATACGGAGTGGTAGAATTTGGTGAAATGCCGGGCGATATTTATACGATGATTCGTGAGGCAGATCACAGAATGTACCAGTGCAAGACAAAAAATCATAGTCGGCTGCAGAAGAGGGAGAACACAATATGAATTATGCAGAAATTAAGGAATATGACATTGCCAATGGCCCAGGTGTGCGCATGACGCTTTTTGTGAGCGGATGCCGTCATCACTGCAAAAATTGTTTTAATGAGATTGCGTGGGATTTTAATTATGGCAATTTATTTGATGAAACAGTTGAGGATGCGCTTGTAGAGAAACTAAACAGCAGCGTTGTTAGAGGACTTACACTGCTTGGAGGAGAGCCGCTTGATCCATCTAATCAGCCGGGAGTGTTAAAATTGCTTCGAAAGGTTAAAAAGCAATGTCCCGGTAAGGATGTTTGGTGTTATACTGGTTATGTGTGGGAAAAGGACGTTTGCGGATGGATGAGCGAGCAATGTCCTGAAACAAAGGAAATTTTATCTCTGATTGATGTTTGCGTGGATGGTCCATTTATTGAGGCACGCAAAAATATTTCACTTCAGTTTCGTGGTTCTGAGAACCAGCGCCTGATTGATGTTTCGAAAACACTTCAGACAGGAGAAGTTGTTTTGTGGACAGAATAAAAATAGAATATATTTACTTGGCAGCGATTATTGCTGCATTTGTTGCAGTACTTATAATTGGATTTTTTCTGCGCCGGAAATTCCGCAAATATCAGCCAGTTCAGGATGGATTGGAATTTGAAGTATTGTGTACGCAGATTTTAACGGCGAAAGGATACGAGAATGTAGAACTGACACCAACAACAGGAGATTATGGTGTTGATATATTTGCAGAAAAGGATGGAGTGCGTTGGGCATTTCAGTGCAAATATTATACTAATCCAGTTGGGGTGCGCGCTGTGCAGGAAATTTATAGCGGACGCGATTTTTATCATTGCATGGTAGGCGTTGTTATGACGAACAGCCGCTTTACGAAGAATGCGGTGACGCTTGCAAATGAGCTGAACATTCTTCTTTGGGATGGAAACATGCTTGATAAATTGCTCCTTTAAAAGATCAGCCCGGAAGTTTTTGCTTCCGGGCTTTTATCATGGGATAAGATTGTAGTGTACCAGTGCATTTTCAATTCCGTCATCGAGAATATCAGTTGTGACATATTCAACGTGAGAGCGAAGAGAAGGAGTTCCGTTGCCCATTAAAATACTGTGCTGTACATAATCAAGCATTGGAAGATCATTCATGGAATCGCCAATTACATAGCAGTCATCTAGTGACAGTCCGAAGCGGTCTGCGAGAAACTGAATGCCAGTTGCCTTGCTGTAGGCATGCATACAAAATTCACCGAATCCTCCGCCGCGATTAATGTAAGTAAACCATGGAGATACTGCCTTTACAAAGGAAGCAGTGTCGCTTTCTGGCGTTTCCCAGGTAACAAATTTGTTAAAGCATTTATTTGGAATATCTACATTCTCTCTGTGGTTTGGGAAGCGGTCATAGAGAGATTGTCTGGAAGCATTCATAGGTATGGACAGATCAAAATAAAAATAATCTGGTCCCTCAAGCAAAAGCTCCATATGATAACGGCGGGCTGCATCAATAACAGCAGCATGCGCCTCAGAAGGAACTGTAGCAGTAAGAAGGTGTTCGCCACGGTATAAGATATGAGCACCGCAGGCGCATACATAGCCATCAAAGCCAATACGAAGAATGTATGGCTGCTCAATTACATTAAATAAGGTACGTCCGGAATTAATAAATGCCAGATGACCGCGGCGGCGAAGTTCCTGAATTGCATAGACAGTGCTCTCAGGGAGCGTTTGATTGCCATCTTCAGTAATCAGCGTGCCGTCAATATCAAAGAAAACTATTTTTTGCTTCATAATAAAAATCCTTTCATTTGAAATGCGAAAAAAGAATGCCTGCATTCTAGGGGAAATTATAAATTGTTTGTCGAAAAAAAACAAGAAGGATTTTGAAAAAAACAGGAAAAAAGTGGTTGACAATTGGCGAAAGGAGTGGTATTATATTCAACGTTGCAGCAAACAACGGCAACACAACAATGACAACTTAGAAACAATTTGAGAAATTTTACGAATAGAGAAATAATTTCTTAAAAAGAAACAAAAAAAGTTGAAAAAGTGCTTGACAAACGCAAGCGACTGTGATATATTATATGAGCTGTCGCTGAGGCGGCAAAGAAAAATCACAAAGAACCTTGATAATTGAACAGTATAACCAACCCTGA
>OGUO01002176.1_pt1 | contig 12147 bp, 5 predicted proteins | sample 1553641 | NCBI WGS metagenome assembly OGUO01 (sample SAMEA2579980, study PRJEB22360) | human gut metagenome | biome: human gut; feature: human-associated habitat; material: faeces | place: Denmark | collected 2008/2010 | reverse complement strand
GCCTGTAGTGCCGGTCTGCACACAGGCAGGGGAGACGCTCCAGCTGCCGCCGTCAATCGTGCCGGATTTGGTGATAGGCTCGATTTCAATGGTCGCACCGTCCACCTTTTCCAGCGTTTTCAGCTGGATCTTATCTGTGGTGATACCATAGGTCAGATCTACGGTGCCGCTGGCGGACTGTGCAGGGGCTTCCCAACTGGCATAATACTCCTGTACGACAGGCTTCGGCTCTTCCGTTTCCTCCTCACTGATTTCAGGGCCAATCAGAGCAACGGTCTGCCAGCCGCTGCTCGCAGGGGTATAAATGTAGGTGTAGTAGCCGCGGGGCTTTGCATAGGCAACAGCGCCGTCCAGCAGGGCTTGCGCGGATTCCAGATAGATTTTTGCAGCAGTGCTCTCGGGATATTTTTCAATCAGCCACATCTGGGTATCATCATAAAACGTGCGGCAAAAATCCAAAAGAGAGATTCTTTCAGTATCTTCTGCAGAAAAAGCGACGGGCGTATCGGGCAGCAATTCCATAGAAAGCTGGTCCAGACCGCCCCAGATGCGGTACTGGTTGCCGTAGTGGTCACCGGGAATGCACTGATCCGCACTGACCAGAGAAGTGTTCGTATAAGTGTACGGCGGACAGCCTTTGGGCTGGCCGTTGGCACCGTGGGTGCAGCAGTAGGCTTCCTCGCCATTGAACCAGATCAGCCATGTGCCGTTGACCTTCTCGACCTTGGTGATTTTGCCGCTGGTAACGGCAGGCGTGGGGCGCTCGGCGTAGGCGGCGACGTCTGTAGTTTCTGCGAATGGTGCAGCCATGGTGCGGCTGCGGTCAATTACAACGTGCAGTGCTTTTGTCAGCGTGCTGCCGTCCGGGGCGGTGTAGACAAGCTTTGCGGAAAAATCCGCATCCGCCTGTACATACAGTCCCATAACAGCAGCGGATGTTTCCGTATACTCGCTGTGCACAAGTCTGCTGCGTGTAGCCTCATCGGCAGTAACACCGTAGAAGTCCAGCACCGTCACCTCGTTGGGAAGCACCACATCCAGACTACTGCCGTCTGCAGGGTATTCCACCTGTGCCAGAATGGGCACAACGGCATAGTCGGTACCCTCCAGCAACGGAGCCGTCATCGTCAGGTCGTCGCTGTTCAGGGTGTCCGCACTCAGGTAACTGTCCGCACTTTCTTCCAACTGGTCATTCGGCCAGGCGAAAATGCCGATTTTTGTTTCACCCGTGGCAACCGGCAAGCCCTGGCTGCCCATATAGGAACCAGTCGGCATATCCGGTAAGTCTGTGTACAAAACAGCGCCGTCGAAGGTATAGTCGGTGGATGTCTCCACCGGCGCATCCTCGTCGGCGCTTTGGGATGTTGCGGCAGCTTCGCTGCTTTTGGGCGTGCTTTCTTCACCCGGGTCCGGGTCGCTTGCCTCGGTCTGATGGATGTCATCTGTGACGGCCTCTTTGTCCTGCTCCATGATGAACGTGCCGTCTGCATCAGCCCTCGGAGTCTCCGCAAACACCCCAGCCGGGAACAGGGAGCAGCAAATCATAGCCGCCATACATAAGGCCGCTACTCGCTGCTTGAGTTTAAATTTGCAATTCATTGAACATACTTCCTTCTGCTGTTAAATTTTATCTATATAAAAAAGTGCCTGCCGAACAAACAGCAGACACTTGAGAGTTTGATTTACCTGTATCGCTCAACCGACCTTTCCCTGAAAGAACTCCAAAAACTCCGGCAGCTCCTGGTCCGGCAGCTCGTTCATGACCTGCATGGCCAGGTATTCTGCGCGGCTCACCTTGGGAGCAAACTTGCGGGAGTAGGTCTTGCCGGTTCTCACGTACCCAACATCGTGGATCAGGTCCTTTTCCGAAAGGCTTTTCAGGATGGTAAAGACCGAACGCGGCTTCCAGGTGCAGTTTTGGGTCGGGATCAAATCGGAAATGATCTGGCTGGCGATTGCAGGCTCCTTGGAATTCCAAAGGTAGGTCATGATCTGCATTTCGGATGTAGTCATCCGATACAGGGAGTTTTGCTTTTTCATATCTATTCTCCAATCACTGAAAGGTTACGGTCCAGTAAGTGTACTGGCCTTCGGCTGTGCTGCAGAACCAGCAGCCCACACCCATGCTGGTAAAGCTGGGCTCCATAATATTGGCATAGTGGGCAGGGCTGCCCTGCCAGTAGGTACAAACGCTGCTGGCCGAGCCAATCGGACCTGCGGCGCAGATCTCACTGCGGGTCGTCATGCCGCTGTGGTCGAACGGTCCGCCTGCCACAAAGCTCTCGCAGCGTGTATCGGCGGCAGCACTCAGGCCACTGTCCATCGTCAGCGGGGACAGCCCCGCCGCGGCGCGCATGGCGTTGATATTCTCTTGCACAGCCCAGTAGGCACTGTCCGAGCTGTCGATGCTCCACCATTCCTCACTGCCCGCCGCCAGGTCAAAGGGGACAGCACCGTAGCTCATGCTGACCTGTGCAGGCTGACTCTCCGCGGCAACGGGTTCCGTAGCGGGCGCTTCGGTAGGCGCTGCAGTAGGCTCCGGTATGGGAATTTCAGTCGGTGCCGGTGTGGCAGTCGGGTTTGGAGTCTGTGTAGGCGCAGGTGCCGGGCTTTCCGTGGCAAGCGGCGCAGGTGTTTCAACGTCAGTCTCTTCAGTAGCACCGGTAAGTTCTACCAGCGTACTGCTTTCCGGCGTTTGCAAAGTGTTATCGGTCTGCTGTGCGCAGGCGCAGAGTAACACCGTAGCTAAAAGAATGGATAACAGACATTTTTTCATATTATAAATTTCTCCAATCAGTAGTATAAATCATACAGACTACCAGCAAACTCGAGCAGCTTTCTGCCCAGCCAGAACAGCACCTGCGGCGCGCCGTAAGGGCTGAGCAAGAATGCCACGATGGCGGATACTGCCGCCTCTTGGTAGCACTTATCGAATAGCGCCAACAGAGCAGCCAGACCGCCCAGTGCCGCCAAAAACCTGCCGCAAACTCCGCAGATAGCAAACAGCACGATTGCAATCAGGCCCAGTGCAAGAAGTATCAGAATGACAGGCACGAGACTAATGCGGATACCCCAGGTAAGGAACAGGTTTTTACGTTGAATGGGCATAATGGCCACCTCCTACCTCTATGATACATGGTCTGCGAAATAATGCAAGGCTGTCGATTTCAGCGTTCCAGTTCGTTTTCCTCTCTAGGCGTTCGCACAGAATCGTCCTCGTTTACGACCTCGGCCTCACCCTCCAAAACCGGGGCATCATTGCCCACATTCAGCAGGGCATCCAGCTCGGCCAGGCGCGCGCTCTTGTCGTTAAGCTCCTTTTCCTGCAGAAAAGGCTGCTGCAGTTCCTCTTTGGCGCTGTCCAACTGGACGCGCAGCTGCTGTAGATTGTTGCGCAGACCGCTGACCTCCTGCGGCAGGGCAGCAACAACGTTTTGCAGGCGGACCATATTGCCGGCAGCGTCGCTGCCCAACTCTGTGGTATGGGTGGCCTGCCCGACCAGATGTGCCACAAACACCTTGGAAAGCGGCACATAGGCAACCGTGACTTCAAAGCCCGCATAGTGCCCCACCAAAACAGGATGGTCGGCCCGCACGGCAGCACCCACCAGCCCGAGCAGTGCCTTACCGGCATCCTCGCGCTTGTCGTAGGACGTGCCGTCCAGCTCAATGCTGAAAACCAGCTTGCCGTCCTTGTCATAGCTCTGACTGTCCTTGGCGGTCTGCATATCCTTCTCAAACGCCTGAATCCGGCATTCGGTGCCGCGGATCTCTCGCAGAAAGATGCCGGTCACGGCGTCCTCCAGTCGGTAGTGCTGGCTGTTGTAGGCGGCCTTCAGCGTGCGAAGCCGCGCAACCTGAATATCAAGGTCCATCTTTTCTTTGATCATCGGATTCCCGGCAGCCAGCGCCTTTACCTCGGCGTAGGAGAGCGCAGCCTCGTCCAAATCCTCACAGCTTCGGGCGGGGGATTTCGACGTCATGATCTGCGAAATAAATTTCTGTTTGTTTTCGACCAACTGATAGCTGTAGGCGTCAAATGTGGCTTCGGTTATATAAATAAAGATAGAAACCTCTTTGTTCATGTTACCCTGCCGCACCATGCGTCCATTGCGCTGGGCAATATCGGCTGGCCGCCATGGGCAATCAAGGTGATGGAGTGCACACAACCGCGTCTGTACGTTGGTGCCAGCACCCATCTTCTGGGTGCTACCCATCAGCACGCGAACCGCACCGCTGCGGACTTTGCCGAACAGCTCAGCCTTCTTAGCTTCCGTATCGGCATCATGGATGAACTGTACCTCATCCTTGGGGATGCCGCGCGCCACCAGTTTGTCCCGAATATCGTTGTACACATCAAAGCCGTCCGCGCGGGGCGTGCTCAAATCGCAGAAGATCATCTGCGTGGAGCGCTGCGCCTTTGTTCTTTCCCAAATGGTAAAGACCCGCTCCACGCAGGCATTCGCCTTGCTGTCGGGGTCATCGGGCAGAAGTGGATTCATCAGGCGCTGATCCAGCGCCAGCTTGCGGCCATCGTTCGTGATGCGCAGCATGTTGTCCTCATTCGGGGCTACCAGGCGGTTGCGCACCGCCTCGGCCCGCTCACCCAGCGCCGCCACCATCTGGCGCTGCAGCTCGCTGGGCGGCAGTTTTACAATCGTGGGCTTGCCGCCCGTGATCTCGGGGACCGGCAGCTTCAGCATATCGGCGGTCTGAATGTCAGCACACTGCTTGAACATATTCATAAGCTCCGGCAGATTGTAAAACTTAGCAAACCGCGTTTTAGAACGGTAGCCGTTGCCCTCGGGGGCCAGCTCAATCGCGGTAACGCTCTCGCCAAACGTAGAGGCCCACGCATCAAAGTTCAGCAGCCCCTCCTGCTCCAAAAGCTCATATTGCAGATACCGCATCATGATGTACATTTCAGTCATCGAATTGGAAATCGGTGTGCCTGTGGCAAACACGATGCCGTGCCCGCCGGTCAGCTCGTCCATGTACATGCACTTCATATACATGTCGCTGGCCTTTTGGCTTTCGGTCTGGGAAATACCGGCCACGCGGGTCATTTTGGTGGTGACCATTGCGTTTTTGAAGTAGTGCGCCTCGTCCACCATCAGGCTGTCCACGCCCAGCTCCTCAAAGGTGATGACGTCATCCTTGCGGCTCTGGTCGTTGAGCTTGTCCAGCTTCCGTTGCAGCTGCTTTTTCATGCGCTCCATCTGCTTGATGGTAAAATTCTCGGCGCGCTGGGTCTTCAGTGCAGCTGTCTGTGCCACTACATCGTCGATTTGCTTTTGCAGGTACATTTTCTGTCGTTCATCGGAAAGCGGTATCTTTTCAAACTGACTGTGCCCGATCACAATAATGTCAAAGTTGCCGGTAGCAATGCGGGCACAGAACTTCTTGCGGTTTGCTTTTTCAAAATCCGTCTTGCGTGCCACCAGAATTTCCGCGTTGGGATAGAGCAGCAACGCTTCGGAGGCCATCTGTTCGGTCAAATGGTTGGGCACCACAATCAAGGTCTTATTGCAAAGACCCAAACGCTTCTTCTCCATAGCGCTGGCGACCATCTCGAACGTCTTCCCAGCCCCCACCTCGTGTGCCAGCAGTACGTTGTTGCCGTACAGCACATGGGCAATGGCGTTGCGCTGATGGGGCCGCAGTGTGATTTCCGGGTTCATGCCGGGAAAGCGCAGATTGCTGCCGTCGTATTCCCGCGGGCGGATGCAGTTGAATTTGCTGTTGTACAGGCTTACCAGCGCCTGCCGACGCTGCGGCTCCTTGAAAATCCATTCTTCAAACTTGTCTTTTATCAAGCATTGCTTTGCGTAGGCAGCCTCGGTGGCGGCGTGGTTCAGCACGCTTTTTTTGTTTCCCTCTGCGTCGGTAACTGTATCAAACACCTGCACAGGCCGCAGGTTCAGCGCAGCCTCGGTGATTTCATAGGCATTCTTGCGGTTCGTGCCGTAGGTGACGGTTGCCTTGATGCTGCCGTTGCCGTAGCGCTTGTTCGTGATGTTCCATTCACCGGTAAACGGAGCAAACAGCACCTTCACAGAGAGCCGTGTAGACAACGGCGGCTCCAACAGCTCTATGAGAAAATCCTGAATGTATTCAGGTGGTATCCATGTGGCACCCAGCCGCACAGCAATTTCGCTGGCGTCGAGGTCCTTCGGCTGTACCTGCTCCAGCGCCTTCACGTTGACCTGATAGTCAGGGTCAGATGCGGCAGCCAGCCGGGCAACGGTCAGCTTATTCCGCACATTGCCTGAAAGATATTCGTCTGCCGGCAGATAGACCGGCTCGGACATCTCAGGATCGCGGAAAATGACACCGGTCAAATCGCGGATGATTTCGTCCTGCGATTTTCCCGTGACCTGTGCCATGTAGGCAAGGTCCACGCGGGCCTTCTCGGTCAGGCTCAGCACCAGCGCTTCATCGGCGGTATCCACATGGTCCACGACCTGTGCCGGGCGGATGGTCCGCTTCGTGAACATATCCGTCTTGTCCCTGTAATGGCCCTCACTGTCGATATCCTCCAGTGAGCACAGGAGGAAATACCCGGAATCCTCACGGAACGCCGAAGCCGTGCCGCGGCTGTTGATTAGCCCATACGTATCGTGGTAGGAATCATACTGGGCGGTCAACTGCGCTTGCAAAGCGGCAATCGTTTCATCGGGCAGATTGTCCAGTTGCGCCCGAATCAGCTCCCGGCAGGTATCCCGCAGAGGAACCAGCGCCTTGATGCGGGCTAACGCGGAGGTGCTGGCCTTCACGGCGCGCATTTTTGAATTTTCGCGGTAATAAACTGTGTCGCCTTTAACAACATAGCTAAAATTTCGTGTGTCTGGGTCGGCATCGAGCGTGTTGCTTTCCTCCTGCACATCCTCCCGGTCATCCGCCAGCGTGTATTCGGCCTGCAAATTTGCAAGGGCCGTGTCAAGCTGACCTTCCAGAGATGTGCCATTTTCCAGCGGCGCGCAGGTGGGGCGCTGCCCGTAGGGGCCGCTGACCATCTGCATCTCGCCGCAGATCATCTCGGGATGGTCGATGAAATACCGGTTCAGCGGAATGCCATCGGCAGTCTCGCCCACATGAATCCACGGCACGTCCTGCTCCAAGACACGCCCGCGCTTTTGCAGAAACAGAATATCCGAGGTGACGGTTGTACCTGCCTGCGCGGTAAAGGCATTGTTGGGCAGCCGCACCGCGCCGATCAAATCACAGCGGGCAGCCAGATACCGGCGCACGCTTTCGGATTTCTTATCCATCGTGCCGGAGGTTGTTATAAATGCCATAATGCCGCCGACGCGGAGCTTGTCTACGGTTTTGGCAAGAAAATAATCGTGAATTTGAAAATGCAGCTTGTCATATTGACGGTCCGTGACCTGATACTGTCCAAACGGCACATTGCCGATAGCCAAATCAAAGAAGCTGTCCGGCAGGTCGGCCTTTTCGTAGCCGCAGATTTGAATTTTTGCTTTCTGGTATAACTGCTGCGCAATGCGGCCCGATACACTGTCCAGCTCGACGCCGTAGAGCTTTGCATTGTTCATATCAAAGCTGCCGCTGCGGTGCCCAAAGAATGCGCCCACACCCATGCTGGGCTCCAGCACATTGCCGCCTACGCAGCCCATGCGTGTCAGCGCACGATACATGGCATGGATGGCGGCGGGCGGGGTATAAAACGCCGTCAGCGTAGATTCCTGTGCGGCGGCGTATTCCTCCGGCGTCAGCAGATCCTTTAGCTGCTCATATTCGCTATGCCAGCTGTCCTTGTTGGGGTCAAAGGCATCGGCCAGACCGCCCCACCCGAGATACCCGGCCAGAACATCCTGCTCGGCTTCCGTGGCCGGTGTGCCGCGCTGCTCAATTTGCTTTAGTGTCCGAATTGCATTTAAGTTCGCAGCGAACTTGGCCTTTGCCCCTGTGGGAACCTCCGGCTCATAGGGTGCAAGGTAGTTGGTGGGGTCATGCGCGGCGGACTCGTCGGTAGGAAGGGCGTTTTCCTGCGGCTCGTGTTCTTCCGCCTCGTCGAGGTCTATTTCCATGAGGCTGTCAAAATCGAGATTGGAGAGCACCGCTTGGTTCAGATCATCGAGCGAGCCATACCGTTCCTGTGCGTAGAGAGTATCGTCCACCAGTTTGGTGACAGTGCAATGCTCCAAGTCGGCATACACCTGAATGACGTGTTTCTCATCCTCGGTAGTGGTATAGCCCAAATCGATTCGTGTCAGGTCGGAAAAGTCTGGCTCGGTGATCTCAAATTCGTCCTTGAGATAATCCTCAATGTAGGATAGCGCCTGTTCCGTCTGCGTTTGCACAAGGGCTTCATGCTGCTGTTCGGAGAGCATCATACCGCCGTTGCGCGGGTTGGCATTCAGTTGCCGCTGAAACTCCTCCCGGCTGATGGCGCGCCCAAACAAGGGTGCTTCCTCGTCCCGCAGATGCACGTCAAACTGCCCGATGCGTTCCACGGTGAAACGGTGGTCATCCTCCAGATAGACAACGCTACCCTCGGCGCAAATAGGCCTGGTATCCGGTACGTTGCCGGGCTCATCGCGCACCACACTGGCAACTTTACGTTGCTCGGCAGCCCATGCGGGATACTGCTCCAACTCCTGCGGCGTCAAAAAGCGCTGCATCTCGATCAGATAAGCAATGCGCTTGGCTGCGGCCCGCCATGGAAGCCTGCGCTCAAAGCGCCCTTCCTCATTTGTCAAGATGAGCTTCAATCCGGCAGGGCCGTGGTCCACCCAGCCGTGGGCACCGCTTTGGTAGTCCCATGACCGGCCACCACTGCCGTATTCCTTCTTCAAAAATGCGGCGTGGTCGCCCTGCGTGGTGGTGAACTGCTGATAAATGCGGAATTTGCTGTTCTCAAAATTGCTGCCCGCTGCCAGAGCCAGGTTGATTTCCTCGTCTGTAATAACGCTGCCGTCATCCATCTGCGGTGCATTGTACTCGGCAACAGGCAGGGCAGAGCGAATGACGGTTTCCTGCTTTTCCGGGGTGAGGAAATCATCCTTTTCCAATCTGTCATTTTCCGCACTCGGCGGCGAACCGTCAGGCAGTTCAAAGGAAAGCTGTTCCTCTACCTGCGGCAGCTCCTTCGGGTCGATGGCTGCAATCAGCTCATGCTGTTCAATCAAGTCGTTTAGCGCATTGGCCACGGCACGCCACGGTAGCAGCGTTTCCGCGCTGCGTGTCAGATACGCGCCCTGCCAGACAAGCAGGCCATTGTCCTGCCTGTGAAAGCCCACGCGGGTATCATCGGCCAGCAAAAGCTCTGTAAAAATATCCTTGTAGCTTTCCCGCACAAAGCGCAGCCGGTCAATGAGCAGGGGATTCTTATTATAAAAGGTAAGATATTCGGCGTTGGATGCTCGGGAAGAAGTCTCCGCAGCCAACAGCTGCGGCAGCAGCGTGGGCGAAAATTCAGGCAAAGAAAAAGCGGAGAGCGCTTGCTCGCTCTCCGCCTCTGCGGGTGCTTCGGTTAAACTTCGTACAGCATCGGAAGGACTGCTTCCTCCGCCTGCTTTTTCAGGCTGTTGGTCATCTGCGTCCAGCCCAGTGGGTTCGTCCTGCGGTCCGGCATCTGGGTGGTCTGCATCAGCTCGCGCAGAGTTTTGTCCACCATCCGCTGTGCGGCTCGTCCGATTCGATTGCAGCTCGTCAGCAGCGTGCCCTCCAGCATCAGCTGGTCGCAGAGCGTCGGCTCGTTCTGCTCCAGATATTCCAGACGCAGCCTCGCGTAGCGGTTCAGATACGGGTTCGGCTGGTTCGGCAGGGAAAGGCTCGGAATCAGGTAGCCTTCGCGGTTCTTCGTGTACGTCATGAGTAACGGCCTCCTCTCGGCTGTCCAATTGTGTTGGTGTGCTTTCATTATGAACTGGTTCGTGCGGTATTGCAATGCTGTCACGGTTTAGCCGCAGCGCCTCGCGCCCAATGGCGTTCAGCATCGGTTCTGCGGCGGCCTGTACATAGCCGCCCAGACACAGTGAAATCTGATAGGTGTCGAACTGGCTGGCGCTTTGAAATGCCGGGAAATCCTCATCCCGCACCGGCAGTCCGATTCGCAGCAGTGCCATGTAGACAGCACTCTGCGTGACCAGTGCCTGCAAGAGCTGCATCTGCTCGTCAGGCTGTGCCCATTGCAGCGTACTGTCTGCCACATTGCGTTCCAGCATACGGCGGGCACGGTCAGCTTCGTTGGAGACACCCTCCTGTGCCAGCGCCGACAACCAGTCATCGGGTTTGCCTTGCAGGAGCAGCGGGCGCGTTGTGTCCGTGACTTCCCACGGCCCGCCGGTGCGCGTCTGGCTCAATAGTGTGGTATCGCCGATGGTAAAAATAGGCTTTGTCACCGCCATGCCCTGTCGGCGCTGCAGCACGGTGATGCTTCTGCTGCCGCGCATGACCAGCCGGTTTGCCTTCGTATTCCAGTATTCCATGCTGGCACAGGCTGCGGCGTCAGGGCGCTGAGCGTGAATCAAAAGCTGGTTCAGATAGGTGGTGTGGTAGTTGTGGGCGGCAGTGTACAAAAAGCTCTGCCATGCCTGCGGCGATGCTGTGACCCGCACGGCCTCCTGTTGGGCCAGCTGAAATATATCCTGCGGTTTCGGCATCTTGACACCTACCTTTCTAATTCATCTAAATTGTGCTCCTGTCGCTCAACTTCCATATCATGAAGCTCGGGCAACAGTCGGCTTACATCCTTAAAGCCAACTGCATCCACATACAGGGCTTCCGCTTTATCACTATGTTCCATCACGATGAGATCACTGACGGACAAAGACGGCATACTGTTGGCGCAGGGGCGGTCATCATAATTGAAATCCCGGAAGCACTTGTCCGATGTGTAGTCCTGGGGCATGTTTGCCACATAAGCACAGCGGTAATCGGTGGCCTTCAGCTTGTTCTGGGCGTAGTCATAATCCGTAAAGCGATATGCGCAGGTGTAATGTGGAATTTGATATATCAGCAGTCTGTCTAACTTATCACCCGGCTGCGGATGCTCCGGCTCAACATAACAGCCTCTTTTGAAGCATTGATTTGCATACTGCTGGATGTGGCAGAAACGACTACCTACGTAAAAGTGTGTGTCGTCAACTGTCTGTACATCTTTCACAAGCCGTGAACCATCCGCGTAGTTTTCAATAATGCGCTGACCGTTGCGCACCTGAAACAACTGCTGCCCATCACGGTTCAGAAACCGTGAGAAGTGAAGCGCTCTGCAAAGCTCCGGTGCATTGGCCCACTCGGTTATGTGTATGTCTTTACCAACATATACCTTTGTGTGACCATTTTCTTCTGTGTAGTAGTGAGGCCGGATACGGTCTACGCCAACTGCCGTTACAAGCTGCTTTGCCATTTCAATGAGCTGCTTGTCATTGCGATCTGCAAAGGGGCCGCGGTAGTCATCACACAGGTAGTTGACACCATTCCGTACATGCATGATGGTTACTGCACCATCCGGGTCACGGCGGTCAATTCCAACAGTCAGGCGCGGGTAGGGAAGATTTGTGCGCTCGTTCCAGGTGTACTCGTTGTTGTAGGGCATTTCTCTCAACTGCTTGTAGCGCTTCATCAAATCAGCAGTATTGGAAAAGAACTCCGTTGGAGCTTGTTCTTCAAACTGTTGCGGAAAGACGTGCGACATAAAATCGGGGATCAGGTAATATCTGTACTCTGCCATTTCAACGCTCCAGACTGGGTTGTTTTTCCGGCATAAGATGGCGCGAGTTTCGTTCCAGAAGCTGCATAATGATTCCTACCATCTGTTCTTGTGTGTAGCCGGTGGGAAAGTAGCGGGCAATTTTGCTGACGCTGATGGTCAGCGTAGGGTCGCGGGGCGGTACACTGGGCTTTTTGGTGTCCATGATTTCCAGCAGCTTGCCATGATCCAACGCACCGTCCTTGCTGGCCGCCTTGAGCTTCTGCGCCTGTGACAGCGACGGTGAGCAGGACTGCGACTCTATGTAGTCGAGAAAATCATTCTGCTCGGTGGGGGAAAGGTAGGAAAGCTCTACAGCGGGGTTGAACTTCAGGCTGCCGTCATCGACTTTCTTTTGCAGGTCGGGGACGAGACTGTTGAGACGGATGAAGCGGCGTACTGTATCGCCACTCACACCCGCATCGGCAGCC
>OGUO01002175.1_pt1 | contig 12148 bp, 9 predicted proteins | sample 1553641 | NCBI WGS metagenome assembly OGUO01 (sample SAMEA2579980, study PRJEB22360) | human gut metagenome | biome: human gut; feature: human-associated habitat; material: faeces | place: Denmark | collected 2008/2010 | reverse complement strand
AACCGATGGTGTATGTGAATTATTGTGAGAAAAGTGAGCTGGGGAATCCAAGATGCCAAAAGTTATCTGATTTGGATTCAAGAATCGTAGAACAGGACAAAGCCTGGTATACTGAGCGTGATTCTAACACCAACGAACCAAAAACGACAGCACAGATGTTTTTTACAGTATATTATGCTGAGAAGGGTGACAAGATGCTGCACCATTTTCAAGGTAAGATAGACATTGGTAGCGGAAATGGCGGCATCATCAGTCAATTAAAGATGCAGAATGAAATGAAGTTGACGGATGAAAGCTGGATCAGCTATCAGCAGGGAAAAGGCAATGAAGAATATCAGAAGTATATGGAAGATCTGACGGATATGCAGAATCATGTACTGCCGTATTTGCAGAGCTTTTGCAGTCTGGAAGAAAAAGGTGTGAAGGAGAGACGAGAACAGCAGGTAGCGGAAAGAAATGAAGGAAGAGCAGATGAGCGAGTAATAAGTACCGAAGCGAATGAGCATAATCTGCCCGAATTAAACCTTTATATTGAATTTGTGAACTGCTGTAATCCCAGGGACAGATTTTGAAATATTTGAGCACACTTCCACTTGCCAGTTCCACACCGAAAATTCCAGTCATATAAAAACATCCCCTCAAAAAAATCGGGACATGCCGAATTTTTTTCGATACCGGTCCGATACAGGCAGCCATTCCATAAATTGGAAACATCCATAAAGAAGAAGTTCCTTTTAAACTGAAATCTTTTCGTACCGCACTTAAAATTCCGGTAAAAATCAGTTCCAGACACCAGCCTGTTATCCCACACACAATAAATGGTTGTCTTTTATCCATTCTTATCTCTTCTTCTCCCTTCTTTTTTCGTTTCTATCCATTTTATAATAGGTTTCCCTTTCCTTTTTTCTCTATTCTGTAAATAAAAAACTTGCGTGGTTTAAAGTGTCGGTGTATGATAAAAAGCGATACATCTTTAAAAGACAGATTTTTTAACATACGAAAAGCGAAACTACAAAACTAAATAGAGAGGATTCAAGTACCATGTTAGATTTAGGAAAAATGCGTGATGAAATTGACGTGATTGACAGCGAAATAGTCCGTCTTTTTGAAAAACGAATGAAGATTTGTGAAAATGTGGCGCAGTTTAAAATTGAAACAGGAAAGCCTGTTTTCGATAAAAGCCGTGAACAGGATAAATTAAAGACTCTCGGTGCTAAAGCAGGAAGCGATTTTAACCGCTGTGGAGTGGAAGAACTATTCCAGCAGATTATGTCCATCAGCCGAAAACGTCAGTATCAGCTTTTACAGGAAAACGGAATCGAAGAACCAAGCGATTTTACAAAAATTGATTTTATTAACAAAGAAAATGTAACCGTTGTCTACCAGGGAGTAGAAGGTGCGTACAGCTATGGAGCAATGAAAACCTTCTTTGGTGAAGATGTAAAAAACTATCACGTTGCTACCTGGAAAGACGCAATGGAAGAAATCAAATTCGGCCGCGCAGATTATGCAGTTCTCCCAATTGAAAATTCATCTGCCGGAATTGTACAGGATAATTACGATTTACTGACTAAATACGACCATGTAATCGTAGGAGAACAGATTATCCGCTGTCAGCATGTTTTAACTGCACTTCCCGGTGCGACTCTTTCGGACATCCGCACTGTTTATTCCCATCCACAGGCATTGATGCAGTGCCGTGAATTTTTAGATGCCCACAAAGAATGGCATCAGAAGGAATGGAGCAATACCGCTGCGGCGGCTAAAAAAGTATCTGAAGAACATGATTTGTCACAGGCAGCCATCTCAAGCAGTTATGCTGCCGAGTATTTTGGACTGAATATCTTAAGTGAAAACATTTTTACAAACTCTGATAATTCTACCCGTTTTATTATTGTTGCAAAGAAAAAAGTTTACGCAAAAGATGCTCATAAAATCAGTGTCAGCTATGAACTTCCTCATGAAAGCGGAAGCCTTTATAACAGCCTGTCTCACTTTATCTACAATGGCTTAAATATGACAAAGATTGAATCCCGTCCAATTCTGAAACGCAACTGGGAGTACCGCTTCTTTGTTGATTTTGAGGGAAATTTAAGTGACAGCGCCGTTAAAAATGCATTAAGAGGATTAAGAAGCGAAGTTCAGAACTTACGTGTTCATGGGAACTACTAATATCAGTAAGTGACAAAATTTACTTTTGACGCTCACAGCACAATGTTATTACTTAGAAGATTTGCAAAGCGTTATTAGTTATTTAGAAAGAAGGAAACACAAAATGATAAATTTAAACGAATGTATTTTATATCGTAATTTTGAGCATGGAGAACTCTTAGACCAGATGGTTTCTATTATCCACGCTTATGAATCAAAAGAGCTGTCCGATGCCGCTCTTTTAGAAGAAAAACGCACGCTTTATTACAACTGCATGAATCAGCTTGTTGAAATGGCAGGTGCCTACGGTTTTTCTGATAATCTGTGGCATGATTATCTTACATTTTTACTTGTCAATCATGAAAATGCTTTTAGTACTGCAAGCGAAATTCGTGGTACGGTGGATGGAACCATCAATGAACTGGCAAAACATGATTTTGAAATTTTTAAACAGCTCTATGACTTTGATTTAGAAGTACTCGACTCTGTTTTCTCTACCGGCTGTGCTGCGCTTCTTTGTCATTACAAAAACATCGACGGAAACAGTAAAATGTTTAACAAACGAATCCGTGACCGAATCTGCACCTTAAGTGACCGTTTAAGTGAATCTGTTTCTACAGAAGAATTTATGGACGACATGGTTCAGTTCTATAAAGATTTCGGTGTCGGAAAACTCGGACTTCATAAAGCCTTCCGCCTTGAACACAGAACCAGTGATGATACAGTACGCATTGTCCCAATCACCAGAATTGCACATGTTCAGTTAGATGACCTGGTTGGATATGAAATCCCAAAGAAAAAACTGATTGACAATACAGAAGCTTTTATTAACGGAAAACGTGCAAATAACTGTCTGCTCTTTGGGGATGCCGGAACCGGTAAATCCTCCAGTATCAAAGCTATCTTAAATCAGTATTACGACCAGGGTCTGCGTATCATCGAAGTTTATAAACATCAGTTTAAAGACTTAAACGATGTCATTGCACAGATTAAAAACCGTAATTACAAATTTATTATCTACATGGATGACTTATCCTTTGAAGAATTTGAAATCGAATACAAATATTTAAAAGCCGTTATCGAAGGCGGTCTTGAAAAGAAACCAAATAACATTTTAATTTATGCAACCTCAAACCGCCGTCATCTGATTCGTGAAACCTTTAAAGATAAGAGTGACCGTGATGAAGAACTGCATACCAATGATACCGTACAGGAAAAACTTTCTCTGGTTTCCCGTTTTGGTGTCACTATCTATTTTGGTTCTCCGGAAAAGAAAGAATTCCAGAATATCGTCCTTGCCCTTGCAAAGAAAAACAATATCGAAATGGATGAAAACGAACTGCTCTTAAAAGCGAATGCCTGGGAATTACAGCATGGTGGTTTATCCGGAAGAACTGCTCAGCAGTTTATCGACTATCTGCTTGGACAGCAGTAATAAATAGGTCAAAGATAAAAACAAAAAAGAAAGCATAAGGTTACGAGCTGTAATCTCATGCTTTCTTTTTTGTATCCAGCAAAACTGTAAGCCGGGTTATGTCGTGAATAATCATCTATCTAGTTCTGCTGTTGCCAACAGACTCAAGCGACCAACCTAAAAGCGTGACGGGCAGCCACATTGCTTTTTATTCGGTCTTGCTTCGGATGGGGTTTACATATGCCCTCTCTGTTACCAGAAAGGCGGTAGTCTCTTACACTGCCCTTCCACCCTTACCGGCATAAGCCGGCGGTATATTTCTGTTGCACTGTCCTTAGAGTCGCCTCCACCGGATGTTATCCGGCATCCTGCCCTATGAAGCCCGGACTTTCCTCACCTGACCCCTTTCGGTCCTGCCAGCCGCGATTATTCATCTTACTGGACACAAACGCCATTTTAACACACTGTTTTTATTTTGTAAACTCTTTTTTCAGGTATTTTTTAGACGTCAAAGCATCCTCCACCAATAAATTCCCGAAGCAGAGAGTTCGTCGGAACTGCCTCACCCGGCATTCCCACAAAATAATCAAAGAATTTCAGCAGACGTTTTGCTTCATGATACTCTGGCTCTTCCGGTGAAATTCCAAATAAAAGCGGTTCCGCATAAATCTTTAACACTGCAAGTTCATAAATCAAAGCAGAGTTAAACATCACATCGGCACTTTCCTGATATGGAAAGATATTTGCCTCTTCTCCTCTTCGTACCGAGTTCCACATGGCAATGGTATCTTTTGCGGAAGTCCCTCTGGTTCGTGCATCTCTTACTATTCTGCGGATTAAACGACCGTCGGTTGTCGGAATCCGGTTGTGTTCATCTACATTTAACTGGGTCAGCGCACTGACATAGATTTTAAATTTATTTTCTTTTGGAAGTGTCTCACTTAACTTATCGTTTAAGCAGTGGATTCCTTCGATGACCAGAATATCCGACTCTTCTAATTTCAGGAAATTTCCCTTGTATTCCCGTTTTCCGGTTTTAAAATTATAAGTTGGAATTTCTACTTCTTCTCCACGAAGCAGCGCATTCATGTCATTATTAAACTGTTTGACATCAATTGCCTCTAAACATTCAAAATTATAATTTCCCTCTTCATCAAGCGGGGTATGTTCCCGATTAACAAAATAATTATCTACGGCAATCGGATGAGGCTTTAGTCCATGTGCCGATAACTGAATCGACAAACGATGAGAAAATGTTGTTTTTCCGGAAGAGGATGGACCGGCTATCATAATAAATTTTTTATGACCTGCCTCTACAATCTGGTCTGCAATTTTCGCAATCTTTCCTTCCTGCAAGGCTTCTGCAATCAGAATCAATTCATTTGCCCCCTGATGAGTAATCTGATTATTTAAATCACCAACGGTCTCTGTGCGCATCATTTTGCCCCAGATATTTGCTTCTTTCTGCACCTGGAAAATCTTCTGGTGAGGTTCAAACGCTGGTACGATTTCAGGGTCTTTTCTTTCCGGAAGCTGAAGCACAAATCCATCATCATAAGGATATAAATCAAAATATTTGATATAACCGGTATGATGAACCATAAATCCATAGAAATAATCTTCAAATTCCTCAATGCTGTAAATATTTACTCTTGAAACCCTGCGGTAACGGAACAGATTTTCTTTATCATACATTTTATGTTTATGAAACAGGGAAATCGCCTCGTCGGTTCCAACACTGCGTTTCATTACCGGAATTTTCTTTTCTACCAGTTCCAGCATATACTCTTTTACTTTCAAAAGAAAGTCTTCAGTAATTGCAACATCGCCATCCACAGTCACATAATATCCCGAACTGACTGCATAATGGATGACTGCTTTTTTAATCTTATCATGCCCTGCTACATTATACAGTGCCTTTAATAACAGTAAAATTGCACTGCGCTTATAGGTCTTATGACCAATCTCATCTGCTGTTGTGATAAATTCCAGCGTTCCATCCTGTTTGAGCCTCTTATGCAGTTCCCGTAACTTTCCATCTTTCATCACAAGCACAATCGGATATTTTGTCGCACCTTCATACTCTTTTACAATCTCTGCATAAGTAATCCCCATCGGATACTCTCTTGTCTTTCCAAGAATCTTTACTGTAACGGTCTTTTTTTCCATAATGTCCGCCTCCTGTTAAGTCCTACCGGAACGCTTTTTCTAACTATACCTACAGCACCTTAAAAGGATGAATCACCTGCATTTTCTTTATTTCCAGTTCTCCTTCAAGTGCTTGAAGCTCTTTTTCCATATAGTCCATAAAAATATACTCTGTACCATAATGTCCGGCATCAATAATACATACATCCTGCGCTACTGCATCAATTGCAAAATGATAATCCGCATCTCCGGTTACATAGACATCTGCCTGATGTTTCAGCACTTCTTTTATCAGGCTCTTTCCTGAACCGGTACAAACTGCCACTTTCTGCACTTCTTTTTCCAAATCTCCATAAACTGTCACAGACGGCAATTTTAACTGTGTTTTTACAAAATCTGCACACTCTTTCAGACTCATTTTCTGTGCCAGATTTCCCACTCTGCCAAGACCTTCTGTCCTATTTGCATCACTATAGGTCACTTCAAGGATTTCCCTGTCTTTTAAGTTCAGAAAATCCGCTGATAAGTCTGCCATTCCGAGGATATCAAAATTTGTATGCATCGCATAATAACTTATGTCATGCTGAATCATTTTTATGATTCTTCTGCCGATAAAATTATCTGTTGTTACTTTTTTCATCGCCGAAAAAATCAGCGGATGATGCGTAATTATCATATCTGCCTGTTCTTTTATAGCCATCTCTAATGATTCATCTGTCACATCTAACGCAAGAAAAATTTTATGCACTTCTTTCTCTTTGTCTCCGACTAAAAGCCCTACATTATCCCAGCTTTCAGCAAAATCCGGTGCATATTTTTGTTCCAATGACTCGATTATCTCTTTACACTTCATATTCTTTTAATGCCTCTTTTGCATAATTTAAATCTATTTCGATTTCTTTTTGGCGTGCCTTTGCGGTCTTTGTATTTGCTGACTCTAAGCGTGCTTTCACCGTTTCCAAAGACTTTTGTTCTTTCAATAAAAACTGATAGAGCACTTGATTTTTTTCTTCTAAGAGTCCCTTTCCAAAACGGTAATCTATCTCCCGCGCATAAGACTCTCTGCCTTTTCTCACCTTCATCATTGGATAATATTTGCCATCTTCCAAGACCATTTTTTCCTGCTCGATACAATATCCTTTTTGGTGAAGAAACCGGCGGAAATGTGCCAGTTCAGACTGTGGCTGCAAAATGAGATAGGAGACACTGTTTAATGTCTCCTCTCCCTCTTCTATGATTTTTTCCATTAATGCCCCACCCATTCCGGCAATGACCACGGCATCTGCTTCATTCGGTTTTAATGCACGGACGCCATCGGAAAGACGGGTCGTTATGTATTCCCCCAGCCCGTATTCACGAATATGAATCTCGGCCCGCTCAAGCGGTCCTTTATTCACATCCATGGCAATGGCTTTGGGTATCATGCCTTTCTGATACAGATAAATCGGAATATATCCATGGTCACAGCCTACGTCAGCAATCACACTGCCCTGTTCTACAAAAGAAGCAACTGCTTCTAATCTTTTTGAAATCTGCATCTTTACGCTCTCTTTCTTACTACCCGTTCTTAATCCAGATAATCTTTTAACTTACGGCTTCTGCTTGGATGGCGCAGTTTTCTAAGTGCTTTTGCTTCAATCTGACGGATACGCTCTCTGGTTACGCTGAACTCTTTTCCAACTTCTTCAAGAGTTCTTGCTCTTCCATCATCCAGACCAAAACGCAGGCGCAGAACTTTCTGTTCTCTATCTGTCAATGTGCTTAAAACCTCTACTAACTGCTCTTTTAACAGTGTAAACGCAGCAGCATCGGCCGGTACCGGAACATTATCATCCTGAATAAAATCTCCAAGATGGCTGTCTTCCTCCTCACCGATTGGTGTTTCAAGAGATACCGGCTCCTGAGAAATTTTTAAAATTTCACGGACACGGTCAACGGACATATCCATTCTTTCTGCAATTTCTTCTGGCTGTGGTTCTCTTCCCAGTTCCTGAAGAAGCTGACGTGAAACACGAATCAGCTTATTGATGGTTTCAACCATATGAACCGGAATACGGATGGTACGTGCCTGGTCTGCAATTGCTCTTGTAATTGCCTGACGAATCCACCAGGTTGCATAAGTAGAGAATTTATAGCCCTTACGATAATCAAACTTTTCAACCGCTTTAATCAGACCTAAGTTTCCTTCCTGAATCAAATCAAGAAACAGCATGCCTCGTCCTACATAACGTTTTGCAATGCTGACTACCAGTCTTAAGTTTGCCTCTGCAAGACGTTTCTTTGCAGCTTCATCTCCCTCTTCCATTCTTTTTGCCAATTCAATTTCCTCTTCTGCACTTAAAAGCGGAACTTTACCGATTTCTTTTAAATACATACGAACAGGGTCTTCAATGCTGACACCTTCCGGAACAGACAAGTCGATATTTTCCATATCCACTTCGTCTTCTTCACTTAAGTTTACTTCATCATCATCGCTCAAAAGAAATGTATCATCGGAATCTCCTTCCGGAATACGCAGCACATCAATTCCATAAGCTTCAAGATATTCGTAGAGTTTATCCATTGCATCGGAATCTAATTCCATATCTTTTAACACTTCATTAATTTCTTTGTATTCCAGCACATTTTTCTTCTTTTTGCCCATCTCTACAAGCTCGTGCAGTTTCTCGCTAAATTTTGCCATATTCATTTCCATAATCGTTCCATCCTCTCATAACTTATTTATATCTTTACCTCAATCAAAAGAAATATGCAGTGTGATTTTTCCACTTTCTATTTCTTCCAGACGTTTTCTGGCTTCTAAAAGTTTTTGCAGTCTAATCATATCTGTCGGTGCCAGATTTGATGTCTGATAGGCTATGCTGTCCCGTTTCAATCTGCATACGGTTTCACGAATCGCCTGTTTGCGTTCTTCATCTCCCTCCAAATGCAAAGTTGCGTGAAATAAGGATGTCACTTCCTTTTGTTCTTCACTGTCCGTAAAGCGGTTTAAAAGCTTTGCCGGATTGACTGCGTGTTCTTCTTCATACTGCGCAAACAGCAGCTTTGCAACTTCCTGATACAACGGTGTTGTAAAATCATCCGGCGTAATATAGCCACTTATTGTCTCAAACATTTTTGGATAAGAAGTCAGCCAGGTCAACATCAGTTTTTGGGAAGCTTCTTTTCCACTTTCTTTTTTTCTTGCTTTTCTTCTGTCTGTCAGATTTTCGGCTTTTGGCTGTGTCACTCTCCGACCCGAAAGTGCCATATTGTTTACCATTCTCCGTAAATCTTCCGGCAGAATCTGATATTTTTTTGAAATGCTTTCAATGTAGTTATTTCTTTCAAGTTCCTCTGAAAATTCTAATAACTTTTCTGCAATTGCGCGATAGAACTCGGTTTTGCTTTCCGGGTCATTAAAATCATACTCTTTTTCCAAGACCTGTACCTCAAACAGAAAATAATTCATTGCATTTTCAAGTCGTTTTTCAAACGCTTCCATACCCTCTGCCTTGATAAATTCATCAGGGTCTTTATAAGGTGCCAGATTTACGACTTTCGGTCGAAGTCCCGCTCCTCTTAAAATCGGAATCCCTCTAAGTGCAGCTTTCTGACCGGCTTCATCACTGTCATAAGTTAATAATACTTCTTTTGTATATCTTCTCATCAGACTGGCATGCCCCGAAGTTAAGGCTGTACCGAGTGATGCAACTGCATTGGTAAATCCCGCCTGATGCATAGAAATCACATCCATGTAGCCTTCACAGATAATTAAATAATTTTTTCTGGTTCGTCTTGCAATATTCAGTCCATATAAATTACGACTCTTATCGAAAATTTTTGTTTCCGGTGAATTCATGTATTTCGGCTGTGCATCTCCCATCACACGCCCACCAAAACCTATCACACGGTTATTGACATCCATAATCGGAAACATCACACGATTCCAGAATTTATCCTTCATTCCCTGTCTTTCGTCAAAGAAGAAAAGCCCTGCTTCTTTTAAAATCTGGTCAGAATACCCCTTTGATTTTAAATACCGATACAGACCATCTGAATAATTCCCGGTATATCCAAGCCCAAATGCTTTTATCGTTTCTTCTGATAATTCTCGTTTCTGCAGATATTCCAGTGCTTTTTTCCCTGTTTCCTGTCTCAGCTGATAGTAATAATAAGCGGCTGCTTTTTTGTTTATCTCAAGCAGAATGGTCTTTAAATCTGCCGCTGCCCTTGCTTCTTTTGAATACTCCTGTTCCGGAAGCTTGACTCCAGCTCTGTCTGCAAGATATTTTACTGCCTCAATAAAGGTAAAATTTTCATATTCCATAATGAAATTAAACACATTTCCTCCGGCTCCGCATCCAAAGCAGTAATACATCTGTTTGGATGGGCTGACCGAAAAGGAAGGGGATTTTTCATTATGAAACGGACATAATCCAAAATAGGAACTTCCTTTTCTCTGAAGCCTGACATATCCTGAGATCACATCCACAATATCATTTTTCATACGGACTTCTTCAATCACATCATCCGAATAATACATAATTAATAAACGCTCCATCCTTTGGGAATAAAAATTTCCCTGAATTTTTCCATCGAGTACTGGTCTGTCATTCCTGAAATATAATCGCAGGCTACCCGCTCCTGCACTTCTCCTTCTTTCAGAAGCTTTCGATACTCTGCCGACATTTTTTCAGGATTTCTTACATAATATTTATACAGAGTCTCCACTAACTGCTCTGCTTTCTCCTCTTCTTCTTTTGCCACAGGACTTAGATAAACCTCTTCAAACATGAACTCTCGAAGTGCTTTCATTCCTGCTTCAATTTCCGGTGACAGCAGGACCTCATCCCTGCCTTTGCTGTTTTTTACAATATCATGAATCAACGTATTGAGCCGTTCCTTTGTCGTCTCTCCAAGAAGTTCCCTCAAATACTTTGGTACTGCCTCTTCGGTGATAACTCCGGCACGCTTGGCATCATCCATATCATGATGAATATAGGAAATCTTATCACTAATCCGAACGACCTGTCCTTCTAACGTATGCGGTGTTCCGCTTGTCCTGTGATTCATCATTCCATCTTTGACTTCAAAGGTAAGATTTAATCCCTTCCCACCTCGTTCCAGACGATCTGCAATCCGCACACTTTGTTTATAATGCGCAAATCCAAGGGGACACACCTGGTCTAAGGCTCGCTCTCCCGCATGACCAAATGGAGTATGCCCCAAATCATGTCCGAGTGCAATGGCTTCCACTAAATCTTCATTTAAACGAAGTGCTTTCGCAATGGTTCTTGCAATCTGAGATACTTCAATTGTATGTGTCAGCCGATTCCGGTAATGATCCCCTTGCGGTGCTAAAAACACCTGAGTTTTATCTTTCAGTCTGCGAAATGCTTTAGAATGAATTATCCGGTCCCTGTCACGTTGATACATGGTCCGGATATCACATTCTTCCTCATAAGTTTCCCGTCCTCTGCTTTTTGCACTTTTTGCTGCATAAGGACTTAAAATTCTTTCCTCTTCCAGTTGCGCTTCTTCTCGTATTGTCACGATCTATCACCCTCTCTGTGGAAAAAAAGTTGTCTCATATTAATTATTACAGGCAAATCTGTAAAATCCTTTTGTTTTTCGATATTTTTTTCTTAATTCTCACTTTCTTCTTTTATCGAAAAACTGTTTTCCTGATTATACGAAAAAACGGAAAAGCTTTTATCTCTAATAGCTTTTCCGTTTCTGTTATGCGGGAGATGGGACTTGAACCCACACGACCTTTCGACCACTAGATCCTTAGTCTAGCCTGTCTGCCAATTCCAGCACTCCCGCTTCTCATTTATCGCCCTTATCAAGCGACAATCAGAAGTATATCAGTAATTTCGTGTTTTGTCAACATATTTTTGAAAAAAACTTTATTTTTTTGAAAAAAATTACTCAATATCGCTTGAAAAAAATTCTTGCGTAGTATATAATAGTTATATAAAGGTATATTTGTGTCGTGCAACGGACGATTTTCCGATGTCCGGCATAATTATCAGGTATTAAAGAGGTGCGTTTATGAGAACATATTCGGGTAAATACGTGGACGATAACGCTATCGCGGCGAACGGTTTTGTCGCTTCCGTCAAGGAGGAGAGTTTTCTTGTCGACGAGGGGCTTCTCGCTCTCGCGCTTAACGACGAGAAAAAATATTATCCCGACGAGGTTGCGGCTACTGCCGTGAATTTCGACTACGCGCAGGACGAATTCGCTCCCGCGGCGGACGCTCCCAAATACGTGCCGTCGCCCACGTTCGCGCAGAAAATGCTCAGAGCGGACGAAATCATTCAGGACAGATACGACGAACTTAAAAACTACGCTTTGCGTTTCAAAAAACTCAAAACGAGAATTTCCAAAAAGTTCGACAGTATCAACCAGGGCAGACTTCAGTTCGTCAAATTGTCCGTTGCGGGTAAA
>OGUO01002172.1_pt1 | contig 12155 bp, 7 predicted proteins | sample 1553641 | NCBI WGS metagenome assembly OGUO01 (sample SAMEA2579980, study PRJEB22360) | human gut metagenome | biome: human gut; feature: human-associated habitat; material: faeces | place: Denmark | collected 2008/2010 | reverse complement strand
CGAGTACGGCCACCAACGAACCTATAAACAGATAAGGGATGCGCCGCCCGAAGCGTGTCCAGGTCTTGTCACTGGCGGCTCCCACGATGGGTTGTACAATGATACCTGCCAACGGCGGTAATATCCAGAAATAACTCAAATTATGCGGGTCTGCACCCAAAGTGGAAAAGATACGGCTGATGTTTGCACTCTGCAAAGCATATGCAATCTGTACGCCGAAAAAACCAAAGCTGATGTTCCACAGCTTCCAGAAACTTAAATCGGGTTTTACTTTCATGATGGTTTAATATGTTTTATTATTTCGTAGTTCCTCTTATCACCAGAGTGGTACGTACTATCTTGTTGTTGCTTTTCTCTTCTCCCTCCAGCTTTCCGGTCAGAATGCTGAAAGCGCTTTTACCTACTTCCTCGCCATGCTGCTCCACGGTAGTCAGCTTCGGGTCGGTGCTTTGGGCAATGGCTCCGTCGGTGAATCCGCAGATGGATACTTCATCGGGAACTTTTACGCCGACCAGTTTGCAGGCATACAGTATGCCCGAAGCTGTCTCGTCGTTGATGGCAAAGAAACCGTCAGGGCGGTTTTCGCTTTCCAGCAGGTCGGGAGTGATGGAGATGGCGCGTTCACGGGTGTCGCACAACAGAATCATGCTGTCGTCCACCGGAATTTTATACTTCTTCATGGCATCCAGGTAGCCGTTCCGGCGATTCTTGGTAATCTCCAGGTGGGGAGCCGCACCATAGAAAAGGATACGCTTGCATCCGGTCTGTATCATGTATTCCACGGCTGCAAAGGAGCCGGCATAGTCGTCCACCACCACTCGCTCGGTTTTCAGCCCCGTACATATACGGTCGTAAAAGACGATGGGAATATCGTTGTTCAGCAGCTCCTGGTAATGGTCGTATTGGGAAGTGTCCTTGGCAAGTGAAGCGATGACTCCGCAGACACGGGCGGCAAGGAACGAATGTACAATTTTCACTTCCTGCTCGTACGATTCGCTGCTCTGCGCCACTATGATATTATATCCGGCATCCGCCGCTGCTTTCTCAATTCCGCTCAATACGCAGGAAAAGAAGTGGTGTACCAGTTGGGGGACAATGACGCCGATGGTATTGCTGCGGCTTGCGCGGAGATTTACGGCAAGTACGTTGGGCTTGTAGTTATGCTCGCGCGCATAGGCATGGACAAGGTCACGTGTTTCCTTGCTGATGTCCGGATTGTCTTTCAGCGCCCTCGACACAGTGGAGGGGGAGACATTCAGCGCCCGGGCAATATCCTTGATGGTAATCTGCGGTTTATTCATGGTATAGTTTTGAGGACAAAGATAAGGTAAACTTCCCTAATCCGATTGCAAAAATAACGTAATAAGGTAAATTGTGCTTATCTGTTGAGGTTTATCGGGTTGTAAGTTTGTGCAAACGATTGCAGATACCCGTATTTTGACAAATTAAGGTGATATATAGTTCTATATTCCCTAAATGCTTATATTTGCAGTACGCAATTAATGATGATAACGCCATGAAACACATGAAGTTTTTGACTTTCTTTTTTTGTATTGCCTTTGCAGTATTTGCATGCAGCAGCAATAATGAGACAGACCCCAATGCTGGTGGACTTCCCGATAAGGAGGAACCTCTGGCTACAGACTTTGCTAAAGGTGCCGACATCAGTTGGGTGACGGAGATGGAACATAAGGGTATGAAATTTTACAATACCTCCGGTGTGGAGACCGATTGTTTCCAGCTGATGAAGGATTTGGGCCTGAATGCGGTTCGACTCAGAGTATGGGTCGACCCCAAAGAACACGATAACTGGTGCAATACGGCCGATTTGGTGACGAAAGCCAAGCGTGCCGCAGAGCTGGGCATGGACGTAATGGTAGACTTCCATTACAGTGACTGGTGGGCCGACCCTGGACAGCAGCATAAGCCTGCTGCATGGAAAGGACTGAACTTGGCCGACTTGAAGAAAGCCGTCGCCGGTCATACTGCCGATGTACTTAATGCGCTGAAAGCGGCAGGAGTTACTCCCAAGTGGGTTCAGGTAGGTAATGAAATCCGTTCGGGGATGCTCTGGGATGAAGATGCTGCATTGAGTGGTGCGTCCTATGATGTGAGGGAATGTGATGTAAAGGGTTCCAACAGCACTTCCGAGAAAGTGAAATACCGTAAGAACTTTGCCAATCTGGCTGCTTTTATCAATGTAGGATACGATGCGGTAAAGTCCGTCTTTGACGATGCTATTGTCATCGTCCATCTGGACAATGGATATGACAACGAATTGTATACCTGGTTCTTTAATGAACTGAAAGCCAATGGCGGTAAGTGGGATATGATAGGCATGTCGCTCTATCCTTACTGGACGATGCTCGAGCACAAGGAATATACAGCTGATAGAACTATCACCGAGTGTATTGCCAATATTAATAGTGTAGCCCGGAAATACAACTGTGATGTGATGGTGGTGGAAACCGGCATGGAGTGTGCCGACGACAAAGGGAATCTGGCAAGTGCTTCCGTGCTGGCAGAAGGGAAACGCCAACTGGCACGTATCCTGAAAGAGTGCAAGGAGAATACCGGCGGACGCTGCAAGGGCGTGTTCTACTGGGAACCGGAATGCAGGCCGAACCAATATCGGCTGGGGGCATTCACTGAAGACGGCCGCCCCACTGTGATAATGGATGCTTTTAAATAATTATATTAACAAAATCTTTTAAAGAAGAATGAGAAAGACAATACTTATCTTTTCCTGCTGCGCTTTTTTTGCCTTGGCGGCAATGGCGCAGCGTACAGAAGCATTGTTGGAAAAGAACTGGAAGTTCACCAAGGGAGATGTTCCCGAAGCAACACAAACAAATTTCGACGACAGTAAGTGGGAAACAGTGACCATTCCTCATGATTGGGCCATCTTTGGTCCGTTCGACCGTAACAACGATTTGCAGGAGGTAGCGGTTACGCAAGACCTTGAAAAGCAAGCTTCCGTAAAGACCGGGCGTACCGGAGGGTTGCCTTATGTGGGTGTCGGTTGGTATCGTACGGCTTTTGATGCTTCTGCAGACAAGCAGGTCACTCTGGTTTTCGATGGTGCTATGAGTGAGGCTCGGGTCTATGTCAATGGGAAAGAAGCTTGTTTCTGGCCTTTCGGATATAACTCTTTTCATTGCGATGTTACCGGTTTGCTGAATGCCGACGGTAAAAACAATGTGCTGGCTGTCCGTCTGGAAAACAGACCCCAGTCCTCCCGTTGGTATCCGGGGGCGGGATTGTATCGCAATGTCCGCCTGGTTACTACGGAACGTGTTCATGTTCCGGTTTGGGGTACACAGCTCACCACACCGCATGTTTCTGCTGAATACGCTTCCGTGCGTCTGCGTACTACAATACGGAATGCCGGTGATGCGGATGTTCGTATTTCTACTGATATTATTGCGCCGGACGGTAAGATAGTAGCCCGTAAGGATAATAGCCGGAAAATTAATCACGGACAGCCATTTGAGCAGAATTTTCTGATAAATGCTCCGTCTCTGTGGTCCCCTGAGACACCTTATTTATATAAGGCAGTATCTAAGATTTATGTAGATGGCAAACAGACTGACGAATATACCACGCGTTTTGGTATCCGCAGCATTGAGATTATAGCTGATAAGGGATTCTTCCTGAATGGTAAGCACCGTAAATTCCAGGGGGTATGCAATCACCACGATTTGGGCCCGTTGGGTGCGGCTGTCAATGTGGCTGCTCTTCGCCGTCAGTTGACATTATTGAAGGATATGGGATGTGATGCAGTCCGTACCTCCCACAATATGCCTACACCCGAATTGGTGGAACTCTGTGACGAGATGGGCTTTATGATGATGTTGGAACCTTTCGATGAATGGGATATTGCCAAATGTGAGAATGGTTATCACCGCTATTTCAACGAATGGGCAGAAAAGGATATGGTAAACATGCTGCATCATTATCGGAACAATCCTTGTGTGGTAATGTGGAGTATAGGAAATGAGGTTCCTACCCAATGTAGTCCCGAGGGCTACAAAGTGGCTTCTTTCCTGCAGGATATTTGCCATCGCGAAGACTCTACACGCCCCGTTACTTGCGGTATGGACCAGGTGACTTGTGTGCTTGCCAACGGGTTTGCGGCAATGATTGATGTACCCGGTCTTAATTATCGGGCTCACCGTTATGTGGAGTCTTATGAGACTCTTCCACAGAATATTGTGCTCGGTTCGGAGACGGCTTCCACTGTAAGTTCTCGTGGTGTCTATAAATTTCCCGTACAGAAGGGAGCTAGTGTGATGTATGATGACCATCAGTGCTCCGGTTATGATGTGGAGTGTTGTTCCTGGTCGAATCTTCCCGATGAGGATTTTGCTTTGTCTGATGATTATGACTGGACAATCGGACAGTTCGTCTGGACGGGCTTTGATTATTTGGGTGAGCCTTCTCCTTATAGTACGGATTCCTGGCCCAGCCACAGCTCCGTTTTCGGTATCATAGACTTGGCAAGCCTCCCCAAAGACCGTTTCTATCTGTACCGCAGCCTATGGAACAAGCAGGCAAATACCTTGCATGTCCTTCCGCACTGGACGTGGCCGGGCAGGGAAGGGGAGAATACTCCGGTTTTTGTTTACACCAGCTATCCCAGTGCCGAACTGTTCGTCAACGGAAAGAGTTATGGCAAACAACGGAAACTTACTGCTGATGAAAGCCGTGCTTTGGAAGGCCGGGACTCCCTTGCTTTGCAGCGTCGCTATCGCTTGATGTGGATGGATGTTCCTTATGAACCGGGCGAAGTGAAAGTGGTGGCTTATGATGCTTCCGGCAATCCTGCAGAAGAAAAGGTGATTCGTACCGCTGGCAAGCCCCATCATCTGGAGCTGGTTGCCGACCGCACCCACTTGTCTGCCGATGGTAAGGACCTGGCATATATCACAGTCCGTGTCGTGGATAAGGACGGTAACCTTTGTCCGGCAGACAGCCGCATGGTAAACTTCTCGGTGAAGGGTGCCGGAAAATATCGCGCTGCTGCCAATGGAGATGCTACCAGCCTCGATTTGTTCCATCTGCCCAAGATGCCGGCTTTCAGCGGTCAGCTGACGGCTATTGTGCAGAGTGGCGAGCAAGCCGGTGAGATTGTGTTTGAGGCAAGGGCTAAAGGATTGAAGTCCGGAAAGCTGGTACTTTATACTTCAGAGAAATAAATAGCACTATTTGCTTCCACTCTACCACACCTGCTCTGTAACCCTTTGTTCATCGGTGTTTGAGGTGCGGTGGAAGCAACAGAAAAAGGTGGAAGCAAATTTTGCTTCCACCTCTGTTTTTAGGGCCGACATGATGTTAACTTATTGTAATGTAACAAGTTAATATCATGTCGGCCATTTTGTTAATATCGTGTTAATGGCATATTAATATTGTGCAGACACGTTATTCATATCCTGAAAGTATGTTGCTTGGTTTATACATGCATGGCATTTCTTCAGTAAAAGCTTTGTGTTTCTTTTGTTTTGTCTTGATGTTGTGTAGTGCTTAACGGCCATCATCCGATCTGTTGACGGCCGTTAGGCGATTTGTTGACGGCCGTTGGCAGATTGCTTTACGGCCGTTAGGCGGTGAAAAGTTCTGTGGTTCAGTTGAATAAACATATGCATAGCATGCAGGAATGCCGTATGTGGAGTGTACAGATGCATTGTATGATGGTGCAAAGTAGCCAAAATCAAATGACTTTTTCGTATTGTGCAACTGCATGCAATCGTTTGCATTGTTTGCTCCCCACATTTTACACATTCTTTATACTTTACTAAATTAATAAAGCATATTTTTGTGGCGTCATGCTTTAGGTACTTGAAAGACATTAGAAAGCAAAAGTACGAAATTATTTTTACGAATAATATATATAGGTAATTAATATTGTTAACTTTAATTTATTAAATGCATGAAGCAAGTAAATCCTAGAATCTATCGAACGATTCTTACCCTAGTTTTAGGGCTGTTCTTGTCAGTTGGCGCTTATGCACAGAACATCACCGTGAAAGGTACTGTTACTGATGCGACAGGCGAACCGGTAATCGGTGCAAATGTCTTGGAAAAGGGTACAACTAATGGCGTTATCACCGACATTGATGGTAATTTTCAGTTGCAAACCTCTCGTGGTGCAATACTTCAGGTCTCTTTTGTCGGTTTCTTAACAGCTGAAGTAAAAGCAGCTCCTAATGTGAATGTTATTTTGCAAGAAGACTCCCAGTTACTTAGTGATGTTGTGGTAATTGGTTATGCTACAGGTAGTCAGCGAACTATCTCGGGTGCCGTTCAAAAAGTAGGCCGTGAAGAAATGAATGCAGGTGTAGTGGTTAATCCATTGGCTGCTATCAAGGGCAAAATAGCTGGTGTAAATATTCAAAAAACAGGTGGTGACCCTACAGCTGCCCCCGCTATTCGTGTTCGTGGTACTACTTCTCTGACCGGAGGCAATGACCCTTTGGTTATTATTGACGGTGTGTTTGGCGATTTGAACATGTTGAATGCCATTTCTCCTGCCGATATTGAGAATTTTACAGTATTGAAAGATGCTTCTGAAACAGCTCAGTATGGTTCACGTGGTGCATCAGGAGTAATTGTAGTTACTACTATCAAGGGCAAAAATGGTGTGAAGAGTTTGAGTTACGATGGAAGTTTCGGTATTGAAACTGTTTATAAGAATCTGGATATGTTGAGTGCGAGTCAATATAGAGCTGCTGCTCAAAATTTGGGTATCAGTATCCTGGATAAAGGGTATGATACGAATTTTATAGAAGAAATGCAACAGTCCGGTTATACTCAGAATCATCGTTTGTCTTTCTCAAATGGAAATGAGGATTCCAATTATCGCGCTTCTATTGGCGTTATTGACCAGAAAGGTATTATAAAGAACAATACGATGCGCAATTATACAGCAAAGATTGATGCAATGCAAAATATGTTCAATAATAAATTGAAATTAGAATTCGGCATGTTTGGTTCATTGAAAGAAAACAGATATGTGAATGACTATCAAAAAACATTTTATTCTGCTGCTTCTTATAACCCCACTTTCCCGAATGTGAAGAATCCTGAGACGGGAATGTGGGATGAAAATGCCAATGCTAATGAGGTGCATAATCCGCTAGGTCGTTTGGATATTGATGACCGCGAAACGAATGCATTTATTAATGCGAATGCACGCATTACTTATAGCATTACAGATGATTTGAAATTGAGTGCATTTGGTTCTTATACATACAATGTAAAGGAGAACAAGAAGTACATCCCTACTTCTATTAAAGCAGGGTTGAGTAATCGTGGTGAAGCTTATCGTGGTGACAATAAGTCGCAATCTATGTTGGCGAATATGATGTTGACCTATAAGAAGGCTTTTGGCAAGCATTACATCAATGCTTTAGCTTTGGCTGAAGTTCAAAGGGTAACTAACACAGGTTTTGGAGCTACAGTGAATGGATTTAGTTCTGATGATTTTTTATATAACAATTTGCAAGCAGGTGCAGTGTTAAAATGGGGTAATAACACTTCTTATTATAATAATCCGAGTTTGGCATCTTTCATGGGACGTGTTAATTATTCATATGCCGATAAATACATTGTAACTGTGAACGCCCGTACAGATGGTTCTTCTAAAGTTGGAGCAAACAACAAATGGGCTTTCTTCCCGTCAGCATCTTTGGCTTGGGTGCTTTCTGAAGAAGAATTTATGAAAGATATTGATATTATCAGCAATTTGAAGATTAGAGCTGGTTATGGTCTTGCTGGTAATCAGGATGCTATCAGTTCCTATATGTCTTTGCCTTTGATGAGTCCGAATGGTACAACTACAGTAAATGGCCTTCCTGTAGTAACTATGGGGGTGACCCGCAATTATAATCCGGATTTGAAATGGGAAGTTAAGAAAACTTTTGATGTTGGTTTTGACTTGGGAATGTTTGACGAACGTTTGACTTTGGGTTTTGATTATTATAATTCAAAGACAACCGACCTGCTTTACAATTATGATGTGAAGGTTCCTCCTTTTACCTATCCTACTTTGCTTGCCAATATGGGAGCTATGCGTAACACGGGTATTGAAATATCATTGGGTGGAACTCCTCTGAAAACCAAAGATATGGAGTTGAATATCAACGCTAACATAGCTTTCCAACAGAATAAGTTGCTCTCGTTGAATGGCACATATATGGGTGAAGCTATGACCGCCAAAGAATATATGAATTTGGGTGGCATGAATGGTGCTGGCTTCATTGGTGGCTACAATCAGATTATCTATCAGATGGTGGGGCAGCCGGTGGGTGTATTCTATTTACCTAAATGCGACGGTTTGGTCGATAATGGATTTGGTGACTATACTTACCACATCCAAGACATTGATGGTGTTGAAGGGGTTGACCTTGCAGATGGAAAAGATCGCTATATAGCAGGTCAGGCTATGCCTAAAGCTTTATTGGGTGCTAATGTTAGCTTCCGTTATAAACAATTTGATATTCAGGTGCAAATGAATGGTGCGTTCGGGCACAAAATATATAACGGTACCTCTTTATCCTACATGAATATGAATCAGTTCCCCACATACAACGTAATGCAAGGAGCTCCAGAGAAGAATATTAAAGACCAGACAGTGACAGACTATTGGTTGGAGAAAGGTGACTATTTGCATTTTGATTATGTGACATTGGGCTGGAATCTTAATACAAAGAACATGAAAGCTATCAAGTCCTTGCGTGTCACGTTCTCTGTAAATAATTTGGCTACAATTACCGGCTACTCAGGGCTTTCTCCTTTGATTAACAGTACTACCGTAGGTGGTGATTTGGGTGTTGATGACAAACGTTTCTATCCGTTGTCTCGTACTTACTCTTTAGGACTTAGTGTTAACTTTTAATTAGATGTATATTATGAAAAAAAATATATTATATAGCTTGTTGATTTCAACAGTGGCAACTGTCGGTTTGTCTTCTTGCGATGCTTTTTTGGAAGAGAATCCGAAAGATCAGATTACGGAGGAACAGGCATATCAAAATTCTACGCTACTCTATTTAAATACAGTAGCTTCGCTCTATACCCAAGTAGGTGCTAATGGTGGTGGATCGGGTTTACAAGGTACTGACCGTGGTCTTTATGACTTGAATACTTTTACTACCGATGAGGCTGTTCTCCCTACACGTGGTGGTGACTGGTATGATGGAGGGTTGTGGCAGGATGTATTCCTTCATAAATGGGGAACGAAGAACGACTTGGTAAAAGGTTCATGGGATTATCTTTATAGGGTAATTGCTCAAGCCAATAAATCATTGGATAAGTTGAATGAAATTTTGGCGAAAGACCCCGAAAATACATCTGTGCCCAAGTATATATCCGAGGTTCGCGCATTCCGTGCTTTGTATTACTATTATCTGTTGGATATGTTTGCTCGTGTGCCGTTGGTTACCTCTTCTACTACGGCAATGGCTGATGTCGAACAGTCTGAACGTTCCGTTGTATTCACATTTGTGAAAACAGAACTTGAGGAATCTGTAGCTGATTTGAGTGATGCTCATAGCAACTTGCCGGGTGAGTATTACGGTAGAATAACGAAACCGGTTGCTTACTTTCTATTGGCAAAATTGGCTTTGAATGCCGAAATTTATACAGACGATAATTGGACTGACGGTTCAAAGCCCGATGGGAAAACTATCAAGTTTACTGTGGATGGAGCAGAAAAAAATGCTTGGGAAGCTACAATTGCTTATGGTACTAAGATTAAAGAGTTGGGCTATCAGTTGGCCGATAACTTTGCTTCCAACTTCTCTACGAAAAATGAAACTTCAGTAGAGAACATTCTTACTATTCCCATGGATCCTAATTTGTATAAAAATGAGTTCTATAACTTGATCCGTTCCCGTCATTATAATCATGGTAATGCTTATGGACAGGGGGGATGGAATGGCTCTTCGGCTACCAAAGAAGCTCTCGATGCTTTTGGATATGGAACAAATGCAGTAGACCCACGTTTTGATGTTACCTATTATGCCGGTAAAGTAGAAGGACCGAAAGGTATTATTAAATTGGATGATGGAACAGATTTGGAGTATCTTCCTGCTGAAATTTCATTGGATATGTCTGGTAAGGCTTCTGAAAAAACTGCCGGTGCACGCATGAAAAAATACGAACTGGATGCAGCTGCAACCAATGATGGTAAATTGCAAACGAATGACATCGTTTTGTTCCGTTATGCTGATGTATTATTGATGATAAGTGAGGCAAAGGTAAGAAATGGCGAAAGTGGAAATGTTGAACTGAATGAAGTTCGTGCTCGCGCTGGAGCAAGTACAGATGTAGTAGCTAACCTTGAAACATTGTTGGCAGAGCGTCTGAGGGAATTTGCTTGGGAAGGTTTGCGCCGCCAAGATTTGGTACGCTTTGGTAAGTTTACACGTGCCTACACTGACAGACCTCAACTACAGGGTGAAGCTAACGGATATACTACCGTGTTTCCTATCCATGAAGATGTTTTAAGTCTGAATACTAAGTTGACTCAGAATTACGGTTACTAATGTTTAATGATTTAATACTTGATAAAATGAAAAAAGTATTTGAATATATAGCAACACTCTTATTGCTACTGGCAGTAGGGACAAGTTGTGAAGAAGGAAATGATAACTGGAAGGTGATTACGGCTGTTCCGACAGGATTGTATATTACGGGTGATGCTACAATTTATAGTGCGGCTGCCACTTCCTCTCAATTGACAACTCCAGCGTTTGACAATGCTCCGGAAGGAACTAATATTGTAGGAATCTATACATGGCTCAAATCATCAGGGAGTTTCACTATGTTGGAGGTGGATTCTGAAGGCAATGAAATCAATTATGGCAGTGGAGAATCTGTTGCTACGACTCCGGCTCCGACTTATAGATTGACCGTAGGTGGTAGCCCGTTCACGGTTGCGAAAGACGGATTATATTATGTAGCTTTTAATAAGGCTGATAATCAGCTCACGGTTATCCCTACTGATTTTGGTATTATTGGTGATGCAACTCCTCAGCAGTGGAATGATGAAACTGCTATGGCGGGTGCTTTGAATGAAGCTCAGGCTACTGTGGAGTATACTATAAAAGATGTAACACTGGATAAGAAAGAAATGAAGTTCCGTTACTTGCATAATTGGGGCGTGGATATTCCTTATCAAGGGGCAACAGTGAAGATGCACTCAAATATGGGAGCCGTCGCAAAAGGTGCTATTTCCGAGGCATTCAGTGAATGTAAAGGTGGAGGGGATAACTTTACTGTAGGTAAAGCTGGCATTTATGATGTTACATTGAAACTGGATTTACGCACCGGTGTTTTTTCTGCTCAGGCTATTTGTACGGCAGAAGACACTTCAAGTGCTACGTTACCCGAAAAGATGTTTGTTGTTGGTGCACCATGGGATTGGAAGTGGGAAAATGCACCGGAAATGATACCGGTACATAGTCACGATGGTATGTTCTGGGGAATCTATTATATTGAAGCAGGTCAAGGCGTTAAGTTCAATAATGAAATGAGCTGGGATACTGGTGACAACTTTGGAGCTGAAAACGAAGAACCCAAAGGGTATGGCGAATATCCGGCAGGTGGAGCTAATTTGGTAATCAGTACATCAGGTTATTATCAGATAGTAGTGATATGTACACTTTCTGCGGATAAGAAGAGCATAAACAGAAAGATTGTTCTTTCTGAACCGGAGCCTTACTTGATTGGTGATGCAGCAGCTGGTGGATGGGATGCTCAGTTGGCAGATGTTGATAAATTCAAATTGAATGCAGAAGGTGAGTATGTGTCTCCGGTATGCAAAGAAGGGAATTTGCGTATGTGTGTAAAATTGGAGAACTGCGATTGGTGGCAAACTGAATTTAATGTTTTTGATGGCAAGATTCTATTCCGCGGTAAAGGCAATGATCAGGATGCCGTTAAGGTAGCTGCCGGACAAACAGTGAAGTTAAACTTCAAGGACAATACCGGGAGTATTCAGTAAGAACAATGTGCTGAAAGAATATAAAGTATTATAATGAAAAGGGCTGCAGGTGAAGTGCGCCCCAAAAGTTGGACAGGTTAAACATTAACCGGTTATAGAGAGGATGTAAATTAAACTGTGTCAGCAAGGAATAAAGTATTAACTTTGC